>WNFF01000585.1_pt1 | contig 39192 bp, 35 predicted proteins | sample 5400441 | NCBI WGS metagenome assembly WNFF01 (sample SAMN13153345, study PRJNA577476) | soil metagenome | isolation source: 120 cm saprolite under Douglas fir tree site 2 hole 3 replicate 1 | place: USA:California | collected 2015-04-18
TGTCCAACGTGAACGCCGCTCGCTCCCGCGGCAGCCGCGACATCCGCCCTATCATTCACCAAAAACGTGACACCTTGAGGAATGAGCAACGAAGAAAGCCGCTTCGAGCTTTCGAACAATTCGCGCGCCGAAGCCCGCTTGTTCCGGTATTGCACCAACTGGACACCGGCGGCGGCAAGCTTTTCAGCGCACTCAATTTCGGGAACGGTAACCAATGCTGCGTCTAATATCACATACAGCCGCGGTAGAACAAGGCGCTTCAATGTTTATTTTCCGTTCGTTCCCAGCAATCTTTCAATGAAGTGGGTATTGAACTTCCCCGCAGCGAACTCCGGATCGGCCAGAATCCGCCGGTGCAAAGGGATCGAGGTCTTAATGCCTTCGATGACAAACATCTCCAGCGCCCTCTTCATCCGCCCGATCGCTTCCGCGCGGTCGCGTCCCTTGACGATCAGCTTGGCAATCATCGAATCGTAGTAGGGCGGGATCACGGCATCGGCATACGCAGCGGAATCCACGCGCACTCCCGTGCCTCCCGGCGCCTGAAACGTCGTAATGCGCCCAGCGGACGGCACAAATGTCACCGGATCCTCGGCATTGATCCGGCACTCTATAGCGTGACCAGAGGGGATTATCGCTCCGGTGGCATCTTCCATTTTTTCTCCGGCGGCGATGCGGATCTGCGCCTTGATCAAGTCCACTCCCGTGACAAGTTCCGTTACAGGATGCTCGACCTGAATGCGCGTGTTCATCTCGATAAAGTACATCGAGCCGTCCTCATCCATCAGGAACTCGACCGTCCCCGCATTGGTGTAGCCGATCTCTTCCAGCGCCTTCACCACCTTGGCTCCAAGATCCTTCCGCCGCTTCGCATCCATCACCGGCGAAGGCGATTCCTCCACCAGTTTCTGGTGCCGCCGCTGGATGCTGCATTCGCGCTCGCCAAGATGGATCACCTTCCCATGCTGGTCGCCCAGCACCTGAAACTCGATGTGCCGAGGATGCTCAAGAAATTTTTCCGCGTATACGTCCGGAGTGCCAAAGGCTTGCTGCGCCTCGCTACGTGCCGTCTGGTAAGCGGCCAGCAGCTCATCTTGCTTGCGCACCACCCGCATGCCTCGGCCACCTCCGCCTGCGGAGGCTTTGAGAATGAGCGGATACCCGATGTGCGCCGCTTCTTTCGCGAGCTGGTCTTCCCCTTCAACAACGCCCTCGCTTCCTGGAATGGTCGGTAAACCTGCGGTCTTCACTTCCCGCCGCGCGCGGTCCTTTTCGCCCATCATCTCGATGATTTCCGGTTTCGGGCCGATGAACGTGATTTCCGAAGCTTCGCAGACCTTTGCGAAATTGGCATTCTCGGAGAGAAATCCGTACCCCGGATGAATGGCATCCACGTTTGTGATTTCGGCCGCGCTGATGACCTGGGGAATGTTCAGGTAGCTCTCGCTGCTCCGGGCTGGCCCGATGCAAACCGCCTCATCCGCAAACCGCACATGCAGCGAGTTACGGTCCGCTTCGGAATACACCGCCACCGTCGATATCCCCAGCTCCTTGCAGGCGCAGATGACCCGCAGGGCGATCTCCCCGCGATTGGCAACTAGGATTTTCTGGAACATGTCTGGCGTGCCGGCTATTTCTTCCGGCTCGGACGGATGCCGAAGAGCGGCTGCCCATATTCCACCGGCTGTCCGTTTTCGACGAAGATCCGGATGACCTCGCCGGTGGCGTCGGATTCAATTTCGTTCATCAGCTTCATCGCCTCGACGATGCACAGCACTTTGCCGGTCTCCACGAACGTGCCGACCTTCACGAACGCCTCCGTCCCCGGGCTGGGAGACTCGTAGTACGTCCCGACGATGGGCGACTTGACCAGGTGCAAATCCTCCGTGGATCGCATCTCAGCGCCAGGAGCCGCAGCGCCGCCAGGCGATGCTTGGGGCTCCACTGATCCGGGTACGATAATCTCCGGCGCCGCCACCATTCGTGAGGTGGAAACCAGCGTCCCCGCCGACGGCTTGCGCAGCCGTATCCGCAGGTCGCCCCTGGAATACTCAAATTCCTCTAGATTGTGCTCCGTCATGAACTGAAAGAGCTGTTCGATCTGCTGAATTTCCGGATTGCCGAACGACGAATTGGAATTGCTGGGCTTTTTGCGTTTCATGCCTGTTCTAGATCTCGATGAGATCCCGCGGTACGCGGGTCAGTACTTCCGCATGGTCGGCGTGAACGGCGACATCATCTTCGATGCGAATCCCCCCGATGCCTGCCGCATACACGCCCGGTTCGATGGTGATGACGTTACCGGGCTCCAGGCGCTTCTTCTGCCCCCGCGCCACCCTGGGGTCCTCGTGCACTTCGAGTCCAAGCCCGTGGCCCGTGCTGTGTATAAAGAGTTGGTCCAAGTGATACCTGGCCAGGACTCGCCTTGCCGCCCTATCGACATCCCCGCAGGCCGCGCCGCTCTTTGCCGCCGCGATCGCCGCCGTCTGGGCCTCCAGAACCGCCTGGTACCAGGTACGTATGCGTTTTGAGGCCCGCCCCACATGGACTGTGCGGGTGATGTCGCTGCAATAGTGGCCGAGTATAACACCCAGGTCCAGCACGACCAACTCATTTTTCCTCAGTCGTTTGGCCGTGGGGCGCGCATGCGGCAGCGCCGCTCGCTCCCCGAACGCCACTATCGTTTCAAATGCCGGTCCGGACGCGCCCCGCTTTCTCATCTGATATTCAATCTCCGCCGCAACCTCAAATTCCCGAATCCCCGGTTTCAGCAAGCCAATTGCGGACTGCATGACCTCTCCGCCCAGGATGGCTGCCCTTCGCATTTGCGCCAATTCAGCCCCATCCTTGCGCATCCGCAGGCTCTCGACCTTGCCCGGAGTGGGAACCCAGCGCACCCGCGCGCCCGCCGCTTTGCGAAGGCTTTGCAGTTGCCCTACGGTCACCTGATTGCCATCGAATCCCACTCGGCGGAACCGCGAATCCTTCAAAAATTGCCCCACGGCCCCAAACAGCGCGCCTTTGTGTTGCACGATGCGGACTCCCGCCGTCTCGGCACGCCCCTGCGTCAGGAATCGCCCGTCGGTAATCAGGCTCGTGCCCTTCCGCGACACGACGAGGGCGCCGGACTCCCCGGTGAACCCCGTTAAATAAAACCAGTTCGCGGGGTTGGTTAGAAGCAGCGCCTCGATTTTCGCATCAGAAAAGCTCGCCGACAAACTTCGCCGCCGCAGATGAAATGGAGTCTTCATAAATAGAACGAGGAGACCCAAGTCTCCTCGCGCGAAGCAAAAGTTAGAGGTGTATTCCCCGAATTATCCCGGGATAATCCGCGGGGTCAGGAAGAACATCAGTTCCTGCGACGATGTCGTGACGCTGGTCCGCTTGAACAAATTCCCGATCAGCGGCAAGCTGCCCACCAGCGGCACCTGGCTGATGTCCGTTCGCTGTGATGAGACGATGATGCCGCCGATTACCACCGTGCCGCCATCGGCAACCGTCACCTTGGTTTCCGCGGCCTCCGTATCCAGCGCCGGAATTCCCGATACGCGCGGAATACCGGTGTCGATCTGTGTGTTTTCCACCAGCACGTCCATGAACACCGTGCCTTCCGCAGTGATTTGCGGCGTGACTTCCAGTTTCAGCACGGCGTCGATGAACTGCACCGAAATCGTGTTATTGATCGTCGTCTGAATCGGGATCTTGGTTCCCTGTTTGACCGTGGCCTTTTCATTGTTCTGCGTGATGACCTTGGGCTTGGAAAGCAATTTTCCAACGCCCTTGGCCTCCGCCGCGGTGATAAACAGGTCGACGGCAAAGTTTGCCGAACGGTGCGCCAGCAGTATGCCCGAGGTTGGAGCCGACGCCCCAAGGTTGGTAACCAGGGGCATTTCCGGCGGCGTCGTGGCATTGACGGCCACCGGCGGCGCAGGATTTGTTGTCCCGAAAGTGCTCGTCCCGACCGCGGAGTCTCCGGCAACGATGTTGCGCCCGTTTAGCCCCGTGCCTGAAAAAGCCAGTTGCGTCCCGATATCCCGTGCAAACGAACGCGACGCGGAAACCACGCGCGCTTCGATTTCCACTTGCTGCGACTTGCGGTCCAGTTGGCGGATCAGGTTATCGATCACCGGGATGACCGAGGGAATATCGCGGATAATGAGCTGGTTCGAGCGCTCGTCGAACAAAATATCGCCGCGCTGGCTGAGGAACTTTTTCAGCGTCGCCGCCATGGAGGCGGCCTTGGCATAACTGAGCACCCGCGTCACCGTTACCGGAGCGATCGCTTCGGCTTGCGCTTTCTCCAGGTCGCGCATGGTTTCGGCTTCCGTCTTCAGCGTCGCGCGCGTCGCTATGCGCAGAACGTTGCCGTTCAGTTGCTTGTCCAGGCTGTTGTTCTGCAGCACGATGTCCAGCGCCTGATCCCAGGGCACTTCATCCAGAACGATGGTCAGGCTTCCCTTCACCGCCGGATCCAGTACCACGTTCAGGCCGCTAATTTCGTGGATCAACCGGAAAAAGTCCTTGAGATCCACGTCTTTCAGGTTTACCGAGATTGGCTCGCCCGTATATCTTCCTGCCGGGGCCGCTGCCGCAGGCGCCGGGGCTTGGGCTTGCGATGCCGCCGCCATCGTCGTGGCGGCTATGTTTGCCTGCTGCACGGCTTGCTGTGCGGCCGCTTGCTGCGTTGTCGAATCCGGACGAACCGGTTCCTTCTTCCCGCTGAACGACGCCAAGGTGACCGAGGGCTGGGTCAGTTCGCCCGGCAAAGCAAAGCGAGGAGCGGAAATCTTGAAATCCTTGGAAGAGCGCATCGCGGCCAGGCGCGGCGACGCGTCTCCGTAACGGAATTCCAGCCGCGTCTTCTCATTCTGCTGCGACGTCAAAGTTGTCAAGCTCGCCGCCGGCACGACCACAGGTGTCGTTGATGGCGTCTCGAAGTAAATGACCACCGCTTCGCCTTCCCGAGCTACCTGGTAAGGAGTCGCCGTCGTCAGGTCCACCACCACGCGCGCCACATTCGGCCGGTATTGCCCGATGCGCACGCCGCGCACCGGCGCGGCTATTCCCGGGATCACCGTCTTTTGCACCGCCAACCGCGCTCCCGCGAAATCCAGCACCAGGCGGTCGGGGTTCTGCATCCGGCCGGCATGCACCTCCAGGCGTCCCTCGCCTTCCACGCGCACCGTCGACCGCTGCGGCGCTTGGGTGATGGCCACGCTGGAGATCACCGCCGCGCTCGCCGTTACACCGGCGGGCGCCTGCGTCTGCGCAAGCACGGGGCTGCTCGCCAGCGCCATGCCTGCAAGCATCAGGTAGCCATGCCGAAAGGCCGGCCAATTCGTCTTCATTGCGATTCTCCTGGACTGGAGTAAATTCGTTTATTTACCTGGTGCTCGACGGGCTTCCCGAAAGCGTCTTTGCCTTCTTCATGGAAGGAAACGCCGTCCATCGATATCTTTTCCACGCTGCCGTCATACAGCCGGTCGCCTTCGCGCAGGAAGTACGTGCGCGCTTGCGGATTCGATACCACCGCGATCATTCCGTTCGGCGACCGCACGATGCCGTCAAGACGCAGCGTGCTCACCTGCAAACCGAGTTTCCCCGGAGGCAGATTCGCCGGAGCCTTATTCTGCCGGCCTATCAACGACTCAAAGGGATCTCGCCGTGCCTGCTTTATTTCGCTTTCCGCCGCCGCCGGCGCGGTACCCGGAGTGGAAGGCTTTTCCACCACTTTTTTCGCCGCCGGTTTTTTCCTGGGCGCCTTGGCCTTGGCCTTCGCGGCGGGCTTCACCGCAGCTGGCCCCGCCGGTTTGGCGGCTGGCTTAGCCGCCTGTGGCGCAGGCTTCGTGGCCGCGGGTGCCGGCTTCGCAGCTTGCGGTGTCGGCTTAGTGGCCTGTGGTGCGGGCTTGGTCGCGGCTGGTGCTCCTGGCTTGGCCCCTTGCTGCGCGGCCTTGGCCGCGGCCGCCGGTGCTGGCTTCGCACTCTGGGGCGTGGCCGGGTTCGCCTGCGCCCGCAAGGCGGGTGTCGCTGCCGCCATCCACATCCCTAGTCCGAGAGTTATCGCTGAACGCATAGTTCGCTCATTCCCGCTCAGGGTTTCTTAGCCGCGCCGGCTTGAGGCTTGGCTCCGGCTGCTGGAGCCGCACCCGTATCGGCGGGCTTGGTAAAAAATGTTGTTGCCGTAAAAATTCCAGATACCGTTGTTCCCGGGCGCACCGCGTACTTTGCGCCCTTGGATTTCTCCGGATCGTCAAACGTCAAGTCCCCCACATTGATAATCCGCGACAGTCGCCCCAGCCTCCCGAAGAAATCCAGGATATTGAAGTACGGGCCGTCGGCCTGCACTTCAAAGGGCATCTCGAAGTGATATTCCTTCGGAACAATCGCTTGCGACGTCAGCCGGCGGATCTGCACGTTCGACGCGCTCGCCGCTCCCTGCAACAGCCGGATGAACTCGTCGGTCTCTTTTTCTTCCGGCACGATGGTCTTCAGCGTGTCCAGTTGCTTCGATAACGCATCCATCTGCTGCTTCAGCTCGCCGTAGCGCTGCTTATAGACCTGCAGTTGCTGAACTTCCTGAGTAAGCTTCGTGCGCGTCACCACCGCGGTGTCCACCTCGTCCCGCTCCCGCGCGATCGGCGAACCCGGCACATACACGCCTATCAAAACCAGCACCACCGCAACCGCCGCGGCCACCAGCGCCTGCATGATCACCGACATGTCTCGAAATGGATTTGCCATGGCGCCCCCCTATCCTTTCTTCGCCGGCGCCGTCGCACCCGCGGGGGGTGCCGGCGTGTTGGCCGGCCGTGACTGCATGGCGTTGGGCGGCGCGATTTCGGCCGTAATCTGGAACCCGAACGTTTGCACTCCCGTGCTCTTGTCGTCCTGCTTCGTTTCCTTGATTTCTACCTTCTGGAAATACCCGGACCTCTTCAGCGAGGTAATAAAGTTAGCCACCGAGTTGATCGAAGCCGAGGAGCCATCCAGCGAAAGCACGTTGCCCTTGCGGATCATCTCCGTCAGCCACAGGTTTTCTGTCCGCGAGACGGTGTTGGCCACCATGTCCAGCAGTTCCTGCCCGCCGGTGCGGTCGCGCTGCAATTGCTCGATCGTCGCCACCCGCTGTTGCAAGACCACTTTCTGCTTCTCGAACGCCTCCACTTGCTGTTTGATCTGCTCTAACTCTGTCTTTTGCGCCGTCAATCTCTTGATTTCCGCGTTTTCCTTGTTCAGTTGCTGCTGCCAGGTGTAATAGAAAAATCCCAGAACCAGGGCCCCAAGCACCAGTCCCGCGCCGATGAATACCCCCGGCAGCGCTGCTCCCGTGTCTACCGGGCGCCGTGCCGCTTTCGGTCGTATTTGTCCAAGCAGGTTTATGCGGATCATGGCTAGTCGAAGCTCCTCAGCGCCAGACCAACGGCAATGGCCAGCCTCGGCGCCATTTCGCGAATCTGGTCATCACTGTGCTTCCCCGAATCCACCAGCACTTTGCGGAACGGGTTCAATTCTTCCACCGGCATCGCAAATTCTTCCCGCAGCAGGTCCACCAGCCCCGGTACCCGCGCCGTTCCTCCCGCCACCACGATGCGCTGAATGTTCTCCCCGCTCGCCGTGGCCCGGAAAAAGTCGAAAGTCTTTTGAATCTCCAGCGTCAGGATGTCCGATACGCTTCGCAGGATTTGTTGCTTCTGTTCGTCCGTGACGCTCGGCAGCGAATCGCCCCTCTTCAATCTCTCTGCGTCCTCAAAGCTGAGGTCCAGTTCCTTCTGCAGCGCGTCGGTATACTGGTTGCCGCCCACGCTCACGTCGCGCGTAAACAACGGCACGCCCCCGCGCACGATATTGATGTTCATCACGCTCGCGCCGATGTTCAGCAGCGCCACCGTCTGCCCCGCATCCGGCTCATAATTCATTTCGAAGCAGTTTTGCAAACCGAACGCGTCGATATCCACCACCACCGGCGTCTTCCCCGCTTGCGCCAGCACGTTGGTGTGATTCAGGATCTTGTCTTTCTTCACCGCCACCAGCAGTACGTCCATCTGCGAGTCCATCGACTCCAGCAGTTGATAACTCAAGTTCACGTCCGCAATATCAAAAGGTATGTGCTGGCTGGCCTCCGACGGTATCCGGTCGTACAGCTCGTCTTCGGTCATCAACGGCAGCGGCACCCGCTTGACGATCACCGAATGTCCCGATACCGACGTCGCTACGTTCTTCGTCTTCACTCGCTGCGCATCAAATATTTTCGTGATGGCGTTCGCCACCTGCGGCGCGTCCATGATCGCCCCGTCCACCACCGTGTCCGGCGCCAGCGCTTCCATTCCGAAGCTCACCAGTTCATAGCCAGCTTTCGTCGCTTTCAATTCCACCGCCTTGATCGAACTGGACCCGATGTCCAGTCCCACGAGCTGCCGGCTCTTTTTTCCCATTCCCAACATTTCGCGGCCTCTTTCCTAACCAGCTTCCCTGTTTCCCGCGCCAGACTACCGGCGCCTCGCTGTGGCCTGGCTCATTTTCCGTTCCATCCAGCGGTCCAGGATCGTTTTACGCAGTTTCCAACGGTTGCCGAGTTTAAACGCGGGAATTTCGCCCTCCGTGATGTAACGGTACAGGGTATCCGGGGAGATCCCCAGATACTGCGACGCCTGCCGCACGTTCATCACTTCGCGCGATTCATTCACGAGGAACGCCACCCCGGCATTCATTTACACTCTGTGTGCCGACCGTTTGCTGCTCCCCGCTTGCGCTGCGGACTGTCGGGGAAACAACCCGTGGGAGCTTTATGACATTCTACCACTCCGACCGTCAAGGGAATCTATAGGGCTGTTGTCCTATCAATACGGGTAGTTCTAGGCAGTTCGGGGGGTATTGTACGGTAGTACCCGCTCATCTTGTGGGTGCTCCCCGCGGCGGCCACAATTAGTTGTACTTCTTCCCGCCCCGCTCCCTGTACTTTCGGACGGTTATCCTTTGCATTCAGCCCTGCGCCTCGTAAAAGTACTACTCACGATTTCACTGCGCCGCTTCGTTTTTTTTCTCTCTCAGGCTCTTTTGTTATTCCGCTTTTTCCATTTTTCTGCCCGCCCCGCGCACCGCCTCCTCCAAAGAGCGCGTCACCAGTCATCAGTCACCCTTTATCCAGCGCCAGCGATTTCCACAGGGCATCGACCCGCTTCTTTGTGGCTTCATCCATCAAAATCTCATCCGGCCACGGCCTCGTAAATCCTTCCGCCGCCCATTTGCGCGTCGCATCAATCCCCATCTTCGATCCGAAGTCCTGCATCCGCGCCGCGTGGTCCAGCGTATCCATCGGGCCCAGCACAAACTGCACATCCCGCTCGGGATCCAGCGCGCACAGCGTCTTCCAAACCACCTCATTGTAGTTGTGGATGTTCACGTCGTGATCCACCACCACGATCACCTTCGTAAACATCGCCTGCCCCAGCGACCAAATCGCATTCATAATTTTCCGCGCGTGCCCCGGATACGACTTTCGAATGGCCACGATCATCAAGTTGTGAAAGATTCCCTCGGCAGGCATCGCCACGTCCACAATTTCCGGATACTGCATCTTCATCACCGGCAGGAACACGCGCTCTACCGCATATCCCATATAGAAATCTTCCTGCGGTGGCGGGCCTACCACCGTCGTCAAATAAATTGGCTCTTTCCTCCGCGTCACGCATTCCACGTGAAAGACCGGATACTCCCCTTCCAGCGAATAAAACCCCGTGTGGTCCCCGAATGGCCCCTCCGTGCGCATCTCATTCAGGTTGACGTACCCCTCCAGCACAATCTCCGCGTTCGCGGGCACTTCCAGGTCGTTCGTCTCGCAAGCCGCCATTTCCACCGGCTCGCGCCGCAAAAATCCGGCAAACATCATCTCATCGAGGTCCGGCGGAATCGGCAGCATCCCCGCCAGCGCCGTCGCCGGATCGGCTCCAATCACCACGCTCACGGGAATCCTGCCCTCCGGATTCTTCGCCTTCGCTCGCCGGAAATGCTCCGCCCCGTGTTTCTGCGTCTGCCAGTGCATCCCCGTCGTCCGCTCGTCGTAAACCTGCATGCGGTACATCCCCACGTTCCGCTTCCCCGTCTCCGGATTCTTCGTAAACACCAGCGGAAATGTAATGAACCGCCCGCCATCCTGCGGCCAGCATTTCAGGATCGGAAAATCAAAAAGGTTGACGTCGCTTCCCTTCTGGATCACTTCCTTGCACGGGCCGCTCTTCACGTTCTTCGGGAAAAACGATCCCAGCTCCGCCAGCTTCGGCAGCATCTTGACCTTGTCGAAAAACCCCTGCGGCGTTTCCATCTTCAGGAATCCCTGGATGCGCTCCGCCACTTCGTCCAGCTCGTTCACTTCCAACGCCAGCGCCATCCGCCGCACGCTCCCAAACGCATTGATCAGCAACGGATACCGCGACCCCTTCGGCTTCTCGAACAGCAGCGCCGGCCCCACGCTGTTCGCCGCACGCCCCGCCGCCCGCGCCACGCGCTGCGTCACTTCCGCAATCTCCAGCACCGGATCAACCTCCGCGCGAATCCGCTTCAGTTCCCCTTCCTTCTCCAACTTCCTAACAAACTCCCGCAAGTCAGCGTACGCCACCGTTTTCTCCTATGGCCGGAAACTCTAACACGAACTGCTGTCCCTTCTCGCCCCAAGCAACCATGCCAAGCGTCCCTCCTGCCCTCGCAATCGGAGTGCTCCGAACACTTTCGCTCCCCCTCCATTCGTCCGGTTGATTCTTGTGTTGGGCCGCCCCTGTCGCACCTGCCACCGGAAATGTTTCAAGGTGACACATACTGTCTCAGACTGACTAGGATCTGCCTGGGTGCTCTACCCCGTAGTCCTGCGGCGTTCGCTACCCTGCCCCCAATCCCTTCATAGGCAAAGACTTGCCACTCGGTATAAGACGCGCCCCTGTTTCCTGCCCTGCGGAGGGTTGGTCCCTCAATTGCACTCTGCTCTTATGGCATTGCGTCTATCGTTCGCACACAAGTGTGTGCGCGGCTCGAAAAGCCCCGCGAATCTCAGTTGCAGCGGGGCAATCGGTCCGGCCATCTAGAAAAAGGGAGTCGTACAACCTGGAGCACTCTGGCAAGTCTTTCCGCCACTTTTCGCTCCGGTTCACTTACTCAGCATGCTAAACATACTCCACATGATTCGACTGGATTATCTGTCCTGCGTGCTGACCGTCCTCGCCACCGTGCTCATTGGCAAGAAGCTCTGGCAAGGCTGGGTCGTCGCCGGTATCAACAGCGCCGTCGTCTGCATCATTGGCATCCGCACCGCCCAATTCGGCTTCGTCCCCGCTAATCTCCTCTGCATCGCCCTCTACACCAGCAATCTCGTCCACTGGCGCCCCAAGAAGCAAAACCAATAGCCCCTAACACGCGCGCACTCAATGCGTTCGTGCGTTTTCCACAGTTCATTCCAATCACGTCCGCGTTGACTTGCCTTTGAGCGCAGCCTAACATGCCTTGCCAAGAGCGGTTTACCTGCAATGATCGGCCAAACCATCTCGCATTACCGCGTCATCGAAAAGCTCGGTGGCGGCGGGATGGGTGTCGTTTACAAAGCAGAGGACACCCGACTCCACCGTTTCGTCGCTCTCAAGTTTCTTCCCGAGGATGTAGCCCGGGATCCGCATGCTCTCGCCCGGTTTCAGCGCGAGGCGCGAGCCGCGTCTGCCCTGAATCATCCCAACATCTGCACGATCCATGACATCGGTGAGGAAGGCGCGACGTTGAAGCACCGCATCGCCGGGCGTCCCATGGAACTGGAAACTCTGCTCTCGCTGGGTATCGAGATCGCCGACGCGCTCGACACCGCGCATGCCAAAGGAATCGTTCATCGCGACATTAAGCCCGCGAATATCTTTGTCACGGATCGCGGCCACGCCAAAATCCTCGACTTTGGCCTTGCCAAACTGTCTCCCAAACCAGTAACAGGAACCGACCAGACCGCCGCGACTTTCGATGCCGAGGAGCATCTCACCAGCCCCGGGACAGCAGTGGGCACCGTCGCCTACATGTCGCCGGAACAGGTCAAAGGCAAAGATTTGGATGCGCGAACCGACATGTTTTCCTTCGGTGCAGTGCTGTATCAGATGGCCACCGGACAGTTGCCGTTCCGAGGCGACACTTCGGGAATAATCTTCCACGCCATTCTGGAACGCCAACCCGTGCCTCCAGTGCGAATCAACCCCGAGGTTCCGGCCAAGCTCGAAGAGATCATCAACAAGTGTCTGGAAAAGGACCGAGAGTTGCGCTATCAGGTCGCGTCCGAGCTACGAGCCGATCTGAAACGTCTGAAACGCGATACGGATTCGGGGCTGTCTGCGGCAACCGGAACCATTGAAGCGGTTCGTGAGTCATCGCTACAGAAACAGCGGCGGTGGGTGGCACTTCTCGCAGGTGTGATTGCCATCGCGGCGGCGATTCTTCTCTATTTGTTCACGCGCGCGTTGCCGCCGCCTAGGGTCTTGCGTACCGTTCAGATTACGAGCGACGGTCGCAACAAGGCTGGCCCTCTCCTAACCGACGGCGCTCGGCTTTACTTTTCGGAGGATGCGGGCGGGCGCGGTCTCCTTGCCCAGGTATCTCTGACCGGCGGCGAGACGGTCACGATCCCCACTCCTTTCCAATACGCCTCCCCCCTGGGCATCTCTCCTACCGGGTCTGAGCTTCTAGTTGCCGACACCGCTGGAACGGAAACGGAAAATCCACTGTGGGTATTCCCTGTGCTGGGCGGTTCCCCCCATCGTCTTGGCGATGTGGTTGCCCACGATGGTGCCTGGTCTCCGGACGGAGAGAAATTTATTTTCGCCAAGGGCTCAGATCTATACCTGGCTCGGGGTGATGGGAGCGAATCCCGCAAGCTCGTGAGCGTTGCTGGAGTCCCATACCAAATCCGTTGGGCGCCCGACGGACGCGTGTTGCGCTTTACGTTGTTCGAACCCAAAAGCAACTCGGTGTCCTTATGGGAGGTTAAACCCGACGGAACCAATTTGCATCCCCTGCTTCCGGGTTGGAGCACACCTTCTTTAGAATACTTCGGTACCTGGACCCCCGACGGAAAGTACTTTCTTTTTAGTTCCTCACATGGGGGCACGCCCGGCGTTACAGGTAATGTCTGGGCTATTCGAGAAAAATCCGGGTTCTTCCAGACGACAGGTCTGCAGCCAACACAGTTGACTACGGGGCCGATGAACACCTGGGGGGCCATCCCGGGCAAGGACGGCAAGAGGCTGTTCGTCATGGGCTCGAAACTGCGCGGCGAACTTGCGCAGTACGACTCGAAGGCGCGACAGTTTGTACCGTATCTTTCGGGGATTTCGGCGGATGAGTTGGCCTTTTCCGGGGATGGAGAGTGGGTCGCTTACGTGACGTTTCCCGAGAGTATTCTTTGGCGGAGCAAGGTGGATGGCAGCCAGCGACTTCAACTCACTTTTCCGCCCATGCAAGCCTTGTTGCCGCGCTGGTCACCGGACGGGAAACGGATTGCCTTCATGTCCGTGGCGGTCGGCAAGCCCTGGAAGGTTTTCCTCGTCTCAGCCGAAGGCGGCAGCGCTCAGCAAGTGATGCCGGGCGAGCGCTATGAAGCCGACCCAAACTGGTCACCAGACGGAAATAGTCTAGTGTTCGGCCGCGCGCCGCTGCGGGAAATTGGGACCTCGGGGACAATGACTATCCAGTTGCTTGATCTGAGAACACACCAAGTTTCTGCACTTCCCGGCTCCGAGGGCCTGTTCTCTCCCCGGTGGTCGCCAAACGGACGGTATGTGTGCGCTCTGAAAGCAGATAGCAGCAAGCTTTTGCTGTTCGATTTCACGACCCAAAAATGGGTTGAATTGGTCAATATGCTCGTGGCCTATCCCAGTTGGTCTCGGGATGGGAAATACATCTATCTTGACTCCAATTCTGCGGACGACCCGGCTTTGTCGCGCGTGCGGATCAGCGACCACAAACTAGAGCGATTAGTAAGTATGAAGGGTTTCCGGCGGACGGGATTCCTCGGCAATTGGTTCGGATTAGCTCCGGACGATTCGCCGTTGGTGGTGCGCTACGCCGGTACACGGGAAATCTACGCCCTCGACTGGGACGCGCCATAGTTGAAACCCCAGTCTCCTACACTTTAGGCCACTTTCGCCGAGTTGGTCCCTGGCGGGGGGGACAGCCTTTCGGATTTCGCCTCTGGTTTCTTTCTGCGGGTGCCCCACTCTTGCGGGTTGTGCATCTCCGCCCCATCCCGCTGCCTTCGCGGGATAAACGGTGGGGTAGTTGACGTTTCTTTTTCTTCCTCTTGCTCTCACTCGAACCCTCCCGCAAACCGTTCCCACGATGCACAGTGAGCTCTACCCCTTTGTTTTCTTCTCTTTGCAAAATCTTTCGAACAAAAGATGCCAATTCGCTAAATACTAGTACTATAATAGTATTTGACAAATGATGTACTTCATGGTACCATGGGTCGTGATTTGTCGACGACATCTCGGGCAATCCCGTAAGCCCCATTTACCCGGAGCACTGGGCGCGAAGGGCGCTATCCGTCCTTTCCGCATCTCCTTGCCCCGCTCTTCCTTCAACATTTCAACCTGCAAACCTTCAAACATTCCAACTTTCGGTTTTCCGTATCTTCTTCCAAGTTCCGTATCCCGCAACCCCTTTGTTTGCCACTCTTACGAAAACTGCCGGGGTGTGTACCAACAATTCCCATTTTGGTTCACCGCGAGCCAAGCCGAGGGGAACTCGTCACTCGCCACTCGCAATTCCATCCGCTGGGAGTATCCTGTGGGTAGACTTATGAACCGCGTCTACCTCGATTTCAACGCCACCACGCCGGTCGAGCCGGAAGTGCTTGACGCCATGCTGCCCTACTTCTCCGCCGAGTTCGCCAACGCCGCCTCTATCCACACCCCGGGCCAGCGCGCCCGCGCCGCCGTCGAATCGGCCCGCGAACAAGTCAGCGCCCTGATCGGCGCCCGCCCCCAGGAAATCGTCTTCACCAGCGGCGGCACCGAATCCGACAACCACGCCATCTTCGGTGTTGTAGCACAGCCAATCCTGGCTGTGCGTCCCGGTGAAATCAGCAAGCACATCATCACCACCTCCATCGAACACGAAGCCGTCCTAAACGCCTGCCAGGCTATGGAAAAAGAAGGGGTGCGCGTCACCTATCTGCCCACTGATCGCGATGGCCAGATTGATCCTAATGAGCTGCGCCGCGCCATCCGGCCGGAAACCGTCCTCATCACCATCATGCACGCCAACAACGAGCTCGGCACCGTGCAGCCGCTCGAAGAAATCGGCCGCATCGCCAAAGCAGCCGACGTCTACTTCCATACCGACGCCGTGCAATCCGCCGGAAAAATCCCCATTGATGTCAACGCGCTCCAAGTGGATCTGCTCTCCCTTTCCGGTCACAAGTTGTACGCGCCAAAGGGAATCGGCGCCCTATACGTGCGCGGTGGAACGCGCTTGCGCCAGCTTCTCTACGGCGGACATCACCAGCGCGGTTTCCGCCCCGGCACGGAGAACGTCGCCGGCATCGTAGGTCTCGGCAAAGCCGCCGAAATCGCCCGCCGCTCGCTCGCCGAAGACGCCCGGCGCATCTCCGACCTCCGTGACAAATTACAGCAAGGTCTTCTCCAACGCGTTCCCCAGTCCCGCGTGAACGGTGCCGCCTCACCCCGCACTCCCAACACCACGAATATTGTTTTCCCCGGCGTCGAAGGCGAAGCCCTCCTCATTGCCCTCGACTTAAAGGGTCTGGCCTGCTCTACCGGTGCCGCCTGCTCCTCCGGCGCCGTCGAGCCATCCCATGTTCTTACCGCCATTGGCTTGCCCCCGGAAGAAGCCCGCGCCAGCCTCCGCTTCAGCCTCGGCCGCCACACCACTTCCGCCGACATCGATTTCGCGTTGAACGTAGTCCCCGCCGCCGTAGCCCAGCTCCGCGAACTTTCCCCCACCTATCGCAAAGAGGCCACGGCCCACCAATGATCCTCGCGCCCCACTTTGGTCCGGTCTTTGTAGGGGCGCAGCATGCTGCGCCCCTAACATCGCGGCGCAAGCAAATGGAGACGTTGCTCGATACAATAGACTGAACATGACGACGTTCACCCAATTCGACACCCTGCCGGAGCGCGCGGAAACCCAGCGCGGCCTCGTCGCCGTAGCTATGTCCGGCGGTGTTGACTCTTCCGCCGTTGCCGCGCTTCTCCAGCAGCAGGGCCGCCCCGTCGTCGGCCTCACCATGCAGCTCTGGAATCAGCGCCGCCTCCCCGAACTTCAGGGCGACGGCCCCGCGCAGCACCGCTGCTGCTCCCTTGATGACGTTTACGATGCCAAGGCCGTAGCGCAGCATCTAAATTTTCCCCATTACGTCGTGAACTTCGAGGAGCAGTTCGAAGCCCGCGTCGTCCGCCCTTTCGTCGACCAATACCTCGCCGGACGCACGCCCATCGCCTGCACCAATTGCAACACCGACGTGAAGTTTGAGCCGCTCTTGCGCATGGCCCGCCAGATTGGCGCCGAGCGTCTGGCCACCGGCCACTACGCGCGCATTCGCAAGAACGACGAAACCGGCCGCTGGGAATTGCTCCGCGCGCGCGACGAATCCAAGGACCAATCCTATTTCCTCTGGGGCCTCTCGCAGGAACAGCTTTCGCGCAGCGATTTTCCCCTCGGTGAACTCACCAAGGAAGAAGTCCGCGCCCTGGCCCGCCGCGCGAATTTGCCCGTCGCCGAAAAGCCCGAAAGCATGGAGCTGTGCTTCGTGCCAACGGGAAGCTACGTGCAATTCATTCAAGCGTATTCAAACGAGCGCGGAATTTCTCTGCAAAACGGTGACGGAGAAATCGTCAACGAAAACGGCGAAATGGTCGGCCGCCACAACGGCGTTCACAATTTCACCATCGGCCAGCGCAAGGGCCTCGGCTTCGCCGCCGGCAAGCCTCTCTACGTTCTCTCGATCGACCCGAAAAAAAACCGGGTCGTAGTCGGCGAAGATGATGTCCTCCGCAAGACGGCTTGCGAAGTCGAAGGCGTAAACTGGATATCCTGCGAAAGGTCGTTCGCCTCCATTCGCGCTCACATAAAAATTCGCCACAAGCACGAACCCGCACCCGCCACCATCGAGCCGCTCGGCGCCACGACCGCGCGCGTCACATTCGAGGCCCCGCAACGCGCCATCACCCCCGGCCAAGCCGCTGTATTTTACAACGGCGACGTCGTGTTGGGCGGCGCCTGGATCCGATAGCGCAATGGAATCGAAGTTCCGGTCTAAGTTTTAGGTTTTACGTTCCTTAACTGGTAAGTGAAAAGAGGAGAAGGAAAGAGAAAAAGAAAGAGAAGCAGGAAGGGCGCAGAAAAAAAAGCGCCCAGGACCGTTCAAAGCTTCCGCGATTTGCTTTCGACTTTGAACTGTCGATCGAAGATCCCGACCTTGTCGGGACCGGCGACTTCCCTAAATAAAAAGCTCTTCTTCCTGCTGTTCGCGCGGCTCGTCGCCGCTTCTGCGGCTGCGGCGCGACCGGAGCAGATCGAGCCCAACTTTAATTCCCTGCACCAGCGCCGACGCTTTTTGCATCGGACGCCAGAAACTGTGGCTGAACTTCGAGCCCGCATCCTCGACGGCCTCGAGCGTCCCCGTCAAGATGCGGTCCGCGTGCACCAACTGGCCACGCAGGCGGTCCGCAGCGTCGGTGAACACGCGGTCGATCTTCTGCGCCTGCCCGCGCGCCAGATACACGATGTGCGACGCGTCGTTCACCATGCTGGAAATTTTCGGCTGCGTGTCATCCAGAAGAATCTGCACGCGCGTCAGGATCGGCCCAACTCGCGAATGCAAATCGCCGACGAGGCGGTTCATATTCTGCGTCGTGCGGCGAAGGTCAAAGAACAAGAGCGTCAGGATCACCACCTGCACGACCAGGGCGACCGCCGCCACGATGCTGAAAATTTCAAGCCAGAATTGCATAGCTGCCCCACGCGCCCCGCTAAGGGACGGAACCCGCGCTACTTCCCTACCGAACGCCTACGACTTCGATTGGCGCAGGTACGCTTCACGGCCGGCTTCCACTGCCGCCGAGATCGAATCTTTCTTGCTTACGGCAATTTCCTTGCTGCGCTCGATCAATTCATCGGCGCGTTCCCGCAGCTCGCGGGCTTTCTTTTGCGCGTAGTCCTTGCCCTCATCCGCTTTTTTCGCAAGATAGTCGCGCGTCTCTTCACCGGATTTCGGAGCGAACAAAATTCCTACCAGCGCCCCCACTCCCAGCCCCACCAGGAAATACGTCACTTTGGAACCGACATTGTCCGCCATAACAACCTCCACAGAAACCGTAGCATAGCACCACGATGCGCGCAACGCAGCCTAACCGCCAAGGAGCGCACAAACTGGTTACGGGGCTTTCGAACTCGCCAGTTGGCTCAAAATTTTCTCCGCGCTTTTCCGCGAAATCACGTTGCTCAATTTTTCCAAGCCTGCCCTCTGAATGTTCGCGACGCTGCCGAATTCCTGCAAAAGTTTCTGCGCCGTCTTCGCGCCAACGCCCGGAATTTCGCTGAGAACGGTCTCCGTCTGCCGCTTCCCGCGGCGCTGGCGGTGAAACGTGACGGCAAAGCGGTGGGTCTCATCGCGAACCTGCTGAATCAGGTGCAGCACCGGCGAGTGCCGCTCCAGAATGATGGGTTCATCTTCCTGGCCGAGAACGTAAAGGATCTCTTCTTTTTTCGCGATGCTCGCGACTGGCTGATTAATGACTTGCAACGAATCGAGCGCCTGCGCGGCGGCGTGCAACTGCCCGATGCCGCCGTCGATCAGGATCAGTCCGGGAAATTCTCTTTTCTCTTCCTGCAAACGGCGGTACCGCCGAGTTACGGCTTCGCGCATGCTGGCAAAATCGTCGTTCTGTCGTACCTGTCGTAGGGGACTTCCGTTGCCGCCGTCTTCGCCGCGCCCATCGTCTCGGCGAATAATGAATTTGCGGTAGTCGGATTTTTTCATGCGCCCCTTTTCCCAAACCACCATGGACGCCACGGTGTCCGTTCCCTGGATGTGCGAAATGTCGAAGCTCTCGATGCGCAGCGGCTCTTCCGCCAAGTTCAGCGCATTCTGCAACGCCTCGCCAATCGCTTTCGACGTGGGCTTCAAAACGCGGAACCGCTGTTCGAACGAATGCTTCGCATTGCTCTCGACGAGATCGAGGAAAGCACGCTTGGTCCCGCGCTGGGGCGTGAAGATTTCCACTTTGTGTCCAGCACGCTCCGTCAGCGTGGCTTCCAACAATTCGCGATCCTCGAAATCCGCCGAGACGTGAATGGCTTTCGGCAGATACTCCGCTTCCAGATAAAGCTGCTTCAGAAGAGATGGCACGAACTCCTGCGGATCAAACTCTTCCAGTTCTTCCCAATAAAATTCGCGGCGATCCACGACACGCCCGCCACGCAAATGGAAAAGGTCGGCGGCAACGAGCGGCGGTTCCGCGTAATACGCCAGAACGTCGGTGTCATCTCCCTGCGCGGCGGCGATGCGCTGGCGCTCCTCGATGTCTTCCAGCGTGCGCAACAAATCGCGGTAGGCGGCGGCTTGTTCGAACAGCTCCTCTTCCGCCGCTGCCGCCATACGCTCTTCGAGACTCTTGATCAAATCGTGCCGACGCCCTTCGAGAAACAAACGCACATCGCGCGCCGCTTCCGCGTAGCGTTCGTCGGTGGTGAGCCCCGCCACGCAAGGCCCCAGGCACCGCTTGATGTAATACTGCAAACATGGCCGCGGATGGCTGCGCGTCAAATCCACCGTGCAAGATGGGACGAGGAAGCGCTTGTGAACAAAATGCAGAATGCGCCGCGCCAGGCTGGAAGGAAAATACGGCCCGAAATAAAGCGACCCGTCTTTCTTGATGCGCCGCGTGAAGTACACGCGCGGGTATTTTTCAGCGGCCGTAAACTTGATGTACGGATAGGTTTTGTCATCGCGAAGGACCACATTGAATTTCGGGCGGTACTGCTTGATGAGGTTGTGCTCGAGCGCCAGGGCTTCGCGGTCGTTGCCCAGTACGATGGTTTCGAGGTCGGCGATCTCGCGGGCCAGCGATCCGGTCTTGGCATCGATCCAGCGCGATTCGAGGAAGTAGGAACGCACGCGGCTGCGCAGGTTGCGCGCCTTGCCGACGTAAAGGACCGTCCCTCCGGCATCCTTAAAAAGATAGACGCCGGGACTTTCCGGAAGCTGTGCGGCTTTTTCGCGGGGTTCCATCGCAGTTCACGCGACACAAAGCAACAATTGCCAGACAACTTCCATCATACTAGACCGAATCGCAGTACAGGGAGACCTCAGGGACGTATATGCGGTTGAGCAAGACAGTTCCTATTCTCGCCGCCCTTTTTCTGCTACTTGCGGTCCCGCAAGCGCGCGCGCAAGACGCGCCGCAGGAGTCCACCTCAAAGCCTGCCACCCCACCCAACGACGACTCGAAACCAAAGTCCCCTGCCAAGCAGAAGAAAGACACGGCCACAAAAAACGCACCAGACCAGCCCGCGTGGGATCCGCTGCGCGCGGAGAAAGATCTCGAAGTCGGCCAGTACTACATGAAGAAGGGCGACGTGGATGCGGCCATCGATCGATTTCAAGACGCCACCACTGCCAAACCCGGCTACGCCATTCCGTTTCGATTTTTGGCCGAAGCCCAGGAAAAGAAAGGCCTGAAGAAACAAGCCATCAAATCCTACCAGCGTTATCTGGATTTATACCCGCACGCTGAAGATGGCGACAAAGTCAGAAAAAAGATCGACAAGCTGCATAAGGAAGTGGAAAAAGAGAAGCGAGACTAGCGGGCTTTCCGTCGTCGCTGGCGCACGTTTGGAGCGTCCGCCTGCAGCATCACGGAAGCCACTTGTCCGATAACGCGGTTACCGGAGAAGTGGTTTTTACAAGTTTCCGATTGCGCGAACTAACCAGGCAATTGGAATTACTTCCGACTTGCCCCCATCAACCAGAAACCAGTCCCCTCTACGGGCGAATTTAGTCGGAACCTATCCAGGCTGGCCGGTGTCACAGGACCAGCACCTTCATTGCGGCCCGCTCAGTTGCTGCTACCTGCGAAAGATTCTGCTTTACCTCGTGCAACACTCTCAATCGGTCCCGTTCTCGCTGGCTCAAGGTGATTCGCTCCGTTTCCATAGGGCCCTCGGCCATTGTGAAAGCGGACATTACTACTTTGCACAAAACGGACATTCTCATTCTGCGGCGACAATGGTGGCAAATTCGTTGTGTTCAGGGCAGGAGAAGCGTACGATGCGCGAGTCAATGGGCCAAATCGGAGATTCCGGTCTAATTCCCTGAGGCGGGCTTCAGGGACATGAGGTCGAGGAATTCCATGCACTCTCTGTCAAGGGACGGCGGAGGCGTTGTTCAGACCAGTCGTCGTAGCTTTTTGAAGCAGTCCTCCCTCCTCCTTGGGGCTGCCAAGGCCGGTGCGCTCCTGCCTTTGATGAGTACGTTCGCTGAAGCGCAGAGTTTCAGCAGTCTGTTTATTACGGCTGACACGTCCTGGGGACGAGTGCAAGGCATTGACGTTTCGGGAATAAAGACCTTTCTGGGTATTCCCTATGGAGCTTCCACGGCGGGCAAGAATCGCTTCATGCCTCCGCAAAAACCGGCAGCCTGGAAAGGGGTGCGGGATGCATTCACCTACGGGCAGATCTCGCCACAGCCACCAGTCGATCCGCGAATTGAATATGCGAGAGCCATCGATTGGGACAAGCAGCCGGGTGGAATGGGAGAAGATTGCCTGGTACTCAACGTCTGGACACCAGGCTTCAAGAGCGGCCCCAAGCGAGCGGTAATGGTCTCGTTTCATGGTGGCGGATTCGCAACGGGATCGGGCAACGCGCCCGGCTATAACGGGGACCCCTTGGCGCGGTTCGGTGATGTCGTCGTGGTCACGGTCAATCATCGACTCGCCGCCTTAGGTTTCCTTCACCTTGCGGATTTGGGTGCGCCGCCGGAATTCGCACAATCAGGCAACGCTGGAATGCTGGACCTCGTCGCCTCGTTGCAATGGGTTCGCGACAATATTGAAAATTTCGGCGGCGATCCAAACACGGTATTTATCTTTGGCCAGTCGGGTGGCGGGGCAAAGACGTCTACCCTGATGGCTATGCCCAGCGCCAGGGGCCTCTTTCATCGCGCGGGTGTCCAGAGCGGCTCAATGTTACGAGCGATGCGTCGCGAAGCAGCGACCGCGTCGGCTGAGAAACTCCTCGCTAAGCTGGAAATCGATAAGACAAGGATCGCAGACATTCAGAAGCTTTCCTGGGAACAAATCCTGGACGCACAAAGCGCGATATTCGGCACTAGAATTCCTGCGGTCTTTTCGCCGGTGATGGACGGAGCAGTGCTTCCGCAAGACCCATTTGCTCCGAACGCGCCTGAGGTTTCCGCGGACGTTCCCATGATCGTCAGTACGACGCTGGATGATGGGGCATTGTTCCTCACAAATTTCAACCTTGACGAACCAGGACTGAAAGGAATTGTGCAGAAAATGGTTGGAGACAATGCCGATCGGGTGCTGTCAACGTACCGCAAGGCCTACCCGGACGTTCCGCCATACTTGATTCAAGCCAGAATCGTGACCGACCGCACTTTCCGCACCAATGCATACAACCAAGCGGAACGAAAAGCAGCGCTGGGTAAAGCTCCGGCCTATATGTACCTTTGGGAGTGGCCATCTCCGGCTTTTCAGGGCAGGTTTGGGGCGGTCCATGGAACCGACGTGGGCTTGTCATTTCACAATTCGCGAGGGCTTATCACTGGTGACGGTCCCGAAGCGCGCATGATGGCTGACAAACTGGCATCGGCGTGGGTTGCGTTTGCCAAAACGGGCGACCCGAACAACCCGGCGCTGCCTCAGTGGGGTCCCTACGACACTAAGACGCGAGCGACCATGGTATTCGACAAAGTGACGCGCGCCGAGAACGATCCGAGGCGCGAGCTTAGATTGCTGTGGGAAGAGCTAGGAGCTTCCGGCGGTCCGATGGGTTAGGGCGAGCATTGCACGGCCTGGTCTCTCACGAGTTGCCAGTTGATCCGAACCGCGATCAAGCCGCGGCTGCCGTGCTGCAAAGGGTTCTGTCACTAAGAGGTGGTCGACCTGTTTGACGAACTCGAGAAAGTCCCTCGAACCGACGAAAGTTCTGAAGGCAGAAAAGATGTTTGCCTAGGCTTCTGCTATGACCCGCTGTCAGGACTTGGTGCGCTTTATGCTAATCATCGATGTCGATGGGAAGAAACGCGTTTTGTCTGCTGCTGATAACTGAATATCTGAATCTATTCTCAAGTCCCGATTAACGCTGCGCTAACCAGACAAGTGGAATAGTTGCGAAGCCAGATATATCAGGTAAGCGACTCCCCAGATTCAAAGAACGCGGGAAGCACTCAGCGCGCGAGGCGGTCGAGGATGCGGCGCGCGCGGGCGAATTCGGGAAAGCGCTTCTCTTCTTCTCGAAATTCTCTGGAATGCGAGACCATGGTGCATCCCGAGCGGCGAGTGGGGTGCTTCACGTGCAGCATTTCGTGAAACAAGACATATTCGACGGCGCACGACGGAACCTCGGGGCGATCCATGCGGCGATTCAGCAGAATCTGATTGGGCCCGGGATCGTAACAGCCGAATTGACGGCGCCAACTCCGCTTGCTCCAGGAGATGTGCGGGCGTTGCAACCGCCCGGCGAAATATTTTCCATTCAGCTCATCGAAAAGCGTTTCGAGATTGAAATGAACGCCTCGCGGGCTGGTGGCGGAGAGCCGCACACGCCCACTACGCATGCGGTTCATGCGGCTGCGCGTGCGATTGGAGCGCGCGTACTCCAGATAAGGCTCGGCGAGCTCCCTGGGAGCTTTGCGGCGATACACGCGCGCCAACAGCAGCGCGGCCGCGCTTTCCAGGACCGCCAGCGGTGCCCGCCGCAGGAGGTCTGAGAATCGCACGTAGACAACTTCCTCGCGGCGCCGAATCGTCAGCACCAGGCTGGAATAGGGATAAAACTCGACGCGGAATCGCGGCGGCCGCCCATCGCAACCGAGCCGCGTGAACATCCGCTGAAACAGCGGCCCGCCTCCTGGAACCAGCGTAGTTTGGCGCCAACTCGATTTCATTGCTTTATTCTGATTCATCAAGAGCTAGTTCTTCCTCCGCACCGGCGGCGGGGCGACTTTCTTTTTGGCTTTTTCCGCGTCGTTCATGGCGTCGCGAGTGCCCTCGATGGCGTCGTCGAGATTCTCTTTATAAAGCTCGCGCTCGGGACCATCGGTGGACAGCTTCTCGAGCACGACGAGAAATTCCTTGGTGCGCGAAGTCATCAGATCGATACCCTTCCGGATGTTGTCCTGTTTTTCGAGCCCTAACTGGATGAGGTCCGCGGCGTCGTCCACGCACCCGACGTAGGCATTCAACAGGGAATTCAGCATGTCGCCGTGGCGGTTCGTGGAAGGATGGTCCAACTCATACTGAAACTTCTTCAAGCGATCGTCGGCAAACATCAGGAACAGCCTGATTCGCTCGTTCACCGTCTCGGCATCGCGAATCTTGTCCGCTTCGACCGCCGAAAGATAATCCTTCTGCGGCGGCGTCCCCGCGAGGGCGAGCGGCGCGGCGGCCAGAAGCCAGGAAAGCAGAAGAAGAAAACGTATTTTGCATTTCATGGCTGTTTCTCCGCGGGAGGCCCGGGCGCGCGCTGATTCAAAGGCCGGCGGGGAAAAAGCATTTTCAGCAGCTCCTCATCCAGGGCAATCAGATCCTGGCGGACGAGCTGGAGCGGCGGCTTATAATCTTCCGGAGAAACCAGCAGCGCATCGTCCACCTCGCGAATCCCCTTGCGTAAATGCACCTCCAGTTGCCGGTAACCATTGGACTGCTTTTCCGCGTCGGGATGCTGCCTCTTTAAGGCCTCCGCGGCGGCGCGAACATTGTCGCGGTATTTTTCCAGCGTGAGGCCCAGCGCGTTATGATCGCCGGCTTTTCCGGCGCGGCGCGCTTCTTCCAGTTGCGCGTCCCCCAATTTTTGCATGAGCTTGGCTTTGTGAACCGCATTGGTTTCGTTGTCGAAGCGCGCCTGAAGGTCGGCGGGGCTCTGCGCGGCGCCCGGAGGCGGCGCCGCGAGAAAAATGAGCAAGCCGCACACGGCAACGAAAAAAGTCCCGAGGGCCCTCATGCGCCTACCTTTTCCGTTCCAGCATGTGTTGCAGCACTTTGCTGCGCTCCTTGGCCTGCCAGACTTGATCGGGATTTTTGTCCTGATCGAGCTGGAGAAATTTCTGGTAGGCCTCCAAAGCGGGCTTGGGCTGGTTCAGCTTATCGTAGCAAATCGCGCGGATAAACCAGACGCCCGCGCCAGGTTGTTCCACTTTGGCTATCTCGTCTTGCGCGGCCAGCGTGGCTGGATAATTGCCTGCCAGAAAAAATGTCGAGGCTAAGTCTTTGAAATAGGTCAGGTTTCTTGCATCCAGACGCATCGCGATGCGCAGCTCTTTCTCAGCGGAAGCGAAGTCGCGTTTCTGGAGGTAGATGCGACCGAGGCCGCCGTGCAGTTGCGCGTCGTTGGGCGCCAGCGCGAGAGCTTGCTGGAGCGTGGAAATCGAATCATCCCATTTCTTGGCGGCAATCTGCACGTCGGCGCGAAGCTTGAGGGAATCGATGGTGGGCGGCTTGCCGGCGTCGAGGCGATTGAGTTCCGCGAGAGCCTCGTCGTTTGCTTTTTGTTCGACGAGGAGATGGATGAGCCGGGCACGCGCTTCGGAATCATTGGGCATGAGCTCGAGATAACCGCGGTACGCGCCGACGGCTTCGGGCTTTTTCTGTGCGTCCAGGCTCTGCGCCAGTCCGCGGCACGCTTCTGGCGCATTAGGCTGGACTTCCAGGGCGCGGCGGAAATCTTTTTCTGCTTCATCGGGCTTGCCCTGACGAAGCGCTGCCCAGCCTAGGTAATCGATCGCTGCGATTTCGTTGGGATCCAGATGAAGCAATGCGTCGAAGGACTCGGCGGCTCCGGCCGCATCACCGGAGCGGTCCAGGGCGACGGCCAGCAAATAGCGGGGGCGGCTTTGGGACGGGAGGAGTTCCGCGGCTTTGCGAAGCGGGGGCACCGCGGCGGCGTTTTCCTGGGCGTCCAGAAGAAGCATGCCTAGATTGAGATACGCTTCAGACATTTTCGGATCGATGGCGATGGTGCGGGAGTATTCGGCGCGGGCTTCGGCGGTTTTTTTGAGGGCGGTGTAGACGTAGGCGAGTTGAAAGTGGGCGTAGGCGAATTCGGGCTGGTCGGCGATTACTTTTTGAAGCGGGGCGATGGCGGCTTCGAAATTCTTTTTATCGATGTCTTGCTGGGCTTCGTCCAGCAAATCGTTCAAGGGGTTGGCAACTTTTTGCGCCTTCGATTGCAGGGTCGGTTTGGGTTTGGAAGCCGACTGCGGACTCGGGGCGGATTGGTTGCCTTGTAGGGGCGCAGCATGCTGCGCCCCTACCAAGGCGATGGCGACGCACATGAAAATCTGCATCGCGTTCGAACGGAAATGCGCTGGCTTCATGGTTCAGCCGGAGGAATCTTGGCTCCGTTGGAGATGATAGCCGAAGGGCCTGCTGGTTTGGATGCGCCGTTTGCGGGACGCTTTGCCTGGCCGTTTCCGTTCAGCACTCGGGCGAGAAAGCGGCCGGTGTGCGATTGCGTATTTCGCGCCACCTGCTCGGGTGTTCCCGTGGCGATAATCTTGCCGCCCTGGTCGCCGCCCTCGGGGCCAAGATCGATCAGCCAGTCGGCGGACTTGATGATGTCAAGATTGTGCTCGATGACCAGCAGCGAAGCGCCGCCCTCGAGCAATTTGCGGAAGGCGCTGAGGAGCTTGGCGATGTCGTCGAAATGCAAGCCCGTGGTCGGCTCGTCGAGAATGTAGAGAATGCCCTCGTTGTCCGTTTGGCTGAGGTGCGCGGCGAGCTTCAGACGCTGCGCTTCCCCTCCAGAAAGTGTCGTCGCGGATTGACCGAGGCGCAAGTAGCCGAGGCCAATCTCATTCAGGACGCGGAGCTTGGAAACAATTTTCGGGACGTTGACGAAAAAGGCCAGCGCTTCGCGAACCGTCAACTGCAATACTTCATGAATGTTTTTCCCATTATGCCGCACTTCCAGAACGCCGCTTTTGAAGCGCGTGCCGCGGCACTCTTCGCAGATTAGCTCGACGTCCGCGAGAAACTGCATTTCCACGGTGACCATGCCGTCACCCTGGCAGGTTTCGCAGCGGCCTCCCGGCACATTGAAGGAAAAATGGCCGGGATCGTAGCCGCGGCGTTTGGCATCCGGGGTGGCGGCAAAGGCTTCGCGAATGGCGTCGAAAGCCTTGAGATAAGTGGCCGGGTTCGAACGCGGGGTGCGGCCGATGGGGGATTGATCGACAATCACGACTTCGCGGACGTTGTCGCCGCCTTCGAGGCGCTCGCAGAATTCCTTGACGTTGCCGCCGGCGCGCTTGGCGGCGAGCGCTTTGTAGAGCACGTCGTGAACCAGGGTGGATTTGCCGGAACCGCTGACGCCGGTGACTACCGTGAGCGTTCCGAGCGGGATCATCAAATCCAGATTCTGAAGATTGTGCAAACTGGCGCCGTAGAGTCGAAGAAATTTTCCGGCGGGTTTGTGGCGCACGTTGGGAACCGGAATGCGCAGTTCGCCGCTGAGGTAGCGGCCGGTCAGCGATTTGTGTTCATCGAGCATGGCTGCATAAGGGCCGGCGAAGAGGAGTTTGCCGCCGAGTTCTCCCGCGCCGGGACCGAGATCGATGATGCAATCGGCGGACTGGATGGTGTCGGGATCGTGCTCGACGACGAGCACGGTGTTGCCCAGATCGCGGAGGGACTTGAGAATATCGATGAGCCGCTGGGTGTCGCGGGGATGCAGGCCGATGGAAGGTTCGTCGAGAACGTAGAGCGCGCCGACGAGATGGGAGCCGAGCGAGGTCGCTAGCTGAATACGCTGGGATTCTCCACCGGAGAGCGTGGAGGTCAGGCGATCAAGTGTGAGGTAGTCGAGACCGACTTCATCCAGAAACTGCAAGCGCGTGCGAATCTCCTCGAGAATGCGGTCGGCGACTTTCAGGTGGCCTTCGGAGAGCTGCAGGCTGGAAAAGAGAGCGCGCGCTTCCTTGACGGTGAGCTGGCAAACCTCGGTGATGGCTTTTCCAGCCACGCGCACGGCTCGCGCTTCGGCGCGCAAACGAGTTCCGCCGCATTCCGGGCAACTGGCGTAGCCGCGGAAGCGGCTGAGGAAAACGCGCACGTGCAGCTTGTATTTTTTGCGCTCCAGCCAGTTGAAAAAACCTTTGACGCCCTGGTAGTCGTTCTCGGGATCGCCTTCGAGAATCAAGCGGCGCTGTTCGGCGGTGAGTTGGCGCCACGGCACGTTGGCGGGAATGCCGCGCTCGCGCGCCCATTTTTTTGCTTCCAGGAAAAGCACGCGGTAACGGGGTTTGGTCCACGGCTCGATGGCCCCGTCATCGAGCGACTTGCTTGGATCAGGCACGACGAGATTCAAATCGAAATCGATGGTATTTCCGAAACCCTGGCAGCGGGGGCAGGCGCCGTACGGATTGTTGAAGGAGAAGAGACGGGGCTCGGGTTCCTGGTAGAGAGTTCCATCGTTCTTACATTCGAAACGTTCGTTAAAGGTGAGGCGCTCAGGGGCATGGCCCGCGCCGTCAGCGGCGAATTCGAGAATGGCTTCGCCCTGCCCTTCGCGGTAACAAATTTCGATGGAGTCGACGAGGCGCGCGCGCGACTCCGGATTTACGGCCAGACGGTCGACGAGAACGTAGACGGGCTTTGAGAAATCGACGTCCAGAAGCGTTTCTGGTGAAGAAAATTCGTGGATTCGTCCCGTCTGGTAAAGGCGGTTGAAACCGCGCTTCTGCAAATCGAGCAGCCCCTGGCGAAGAAGTTCGGGAGGCGGAGCAGCGGCGGTTTTCCTGGCGCCTCGTTTCGAAACCGCGGGGGACGCGGGGGCGGCGATGCGAAACTGGTGCAAGACGTAAAAGCGGCGGCCTGGCGCGAGCGACAAAATGCGGGTGGCAATTTCGTCCGGACTGTCGCGGCGAACTTGCGCGCCGCATTTGACGCAAAACGTTTGCCCGCAGCGGGCAAAAAGGAGCCGCAAATAATCGTAAATTTCGGTGGCGGTGGCCACGGTCGAGCGGGGATTGCGGGTGGAATTTTTCTGGCGGATGGCCACGGCGGGGGCGATGCCGGAAATTTCGTCGACGTCGGGTTTTTCCATGCGTTCGAGAAACTGGCGGGCATAGGCAGACAGCGATTCCACGTAGCGGCGCTGGCCTTCGGCGTAAATGGTGTCGAAGGCGAGGGAGGACTTTCCGGAGCCGCTCACGCCGGTGACAACGGTAATCGCGTTGTGCGGAATTTCGACGCTGATATTCTTGAGATTGTGGACGCGGGCGCCGCGGACGCGGATGGACTCCTGCTCCGGCCGGAAATCGGTGTTAGCGGGGGTGAGGTCTTTGGTAGCCAAAGGGAAGCCTAGACAGCGCGTTTCGAGGGTGCTGCCTAAACTTCAAATTATACGTCGGGTGTCAAACCGGGGCAAACGACGAATCAGCGCTTCGGGCGCATACGCCTGCGCGTCAGAATTGGGGCGCAAATTTCATGGTTCCTGGGTGAGCGTGATCTGGCCGATTCCGCCTTGGACTTTCAGGTGAATCGTGGCTTGGGATTTTCCATAGGCGTCATTGGTGTAGCTGTCGCCGTCGTGCTTCAGTCCGTGGACATTGATGGAGCCGATGCCGCCGGAGGCATTGGCGATGACGCCGACGTTTTTCGGGAGGCGGATGTTAGCCTGGCCCACGCCGCCTTCAAAGTCAGCGGTCAAATCGGTTTTGCGGTCGCCAGTGAGGTCAACATCCATCTGCCCGGCGCCGAGATGGAGGTCCAAGCGGGTGAGCGGAACGTCGCTAAAATGCAAATCCCCATGCCCGGCTCCCATATCCACTTTCAACTCCAGCGGGATGGACTTGCTGAAATGAAGATTCCAGTCGTTTTGGGAAGGGCCGAAGTGAACGGAGCCGGAATCCTGAGAAATGTGGAGTTGTCCGACGCCACCGTCAACGTGGTAATCGACGCGCGGAGGGTCGAAAGAGTTGCTGTAGGTGAAGTCGGCGTCAAGCATATGGCTTGCGCCGCCGTTGATGATGAGCTGTCCGGCGGGCAAGTCCAGCGCGGCATGGGCGGACTTGGCGCCCTGCAGATCCACGGTCTGTGTGGTGTGCTGCGAGCCCGAATAGAAGCCGTGGCGGCGGGAAAAACTGCGCCCATGCCAGAGCAGGAAGACCAGAACTATGACAAAGGCAAGCGCGCCGATGCTGGCGCCCATGGAGATTCCCTGGGGCGCATTGGGATTGCGGCTGCGATAGGCGGAATCCCAAATTTTGCCGAGACCGATGAAGATGAGGATCAGCGGCCAGTAGGTTTCGAGAATCGGCCAAGGATCGAAGGCCGGACGCCAATTGTGGAAGAGAAAGAGAGCTCCGAGGGCAATGAGAATGATGGGGAAGACGAGGGAGACTCTCCTGGGTTGAGCGTCCTGGGGCATGGCAGACCTCCGCTATCTTGTACTACGCACGCGGAAGGATAATAGTTCAGCGGGCGGTTGGGTAGACTGTACAACAATGGAGATGTAGGAAAGAACTTGAAGAGTTGGCTGGAAGCCGGGGCTACGCAGAGCCGGGCTGAAGCCCGGCCCCTACACAGAATTAAAATTGCGGCGCAACGTTGCCAACGTAGCGGGTGTGGTAAAGTTTCGTTGAACAGCGATCTAGGGGCTGCGCGATGAAGGAATTTGAGAGAATTTTCTGGATTGTGCTGGATAGCGTGGGCATTGGGGAACTTCCGGATGCGGCGGAGTATGGGGACGTGGGCCGGAACACGCTGGGGCATATCGCGGAATCGCGGCCTCTGAAGATTGCGACTCTGGTGCAACTGGGACTGGCGAATATCGCTTCCCTGAAGAATCAGACACCGGCCAAAGCGCCACTCGGAGCATATGGAAAGGGGGCGACGCGCTCTCCGGGGAAAGACACGACGACGGGACACTGGGAAATGGCGGGCGTGTGGCTGGAGCAGGCGTTCCCAGTTTACAAGCATGGATTCCCCAAAGAGTTGATCGAAGAGTTTGAAAAGCAGATCGGGCGGAAGACGATTGGGAACAAGCCGGCTTCGGGTACTGAGATCATCAAGGAACTCGGCGAAGAGCATGTGCGGACGGGCAAACCGATCGTGTACACGTCGGGCGACAGCGTGTTCCAGATCGCCGCGCATGAAGAGGTGATCCCGATCGCCGAGCTTTACCGTATGTGCGAAATCGCTCGGAAATTGCTGGACGGGCCGCACCGCGTAGGGCGCGTAATCGCGCGGCCGTTCACGGGAACGCCGGGAAACTTCGTGCGGACCACGCGTCGGCACGACTATGCGGTCGATCCGCCGAAGCCGATGCTGATGGACGTTCTCGCGGAACATAAAGTTCGCGTATTTGGAATCGGGAAGATTCATGACATTTACAATGGCCGCGGAGTCGAAGAGTACGTGACGACGAAAGGCAACGCCGACGGCATGGAAAAAATGACGGCGGCGCTTGGCGATCGCGAAAGCGGACTTATTTTTTGCAACCTGGTGGATTTCGACATGTTGTACGGCCATCGGAAAGACGTGGAGGGGTTTGCGAAATCGCTGGAAGAGTTCGACCGCATGCTGGCGGATTTCTTGCCGCAGCTGAGCCTTTCCGACATGTTGATGATCACCGCAGACCACGGCTGCGATCCCGATCCGCGCTGGTCCACTACGGACCATTCGAGGGAGTACGTGCCGGTTTTGGCGTATTCGCCGGGAGGCGGGGCGGGCGTGAACCTGGGAAAACGCGACACGCTGGCGGACATAGGGCAGACGGTTGCGGAGAATTTTGGCGGAACGATTCCGCATGGGAAGAGTTTCTTGAGCGAGATGAGGAAGCAACGAAGTAATGAAGTAGCGAGGTAGCTGAAGACTATAGGCGTGACTCGTGACTGGTGACTTGTGGCAGAGGTCTAAAGTCGAAGGTTGAATGTAAGGGTATCAAAAAAGGAGCCGCGTGCTAGATTAGGCATTCGGGCCGCCAAGTTAGAACCAGTCGCTGCGGTAGGCGACCCACCAACTAAACATGCCGATAGGAATGGTGGCCAGCAGCGACCACAAGATGGGCAAGCTGAAATCTGCGATCAGCCCCAACGCGATGAAGACGCCCCAGAAGACTTTGCGTTGCATTCTTTCATTCTAACGCGCCCGGTAGCCCTGTGGCCGTTGCTCACCGCGAAGATTTCGAGAAGGAACACGTCCCTAGGACAGCGCATACACTGACAATGGCGGCGGCCGAATCTTGAGAGCGCGCACTTCGATGGTGAGAAACCCGGGCTAACTCCTGTAGACTCCTAACTGCAGTGGTTTCAGAATGAAGGCGAAAACAGACCTCCTCACTATGGGAAAGAGCCAAACGGTTGGACGAGTTTTCGTTGCGATTTCCCTGGCGGTTTTCGGGGTGCAACATTTTATTTATGGCGGCTTCGTGGCAACGCTGGTGCCTGCGTTCATGCCGGGGCGGCTGTTCTGGGCATACTTTGTTGGCGTGGCATTCGTTGCGGCGGCTATGGGTATCCTCACTAAAATGTTGGCGCGTCCGGCGGCAACGATGCTGGGTGTAATGTTTTTTCTTTTTGTGGTGCTGCTGCACATTCCGCGCATCGTAGGCAACTCCAGCGACGGAAACGAGTGGACCAGCGGATTTGTGGCGCTGGCCATGTGCGGAGGGGCGTGGATTCTCGCTTGCGCCGCTCCTTTGGAGGAGCGCGAAAAGGCCGATCCATTTCTCAAACTCGGGCGATATTTCTTTGCGCTGGCTTTCGTGGCTTTCGGGGTTCAACATATTGTTTACGCACGCTTCGGCGCGGGGCTGGGGCCGCCGTGGTATTTAGGACGGCCGCTTTGGGCGTGCCTTTTCGGCGGCGTTTTGGTTGGCGCGGGCGCGGCGATCCTTCTCGGACAAAAAGGGCGGATGGCGGCTAATCTTCTGGCAACGACGTTTATTTTGTTCTTCCTGCTGCTCTGCGTTCCCCGCATCATCGGGCAACCGCACAATCCGAACCCGTGGACCAGCGGATTCGAGGTCCTGGCGCTGTGCGGGGGCGCTCTGGTCCTGGGTGGTAATCCACCTGGAGAAGAGAAAGAACGGGTCTGAAAACCCGCCACTACACGGTGCCGGGCCTACGCCTGGCTTCCATGCGAACAAAGCGGAAGTTTTGCACCGATTTGGTTCATCACGACTTCCTAACATGACATACGGTACGCTGGAAGCTCGAAGTGAATGAGGTTTCTGGCGGAGGGAGGATTGGCATGGCAATTTTCAATAAAGGTGGAGGGCGCGAGGACGGCGCGTTTGAAATGAGGAGGGACGGGCCGCTCATAAAGCTTGGAGCAATCGGCATCGGTGTGATCGTGGTGCTGGTGGTGCTGGGGGTTTTCTTGCTGCGGGTGACGCGCATCGAGGCAGGGCATGTGGGCGTGGAGATCAACCTGGCGGGCAAGCAGCGCGGGGCGTCGGAAATCCCGGTGCGCACGGGGTGGGTGGTGTATTCGCCGCTGAGCACGCAGATCTTTGAGTTCCCCACGTTCGTGCAGACGGTGAAGTGGACGAAAGATACGAACGAAGGACATCCGGTGAACGAAGAGATGGGGTTTAACTCGAAGGAAGGCATGGAAATCTTCGTGGACGTGTCGCTGTCGTACGCGATCGAACCTTCGAAGGCGCCGGACTTCTACGTGAAATACCGCCTCGCGGACATGGAGTCGTTCACGCACGGAATTTTGCGTGACGTGGTGCGCAACTCGCTGAACGAGGTGGCTTCGACTTACGTGGTGGAGGACATCTAAGGCGAGAAAAAGGCGGAGTTTTTGGGCAAGGTGCAAGCGAAGATCGAACAGAAAATGTCCCCGGTGGGCGTGAGCGTGCAGCAGTTTGGTTTCATCGGGGCGCCGCGCGTGCCGACGGTGATCGCCACGGCCATCACGGCGAAGGCGCAGGCGATCCAGCAGGCGGAGCGCGCCCGGAACGAACTGGCGACGACGCAAGCGGAAGCCGCGAAGAAAATTGCGGAAGCGGAAGGCGATGCCAAGTCGCTGGTGACGCGAGCACAGGGCGAAGCGGACGCCAACCGTATCCGGCAGAATTCGCTGACGCCGCAATTGCTGGAGTTGCGGCGGATCGAAAACAACCGTGCGTTGATCGACAAGTGGAACGGGCAGTTGCCGACGGTGCAGACGGGACAAGGCGGGGGAATGATTTTGCAGTTGCCAAAGGCGCAATAGAGGGCCATCGGCTGGAAGATTGTTGAAAGGGCGCGACTGACCAGCCTCAGACGGCGGGGCTTATATCACGGCTGCTGATTTTGCGGCGGCTGAGGCTGAGGATTCTGGGGCGGGTTCTGCTGGGGATTCTGCGGCGAGTTTGTGGGATTCTGGCCGGGCTGCTGTCCTATAGGCTGGCCCAACCCCGTTCCGGTCTGCAACCCGGGTTGTCCTGCTCCGAAAGTGTCCTTGGAGGGATCCCAGATAAATTCGAAGAGGCGATAATTCTTGGCTTTGTCGTAGACGATGATGGAAGACTTGTTGACTTTGCTGCCGACACCAATGATGTTGCCGCCGATGATAGTGGGGGTATCGCCGGTGGGGATGGCTTGCGAAGCCGGGTCACCTTGATCGGCGCTTACGGGAGCCCCGGTGGTGGCTGGCGGATTTGTGGGCGAGGCTGATCCGGGGGGCTGCGTGCCGCTCTGGCCGGGCTGCGCGCCTGGGTTGGGCTGACCAATTCCCCCTAGTTGACCAAATGCGCCGGTTTGACCCGGACCGCCTGGTCCATTCAAGGCGCTCGCGGGAGTGCCGATTCCTGCGGCCTGGGGAAGCTGGAGATTTGGCTGGGGTTTGAGGCTTCCAATCAACTGACCCGCAGGCCCGACGTAGATAAACCGCCAGGAACCGTCTTCCTTGTTCATGGGATCTTTGTACGCCTGGCGCATGAAGCGGAGGGAACCCAGCTTGGGCTTGGTGAGGTCGTCGAGGGAAGTCGGAAACTTGCCCATCTTGCGATAGTAGAGTTTCACGCCGCGGGTGTATTGCTTGCCGCGCCAGATCATCTCCTTTTCTTTTTCGCGGCGGCCCTCGGTGAGGACGTTTGGCGCGACCGCTATTACGGAAATGAGCAGAAGGGTGGTGAGGAAAATGACCATGAGCAAAGCGAAGCCGTGCTCGGTGCGCTTGGCTGCCGTTCGCGGACGTGCGGAGTTCATGCTCATGGCGGGGGCGCCGCCTGTTCTTCGAGGGGGGCGGTGCCGCGGAGACCGGAGGAAAGCTCTTCGTATTCCAGATTGGCGTTGCCAATTCTGAGAATGCGGAAGCGGTTCAGCAAGAGCTCGCCTTCCGCGACGACGTAAATGTCATCGCCATTGGTGAAAAAGGCGAGGCGGACGGTGCCGTTGGGAACGGTGCCGAAACCGAAGAATTTAACGGGCAGAGGCGACACCGTCGGAGGAGGCGGTGGTGGAGGAGGCGGCGGCGGGGGCTCGGGATGTGTCTTGTCAACCTTTGGGGGCGGGGGAGGCGGGAGTTCGCGACTGAAAATGTTGCGCCCCGCGCTCTTGTATTCGGTTTTGCGCGCCTTTCCGACCCCATCCCAATGGAGCTGAGGGTTCTCCACGGAGAGCAACTTAGGATTCTGGGGCAGGGAGCCGGCATCGGCGTTCAGCACGGATCGGCCATGGTCGAGATACAAAAACCAAATGAAGCCGGCGAACAGCAAGAGCACGGCGAGCACGGCGAGTTGTTTCTTCTGCTTCATGCTGCGGTCCTGAAATAGCTCTTGAGGTGCAAGGCGACCTTGATGACATTTGTGGATGCCTGGTGGGAGGTGTCGGAAGCGAGCGTTAAAGATTCCACGGCGTACGTACTAGGGGAACGCTGCAAGGCGTTCAAGAACACGATCACGCTTTTATAGTTGCCGTTGACGGTGGCATCGACGGCCACTTCGGTTACGCCGCGGCTGGCAATCTCCGTGCGCTTGAAAGCCAGATCCTCGAGTTGAATGCCGCTCTTTCCGGCCAAGGCGCCGAGTTCCGAGCGGACGGCGGAATAGCCGGAGCTTGCGGGAAAGAGCGATTGTTCGAATTGAACGCAGTCTTTCTGGATGGCGGGAATGTTGTCGCGGATCCCTTGAGCGCGAAGGATATCGGCCTTCAAAAGACTCTCCTGCTTGCTTTGCAGGTCCAGCAGTTGCTGGGGCGTGTGGGGGGGAGAGGAAAGCTGCCAACTGTAGGCCGCCAGGGCGAGGTCCGCGAGGACGAGAAGAGTCACGAAGGTGAGAATGACCCGTTTCCGCAGTGTGAAATCGCGCCGCATTAAGTCCTCAAGTAAACCGTGGTCAATAAAATTACCTTTTGATCGCCGTTCTGGGCGCCGGCGATGCCACCGGTATGAACGTTGAGAATTTGAACTTCGGTGAATTGTTTTGATTCGATGAGGGCACGCTCGAATTTCGATTCGGATTCGTCGCTGGAGGCGCCCACGGTCAATTTCAGTTCGACGTGTCCGGCGACCTGCTTGGGCTCGATGCTGATGACGCGCACGCCGCCCGGGAGGATGCGCTCGAGGTCCATGAACATGAGCGTCCAATTGAAGCTGCGGGCGTCGAGGATGGTATTGATGAAATCAGCGCGATCATGCAATTCGGAGATGTCCTTGCGGTGGAAAAATGCATCCAGGTCCCGGCGCTGCGTTTCGAGCCTGGCCATCTCCTCGCGGGTCTTTTGCGTGCGGGCACGCAGCTCGGCGTCGAGTTTGCGTACGGAATAGACGTGCCAACCCAGAGCGAGGAAGGCGAGACCGGCTAAGATCGCCGTGAGACCGGCGCCCGCGAGAAACCGGCGGTGGGTTTGCAGAGCTTGGGTCGCTAAATTGAGCCGAACTTTCATATGGTTAAGACTTTCAGGTCCTCAATGGCCTCGATGCGGAAAAGAAACTGTTAGCCACGTTGCAACACCCAGCCGATCAGACCTTCCAAGTCGCGGTCCGCGAGCGGACGGGCATCCTCTTTGATGCGTCCATCGGAAACCGCGGAGTGCAGCAGAGAACGCACATCGCAGTGGAATTCAAGCTCGATGGACGGGATAAACTCGGGAAGGCGGGAACCAAGTCCGGCGACACGCACGGAGTGAATGGTTTCCTTCCAGGTGTCTTGATAATAGGCGGCCACCGGAAAAATCTCCTCGAGAAGCATCTGGGGAGCGAGGTTCGCGCCGTCCGCAGGGAGGTCCGTGCAACGATAGCCGCATAAGACGCCGCCGCGCACAATGGCAGTGGTCAGGGTGGAGCCTGAGACGCGCGCGAGGAGGGTAGGCTTCTCGTCTCCGAGCAGGGAGATGGCGGCCAGCGAGGAACTCAGCACAACGCCGGGATGCAGCCCGGTACCGTCGACGAGGGATTCGTATTCTCGAATGATGCGGAGGCGAGCCAGCGCGGTGACGATGTCCACGCCGGATTCGCGCGGCTCTTGACGCATGTACGAAATGAGCGTTTCATCGGCTTCAAAGGGGACGCTTTTTTTCAGCTTCCAACGCAAAATGGGAATGGCTTCTTCCGCTGAGCGCGGGAACTCTTCAAAGTGCTGGACGAAGACGCGAATCACGGCATCGGGTAGGATCATGGCAACGTCTTCATCGCGGCAACGCAAACGCTCGCAAACCTTGGCGACGGCGGCCTTGACGAGGGCGGGGTTCACAACGTTGGCTTCGACGGCCGAGGGAACCAGCGCTCCAGCAGGAAGGGATTCCACGGCATAGGCATCCAGGGAACCGGCATGGTTCCAGCGGGCGGCAGCGACGCGGTCCGGGCCAAGCTCGATAGCGATGGGGGCGTAGGGCATGGCGTCGAGCCAGCGCGCCAGGCGGCGCACCCACGCGAACTGGTAAATTCCCTGCCGGGCTGTAGTGGCGCTACTCAACGAAAGTCACCTTGTTAATCTCTTTCACCGTGGTGATGCCCGCGCGAATCTTGGCGAGCCCGCTTTCGCGAAGGGTGATCATGCCTTCTTCGCACGCGATGCGTTTGATCTCCGAAGTGGGCCGGCGATCCACAATCATTTCGCGGATGCGGTCGGTCAAGTCAAGCAACTCGCAAATCGCCGTGCGGCCATGGTAACCGGTGCCGGAGCACTCCAGGCACCCGGCGCCCTCAGCAAACGTGACGTTGCCCCACACGGCGGGATCGAGGCCCGCTTCTTTCAATTCCTCGGGAGAATACCTCTTGGGCTTCTTGCAAACAGGACAGACTACACGAACGAGCCGTTGCGCCATGATGCAGTTCAGGGCGGAGACAAAGTTGTAGGGCTCGACGCCCATGTTGATGAAGCGGCCGATGACGTCGGTCACGTTGTTGGCGTGGACCGTGGTGAAAACGAGGTGGCCGGTGAGGGCCGACTGAATGGCGATTTGCGCGGTTTCCTGGTCGCGAATTTCGCCGACCATGATCTTGTCGGGGTCGTGACGCAGAATGGAGCGCAAGCCGCGCGCGAACGTTAGACCCTTCTTCTCGTTCACCGGAATCTGCGTGATGCCGCGGAGCTGATACTCGACGGGATCTTCGATGGTGACGATCTTGTCCTCGTCGGTCTTGATCTCGTTGATGGCCGCGTAGAGCGTGGTGGTCTTGCCGGAACCAGTGGGACCGGTGACCAGGACCATGCCGTAGGGTTCGCGGATATAGCGGCGGAAGCGGCGGGTCTCTTCGGCGGAAAAGCCGACAACGTCCAAAGTCAGGCTGGAGAATTTTTCCGAAAGCGTTTCTTTGTCCAGGACGCGAAGAACCGCGTCTTCCCCGTGGCTGGCGGGCATGATGGAGACGCGCAGATCGATGTAACGGCCCTTGTATTTGACGCGGAAGCGGCCGTCCTGGGGAACGCGGCGCTCGGCAATGTCCAGATCGCTGAGCACCTTGATGCGCGAGAGCACCGTGGAATGCCATTCCTTGGCGATGGGCTGCATGGCGTGCTGCAAAACGCCATCGATGCGGT
>WNFF01000544.1_pt1 | contig 39139 bp, 29 predicted proteins | sample 5400441 | NCBI WGS metagenome assembly WNFF01 (sample SAMN13153345, study PRJNA577476) | soil metagenome | isolation source: 120 cm saprolite under Douglas fir tree site 2 hole 3 replicate 1 | place: USA:California | collected 2015-04-18
CTCGTCGCTGGTGCTCAACCGTATGCACCTTTCCACGTGGCGGGCTCTCACGATCTCGCTCGTTTGTCAGGAGCGAATGGATGAGGCGCGCCAAGCCCTGGGCAAGGTGCTGGAGCTCGATCCGAAATTAACGGTGGAGAAATATCTGGCGCGCATACCGAATGCGGAGCTCGAAACCGGCCGGCACTGGGCGTGCTGCCTGGCAATGGCGGGTTTGCCGTCGGGAAACGGCAACTCGAACCGGCATTGATCGTGGAAAAATATCCCGCTTGTGTGAAAGAATTCACATTTCAAACAAGCACAACCGCGCAAATTGCTGCGCAATGACAAGGTTGCCGTCGGAAAGCTGACTTAACTACTCACAACTTAACTACTCACAAGGAGGCCGAAATGAGCCAACTGGGTGGTGCTGGTGGTGCAGGCGGAGCGGGCGGTGCCGGTGGCGCTGGCGGGGCGGGCGGTGCAGGTGGCGCAGGTGGCGCAGGTGGCGCAATGCTTGGCACGATGGCCGATGCCTTTGCCAATTCGATCATGGTGGACGCGCTCATCCTCGGGCGCGAAGGGACCACGGTTGTTCCCGACCCCAATTACTACGCTCCGGCATTGCCGCCGGGCATCGACGACGCGCTACAAATGGAACGCTGGGAGCCGTGGGTTCGCGCTTACGCGGCGGTCGGCGAGATGTTGCAGGGGATCAACCTTCTAGCGCCGGGTGGTGGTAACGCATTCCAGGTCCTGTCGGCCGGAACCTTGATTGCGGAAATCCAACGTCCGCAAAAAGCGACGTTCGAGGCACAGATTCCGATGGTACTTAGCTGGGCCGAACTGCGTCACGAGCGTGACACCGAAATCATGGCGCAGATCGATCCCCCATACGCTTTCTGGTCGTCGATCATCTACATGCACCCCGACCGGACCAAACGCACATTCGAACTCATCAACGTCCTGCTGCAGTTCTGCGTGTACGTTGAAATGCGCTTCAAGCATGCCCTGGCATGCTGGCGTCCGGTCGAATACAACGCCCAGGTGCAACCGATGCTCACGACGCCGGGGCACGGAAGCTTCCCGAGCGGACACGCGACGCAGGTCCATGCGGTAGCCCACGTGCTGAAAAACCTGCTGAATCTCAATCCGGCGGGGAACCCGGGACACGCAATGATAATCGACCAGCTCGACCGCCAGGCGGCACGCATCGCGACCAACCGTGTCGTGGCGGGAGTCCATTTCCCGGTCGACAGCATGGCAGGACGCATGTTGGGCGTGGCGCTGGGTGAGTACTTCGTCGCGCGTTGCACGGGGGGAGCGGCATTCATGGGCCGGACGTTCCTCTCCGTGGGAATCGACGGCGCTCCGACCACGGACTTCAACCCGTTCAACGCCGCCCAGGACCTCAACGGCGCCGGGCCGTTCTACTCCCAAGCCGCCGCGGCAGGCGCCATCGCGCTGTCCGCGTTGATGCAGCATGTATGGGCCCAGGCGCAGGCAGAGTGGAAGGGCAGATTTGGAGTTCCTGTCTAGGCAAAGCATCGTCCTGCAACCCGAAGCGGATAACATTCCATGCCCGAATGCCACGGCTACCCGAACTGCTTTGGCCCGTACCTCCTGTACGCGATCTCGACGGATTTCGAGAATTTCGAGTTTTTCGACAAGGGGAATTCCAAGCTGTTCTTCCTCGTGGAGTTCCAGCCGGCCGAAGGGGCAGCGGAGGAGTTCAAGAGGGAGATGAAGAATGCCAGGTTCGCCGTTGACTTCGGCCCGGTCCACGACAAGACTCGTTATGTCACGATGCGTACGGGCAAGTCGGCGGTGCTCGACCCTCTCGCGTTCCGTATCTGGGACAAATATGTCTCCAGGGTCGAGCTGTCGCTTCCGTTGAAGCCGTCGTCGGCAGCGAAAAGCGACGTCCTTGCCGAACGCTGGCGGCACGGCGAATCGCCCGCACTTCTGATCGGCCTGATGGACGATGGCTGCCCATTCGCGGCCGCGCATTTTCTCACAGCGAATGGCGCTACCAGTACGCGGGTGCGGGCCATCTGGGACCAGAACCAGGGCAAGCAGCCGGTCAAGGTAAACGGTAGCCTTTTCGGGAAGACGCCATCGGATTTCAACTACGGCCTCGAGTTCCTGCGCGATCCCCCACCGCCCGTCGGCCCGGCTTTGCCACAAGTGGGACTCGACGAATGGATCGGGCTGCATTTGACGCCGACAGGCAGCATCGACGAGGACGGCTGTTACGCGGATGCCGCGGATGCCGGGTTCACGAGCCTCGCGCGCCGGCAGTCGCACGGTGCGCATGTGATGGACGTGTTCGCGGGGCGGATCCCGACCTCTTCACGTGTCGGTGCCTCGCCTCCGGGTGACCGTCGCGATCCACCGAACTGGAGGCCGGGCACCGACCCTGCTTCCAGCGCCGAATTAGTGTTCGTGCAATTCCCCGACAACGGCATCCGCGATGCGACCGGCGTATGGCTCAAGGCCTATGTTGTCGATGGCATCCGCTACATCCTGTCATTTGCCGAGCCGAACAAGACCAACAACGTGGTCATCAACCTCAGTTATGGGCCGACTACCGGACCGCACGATGGCACAGCGGAACTGGAGGCGGCACTAACAGCGCTTGTGGCGACGGCGCCCTTGGGAAACCCAAGCTTGAAATCGCCCTGGCGGCGGGCAACGCCTATCTAAGCGAGGGCCACGTCATTTTCGTGAGGGAGGCGGCGGCACAACCTGACCACGTCGAATGGACCTGGCGCCTTCCTCCCGACAATACCGTGCTCTGCTTTGCCGAGGTATGGATGAACACCGCTGACGCCGGCGGTGTCATCGTTACCCTCACATCGCCCACCGGTGTCCCCGCTCCGGTGGGCGGCCCGGTCGTCTGGGGCACCCACACGATGTGGCGGCTTGAAGTCAGCCCCACCATCGCCGCGCCCGGGGTCGTGGCCGAGGAACATGGGGACTGGACGATCAAGGTAACCGGGGTTGGCCAAAACGCGGAGGTCCATGCCTACGTCGCACGCAGCGACCCGAACATGGGCGTGCGCACGGGCGCCAAGCGTTCGTATTTTGTCGACCCCAACTGGGAACGAACCCGGGCGGCTGCGGCCAGTTGCAAATATGTCAATGGGGAGTTCGACAATGCCGGGTCGCTGATCCATCGCTACGGCACCCTCAACGGGATTGCTACTGCCAGCGACGCCAGCGTGCACGTTGCCGGCGGTTACATTCTCGCGAATGGACGCAAGTCGCCTTATTCGTCGGCGGGTCCTGCGCGCAACGGTCCCCTCGCGCTTCGAGTCGGTCCCGACTACGCGCTGCTCTGCGACGAGTCCTACGCTCTCGGGGGCATACGTGCCGGAGGCAACAGGAGCGGCAGCGTGTTTCGCCTGACGGGCACCAGTGCCGCGGCACCGCAACTGGCGCGATGGGTTGCCAATCCGCCGATTCCACCAGCAACCAATGTACCGATCACACCCGAAGAGCGGGGTGGCGGCAATGTCAAGCCGCCGTAACGCAGAGGCGCGCTTCGACAATGGTCAAGCCGCGCTTGCCGGCGTCTCTTGCTCAGTCGTCCGGGGATCGGCACAAACCGGCTGATCGAGGTGTGGCAGAGCATGTCCGCTCTGCCAAAGACCAGGCAAAAATCCGGATTTCCGATCGCCCCCCTCACCCCTTCGGGCGCGTCCGGATCATGAAGGTCTCGTAGGAATATTTCGCGACCTGCCACCAGAGATTTCCGTCGTCCCGGAAAGCCATCTGTGAATCGCAAATCTTCTTGAAGTCGGGGTTGGAGGCGGAGGTCTCGGCATTTGACTTCGTTCGATGCCTCAAACAGGCCTCCATCACCGCTTGGCCGAAGGGGCGCAGCAGTGTCCCATTCGCCACCAGGCGCTTGAGCGCCTGGGATTGCTCGCATCATATCGCGGCTGAACATCCAGGTTGGCGTAGCCGCAGGCCAACGTGGCAGCGACTTGTAAGCCTTCGGCAGCGCCTCCGTGCACCAACGCCTGGTAGGCCAGCAACGGCGACCCCGTACGCAAATCTCCCTTAATGCGGGCAATTAACGGGCCCATTCAACGTAACCAGCCCAGCCTCCGATCTCTCCCGCCCAGATAACGCTCATATGACGGACGCCTGTCAGGTTGCCTGCACTTCGAAAGATGAGACGACCTGCCGGTCAACGCAGCAACATCTCAAGAGGCACTGAAAGCGCGAACACTATGAGGTGGAAAATGCGTTTGGAACACTTCGTTGCGGCGAAAAAGCCGTCCCCAATCCCTGAACCCTCGAGCGAAACAATGTCGCGGTTTATTGAGCGCAGATGGGGTGCGGTTCTCGCCGCCGATGTCGTCGAGTATTCGCGTCTCACGAGCTTGAATGAAGAACGAACCTATTTTCGTTACAAATCCCATCGCCACGAGCTGATCGATCCGAAAATTGCCGAACACCGCGCGAGGTTTGTCAAATCCACGGGGGACGGAATTCTGGCTGAATTCAGTACAGCGGTCGATGCAGTGCGCTGTGCGATCCAGGTACAGCAAAGCATGGCCGAGCGCAGCAAGGATGAGGCGAATGATCATCGCATCATTTTCCGCATTGGCTTGAGCTGCGGCAGGATCATCGCCGACCCTGAAGACATTTATGGTCACGAGGTCAACGTAGCGGCGCGTCTGCAAACAATCGCGCCTCCGGGCGGGATCGCAATGTCTGCTCAGGTTGCAGAAACGATTCGAAACACCTTTCACTTGCCGCTTGAGGATTTAGGCATGCAACAATTTCGGAATATGTTCCGGTCCGTCCACGTCTTTCAGTGCCGGTTTCTCGGCAACGCGGCTTGTTAAAATCCAACAAATTCATTGATTTACAGGGTTTTGACGCTGATTTGACGCCATCGTGAAATTATCGGGCATTCACTAGGGGACGCCAGCCATGCACGGATCAAGCCTTTCGGTAATCCACAAACTAGAGAACGCCGAGCCGCTGCTGACCGCCGAGCGAAGTCTCGGGGGGATGCGAAATCTGCTCAAGCTGCCCGACTCGTCAAAGTTCGGGGCGGGCAAGAACCCACTGCAATTGCGCCATCTCATGCGCAAGCTGACAGCCCGCATCAGCCGCGAACCAAACTGGCCGAATGAAGAGAATCCGAATCTCCCTTCCGGCTATACCTATCTCCTGCAGTTTATCGCCCACGACATGGTGAACACTTCGATCTCACTCGCTGCGACCGACGGCCGCCGCTTTGGATTCGAAAATGCCCGGCGGCAGCCGCTAACCCTCGACACCATCTATGGCGGCGGTCCGGACGTCAGCCCGCAGGCTTATGAGTTCAGCCAAATCTGCAAGGACTCTCGTGGGCTCATGCCGCGGACGCGATTACGTCGCGGCCGCGTGCAAAATCGATCGGGATCGACCGCCGGAATGCCGTTCGCGGACATCGGCCGCGCCGCGCCGATCGATGTTGCAGACGACGGAATCAATGCTCGTACGAGCGCCGCTCGGTGTCCACTCACCGAGGCGCTTGTGGCCGACGCACGGAATGAAGATCAAGCTCTCATTATCCAGATAACCGTGCTCTTCCATCGGCTGCATAATTTTATTCTTGATCAGATAGAATCCAGCCGTGGATCCAAAACTCCCGACGATGCCTACCGGAATTTCATCTCCGCACGGTTCCTTCTGACGCTTATCTATCGACGAATCATATTCAACGACGTGCTCTATCGTCTGCTCGACCCCTCAGTGATCCGATATTATCTCGTCGAAAAGAAGCCGCTTGTCGCCGATGGCGATTGTGGTTGCATCCCCGTCGAATTTTCTCACGGCGCCTTTCGTTGCGGCCACGCGATGGTCCGGAACAGTTACAAGGTGAGGAGCGAGGATGCACTTGAGACAGCTCGCGCGATGCAATTCAGTTCTCGGCGCTCGCCTGGCTTTGTCCCGCTGACCGAAGACTGGATCATAAATTGGGAACGGTTCTTCGAGATCAGCAAGCAAACGCCGCCGAACTACAGCCGTCGTCTCGGCCCTAATTTCTCTCCGATCATAAGAAGCGAATTCTTCTTCCCACCGTTGAACTCGAACATCGACGGCGATGGCGATGCCGCCGGGTTGCCGAACCGCGACTTTGTAAGTGCCGTTTATGCCAACATTTGGTCAGTACCAAAACTCATCGACGCGCTTCGCGCCAGGAGTCCGGAACTTTCTCATTTTCTTCCAGGGTACGGTGAATACATCTCACCCCTGAAGAATTGGCTTGAAGCGACAGCAAATCCAACCAGTCTGTCCGAACAATTCGATCCTGACGACGTATCGGCGCTTGCCGCGGATCCGCCGCTCCCGTTCTTCGTACTATTCGAGGCTGCGGCGAAGCACGGCGGCCAGCGTCTGGGCCCGCTCGGTTCGATCATCGTCGCGGAAACGATTATGGCAGCGATGGATTCCTACCCGTTGCGCGTCGAGGAGTTAGTGTTTGATCCCCGGCTCCCATTCAAGGAGCAAGACGAATTGTTCAGGCAGCTTGGGATCACCGACCCTCTTTCAAAAATGCCTGAGATCGAAAATATGGACGATCTTCTGACGTTTATGCAATCCGAAGGACTCTTTGAAGACAAGCAATGAATTCCGCTGCACGGCATGCAGCTCCTGGCAACTACGGAGGATAAGATGGGTGCTACTCTCGAGATCGGCGATGATGTCCTTTGGGGCAAGCTTGTGAAATCGTGGGCCACTGGAAGGAATTATGTCGTTCCAGACGGTGCCCCGTTTCCGATACCGCGGACCCTTGACGAATTGCTGGCGATCGCCAAGAGCATCGATCTGGCGATCACGTTCCCCGATGGAATGGTCGGATTGGCGGTGATTCAGTACAGTCCACAGACCGCTGTGATCAAGCTGCCGCCGAAAGCCATGGTGGAGGACACCGAGGCCCGGCTGCGCGAGCCGGACGCGGTGTATCCGATGCCAAAATTTTACGATGCATTCTTTGGTGTGCCACTTCCGCGGCTCTCCGTTGACAAACTGTTCGACCTCCACGCCGCTCGCATCGGTGACTATTCGATTCGAAATTGCGGCTGACGGTGGACTCCCTGGCCAAGTCGACATTGATGGCGTTGCATCGGAAGCGAAGGTTCGTCAGTTGAGTCTTTTAAAAATACGGAGGTGATGATGGGCAACAAGTTGGAGATCAGCGACGATATCCTTTGGGGCAAGCTGGTGAAGTCATGGGCGACTGGCAACAACTATGTTGCGCCCAAAAGGCCCGCACCGGCGATACCCCGGTCGCAGGAGGAACTGCTCGCGCAGGCTGCGGATATCGGATTAACGATCACGTTTCCCGATGGCATGGTTGGGCTGGAAATTATTCAATACAGCTCGCAGACTGCCGTGATCAAACTGCCGCCAAAGTCCATGGTTGAAGCTGCCGAGGCGGAATTTGAAAAGCCGGACGCACTTTATCCGATGCCACGATTTTACGACGACTTCTTCGGGGCGCGGCTGCCGCAAATGGTCAAAAAGGAGCTGCTGGACCTGCATGCCGCTCGTATCGGCGACTATTCGATTCGAAATTGCGGGTGAGTGCAGTGTTGCGGGGGCCATTCACCACTGATGATAAAGCAGACCGTCGACCGGGGCGCCGGCGCCCGCGATTCCATCGCGCAGGCGTGCCCAGCTCTCCGGTTTTGCGATCGGGAAGAGTTGAAGAAACCAGCGGGTCATCGCAGCCGGATTAGCCGGTTCCTGCACACACCAGCGATCCCGGACGATGGCAAAAAAGCGATTCAGCTCAGCCGCGGCCTGCTCTTCGCGGCCAAGATGCCAGAGTGCGGCGGCCTTGAAGCCCGGAACGTTCGGGTTGAGATCCCCGGCGAAATCAGCCGCGGCCACGCAGCCTTCATAGTCTCCGATCATGAAGCGGACCGCGGTGTGGTACGCCCACTGCAGCGCGCTCGGCGCGATCGTCGCATTTTCTCGCAGCATTGAATCGATAATCTCCGCTGCCTCCTTGTCTTGCCCGCAAAACGCATAACAATTTGCCGCCGACACCAGCGTCCAGGGATCATTGTCATTGAGGCGGTGAGCCAGCGGAATATAGATCATCGCCTGCTCGTAGTGCTTCGCCATCGCGTGCGACCATCCAAGACATAACTGGCTGCGCGAATCGAGCGGGTCGAGTCGTACAGCTTCATGCGCATAAGCGAGAGCCTGCATCGTACGGTCGGCGTCCCGAGCCGTGCCAGGCTTGACGATGTGATAGGAATTATTCAACTGCGCGAGGCTGGAATAAGCCGGCGCAAAATCGGGCATCTGCTGCACGACCTGGCGAAACATATCCGCCGCATTGTCCCATCGCTGCGGATCGAAGCCGAGCAACGTGGCCTGACCGAACAGCCAAATATCGTACGCTTTCAGATCGGCGACTTGCCGACTCGTGATCCTGTTCATGCGCTCGGCCGACACATGAACATTAAGCGCAGAGGCGATGCGGCGCACGAGGTTCTGTTGTGACTGGTGCCAATTTTCGAGCGTTAGCGTCAGGCTTTCGCTCCAGAGGTAGGTACCTGTTGCGCCGTCGCGCAGTGTCAGCACCAAATGGATGGCCCGGCGGGTTTCATGGCCGCTTGCATCCAGGATGAATTCTTCCTTTGGACTCTCTGACGCGGCATCGGTTGGGGGGCTCATCCAATCACGGACGTGCCATTCCCGGAATCGAACGAAGCATGCGATCAACTCGCGGCGGAAGCCCTGAGCGAGATAGTCCCTCTTCGATTCGCCTCCGGCGAGCACAAACGATCCGACGGAAAGAACGAGCTTGGCCTCCCGCGAACGCGCCAGCGCCTGATCGACACTCAGGCCCGATGGTTTGGAAGGCTGCGACAGGACTATCGCGGGCTTGGTGGCGGCAGTTACATCCCGTATCGAGATCGGCGTCTGGACCGCGCTCGACGGCCCGCTGAACGGGAGTGCAGCCTTGACCTCGGCAATCAAATCCTGCGTCTGCTGGGTTGGCTCGACATCATAGTCGGCGTCCAGAATATCCCACAAGGTCTTGTAGATCTTGAGGGCGCTGCCGATTGCGCCATCAGCGACGTGCCCGCGTATCAAATATCGACAGGCTTCCTCGTGAGTCTGATCGAGATTGATGATCGCTGCAGCAATATCTCGTCCCGTGTCGGTTATTTCCGTCTGACCGCGTAACGAGCCTTCCAATTGCCGGATCAGCTGATCGCGAATGGTTTGCCGCTTGGCCATCAACCACGCCTGGAGCGCGGGATCGCTGGTTTCAACGTCGCTCAGGATATCATCTACCAGGTTCCGTTGCTCCAGCAGTCGCGGATGCGGCGAGCCGCTCGCCGCATCTTTGAGCACATCGATCAGATCCACACGGATCTGCTTGCGATCAAGCCCGACAACGAGCTTGTCCGTACGAAATCCACTGAACCCGCTGGGCATAAATGCGTTGCGAATCTCATGAAGCGCCTGCCGCAAGGACGCACGCGCCCTTTCTTCAGACGACTCGCTCCAAAACAGACCGACCAGCCTTTCGCGACTCTCTTCCTGCGTTTCGGTGAGCGCCAAATATCCGAGTAAAGCGCGAGTCTTGCGGCTCAACAAATCGACTTCACTATCGTTTACCTGCAGCGACAATTTGCCGAGCAAATAGATGCATAGGGTGGCGCTCTCCGCACCACCACCAGGCTTGCTTGTAATTTCGGGCGTCAAGGTCTTGCAGCCCCATGTGTTTCGCCACGATTTTTGGCCAATTGCCGCTGCATATCACACCGCGACCGATTGTTCCAATCAACCTCGGTCATATTATCAACGCCACACCGCAGGTATGGCGAGCGCCGCCGCCAAAATCCCTGATTGCACGCTGCAACCGATCCGTCACAATGTCCGACGGCATCGGCTGCAATACTGGGGACATCGCGCGCACAACCGGAATATCGAATTCCGGTCGGGTAAGATCGATCAAAGCCGCCTCTATCCCAGCGCGGGACATCGCGCTCGCAATTGCCGAGAGATCCGACACCGCAACACTCTCACAGCGCATCGACCCAACGCCGAGCGGATGCAGCAGCTCACATCGGTTCGCACTAATCGTCGCATCACGCTCAAGATGGGCGCGATCCGTTGGCAAGAGCCGTTCCTCACCGTTTTCCAACCGCTTGATTTTTGCGAGCAGGATCGCGAGCTCCGTCTGGCAAAGCTCGAGAATTGCCGCGCGCGCGGCTTCCGCAATCGACAGACGTGCGGCTAGCCCGTAGGCAAGCTGCCGGCCGTCGCGGTCGCAAGACAGCGCCACGATGACTGGGACTGCGATATCGGTGGTAATATCGAGCAACCAGGAGACGCGGTCATTGGTCTGCTGTCGCAGATGCTCGACGAGCCGCGCAATTTCTACCATCGCCGGTTCATCGAGCGGCACAGTTTTCCCGCGACGGCCGCCGGTCCACCAAAGGCTTGCGGCATCACGTTCGATCAACTCCAAAAGTGCGCGCGAGGCCGCCCACTCAAAATTCGGACCCGCTGCAACGCCAACGCTAAGCGCGGTGCGCGGCTTCAGGCACACCTCGCCTGCCGCGCGTCGCAAGCACCAATCGGCGGGAAGCAACACGCTGCGGTCGCCATCAAGGTCGGGCCCGGAGTCGAGCAGCTTGCCGCTCACCCATGCGATCGGTGTGGCTTTGGACAGCGCCTGACCGACCATATCCTGCTCGATCGCGGCGATAGCAGAAGGCATTACACGATCAGCTATCTCCGGCAGACTGGCGATGACCGTCACATCACCCGGACATTCGATCTGGGCGAGCCGGTCAATGCCTTCCCCCACGCAGGAAACAAATGCCTCTTCGAGCCCCTCTCCCGATCCGCTCAGGCTGAAAGAAGCCTGGGCCGATCCATCCCCGTTCAATAGCCGCGATTTCGTCTCAGCGCCGATAAAGCGTAGCCCGGGTGCCCACGGCGAACGGAGCAGAAACATTCTGCTCGCGAGGCTCGCCGCCCGCACAATCTTCGGTCCATATCGATCCGAGACCGAACGCGAAAGTGCTATGCCTTGCTCGGAAGTCAAATCGATTTCCAGGAACGCCGGACGTGCTTGCGCTTCGACCATAACCAGCGCCCGATTCAACAAATGGTGAATGCCATAACAGAATTCTCGTTGGGGCTGCGCCCCGCAATTACTTGGTTCGTCGAGTGCAATTCTCAATCAGTCTCATCGTCCGATCTTGTCGATATTATGCGACGCATCCAACGAAACCAATAGATCGATGACGCGTTTTGTATGCTTATTTCCCAAGGCCGGTTCTTGCGCATAAAATTTGTGTGAGAACACCGCCGCCAATTTCCCTGACATCGCAAAACCGACGCCAATGGCATGAATCGTCCTTCCGGCACCGCCGTTCTCCCGTCGCTAGCCGGAAAAGCCGACGCTGCAGAGGGCGTACAAAAACAGCGCGAACGATCCGAACTTCGATTCGTCTTTAGCCCTTCGGGCGTGTGCGGATCATGAAGGTTTCGTAGGAATATTCCGCGACCTGCCACCAGAGATTTCCGTCATCCCGGAAAGCCATCTGCGAATCGTAGATCTTCTTGAAGTCGGCGTTGGACGCGGAGGTCTCGACATTGACCTCGTTCGATGCCTTCAGGCAGGCTTCCATCACCGTCTGGCTGAATGGGCGCAGCAGCGCCCCGTTCGCAACAAGGCGCTTGAGCGCCTGCGGATTGCGCGCGTCATATCGCGCCTGAACATCCAGATTGGCGTAGCCGCACGCTATCGTGAGCAGCGACTTATAGGCCTTCGGAAGTGCATCCCACTTTTCCGAGTTGATGAAGAAGTGTAGCGCCGTGCCGCCTTCCCACCAGCCGGGATAGTAGTAGTATTTGGCGACCTTGTAGAAGCCCAGCTTCTCATCGTCGTAGGGGCCGACCCATTCGGTGGCGTCGATCGTGCCCTTTTCCAATGCCGGATAGATATCGCCGCCCGCGATCTGCTGCGGAATGGTGCCAAGCTTGGAAAGGGTTTTGCCGGCCCATCCGCCGATCCGCATCTTCAGGCCATTGAGGTCGTTGACGGTGTTGATCTCCTTGCGGAACCAGCCGCCCATCTGGGTGCCTGTATTGCCGCCGGAGATGCCGTACAATTTGTACTTCTTGCCGAACTCATTGAGCATGTCCTGGCCACCGTGATCCTGAAACCAGGCATTCTGCTGCCGCGAATTCAGCCCGAACGGAACCGAGCAATAGAGCGCGAAGGTCGGATCCTTGCCGATGAAGTAATAGGCCGCGGTGTGACACATCTCGACAGTGGCATTGCTTACGGCATCGACGGCCTGCAAGGCGGGAACGATCTCGCCACCGGCGAAAGCCTGAATCTGAAATTTATTGTCGGTGGCTTCCGCGACATATTTTGAAATCGTCTCCGACGCGCTGAAGGGAACGTCGAGCGACTTCGGCCAGCTCGTGGTGCAGCGCCATTTCAACTCGGGCATGGACTGCGCGATGGCTGGTGCTGCGACAGCGGTTGACGCGGCGAGCCCGGCGCCTGCTGTTTTCAGAAACTCACGACGTTTCATGATGCTCATGATGCTTCCCCCTTTTAATTTCTGTTTTGAAATTGCCAACCCCCGCCGCGATTTTTGCGCGGCGCCGCCCACCGGCGATCCCGGTCTTCATTTTGGTCGGCATGGCCTGAATGGGGCCGGGAGAGTGCTTGACGATACCAGAGGTTGCCGCCCCCGGGTAGCCGGTCTTGGCGCGCGCGATGCCGGTCGCTGCCACCACGGTGTCGTCTCGCGCGCAGCGCTGCGCCGATCTTTGCGCACCGGCCGCTGTTTTTGCAGGCCGCAGTTCTGGGCGGCGAAAATCTCATGGTCGATCATGGTATTCTCCTCTGTTGTGCCCGGCAGGCGATCAAGCGCCTCGGCAAGCGGAGAATGCGGCCTTCGACCGAAACCGATATCCGGCCAGGCGTGAACAGACTGATGCCGAAAACCAACCAATCGCTCCGCGTTGGCCGCGAGGAGTGCCTATTGTCGCGTTAGCGAGCCGGCAATATTTTTCCCGGATTGAAGATGTTCTGTGGATCGAGCGCATGTTTCAGCGCGCGCATGGCGTCGATCGCCTCGATCCCGAGTTCAGCCTTGAGATACTTCTGCTTGCCCTGCCCGATGCCGTGCTCGCCGGTGCAGGTCCCGCCCATCGCCTGCGCGCGCTCCACCAGGCGATGCATGAAGTCCTCGCCGCGCGCCATCTCGTCGCGATCCTCGACGTCGCATAGCAGCGAGCAGTGGAAATTGCCGTCGCCGACATGACCGACAATCGGCGACGTCAGATTGAGGCGCTTCAGATCGGCTTCGGTTTCGGTCACGCAATCGGCGAGCCGCGAAATCGGCACGCAGACATCGGTGGCCACTACCCCGGCGCCGACGCGCAGCGCTTTGACCGCCCAATAGGCGTCGTGCCGCGCCTGCCAGAGCTTGGTCCGGTCCTCTGGCCTGGTGGTCCAAGTGAAATCGCCGCCGCCACACTCTTTCGCAATTTCGCTGAAATTCCTCGATTGCTCGGCGACGTCATTGGCGCTGCCGTGAAATTCAAGCAGCAGCAGCGGGGTCTCCGGCAGCGACAGTTTCGAATAGGAATTGCAGGCCCGCACCTGTGCCGCGTTGAGCAGTTCAATGCGCGCGACGGGAATGCCGGTCTGGATCGCCAGTATCGTCGCCTGGCAGGCGCCGCGCACGCTCTCGAACGAACATGCCGCCGCAGCGATGGTTTCGGGAATGCCGCGCAGCTTGATGGTGAGTTCGCAGATGATCCCGAGCGTGCCTTCGGCGCCGACAAACAGATGCGTCAGGTCGTAACCGGCCGCGGATTTTTTCGCCCGCGTGCCGGTCGTGATGATCTCGCCGTCGCCCCGCACCACTTTAAGCGCCAGCACGTTATCGCGCATGGTGCCGTAGCGCACCGCATTGGTACCGGACGCCCGGGTCGACGCCATGCCACCCAAGGAGGCATCGGCACCGGGATCGATCGGAAAGAACAATCCCTGGTCGCGCAGATGCTCGTTCAGCGCCTTGCGGGTGACGCCGGGCTGGATCACGCAGTCGAGATCCTCGGCGTGGACTTCAAGTACCCGGTTCATGTCGCGCAAGTCGATGCAGACACCCCCCGCGGGCGCGTTGACCTGTCCCTCCAGCGAGGTGCCGGTGCCGAAAGCGATCACGGGAACGCCATTTTTGGCGCAAATCCGCACCACGTCCTGAATATCCGATGTCTCCTGCGCCATGACAACCGCGTCGGGCGGCTGCGACGCCAGCCACGTCGTGGTATGCGCATGCTGGTCGCGTACCGCCTGTGAGGTGATCAGCCGGTTGCCGAACCGCGCGGCGAGCGCTTCGACGGTGTTCGCCAGCGCCTGTGGCTCCGGCCGCGTCAAATTGTTGGTTACGGTTGCGCCCAAGCGATTTCCTCCCGGCAGAAGACCGTGGCAAAGGATATATAACGGGTCAAGGGATCATGGGCCGAACAGACAGGGATAGACGATGACGACGATTACCGCCGGCGACGATTTGCTGCTCCGGCCCGCACCGTTTCTGGCGTCGGTGATGCAGATCGAGCCGCAATGGATCGACTATAATGGCCATCTCAACATGGCCTATTACAACGTGATGTTCGACCGCGCGGTCGACGAATTATGGCTCAAGCTCGGGATCGGGCCCGGCTACATGAAGGAACGCCACGGGTCGACCTTCACCGCCGAATGCCACGTGCGATATTTACGGGAAATTCACCTCGGCGATCCCGTGCAGGTCTCTATCCTGCTGGTCGCCGCGGACGAGAAGCGGCTGCACACGTTCAAGGAACTGCGCCATGCCACCGACGGCTGGCTGTCCGCCACCTCGGAAAATATGACCATTCACATCGACATGACGGCAAGAAAAACCGCGCCGTTCCCATCCGACATTCGCGCCCGCATCGAGGCCTTGGCGAACGCCCACAAATCAGTCGCCCGCCCCGAGGGCATCGGCAGAAAAGTCGCGATGCCCTCGAAATAGCGATTTTGCGTCAGATGCGGGTACGTCCGCGCGCCAGACCAACGACGGCCGAAATCAGGAACAGCACGACCGCGATGAAGAAGATGGTCTTGGCGATTTCGACGGAGGCACCGGCAATGCCGCCAAAACCCAGAATGCCTGCGATCAGCGCGATGACCAAAAACGTAACGACCCAGCTCAGCATGATCAGAACCTTTGTTTTCCACTTTCTGTTTCGACAATCAGCGCGACAATGAGCATCGCGCATCGGCTGTGGAAATAATCCAGCTTTGGAACAAATGTTCCGCGCAGGTCGGAGCGCCAGACCGGCGAAAAATGTTGATTCCTTGGGAACAAAAAGCAGGCTGGATGTCGAAATTCGCCCTCGCGGCGCGACGGGATAACTCCTGTCAAATCCGCCGCCGAGCCCCTATATGCCCTTTAATCCTGCTATGAAGGCTCCCCTTCACGGCCCCGCGGTGCCATCGTGGGCGGAAGACGATTCGCATGACTGAGCCTAACAAGCTGACCCCTCAAGGCGTCCCCGACCACCAGCCTGCGGCTGGCGGCATTGCTGCGCGCGCACGGGCGGCTGCGACCCCGCAATATCTCGCGGGCCTCAATCCCGAGCAGCGCGAGGCGGTGGAAACGCTGGACGGACCGGTCCTGGTGCTGGCGGGAGCCGGCACCGGCAAGACGCGCGTGCTGACCTGTCGCATCGCCCATATTCTCAGCATGGGCCGCGCCCGCCCCGGCGAAATCCTGTCGGTCACCTTCACCAACAAGGCCGCGCGCGAGATGAAGCTGCGGCTCGGCCAGATGCTCGGCCAGGCCGTCGAAGGCATGCCGTGGCTTGGCACGTTTCATTCGATCGGCGGGCGCATTCTGCGCAGCCACGCCGAACTCGTGCAGCTAAAATCCAATTTCACCGTGCTCGATGTCGACGATCAGGTTCGCCTGCTGAAACAGCTCTTGCAGGCGGACAACATCGACGACAAACGCTGGCCGGCGCGGATGCTCGCCGGATTAATCGACGGCTGGAAGAATCGCGGGCTGACGCCGTCGCAGGTGCCGCCCGGTGAAGCCGCGGTGTTTGGCAACGGCAGGGGCGGCAAGCTCTACGCGCTCTATCAGGAGCGGCTGAAGATTCTCAACGCCGCCGATTTCGGCGATCTGCTGTTGGAAAACATCCGGCTGTTTCGCGAACATCCCGACGTGCTCAGGCAATACCAGAACCGCTTCAAATTCATTCTGGTGGATGAATATCAGGATACCAACGTGGCGCAGTATCTGTGGCTGCGCCTGCTGTCGCAGGCGCCCTCGAAGCCGGGCGCGCCTCTTTCGTCCATCATCCCGGGGGCCGTCGACGCTCCCGTCGTTCCGGCGCGCGCTGACTCCTCCGTCATTCCGGGGCATCGCGAAGCGATGAACCCGGAATCTGGAGATGAAGGGCAATCAGCTCGGGATTCCGGGTCTGCGCTTTCAGCGCAGCCCGGAATGACGTCGCCCCAATCGCAATCTCCTCCCAAAAACATCTGCTGCGTCGGCGACGACGACCAGTCGATCTATGGCTGGCGCGGTGCCGAGGTCGACAACATCCTGCGCTTCGACCACGACTTTCCCGGCGCCAAAGTCATTCGGCTGGAGCGCAATTACCGTTCCACCGGCCACATCCTTGCCGCGGCATCCCACCTGATCGCACACAATGAAAGCCGGCTCGGCAAGACACTGCGCACCGAAGATGTCGACGGCGAGAAGGTCACCGTCACCGGCTCCTGGGACTCGGAAGAAGAAGCCCGCGCCATCGGCGAAGAGATCGAAGAACTGCAGCGCGCCGGCCACAAGCTCAACGATATCGCGATCCTGGTGCGCGCCTCGTTCCAGATGCGCGAATTCGAAGACCGTTTTGTCACGCTCGGCCTGCCCTATCGCGTGATTGGCGGCCCCAGGTTCTATGAGCGCGCGGAAATCCGCGACGCGCTGGCTTACCTGCGCGTGATCAACTCGCCGGCCGACGATCTGGCTTTCGAGCGGATCGTCAATGTGCCGAAGCGCGGTCTCGGCGACGCCACGGTGCAGATGCTGCACGACCACGCCCGCAAGCGCCGCATTCCGCTGTCCGAGGCGGCCCGCGCCGTGGTCGAAACCGATGAACTGAAACCGAAGGCGCGCGGTTCCCTGCGCGACCTGATCATCAGTTTCGATCGCTGGCGCGCGCAGCGCGAAGTGACCTCGCATACCGATTTGGCCGAAATCGTGCTCGATGAGAGCGGCTACACCGAAATGTGGCAGAAGGATCGTTCCGCCGACGCCGCCGGCCGGCTCGAAAACCTCAAGGAACTGGTGCGCTCGATGGAGGAGTTCGAGAACCTGCAGGGATTTCTCGAACACATCTCGCTGGTCATGGACCGCGACGGCGGCGCCGAGGACGACGCGGTGTCGCTGATGACGCTGCATTCGGCCAAGGGGTTGGAATTCGACAACGTATTCCTGCCCGGCTGGGAGGAAGGCCTGTTTCCGAGCCAGCGTACGCTCGACGAACAGGGCCGCGCCGGACTCGAGGAAGAGCGCCGCCTCGCCCATGTCGGGCTGACCCGCGCGCGCCGCCGCGCCAAACTCTACTTCGCCACCAACCGGCGGATTCACGGCACCTGGTCGACCACGATCCCGTCGCGTTTTCTCGACGAACTGCCGGCGCCGAATGTCGAGATCACGGAATCCAAGGGCGGCTCGGGCTGGGGCGGCAGCAGCGGCTACGGCCCCTCGCGGTTCGACAATGTGGAATCGTTCGGCTCGAGCTATTCGACGCCGGGCTGGCAGCGCGCGCAAGCCAATCGCGCGCGCAATCAGAATGGCGGTCGCGGCGGCGGACAGGCCGGCGGCGGCTTCAACGAAAGCCAGTCGCCGTTTTCAGGCTCGCGCAGCGATGCCTCAGGCTCGCGCAGCGATGCCTCGGGCTCGCGCAGCGATGCCTCAGGCTCGCGCGGCGACGCGCACGGCAGCGGCTTCCCCCGCAACAAGCGCGGCCCGATAACCATCGAAGGCGAGCTGATCGCAAAATCCACCGGCACCACGTCCGAATTCTCGCTCTCGGACCGCGTGTTCCACCAGAAATTCGGCTACGGCCAGGTGGTAAAGATCGACGGCAACAAGCTCACCATCGCCTTCGAAAAGGCCGGCGAGAAAAAGGTGGTCGATAGTTTTGTGGAGCGGGCGTAGTTTTTTTGGCCCGATGCGGCCTTCCGCGTCTATTGGAGGCCTTGACCATCGACGACTTCATCATATCAGATGATGCCATGGTCCGGGGCCGATCGATCTTGCTGATGCTTGCGCTCGCCACACCTTCGCTGGCGTGGGCGGAGACGATGAGTTTCGGTGACGCAGCAGCCATACTGAGCAAAAGCTGTGGCAAGGATATCGACGCAAATTGCCGCGGCGTTAATTTCGACTCCAGCCGTCTTAAGGACTGCCTTTCGCGCAATCAGGATGTCGTGTCCGCCCAATGCAAGGCCGACTATGTCAGGTCGTTCGATGCGATACAAAAACGTATTGCGGCGCGCGCTGCCGTTCCGAAGCTGTGTGAGCGTGACATTGTCAAATTGTGCGGAGGCGATCGCAAGGAAATCGGCAAAGCCCTCGAATGCCTGGTGGCGGCGAGCGGGGTGAGCGCAAAATGCAACCAGGCTATTGGCGATGCGGGGTATCGGTGATGCGGTTGGGAAAGAAAGGCCTGCGCGACATTGGCCTGTTGGCCGCAGCCCTGACCGTGTTGGTGGCGCCGACGTTTCCGGCGCACGCGCAAGAGGCTGTCACGAGGGACGACATCATTAAGCGGCTCTCTGGCCTGGAAGCCACCCCGGATTTGAATGTCGCGGCCCTCCGCCAGCGAGCACTTGAGCGCGCTAAGTCGAAAGCAGACGCAGTACCTTTGAAGCGACCGCCGATTGCCGCCGAGCTCCTTGAGCTGCCGCGATTTATGGTCGAAGTTCAATTCGATCCCGACGCTTCAACGATCAGGCCAGAGTCCTATCAGACGCTTGGGCGCATTGCCGATGCGCTCTGCCACTCGACACTGCTGCGATCCGGATTCTTGATCGTTGGTCGCACCGACGCGACAGGCAAACGTGAATACAATTTGACCCTGAGCCAGAAAAGGGCCGACTCAATCCGCGACGCGCTCGTGAATACGTTCAAGATTTCGTCAAAACGCCTTCAAGCAATCGGTCTGGGCGAGGAGCAATTGCAGGACGCCGCCCGTCCGACAGCGGCGATCAACCAACAGGTCCAGGTTGTGACCGTTGCGAAACCGCTTTAGCGGCATTTTTCTGCGGCGTCGCCAATCCAACCGAAGGCAACGTATCGGTGGTGGGAAAATCCCATAGGGTGTACGCTGTCACAATTGCGGAAGTGTGATGCGTCGTTAACTGAGGAGGTAGAGATGGCGACAAGCGTAAAGCAGATGATGGAAACCGCCAACGCCGCGGTTCCGAAGATCACACCGGCTCAGGCGCGCGAGATGATCGACAAGGGCAACACCCTGGTGGTCGACGTGCGCGACGCGCCGGAGGTTGAGAAGAGCGGCAAGATTGCCGGCGCGGTACACGTCTCGCGCGGCATGCTGGAATTTCGCGCCGATCCCGAGTCGCCCTACCACGACAAGAATTTCGCCAAGGACAAGACCGTCATTCTGTACTGCGCATCCGGCGGACGCTCGGCGCTGGCTGCCAAGGTACTCAAGGACATGGGCTTCGGCCAAGTGTACAATGTCGGCGCCTTCAAGGATTGGGTTGAAAGCGGCGGCGCGATCGACAAGCCGCCGGGCGCGTGAGAATCCGGCGGTAGATACGCCCCGCCGATGATGGAACTGACCTGCTTCCGGCAATGTCCGCCGGCAGCACCATCAGCCTCGACGCAATGCCGACCTTTGAGTCGGTAATGCGCTCCAAACCGGACATGGGCCAGTCGCTGCTCGGCTAACCACCATCCGTTTATGAGTACATGGTCCAGCCGTGCAGCGATTGCACAATGGATGAAGCGTACCTATCTGTCGGAACTCACCATCACCCACCTGCCCCCAGGCTGCCCGAAGGGCCGCCTTGCATTCCCAATTCAGGCCATCAAGCCCCTCATGTCGCCAATCATATCCGTTGCAAATCTGTCGAAGACCTATGGCTCCGGTTTCAAGGCGCTCGACAACATCAACCTGGAGATTCGCCGCGGCGAGATTTTTGCGCTGCTGGGGCCGAACGGCGCCGGCAAGACCACGCTGATCAGCATCATCTGCGGCATCGCCAATCCGACCAAAGGCAGCGTATCGGTCGCCGGCCACGACATCATCAAATCCTATCGCGCCGCGCGCTTGCTGATCGGTCTGGTGCCGCAGGAACTGCACACCGACGCTTTCGAGACGGTGTGGGCGACCGTCAGCTTCAGTCGCGGCCTGTTCGGCAAGCCGAAAAACCCAGATCATATCGAAAAGGTGCTGAAGGACCTGTCGCTGTGGGACAAGAAGGACGCCCAGATCGTCACGCTGTCCGGCGGCATGAAGCGCCGGGTGATGATCGCGAAAGCGCTGTCGCACGAACCGCAGATTCTGTTTCTTGACGAGCCGACCGCGGGCGTCGATGTCGAACTGCGCAAGGGCATGTGGGAAGTGGTGCGGACGCTGCAGGCCTCCGGCGTCACCATCATCCTCACCACGCATTACATCGAAGAAGCCGAGGAAATGGCCGACCGGATCGGCGTCATCAACAAGGGTGAAATCATTCTCGTCGAGGACAAGGCGGGCCTGATGCAAAAACTCGGCAAGAAGCGGCTGAAGCTGTATTTGCAACGCAAGATCGATGCGATCCCCGCTGACCTCGCGGCTTACAACCTCGAACTGTCAGACGGGGGCTGCGAACTGACTTACAATTACGACACCAAGGGCGAACGCACCGGCATCACCAGCCTGCTCAGCGATTTGCGCGGCGCCGGCATCCGTATCTCGGACCTCGACACCACCCAGAGTTCGCTGGAAGACATCTTCGTCAACCTGGTGAGGGCGTCATGAATTTCAGGGCTGTCCGCGCGATCTATCTGTTCGAAATGGCGCGAACCTGGCGCACGCTGCTGCAAAGCATCGTGTCGCCGGTGGTTTCGACGTCGCTGTACTTCGTGGTGTTTGGTGCGGCGATCGGCTCGCGCATCACCGAGGTCGAGGGTGTCAGCTATGGCACCTTCATCGTGCCCGGGCTGGTGATGCTGTCGGTGCTGACGCAAAGCATCGCCAACGCCTCGTTCGGCATTTACTTTCCGAAGTTCGTCGGCACGATTTACGAATTGCTGTCGGCGCCGATCTCGTATTTCGAGATCGTGCTCGGCTACGTCGGCGCGGCCGCGACCAAATCGATCATCCTCGGCCTGATTATCCTGGCCACCGCCGGCCTGTTCGTGCCGCTGCATATTCTTCATCCGTGGTGGATGCTGACATTTCTGGTGCTGACCGCGGTCACCTTCAGCCTGTTCGGTTTCATCATCGGAATATGGGCCGACGGTTTCGAAAAGCTGCAGATGATCCCGATGCTGGTGGTGACGCCGCTGACGTTCCTCGGCGGCAGCTTTTATTCCGTGAATATGCTGCCCTCGGGTTGGCGCACCATCACGCTGCTCAATCCGGTGGTCTATCTGATCAGCGGATTCCGCTGGAGTTTTTATGAAATCTCCGACGTCAGCGTAGCGCTGAGCGTCGGCATGACGCTGGCGTTCCTCGCCGCCTGCATGGTCGCGGTGTGGTGGATCTTCAAGACCGGCTACCGCCTGAAGAACTGACGCGAAGCATCATTCCGGGTTCGCCACAGCGCCAACCGAAATGACAGCTTGAAGATTTACCGATAGCAGTGGAATCGACTGTGGCGATCGTAATAGCCGCGGCAGCGATAGCCGCGATCGTTAATCCCGAACACGCCCTTGACGGCACCCATCGCCCCGCCGACGCCGGCTCCGACCGCGCCGCCGACCACACCGCCCACCGGGCCGGCGACCCGGTTGCCTTCCCGGGAGCCTTCCTGCGCGCCGCGAACGATACCCTGCGCATGCCCGATATTCGGAATCGCGAGCAATGCGAGCACGATGGCCGCAGCCGCAAGATAGAATTTTGCGGGCAGCGCGATCGGCAGGGTTGCCGTCTTGATCTTGATCTTGATCTTCGTCATCTGAATTCCTCATGCTCGGCCGCAACTGACCGGCGGGGCGGGAACCTGTAACGCCGATGCGGCCAAAAAGTTGCGCGGATGTGATGAATTCAGGACGGGGCGGCCCCGGCGATGCCTCTCGGAAATTTGCGCGGCCCACCAAATTCAGCCCGGCCAACGCCTTGTTTGCGCCCTGCCGCGCATTAATGATCGCTCGACAGCCACTGGAACCAAAGCCGAATTCCGGGCATATTGATGCGGGGGACGGTGCTGCGGTTAAGGCTTGGTAGTCAAAAGCCTGGAGGCCAAGGGTAAAATGCGTTCCTTCCTTATTGCTTTCGCCGGTCTGACGTTGTTTGCCACCGGCGCAGCGCAGGCCAAAATTGCCATCACCGTCGACAAGAATGCGCAGATGATGACCGTGGCGGTCGATGGCGCCGAGCGCTACCAGTGGCCGGTGTCGACTGGCATTCCGTCGTACGAGACCCCGAACGGCAGCTTCCGCACCTTCCGGATGGAGCAAGACCACTTCTCCAAGGAATTCGACGACGCGCCGATGCCAAACTCGATCTTCTTCACCAAGATCGGCCACGCTATCCACGGCACAGACTTCGAGGGCCGCCTTGGCACCCCCGCTTCCCACGGCTGCGTGCGGCTGTCGAAGGCCAACGCTGCTACGCTGTATGCGATGGTCGAGAAAGATGGCGTGCTCAACACGACGGTGACGCTCACCGGCTCTTCCCAGATCGCACTGGCGCGCAACCCGCGGACCCGGCCGAATACCGCCGTCGCCCGCCGCGACCCAGCTCCGGAATATGCTCCGCAGTACAACGCCGCCGCCGGCGATCCGGTCGTGCTGGCTCCGCAGCTACCGGCGCCGCGCGAGATCGCACCGCTGGCGCAGCCCCGCGGTGTCGCGCCGCTCCCGCAGCCCCAAGTGCAGCAGCCTCAAGTGCAGCAGACCGACGACGGCTACATCTATCCGGCGGACGGCAGCTCGGACGTGGCGCGCTATCCGGCGCCGCGCAGCTCCCGGCGCCTCTACGATGCACAGGCCAATCCGCAGCAGCAGTATTACAACAGCCGCGGCTATGCACCCCAATATGGTCAGCAGGTCTACGCGCCGCGGCCGTATCAGCCGCGCGGGTTATTCACGTCTCAGGACTAGGGACGCGCGCCGATCTGGGCAGCGCGGGCCATTACGGACTCAACCGACAAGAAAAAAGGCCGTAGTTTGTCTACGGCCTTTCTCTTCAGTTTTCGTTGCGGCTTAGTAGCGGCCGGTGCCGATGCCAACGCTCACGCCCGGAGCGACGAAGCCGACGCCGCCACGATCCTCGTAGCCGCGACGCCCGTAGTAACGTTCGCGGGGGGCAAATCGTATGAATCACGGATAATGACGCGGCGTTCGCCGTGCTGGCGCCATCAACGGCCGTTCTCGTCGCACACCATACGGACGTTCTGGACATTGCTGTCAGGAGGCGGCCGGTATAGCGATCAGGAAGCTGTCGCCTGAGTTGCAGTGAGCACATTCGTAGGTGCGCAGCTTTCGAAGAACAAAGACGGCGGCGAGTGATATCCCGCACGAAGAGTTACTGCTCGCCGTCGCGCAGCCGGCGCCACACCGCGCCGAGCACGTTGGAATAGTCGTCGGTCCAGACCCGCTGGTTCTCGTCGGCCTCGGTCAGCGCCCATTGTTCTGACGATGCGAGCTTGCCGACATCGGTCTCCTCGTGCGCCGAGACCACCACCGAGGTGGCGAAGATGTACTCACTGTCGCGGTTGGAATCCTCGCTATAGACCCAGCTCTTGAGATCGTTGGCCTCGGCGATGCCGACGACGACGCTGGATAATTCCAGATGCCGGTTCGAGACGTGCATCACCACCGCGCCCTGTGGCGCCAGCTTGTCCTTGTAGATCTCCATCGCCTCTTCGGTGGCGAGATGGATCGGGATCGCGTCCGACGAATAGGCGTCGACGATGATCAGATCATAGATGCCGTCCGGCTCGCGGGCGAAGGTCAGCCGCGCGTCGCCGATCACGGGTTTCAAATCCGGCGCGCAGTTCTGAATATAGCTGAAATATTTGGGGTCGCGCGCGGTATCGACCATCGATTGATCGATCTCGAAGAACTTCCAGGTCTCGCCGGGCTCCGACGCGCAAGTCAGCGTGCCGGAGCCGAGGCCGATCACCGCGACGCGCAGCGGTCCGCCCTTGCGCGCGCGAACCGCCGAGATCGCCTGGCCGATGCCGCCGTCCTTGTGATAATAAGTAATCGGCTCGGGTCGCCCGGTCACCGGCGTGCCGTCGTCGTTCTGGAATTTCTGGGCGCCGTGAATCGTGGTGCCGTGCATCAGCACATGATACTGGCCGTGCGGCGTCACCACGATCTTGTGGACACCGAAAAAGCTGCGCACAGTTTCCACCCGTCCGTCATCCGACGGATAGGCCCGGATCAGCACCAGCGCCACCGCGACGGTTGCGAAAATCTTCCAGCGGTTCGCGTTCAATCCGAGCGCCAGCAATGCCGAGAGCACGGCGACACCGCCGATCACCCAGACCCGGTGCTCGTCGAGCCAGGTCATCACCTTGCCCTCCGAATAAGAGGGCGCGATCAAAGCCACCGCAAGCGCGGCGAGAAACGGCCAGTACCAGCCGCTCCAGCGCGGCAAGCGCTCCTCACCGCCGGGCGGGCGGCACAGCGCTGCCAATGCCAGCAGGATCGGGTATTCCGCGATCCACGAAAATGTAAACGGCGCGATCAACCCTGCGAACAATCCGCCGACCATGCCGCCAAACGACAGCGCGACATAAAAACCGGTGAGATATTTCGCGGCCGGGCGGGTACGTGCCAGTTCGCCATGGCACGCCATCGCGATCACAAAGAAACAGACCTGGTGTCCACCGAGCGTCAACAGCAGATTCTGTTCGCCGCCGACCGCGAGCAGCACGATCACGCCCGTGATCGCCAGCGGCTGTGCCATCAACATCCATTTGTGCGGCAGCAGCGGGCGCGACTGGAACACCAGCACCCAGGTCAAGAGATAAAGCGACAGCGGCAGCACCCACAGCAACGGCGCAGCCGCGACATCGGTGGAAATATGCGCGGTCACCGCGATCAACAGACCCGACGGCACCGCGGCCAGAAAAATCCAGCGTGCGCGCAAGATCCAGGCCGGCGCCGGCGCATCGGTGTCCTCGGCAAGCGTTTCGGCAGCGGCTGAAATCGGCGAGCGCAGCAGCAGCACGCCGCAGATCGCAATCAACAGGATGAGCAATCCATAACCGCTGGTCCAGATCAGGTTTTGCGTGCGCAGCGTGAACATCGGCTCGAGCAGCACCGGATAGGACAACAGCGCCAGAAAACTGCCGATATTCGAGGAGGCATAAAGAAAGTAGGGGTCCGGGCCACTGGGATGGCCGGTGCGGACGAACCAGGCCTGCAGCAGCGGATTGTTGGCGGCCAGCGCGAAGAACGGCAGGCCGATCGAGACCGCGAACAGGCCCAGCAGCCAAAATGCATACCCTGACGTCGGCGGCTCGCCCCACCCGCTCGCAATCGACAGCGGCAGCGTCAGCAGCGCGACGATCAGCAGCACCAGATGTGCCGCCACCGGAATCATGCGGTTGCGGAGTTGCATCAGATAATGCGCGTAGGCATAGCCGCCGAGCAGCAGCGACTGGAAGAACACCATCGCCACCGACCACACCGCCGGCGAGCCGCCGAGCCGCGGCAGCACCATTTTGGTGAACAGGGGTTGCACCGAGAACAGCAGCAGCGCGCTGACGAAGATGGCTGCGGTATAGACCACCAGCACCAGCCGGTTGCGGCTAACGGATGGATGGTCCGCGGCCACGGACGGATCGGGTGAATGCATGAAAACTCCGGCTTGGATCCGGCGGGCGCCGGCGGCGGGATTCCGGCAAAGGCAGGCCGGGGCGGCGCAATGGAGCATATGGCGACACGGTGGGCAATGCGGGGCCGGAAACCAAAATCATCACTTGACGCTGTGCTTGCATCAGCGTCTGCGATAAGCAGTCACCGAAGTCCTGTTGCGGCGCCAAGCGAAGAGAGTATTGAACGTCATTCCGGGGGGGCGCCAACCGAACTCGGGTGGACCCGAGTTCGGCCATATCGTCGTCCAGGTCGGCAACAGCGGACTTGGATGGCGCAAAACCGGAATCTCGAGATTCCGGGCATGGTCCATCGGACCATCCCGGAATGACGAAATCAATACACGGGGCGTCATCCCGGGACAGCGCGAAGTTAATCAATAGTTCTTGAAGCAACCATGACAGAAACTGACGTTGTCATCATCGGCGCCGGACATAACGGCCTTACTTGCGCGGCCTATCTGGCGATGGCCGGCCTGCGCGTAAAGGTGGTCGAGCGACGTAAGGTGGTGGGCGGCGCGGCGGTGACGGAGGAATTCCACCCGGGGTTCCGCAATTCGGTGGCGGCCTACACTGTCAGCCTGCTGAATCCGCAAATCATCTCCGATCTAAAATTAAGCCGCCATGGCTTGCGGATCGTCGAGCGCCGCGCGCAGAATTTCCTCCCCTCCCCCGGTGGCGGCTATTTGCTGACGGGTGAAGGCCGCACCTATCAGTCCATTGCCAAACTCAGCGCCCGCGATGCTAGTCGGATCGATGCATTCGCGCGCGAACTTGAGGCGATCGCCGACGTGTTGCGCCAGTTCGTGTTGCGCGCGCCACCGAACATCGTCGAAGGGTTTGGTGTCGGCAGCATTCGCGAGGCCTTCAATGCGCTGGGCACCGCCAACATCCTGCGAAGCCTTTCGCTGGAGCAGCAGCGCAGCCTGCTTGACCTGTTCACGCGCTCCGCCGGCGAGATGCTGGACGACCGGTTCGAGAGCGATCTGGTGAAGGCGCTCTACGGGTTCGACGCCGTCGTCGGCAATTACGCCAGCCCCTACGCGTCAGGCTCAGCCTATGTGATGCTGCATCATGCGTTCGGCGAGGTGAACGGCAAGAAGGGCGTCTGGGGTCACGCCATCGGCGGCATGGGCGCGATCACGCAGGCGATGGCGAGTGCCGCCAGCGGCCATGGCGTCGACATCGCGATCGATGCCGGCGTCCGCGAGGTGATCGTCGAGCGCGGCCGCGCGGCGGGCGTGATCCTCGACAATGGCGAAACCGTCAGGGCCAAATATGTCGCCTCCAGCGTCAATCCGAAATTGCTTTACACGCGGCTATTGCCGGCGGATGCATTGCCATCAGCCTTCCTCGATCGCATCAGGAACTGGCGCAACGGCTCCGGCACCTTCCGGATGAATGTCGCGCTGAACGCCCTGCCCTCGTTCACGGCGCTGCCGGGCGTGGGCGATCATCTCTCCGCCGGCATCATCATCGGCCCGAGCCTTGGGTATATGGATCGCGCCTGGCAGGACGCCCGAACCCACGGCTGGAGCCGCGAGCCCGTGATCGAGGTCCTGATCCCCTCAACCCTCGACGACACGCTCTGCCCGCCGGGGCAGCATGTCGCGAGCTTGTTCTGCCAGCATGTCGCGCCGCAATTGCCCGATGGCCGATCATGGGACGATCGTCGCGATGAAGTCGCCGATCTCATGATCGCGACGGTGGACAAGTACGCGCCGGGCTTCGCTGCAACCGTCATGGGGCGGCAGATTCTGTCGCCGCTCGATCTGGAACGCCAGTTCGGCCTGCTCGGCGGCGATATTTTTCATGGCGCGCTGACGCTGAACCAATTGTTCTCGGCGCGGCCGATGCTCGGCCACGCAGATTATCGTGGTCCCCTGAAGGGCCTCTACCATTGCGGCTCCGGCGCGCATCCCGGCGGTGGCGTCACCGGCGCCCCCGGCCACAACGCCGCGCGCGTGATCCTGAGGGATCACCGGGCGCTGTTTGGCTGAGGCGCCAATCCCGATGCAGGCGACTTCTTCAGGCGCGCTTATCCGTGTTCAGGGATTTCGACCTTGGACCGTGCCGGTCGGTTCCTCACTGAGCCAGCGATAGCTTACGCCGCCAAGCACGCCGCCGAGCAACGGCGCAATCCAGAACAGCCAGAGCTGGCCAAGCGCCCATCCACCGACGAACAACGCCGGACCCGTGCTGCGCGCCGGATTGACCGACGTGTTGGTGACGGGGATGCTGGCCAGGTGAATCATCACAAGCGCAAGTCCGATCGCCAGCGGCGCAAAGCCCGCCGGGGCCTTGCCGTGGGTCGCGCCCATGATGATGAAGAGAAACATCATCGTCATCACGACTTCCATGATGAAGCACGCGACCAGGGTGTATTGGCCGGGAGAATGCTCGCCATATCCATTCGACGCAAAACCCTTAGCGACATCGAATCCGGCGGCGCCGCTCGCAATCACATAGAGCAGCGCCGAAGCGACGACCGCACCGATCACCTGCGCGATCACATACGGCGCGATCTGTCCTGCCGGAAAACGGCCGCCCGCGGCGAGGCCAACCGTAACGGCCGGGTTGAGATGGCACCCGGACACATGACCGATGGCATAGGCCATCGTCACGACGCTCAGCCCGAACGCCAACGACACACCGACCAGACCGATACCAACCTGCGGAAACGCTGCGGCGATAACCGCGCTGCCGCAACCGGCAAATGTCAGCCAAAACGTGCCGATCGCTTCGGCGGCATATTTCTTCGCATCCATATCGGTGTCCCCCCCGCAGGTGGCTGACGATTTCAAAGCAAAGCGAGGCCGAATTTACCGATCATCAATTCACCAAGCCACTCTGACGTCAAGTTTTGCCGCACTGCGAAAACGCTCCGCATCAATTGCTGCGGGTCGGCCGGACCGTCACTGTTCGATGTTGGTTCGCGGTAAACGCACGCTCAATACAGGGATGCCGTTTATTTTAGTGATGTGGTGCAACACCGAACCGCCACTTTGGAACCTTAACATCGTACTGGCGTTATAGAGCGCAATCACTTGATTTGGCTGCTTCTTGGCGCGCTGGCGCTTGGGGAGGGTAAGATGTCAAAACTCACGTCGTTAGCCGCTATTGTTTTAGCGATCGCGCTCTCAGGCTCGGCCTATTCTGCTCCCGGAAGAGGAGGAGGCGGCGGCGGGCACGGCGGCGGGGCACCGCACGTCGGCGGTGGCGGAATGCGCGGCGGCGGCGGCGGTGCGCATTTCGGCGGCGCGATGCGCGGTGGCGGCGGCGCGCATTTCGGTGGTGGCGGTGTACGACACTTCGGTGGCGGCGGTGCGCGGCATTTCGGCGGTGGCGGTGTGCGGCACTTCAGCGGTGGCGGTGGGCGGCACTTCAGCGGCGGCGGCGCGCGACATTTCAGCGGCGGTGGGCGGCACTACGGCGGCAGGTTCACGGCTCCCCGATCCACCGCTGGGGCGATTTCCCGTGGCGGCAGCAGGACAGCCATCAACGGCAACCGGACATTCAACTCCAATCGCAACGCCAATCAGCGATCCCGCGCTGTACACCAGGCGCTGAATTCGCGCGCGGTGGCGGGCGCTTTGCATCACCGGGGCGCGTTGCGCAATCCGGGCACCCGCGCCCGGATCGCTGCGACGGCGGCGACCGCGGGATGGCATAACGGGCCCGGCCGCGGCTGGTGGCGACACGGCCATGGCGGCTACGGCTGGGTTGGCCCGCTGTTCTGGCCATTCGCCTATTACGACATGTACGGCTATGCGATGTGGGGCTACGACCCCTCGTTCTGGGATTACGGCTACAACGACATCTATGCCGGGATGTTCGCTCCTTACGGGTATGACGATCTGACAGGTTACTTGCCATCAGGCGTCGGCGGAAATTCTGTCGGCACGAGGCAAGCGTCGCGTGCCTTCGCAAGCACCAATCCGGCGCCAGACCAGCTGACGCAAATGTGCGGCGACGACAGCCGCGACATCGCCGGCCTGCCGATCGATCAGATCCAGCAGGCTGTTCAGCCCAACGAAACCCAGCGCACGGCGCTCGACGATCTCGCCAACGCCTCCGTGAAGGCGGCCCAGGGCATCAAAGACGCGTGTCCCACCCAGTTATCGTTGACGGCACCGGCCCGGCTCGCGGCGATGCAACAACGCATCGAAGCGATGATTGCCGCAGTTGACACGGTACAGCCGCCACTGGAGAAGTTTTACGGCCTGCTGAACGACGATCAGAAGGTCCGGCTCAACGCGCTGGGACAGGACCAGCGCGGGAAGTCGGCGCAGAAGACCGGCGGCTCGCTCGCCCAGACCTGCGGCGCTACGGAGGCCGGGGTCACGGACTGGCCGGCTGCGGAGATCGACGCCAAGTTGCATCCGACCGACGCGCAGCGCGCAAGCCTCACTGCCCTCCAGAACGCCAGCGCCAAGGCGGACGATATGCTCAAGACTTCTTGCCAGACAGATGATGCGTTGACGCCGCCGGCCCGCCTCGCCGCCGCCGGCAAGCGGCTGCAAGTCATGCTGCAGGCGATCGCGACGGTGCGCACCGCGCTGGATGATTTCTATGGGAAACTGACCGACGAGCAGAAGGCGCAGTTCGAAGCGATCGGCCCGGGCCGTGCCGGCCTGTCCCGCCAGTCAGATGCCACGCCGACGTACTCTCGCCGGCGCCATCACGCCGGCTTTGGCGGAATCATCCGGCATTTCATGGCCTTCGGGTGGTAAGCGCATCATCCTAATCCCACCGGCGGCGTCCCCGGGGCGCCCGGCCACGGCCCGCTATTTGCCTGAGGACGAGTCGGTCGACAACCGGTGGAGAACTTGACAGGTCTGTGAAGAACCCGGGTATGTCCGGGTATGTTTCAGTGCAGAATGCTGTGAACAACCCTTGCGTTTGGGATAGGCAAGCTGTGGACGCGCGGCAGTATCAAACGCGGAATCCACTGCAAGCCGCTCGAACAGCGCTTGCGGTTCGGGCCGTAACCCATTGCCGGACAAGGCCGCGATAGAATGAAACCGGCGGCAGAGTGACACGTCTCTAAACGTCAGACGGTGTGTTGAGATACCGCGGGAAGCTCAGTCTGTTGCACGACCCGATTACCGGGTAAGTGAAGCGCACGCGTTATCCGCCTGCACCAATCCCCGGACCCTTGATGACCTCCACACTCACGCCCCACACCAGCCGCGCGACCTTCGCCATCGGCAGCGAACTGACGGCGCGGCGCGTGGTCGATCGGCTGACCGAGAGCTTTTCGGAGGGCCAGGCCGCCATCGCCGCGTTCGAGCGATCCGACGGACGCTGGGACGTCACGTTGCATTTTGCCGAGGCGCCCGATCAAACGTCGATCCGCGAACTCGTCGGTATCGCGGCCGGCGGTGACGTGGCGCAGGCCATCACGTTCGATACGGTTGAGGCCAAGGATTGGGTCAAGGCCACGCTCGAAGAACTCGTCCCGGTCCGGGCCGGGCGATTCATCGTGCATGGCCAACATGATCGCTCGCGCATCTCGCCCAACAAGCTCGGCATCGAGATCGAGGCGGCGCTGGCGTTCGGCACCGGCCACCACGGCACCACGCGCGGCTGCCTGCTGCTGCTCGATGATGTGCTGAAGGCTCGCCGGCCAAAGCGCGTGCTCGACCTGGGAACAGGCACCGGCGTGCTCGCCATCGCCGCGGCCAAGGCTTTGCGGGTGAAGGTGCTGGCAAGCGATATCGATCCGCTCGCGGTTCGGGTGGCGCGCGACAATGCGCGGCTCAATGGTACGGGTGATCTGGTTGAGACGATCCGGGCAACCGGGTTTTCAGCCCCGGAGTTCACGAAGCATGGGCCGTTCGATCTGGTACTGGCGAATATTCTTGCCAATCCGCTGCGGCAAATGGCGACACAGATGGCAAGGCATCTCGCGCCATCGGCGCTGGTCATTCTATCGGGACTGCTGCCGCATCAGGCTCAAAGCGTGATTGCCGCCTATCGGGCGCGCGGACTTGTTCTGAAGCGGCATCTGCAAATCGAAGGCTGGAGCAGTCTCTTAATGCAGCGCGTGAGTTGAGCTAACGTAGCGCGTGAGGCAGTCGTCTACTCCGGCGGTTTCTTTTCGCGGCGGGCGATGACGCCCTTTTCTCCGCCCAACGTCCGCTTGACGCGGGCTTCGACGAAACGATCCAGAATCTGAACGATGACGCCCCGCTGTTTCTTGGCAATGGCAGGTACCGGGCCGCGGCGGATCGGCGGCGAAATCTTCTCAAAACTAAAAGCAGGCATTGTGTATCCCCTCGTCGTTGAGTTGAAACACTCCTCGAATTCCTCCAGATACCGTTGGACGAACTGCCTGTGATGGCAAATCGTTCCAACCCGTCTAGTGCAGATGAACATATTCAAGCATAATCTATGCCAAATTGAGGCAATTCGCGTTGAATTTGCCGACCTCTTCCCACGATCCTAAGGTGGTCAGACGATGTTCGAAGCCCATTTCCAGACATTCGAAGAGCCGGAAGGCGGCGTTGCGCTGACCGCGCGGCTGGCCGCTTTTCGCGAGGAACTGGCGCGCCGGACGCTGACCGGGTTCGTGATTCCCCGTGCCGATCAGCAACAAAATGAATATGTCGCCGCTTCGGAAGAGCGGTTGGCATGGCTGACCGGATTTACCGGATCGGCGGGAATGGCGATTGTATTGACGCAAGCGGCCGCGGTGTTTGTCGACGGCCGATATACGCTGCAGGCGGCGAAGCAGGTCGATGCGAAGGCCTGGAGCGTCGAGCCGTTGATCGACCCCTCCCCGGAAAGCTGGCTGGCGAAGCATCTTGGGGCCGGCGACCGCCTGGGATTTGATCCATGGCTGCACACTTCCGCGGCAGCCGAACGGCTGGCCGCGGTCTGCGCCAAGACCGGCGCGGAATTGATCGCGGTCGACAGCAATCCCCTGGATTCGGTGTGGAGCGAGCGCCCCGCCCCGCCGCTTGCGCCCGTCGCCATTCACGGCCCGCAATTTTCGGGCGAAGCGGAGCCGGACAAGCTGCGGCGCATCCGGCTCGAAATCGCGAAACTCGGCGTCGATGCGCTGGTGCTGTCGGATTCGCACGCGGTGGCGTGGACCTTCAACATCCGCGGCGCCGACGTCTCGCATACGCCGCTGCCGCTGTCCTATGCGCTGGTGCCGAAAGACGGCCGCCCCACGGTTTTCGTCGATCACCGCAAACTGTCGAACAGCGCCCGCGACCATCTCGAACAGACCGCCGATGTCGAGGAGCCGGACGCGCTGACGCCAAGGCTCACCGAGCTTGCGCATCGCGGCGCATCGATTGCGCTCGACAGCGCGACCGCCGCCGACGCGCTGAGCCGCCTGATCGTTACCGCGGGCGGCAAGCCGGTGCGCGGCAACGATCCGGTGAGCCTGCTCAAGGCCGTCAAGAACGCGACCGAGATCGAAGGCACCCGCACGGCGCATTGGCGCGATGCGGTGGCGCTCACGCGATTCCTCGCCTGGATCGACCGCGAGGCGCCGACCGGCGCGCTGACGGAGATCGACACCGTCGAGGCGCTGGAGACGTTCCGCCGCGACACCGGCGCGCTGAAGGACGTCTCGTTCCCGACCATCGCCGGCACCGGACCGAACGGCGCCATCGTGCACTACCGCGTTACCCGCAAGACCAACCGGCGGATTTCGCCAGGCGATTTGCTGCTGATCGATTCCGGCGCGCAATATGAAGACGGCACCACCGACGTCACCCGCACCATCGCGATCGGCGAACCGACGGGCGAAATGCGCGATCGATTTACCCGCGTGCTGCGCGGCCATATCGCGATTGCGCGCGCGGTATTTCCCGACGGCACCACCGGCGCGCAGATCGACACGCTGGCGCGGCAATTCCTCTGGCAGGCCGGCATCGATTTCGATCACGGTACCGGCCACGGCGTCGGCAGCTATCTCTCGGTGCATGAAGGCCCGGCGCGGATTTCCAAGCTCGGCACCACGGCGCTCCGACGCGGCATGATCCTCTCCAACGAGCCCGGCTATTACAAGACCGATGGTTTCGGAATCCGGATCGAGAATCTGGAACTGGTGATCGCAGCCGACGTCGCCGGCGCCGAAAGGCCGCTGAATGCGTTCGAAACGCTGACCCTGGCGCCGATCGACCGCCGTTTGATCGACCTCAACATGCTGAGCGGCGAAGAGCTGAGCTGGCTCAACGACTATCATGCCCGGGTGCGCCACGCGGTCGGCGCGCATGTCGATGCCGCGACCAAGGTGTGGCTCGACGCCGCGACGGCGCCGCTCTCGCTTTAGGAACGCACGCCGCCGCTCCATGCTAACCGTCATGCCCCGCGAAAGCGGGGCATCCAGTACGCCGCGCCTTCTCGATTCGATCACAACCGCCTCTGGAATACTGGTTCACCCGCTTTCGCGGGTGATGACGTCTGCATGTGTAATGGGCACCGCGCAAACATCGCTGGCGTTGCCGGAACCGCGTCCCGAAAACGGAATAGCCGCATTCCGAAACGGCGATGTCGCCGTTGAAGGATAGGCTTACAGTGCGGCTCAACGTACTTGAATCGAGCCCGCACCGGAAAGCATGCACGGAGTAACTGGCAAGCCGCCTGGAGCGGCGAAAGACAACGCCGCCCTCGCGACATCCCGGATGATGCTGTTGCTGCTGGTCGCGATGACCGGTGTCGCGCCGATTTCTCTCTATTTGCTGGTGCCGGCGCTGCCCGTGCTGGCCACCACGTTCGGGCGCGATATCTCGATCGCGCAGATGACCGTGTCGCTCTACATGGTCGGCATCGCCTGTTCGCAAATCATCATGGGACCGCTGTCGGATCGCTTCGGACGCCGTCCGGTGCTGCTCGCAGGCCTCGGCCTGATGGTGGCCGCGAGCGCCGGCTGCATCTTTGCCGAGACCTTGCCGCAATTGATCGCGGCGCGCTTTCTTCAAGCATTGGGCGGCGCCACCGGCATGGTGGTGAGCCGCGCCATCATCCGCGATCTCTACAGCCGCGAGCGCATCAGCGCGATGATCAGCCTGGTGATCGCCGTCATGATGATCGCGCAGATGCTGAGCCCGCTGACCGGCGGCCTGCTGGAGACCGCGTTCGGCTGGCGCTCGATCTTCTACGTCATCACGGCCGCGTCGCTTGCGATCGCCGTCGCCATCGCCTGGGCGCTGCCGGAAACGCGCCGCGACCGCGCCGAGGGCGGCGGCGGATTTCGCGGCGATGTCGGCAGTCTCTTCACCAGCCGCGCCTTCATCGGCTACGTGCTGTGTCAGGTGCTGGCCTCGCAGATCATCTTCGCCTTCGCCGGCGGCGGACCCTATATCGTGGTCACCCAGATGGGCCGCTCCAGCGCCGAATACGGCGCGTGGTTTGCGACGACGGGCTTCGCCTATTTGATCGGCAACCTGTTCTGCGTGCGCTTCGCGCCGCGCCATTCGCTGGAGAAACTGATCTGGTTCGGGCTGGCGCTGCAATTGGCAGGCGCGTTGCTGAACCTGCTGTGGGGCGTCACCGGGCTCGATCAGGCACCGGCATGGTTGTTCGGCACGCAGATGCTGGTGATGTTCGCCAACGCCTTCGTGATGTCCAATTCGGCGGCCGGCGCCATCAGCATTCGCCCCGAGGCCGCCGGCACCGCCTCCGGCGCGATGGGTTTCCTGCAGATGGGGATCGGCTCGCTGGTCTCGCAGTTCGGCGCTTATCTCGGCGGCCACTTTGCAACGCCCGTGCCGCTCAACATCGCCATTGTCGTCCTGTCGATCGGCTGCGCCTCGACGATGATTTTCCTGGTGCCGCGCCGCACGCTGGTCGTCAGCGAAGAACTGATCGAGAAGGCCGAAGAGGAAGAGTCGGGGCTGTTGTGATGGCGGCGACATTTTGTCGTTGTTATCGTCATTGCGAGCCAACGGGTCGCGCGAATGCGCGCCCGATGACAGGCTCCGCGAAGCAATCTATCTTGCCGCGCAAAGAATGGATTGCTTCGTCGCTTCGCTCCTCGCAATGACGGGGACCTGACATACATTCGCGTTCTCGCGGCGCGATGCGCCCGAAGTGATACTGAATGCATCGCCCTCGAAAACAGAGGGCGCAGGGAAGACCGGGTGCGCGCTGCACCCGCGGTCTCGCGTGCAATGTGCATCAAAGGATGCGCACACGAGCATACAGGTTCAGCGGAAACACTCCGGCCTTCCCTGCGCAGTGGCTTTACGACTTACTTCGTGCTCTCCCCGGTGAACGGCTTTCTTGCCACCGTCGCTGCGCCTGACATTGGCCTTGCGCAAACTTGACGCCAGCACCGCGGCGTCAGGACCACACGACTTCGCCGTACGCTTCAGCACCGTTCGTCAAAGGCACCTTCGCGTCCACCGCAGCCCATCCCTACGTCCGTGACGTTCGCGAAACGCCCCTCCGAGTGGAACGGGATGCGATGGATATAGACTGATTTGCGATTTCGGCAAATCAGAATATTTTTGCTACAGGGGCTTTACAGACTTTTGGGTGATTTGCCCGTCGGGTCGATTTGTTGAATCGGCTCAGGAAATCAGGCTGTGCGCGGCAAGCCCGTGTGACGAAAATTTTTGCGCCTGACGCCGCCGGATGCCCGGATCGAGCCCGCCGGGCAGCGGGGAGCGCTTCGATGACATCTCGATGTGCGGCGACGCCGTGCCCTTTCCTACGCAGAGCGGAGCCCCGCTCACTCGCCGATCAGCTTCAGCCAATCGTCTTCGGAAAGCACGGCGACGCCGAGCTCGCGCGCCTTGGTAAGCTTGGAGCCGGCATCCTCGCCGGCGACGATATAATCGGTCTTCTTCGATACCGAGCCCGCGACCTTGGCGCCGAGACGCTCGGCCACCGCCTTGGCTTCGTCGCGGGTGAATTTCGTCAGCGACCCCGTGAACACCACGGTCTTGCTGGAAACCGGTGAGCTCTTGCGCGGCTGTTCGGCGGGCCGCACCTCGATCTCGCGCAGCAGTTCACCGAGCGCCTTGACATTGCGCGGCTCGGCGAAAAACTCGACCACCGCATCGGCGACGATTTCGCCGACGCCGCCGATGTCATTGAGATCCTGATAGGCTTCCGACGTGTTGCCTTCGCCGGTGCCGTGTTTGGCTGCCGCCAGCATCGCCTCGCGGAATGCATCGATCGTCCCGTAATGCCGCGCCAGCAGCTTGGCATTGCCCTCCCCGACATGGCGGATGCCGAGCGCATAGATCAGACGGTGCAGTTCGATACCGCGGCGAGCGTCGATGGCGGCAAAAAGGTTGCGCACCGAGGTCTCGCCGTAGCCCTCGCGCTGCATCAGCCTGCTGGTCGAACGCGCGTCGCGTTTTTGCAGCGTGAAAATATCGACCGGCGACATGACCAGCCCGTCCTGGAAGAATTCCTGCACCTGCTTCTCGCCGAGGCCTTCGATATCGAATGCATTGCGCGACACGAAATGCTTGAGCCGTTCCACTGCCTGCGCCGGACAGATCAGCGCGCCGGTGCAACGGCGCACCGCCTCGCCTTCCTCGCGCACGGCGTGGCTGCCGCAGGCCGGGCATACTTGCGGGAAGGAATAGGGCTTTGCGTTCTTCGGCCGCTTGTCGAGCACCACGCTCACCACTTGCGGAATCACATCGCCGGCGCGCTGCACCACCACGGTATCGCCGATGCGGATGTCGACGCCGTCGCGTATCGGATTGCCGTCATTGCCGATGCCCTTGATGTAATCTTCATTGTGCAGCGTTGCGTTTTGCACCACGACGCCGCCCACCGTGACCGGCGCAAGCCGCGCCACCGGCGTCAGCGCACCGGTGCGGCCGACCTGAATGTCGATGCCGTTGAGAACCGTGGTCGCCTGCTCCGCGGCGAATTTATGCGCGACGGCCCAGCGCGGATTGCGCGACACGAAGCCGAGCCGTTCCTGCCAGTCGAGCCGGTCGATCTTGTAAACCACGCCGTCGATGTCGTAGCCGAGCGAGGCGCGGTCTTCGCCAATCTTGCGATAGAACGCCAGCACCTCGTCGATGTCCTTGCAGAGTTTCGTCAGCGGATTGACGACAAAGCCGGCCTTGTCCATCCACGCCAGCATGCCGTGCTGGGTATCGGCCGGCAGTTCCGACATCTCACCCCACGCATAGGCGAAGAATTTCAGCGGCCGCGAGGCCGTGATCGAGACATCCTTCTGGCGCAAGGAGCCTGCCGCCGAATTTCTGGGGTTGGCGAACACGGTGTCGTCGGCCTCGGCCTGCTTCTTGTTCAGGATGAGAAAATCCTGCTTCAGCATGTAGATCTCGCCGCGCACCTCGCAGGCGGCCGGAATCTTTCGCCCCTTCAACGTGTTCGGGATATCCTTGATGGTGCGGGCATTGCCGGTAACGTCTTCGCCGGTATAGCCGTCGCCGCGCGTCGCCGCGCGCACCAGTTCGCCATTCTCATAGCGCAGCGACAACGAGAGGCCGTCAATCTTCGGCTCCGCGACGATCGCGGGAATCTCATCCGCATCGAGCTTGAGAAAGCGCCGGATGCGATCGACGAAATCCGCCACGTCCTCGTCGCTGAAGGCGTTGCCGAGCGACAGCATCGGCACCGCGTGCTGCACCTTGGCGAAGCGCCCGGATGGCTGTGCGCCGATTTTCTGCGAGGGTGACTCGCTGGTAACGAGTTCGGGAAATCTGGCTTCGATGGCATCGACGCGCTTGCGCAGCGCGTCGTAGTCGGCGTCCGGAATCTTCGGCGCGTCGTCCTGATAGTAGTGCTTGTCATGGCTCTCGATTTCGAGCGCCAGCCGTTTCAACTCGACCTTGGCCTGCGCCTTGGTGAGTTTGGCGACATCAGGAGGAGCTTTTGCTTTGGATTTTGCTATCATGGAGGAAGTTATAGTTCGTCATTCCGGGATGGTCCGAAGGACCAGACCCGGAATCTCGAGTTTCCCCGATCTGCAATTGCACATCTGAGGTTCGCCGCTTCGCGCCGCCCCGGAATGAAGTTGAGAATCATGCCGTCGCCGCTTTCAACAGTCGATCCGCCGCGGCGCGGGCCTCGGCGGTGATCTCG
>WNFF01000263.1_pt1 | contig 39075 bp, 32 predicted proteins | sample 5400441 | NCBI WGS metagenome assembly WNFF01 (sample SAMN13153345, study PRJNA577476) | soil metagenome | isolation source: 120 cm saprolite under Douglas fir tree site 2 hole 3 replicate 1 | place: USA:California | collected 2015-04-18
CCGCGTGCGACAAGGCTACTGCTACGACTGCAGGCGGCATCGATAGTCTAGGCCACGCCATTTTCTCGAATCCCGGTGCGCGGAGCTGACTTTCGTGCGTGTGCGAACGCCCCACCAGTTGAGTCCAGCCTTCTCGGATCGTGGCCGAGCGTCGGCCCAGGGGCTGGCCATGACTTGTCGAGCATTTCTTAGCCCCCTAAGTGGCCGCCTTTTCGTCGCGCTTGCCATGCTGTGCTGCTGGATGGTCTGTCTGTACATTGTTGTGGGCCTGACGTACTCCCGCTCCCCGGTCTTCAATACCCGCGACGCGGTCCTCTTCAGGGCACCGGAGCCGCCAGGCTTCGTTCGGCAGACGCCGGAGGCTCCAGCTCTTATCGCCTTCCGACGACACCTCGGCGACCTCATCCAGCCCACGGCGAGTTCTCTGGAGACGGCTCGCGCGCTGAGAACATGGTCTTACCGGCAGCAGCCTCATACCTGGGACATGCTGAACGGTGGCGATGGCGAGGACAGCGTCGACCCGGAACTCCTCCTCGCACAACAGCAGCGGGGGGTACCAGGTGCGTGTCGCCGCTTCGCGTATGTCTACCTCGGCGCCTTGCTCAGCGCCGGGTTGAACGCGCGCGTCGTGAACTGGGACTCAAGCTTCTACGACCGTGATCCTCGGGCGCACAGTCTTGTGGAGGTCTGGATCGAAGAGCTCCACACGTGGGTCATGATGGATGCGATGTCCGACCAGGAGTTTCTTGTGGATGGTCGCCCCGCCTCGTTGATTGAGCCGAGCGCCCTCATGGATGCCTGCGCGTCGCCAAGCCGGGGCGCGGCGCGACGGAGGCAATGGGGAGCTTTTGTTCGCCCGGTGCGCGTTCTGCATGTTCTGGCACCCGCGGAAGCCGGTGGCCTAGAGCGCGTAGTCGAGTCGCTCGCCGCCGGTTTACAGGCGCACGGGGAAGAACACCACGTGGCCGCGGTGCTCGATCGCCGGGTCGAGCATCCAATGGTCGCGTCGCTACGAGCCGCAAGTGTCACGGTTCATCCGCTGCTGATCCCGCCCCGCGCGTACCGGGCCGAGCGCACGGCGATTGAGTCACTCTGCCGCCAGGTCCATCCGGACATCGTGCACACGCACGGCTATCGCGCCGACGTGGTGGACGCACCCGTTGCGCGCCGCCTGGGAATCCGGACGATCTCTACCGTTCACGGATTTACCGGCGGGGGCTGGAGGAACCGGACGTACGAACTGCTTCAGCGGATAGCGCTCCGACAGTTCGACCTGGTTGTCGCCGTCGCCCGGCCGCTGGCAGTTCACCTCGCCCGCATCGGTGTCCCGGCAGCCCGTATTCGAATGGTGCCCAACGCGTGGTGCCCGGATCAGGAGCCGCTCAGTGCTCACCGCGCTCGCGCCACGCTCGGCGTACCGCGCAACCGGTTCCACCTGGGCTGGGTCGGGCGCCTGAGTTGGGAAAAAGGAGCTGATATCCTCCTCGAGGCCGGTGCCCAGCTGAAGGATCTTCCGATCTCCGTCTCGGTGCTTGGGGACGGGGCAGAGCGCCCGGCCCTGGAGAGCCAGGCCCGCCGCCTCGGAATAGGATCGCTCGTCACGTGGTGTGGCACATTACCCGCAGCAAGCCGGTTCTTCCCCGGCTTCGATGCCTTCGCGATCACTTCTCGCACCGAAGGCACGCCTATCGTACTGTTCGAAGCGATGAGCTCGGGCGTCCCTGTCGTCGCCGTAGCTGTTGGAGGTATTCCCACGAGCTGTCGTGGCTACACCGCTACCGTGCGCTCTACCATTCACTCCGGCAGCCTTCCCGCCTGATGTTTTCTCAGGAAGTGGTGGGAATGGCACCGACGGCCTTGGCAGGCTTCCCGCGTGCGCATCAAGTTGGCCGTTCGCCTGAGTGGTCGTGACCGCCGCGAGCGGTGTCGTAAGGCTCCCCTTGGAATGCAGTAAAGAGCTGGTCGTAGGTCATGACCAATGACCGCGCTGTTAGGACGTCCCGGCCATGAGGGCTCTGAGCGCCACGCGCGGGCCGTCTGTGCCGAGCGCTTCTTCCCAGGCGGCCGAAGCCGCGCACTTCATTCGACGCCCTGAGCGTGATCGAGAGCGCGGGTGTCCAACGCAGCCCTGATACCGCCGTCACTCGTCACCCCTACCGGGATCAACGTGACGTGCCGTTGCCGGGCCGTGGCATACAACTCACCGATGACCATGGCGGCACCAGCATTGGCTGGGTTCCACAGGATGGCGACATTCTGGGCCGTCGGAGTCGACTCGACCAGAAAATCGAGTTGCTCGAACCGGGTCGCTTACGCCCAGCATGACGATCGGGATGCTGGTCGTCGCGTGCGACGCGGCAAAGGTCGCCGGGGTGCCGACCGTCACGATGATGTCCACAGAACGCTGAACCAAGTCTGCCGCGTAGGCTTCAAGTTGCCGAACACTGACCGCGCCAGAGCCGGAGATTCGCCCTGCTAAGGAGCGGACCCCAGCAAACCGGGGATCTATCTGCACGTCCTTCGATAGCCGAAGCGTGGCCAATGCCGACTGGAAGTGGCGCAAGTGGCCATCCAGCGAATCAGGTCGGCACTGAGGACCGGCTCGATGTCCGGCCGGCTCTTCAAGAACACCTCGGTGAAGAGGCGACGGGTGAAGGCCGTGTCCCGCCTGACCAGTCTCGGGCCGGACCATCGCCCGGGCTGCTGGCCGATGTTCCCACCGGGTGCCCCGGCTGACTGTTCTTCGCTGTTCTGAGCCAGCGAGGGGCGCCGGCCTGCGGAAGCTTCACGGGCCGCCTTCAACCCGCCGGCCCGTGGTCCGTCCGTCAGTGTCCATGGCCATAGCGGCCCTCCTGGTCGCCACCCGCATCACCCCACGCCAGCACGATCGGCGCCCGGTGATCGGGACCCCCGCCGTGCTCGAGCACCTGGGCCGGTTTCCCGAAGGCGCGGTCGGCGAGCCATGCGGCGGCTTCCATGCGCTGATCGAGCTTGCGGTTGGGGTCGGCCATGACCGCGAGCATGAAGTCGGCGATAGTCTCGCCGTCCTTCGTGCGCTTCCGGATGTACGCACCGAAGCCCTGGGGACGACCGCCCGGGTTGCCTGAGACCCCTTTGCGGAACTGGCCCGCGCGGGTCCGGATAATGCCCTGTTTCCCCCTGTTCTGAGGCGCAGGCATCACGGAGTCCATATCCATCCCTCGGTTTTGCGCTCCACCGGGTATGGCGCCCGCTTCCGCGGATCTCGTCGGTGGTTCCCGATCGCGGCCCCCGTTTCTCATCCATCGCGCCCGGGCGCGGGCGTAATATCAGCCTCGGGCGTGGACGCCGGTGGACGCGGAGTGCTGCTTGGTGCCGCTTCTTGCGGGGGAGTGGTCGCTAAGTTACGAGGAGTTGGAGGCTCGGAGCCTACGAATCCCTTACCCTCCACCATGCATATCGCACGCGGAAATCTCGCGTCGTTCCGAGGGCTATCCCACCGGCGTTCCGGGCACCGGACGCCCGTGGGGTGGCGACTTACACCTGAAAAACAAAACGGCCGGGGCATCGAGCCCCGGCCGTCGATCTTAGCACCGCCGCGCTATGGGAGGCTGACGGTGGTGCTGTCACCGGAGTTGGATACTGTGAACGTGCCCGCCGAGGCGACCGGCGTGTAGACGTACGTGCCCCAGCCGGCGGGGCCGGCTGGGATGCTGGCCATGAACGGGCCGGCGATCTGACCCGTCGAGTTGGTCACCACCGACGTGAGGTCGGTGAGCGCGGTGGGAAGCGATCCTGCGTGCGCCGAGTAGATGCTGATGGCGGACGCGAGCGCCCGCGCATCCGCCTGAGCCTTCGCGAGGCGCGCGCGCGCCTGCACGTTGGCGTATAGAGGGATGGCGATCGCGGCGAGAATGCCGATGATGGCCACCACGATCATCAACTCGATGAGCGTGAAGCCGCGCTGGCGACGCCGAGCGCGAACCGGGTGAACTTCAGTTGAGCTATGCATTGCTTTCGCTCCTCCTGACAATGGAAATTAGGGCGTTATTACAGATTAGGAAGGAGTGCATACAAGAGGCGCGCCAGCAGATTGCTGCCTATGGTCCGCCGCGTCATATCAATACATTCAGCTATTTGCTGACGTATTGATTACAGCGGTTCTCACCGGCTTGCAGGTCGGAGTGACACAATCCGGCGGTCGCCACTGACCGTTGCATGCGTCCATTCGGGGGCCCGATGTCGACAGTCGATCACTCAACACGGGTGCCGGTGCGAGAAGGGTACGATCGGTGGGCCGCGACCTACGACACCGACGGCAATCCGCTCACCGCGCTCGAGGAGCGGCACATCGGGTCCCTCATCGGGGAGGTCGATGGCCTGGGCGTAGCGGACGTCGGCTGCGGCACCGGCCGGCACGCGGTGCGGCTCGCCGCCACCGGAGCCCGGGTCACCGCGATCGACTTCTCACCGCGCATGCTCGAGATCGCGCGGACCAAGGCGGGCGCGGAGCGCGTGCGCTTCCACCTCCATGACGTGACTACCCATCTGCCGCTCGACGACGGCGCGGTCGACCGCGTGCTCTGCTGCCTGGTGCTCGAGCACGTGGCGGACCTGGTCTCCCTCTTCGGCGAGCTCGGCCGGGTCTGCGCGCCGCCGCCACGAGGCGTCATCGTCGTGTCGGCCATGCATCCGGCCATGATGCTGCGCGGGGTGCAGGCGCGCTTCCACGATCAGCGGACGGGAGCGCGGGTCCAGCCGGCGAGCTTTCCGTACCAGGTGAGCGACTACGTGATGGCCGCGCGGTCGGCGGGGCTCGTCGTCGACCATCTGGGCGAGCACGCGGTGGACGCCCCCCTCGCCGCGGCATATCCCCGCGGCGCGCGCTACGTGGGGTGGCCGATGCTGTTGCTGATGACGCTACGGCGGGAGGGCGGAGGCGGGACGAGCTAGGCGCGCTTGGCCGCGCCGGCGGGCTTCGGCGGGCACATCTTGTGGACCCAGACCGATCCCAGCTTGACGTGATTGCCGTTCTTCCGAATGCGAAGCTTGCACTTGGGGCAGGTGCCCATGTCATTCTCCTCCAACGGGATTGGCTTACCGGATGTGATGCGTCGAGCATTATACACGAGCGGGAGGAGCCGTGACCCAGCCCTGCATCTTCTGTCGCATCGCGGCCAAGGAGAGCCCGGCCGAGATCGAGTACGAAGACGACGAGGTCGTGGCGTTCCGCGACCTCTACCCGAAGGCGCCGATCCATCTCCTGATCATCCCGCGACGCCACATCGAGTCCATCGCGCGCCTCGAGCCGGGCGACGCTCCGCTGATCGGGCGGTGCATCCACGTGGCGCGCCTCCTCGGCGAGCGCGTCGGCTACGCGGAGCGCGGGTACCGCCTCTCCTGCAATACCGGGCCCGAGGGCGGGCAGGTCGTCTACCACGTCCATTTTCACTTCACCGCCGGCCGCCGGTGATCCGCGTTCGGGGACTCCGCAAGGACTATTCCGGCGGCGCGCCCGCGCTGGACGGGATCGACCTCGACATCGGGCGAGGGGAGTTCGTGGCCCTGATCGGCCCCAGCGGGGCGGGGAAGTCCACGCTCCTGCGATGCCTCAACGGTCTCGTCACTCCGACCGCCGGACAGGTCGAGGTGGACGGCGTCGCGGTGACCGGGGCCACCCCGGAGACGCTCCGCCGCATCCGCGCGCGCGTCGGGTTCGTGTTCCAGCAGTTCAACCTGCTGCGCCGCCTCACCGTGCTCGAGAACACCGTGCTGGGACGGCTCGCCCTCACCGCACAGTGGCGCTCCCTGATCGGGTGGTTCGAGCCGGCCGACCTGGCTCGCGCGGAGGCGACCCTGGCCCGGGTCGGCCTCGGCGGTCTCGCCACCCGGCGTATCGACACCCTCTCGGGCGGACAGCAGCAGCGAGTGGCGATCGCGCGCGCCCTGGTCCAGGGGCCCGCGGTCATCCTGGCCGACGAGCCGATGGCGAGCCTCGACCCCGCGCTGGCCCACACCGTCATGGAGCTGCTGCGCCGGATCAATCAGGAGGACGGCATCACGGTCGTCACCTCGCTCCACGTGCTCGAGCTGGCGCAGGCGTACGGGCAACGCATCATCGGTCTCCACCGAGGTCGGGTGGTTCACGACGGCCCACCCGTCTCGCTGGACCGAGCGGCCACCGCGCGGATCTTCGGGCCGGGCGCGCCCGACCGCGCCACGTGAGCCGCGGAGGCCGCTGGGCCGGCTGGGCCACTCTCGTCGCGGTCTTCGTCTGGTCCGCGGTGGCCACCGAGGTCTCGCTCGGCCGGATGATCGAGGGCCTGCCGTTCATGTGGGACTTCCTGCGTCGGATGGTGCCGCCGGATCCGTCGGTATTCGGCAACGCCCTGCGCGGCGCGATCCAGACCATCCAGATCGCCATCGTCGGCACGGTGGTGGCCGCGGTCCTGGCCCTCCCCCTCGGCTTCGTGGCGGCCCGCAATGCCGCACCGCCCTGGCTGTTCTACACCGCGCGACCGCTGCTCAATGCGTTCCGCGCGGTGGATACCCTGGTCTACGCCCTCTTCTTCGTGGCCGCGGTCGGGCTGGGCCCCTTCCCGGGCGTCCTCGCGGTCATCGTCTACACCGTCACCGTGCTGGCCAAGCTCTACTCGGAAGCGATCGAGGCCATCGAGCCGGGCCCGGTCGAGGCGGTGCGGGCCACCGGGGCGACCGCGCTCCAGGTCCTGCGCTGGGGCGTGTTGCCGCAGCTGATGCCCCAGTTCCTCTCCTTCACCCTCTACCGCTTCGAGACCAATATCCGGGCGGCGGCGATCCTGGGCTTCGTGGGGGCGGGGGGAATCGGCTTCTACGTCCAGACCTACCTGCGTCTGCTGAACTACCCGGCGGCCGCCTCGGTCCTGCTCGTGCTGGTCGCGCTCGTGATGGCGGTCGACTTCGCGTCGTCGCGACTCCGGGCCCGACTCGTCTGACCACCGAAAAAGAAACGGCCCCGGGAGAGTTGCCCCGGGGCCGTCGCTTTCGTTCAGGCGCTACTTACTCTTGAGCAGCTCCATCGCCGCCTTGGCCTTGTCGGCCGCCACAGACGACTTACCCGCCTTGCACGCCACCTCGGCCTCGCTCACGAGGGTCGAGGCCTTCTTGAACTCGGCCGAGCGGGGCGACTGGATGTCCTGACTGCGCGGCGACTGGATGTCCTGACTCCGGGGCGACTGAATGTTCTGGCTACGCGGAGACTGGATGTCCTGACTGCGGGGCGACTGGATGTCCTGGCTCCGGGGCGACTGGATGTCCTGGCTCCGGGGCGACTGGATGTCCTGACTGCGCGGAGACTGGATGTCCTGGCTCCGGGGCGACTGGATGTCCTGGCTGCGCGGAGACTGGATGTCCTGGCTCCGGGGCGACTGGATGTTCTGGCTACGCGGAGACTGGATGTCCTGGCCCCGCGGCGCCTGCACGTCCTGGCTGCGCGGAGACTGGATGTCTTGGCTACGCGGCGCCTGCACGTCCTGCCGCGCACCTGCTAGCGACCGAGGAGCCTGGATGTCCTGGCTCCGGGGCGACTGAATGTCCTGGCTGCGCGGAGACTGGACGTCCTGACCACGCGGCGCCTGTACATCCTGGCCACGCGGAGACTGGATGTCCTGGCTACGCGGCGCCTGCACGTCCTGCCGCGCGCCCGCCAGCGACCGCGGCGCCTGCACGTCCTGGCTCCGGGGCGACTGAATGTCCTGGCTGCGCGGCGCCTGCACGTCCTGCCGCGCGCCCGCCAGCGACCGCGGTGCCTGCACGTCCTGACTCTTGGCGGTCTGGGTCAGCATCGCCTTGGCCGATGCCACCTCAGGGGGGCAGGAGGTCTGCGCCATCCCGGCCGTGGCCGCGAGCGAGACCATCGTGACCACGCTCAACACACTCGCGAGAACCTTTTTCATTGAATCCGTCCTTTCTGACTGCGTTTTCACACCCGACCTCGTTTCCACCCTTGCTCCACCTCTTGGCCCTCTGGGGCCCCGACTCGCGCCCTTAGGATGCAGAGCCGATGCCATTGGGAGCAGGATACAAGTATCACCATATGTATCAACTTGTTATGGATCTCCATCGCCTCCGGCTACGGCGCCCACGAGGGCGTTCTGCCCGGCATTCCCGCGGTGGAGGGGTCGACAATCTGCCTCGGAAGAGACTCCCTTGAGGCCTCCCCCATCGCTCTGATACCGTGGAGCGCCATGACCCCCACCCCCAGCAGACGCAGAGGCGTCTGCGCGCTCGCGATCGTCCTCCTGACGACAGCTGGATGCTCGACCGGCACTGCCTCTGCCGCTCTATCGCACGGTCTCCCCGCTCCCATCCGCGAGGTGCTCCCCAACGGCATGCGCCTCATCATCCAGGAGCACCGGGCCGCCAGCACGGTTGCGATCCATCTCTGGACGGGGGTCGGCGGGCGCGACGAGTCGGTCGGCGAGCGTGGCTTCTCTCACTTCGCGGAGCACATGCTGTTCAAGGGGACCGCCACGCGCCCGCGCGGCTTCGTGGAAACGGAGGTCGAGTCGGTCGGCGGACGCACCAACGCGGGGACCTCCAACGACTACACCTTCTACTATCTCCTGCTTCCCGCGGCCCGCGCGCTGCCGGGCATCGCCCTGATCGCGGACATGGTCCTCAATTCCGTCTTCGACCCCACCGAGCTCACGCGTGAGCGCGAGGTGGTGTTCGAAGAGGTGAGGCTGAACGAAGACAACCCCCGCTCATCGCTGGGGCGCCAGCTCTACGGCCTGCTGTACCAGGAGCACCCGTACGGGCGGCCGGTACTGGGTGACGCCGCCGACCTGCGGGCCGCGACCCAGGAGACCCTGCGCGGCTACTACGCGCGCTACTACGTCCCGAACAACATGACCCTGGTGGTGGTCGGGCCGGTCGATCCCGCCGCGGTGCGAGCGGCCGCGCTGGAGGCATTCGGCACCCGGCCGGCTGCTTCGTACGCGCGCTCGCCACTGCCGGTGCCGGGGCGATTCGAGGGCGTCCGCGACCGGGCAGTGGAGCGGCCGGAGCGACAGACCCAGCTCGGGCTCGCGTGGCTCGGCCCCCCGCTCGGGCACGCGGACATGGCCGCGGTGGACGTGCTGGGCCACATCCTGGGCGGCTCGCGCAGCTCCCGGCTCAACCAGGCGCTACGAGAGCGCGCGCGGCTCGTCTCGAGCATCAGCGGCTGGTACGGGGCGCTACAGGGCGCGGGAGCCATCGGCATCACCGCTCAGCTCGAAGGGCGGGACGCGGATGCGGTGGAGCGGGCCATCCTGGCCGAGATCGAGCGCGTCCGGTCCGAGGGGGTCACTCCGGATGAGCTGACGCGGGCCATCACCGCGTCGGAGGCCGAGCGCGAGTTCTCGCGCGAGACGGTGGAGGGGCTCGCCCTCGCGTACGGCCGCGCCGAGACCACGTGGAACCTCGAAGAGGAGCGCGCCTACGTGGACCGCGTGCGCAAGGTGACGCGGGCCGAGGTGCAGGCGGCGGCGCGCCGCTACCTGACCGCTTCGTACGCGCGGCTCACCTTCGTCCCGCGGGCCCGGACCCCATGAGGGCGCCGCGCGTGGTCTCGACGGCGGTGCTCGCCGCGACGGCGGCGTGGGCCTTGGTCGGCGTCGCGGCGGCCCAGGCGCCGCGGCGCGAGCAGCTGCCGAGTGGGCTCACCCTGTTGGTACGCGAGAACACCGCCACCCCGGTCGTCGCCGCCTCGCTGTTCGTGCGGGTTGGCTCGCGGTGGGAGACGGAGGACGACGCGGGCATCAGCCATCTGCTGCAGCAGGTGCTGCTCAAGGGAACCCCGACCCGCTCGGCCCTCGAGATCGCCGAGACCGCGGAGGGACTGGGCGGGGGAATCAGCGCCTCGGCCGACATGGACTTCTCCGAGCTGCGCGCCACCGCGCTCGCGCGGAACTGGAAGAAGATGATCGAGCTGATGGCCGACGTCGCGCTCCGGCCGACGCTGCCGGACGCCGAGATCGACGGAGAGCGGCGGGCGATGCTGACCGCGCTGCGCAGCCGTCAGGACCAGCCGTTCCCGCTCGCCATGGACACCGTCATGAGCCGGGTGTACGGCGACCATCCCTACGGGCGCCCGATCCTCGGCCGCCCCGCGGCGCTCGAGCGCATCGATCGCGCGGGTCTGCTCGCGTACCACCAGCGCTTTTACCGGGCCCCGCGGATGATCCTGGCCGTGAGCGGAGACGTGAGCGCGCGGGAGGTGATGGCCGAGGTCGCGCGCCGGTTCGCGGCGGCCCCCGTGGGCGAGGGCGAGCCGGAGCCCACGCTGCCCGCCGCGGTCGCGCGCGCCGACCGCACCGTGCTCGTGAGGCCATCCGCGCAGGCGCAGGTACTGGTCGCGTTTCTCGCCCCCCCCACCGCGCACCCCGACTACGCGGCGGTGAAGGTGCTGACCACGGCCCTGGGCGGAGGCATGGCCGGGCGCCTCTTCACCGAGGTGCGCGACAAGCAGGGCCTGGCCTACTCGACCGGCGGCGCCTATCCCTCCCGGCTGGGGCCGGGCGTCCTCTATATGCAGCTCGGCACCGCCCCGGCGAATCAGGTCCGCGCCGAGGCAGCCATGCTGGGCGAGCTGGACCGGATCCGGCGCGATCCGGTGAATCCCGCCGAGCTGACCCGCGCCAAGGCGTACCTGCTCGGGCAGTTCGCGCTCGACCGGCGAACCAACGCGCGCCTGGCCTGGTACGACGCCTTCTTCGAGGTGCTCGGAGTCGGGCTCGACTTCGCCGACCACTACACGCGGGCGGTGGAGGCGGTCACCGCGGAGGACCTGCTGCGCGTGGCTCAGACATACCTCGCCGCGCCGACGATCGTGACCCTCGGGCCGGCCGCCCAGTAGGCCGGCGTGTTCCCTCTCAAGGACGACAATCCGAGCAACAGCGCTCCCGTCGTCACGGTCGCGCTCATCGTCCTGAACGCCCTGTTCTTCGTCTACCAGATCTCGCTCGAGGCGGGCGGCGCGGACGGGGCGCGAGCGGGACAGGCCTTCATCGAGGAGTTCGGCCTCGTGCCGTGCCGCCTGACCGGGGCGTGTCGGGTCGGCCCCGAGCTCCCGTCGCCGGTTCTCACCATCTTCACGTCGATGTTCATGCACGGCGGGCTGTTCCACATCGGCGGGAACATGCTCTACCTCTGGATCTTCGGCAACAACGTCGAGGACACGCTCGGCCACGGGCGATACCTGCTCTTCTATCTGCTCTCCGGCGTCGCGGCCGCGCTGGCCCAGACCGCGGTGGGGCCGAGCTCGGTGGTGCCCATGGTGGGAGCGAGTGGGGCGGTCTCGGGCGTCCTCGGGGCATACCTGCTGCTGTTCCCCCACGCCCACGTGACCACGCTGATCATCCTGGGCTTCTTCTTCCGGCTCGTGCAGGTCCCGGCCATGGTCGTGCTGGGGTTCTGGATCGTCCTGCAGGTGCTGAACGGTCTCGGGAGCTTCGGATCGAGCGGGGGTGTGGCCTTTTTCGCCCACATCGGGGGCTTCCTGTCCGGGATGGGGCTCCTCTACGTGCTCAAACCCCGGGTCGGGGGCCGCGCCGGCTGAATTGGGCGGGGGAGGGGGTTCGGCTATATAATTGTGACCGTTGAAATTTCCGGCCCGGTCCCCGGGGGCTGAGGAGCCCGCATGAACGCCGTCGTCAGGGCTTTGGGATTCGGGACACGCTTCCGGCCCTGGATCGCCCGTCTCTCCGTGCCGCTCGGCTCGGCCGATCGCGCCGCTCCCCACGATGTCTCCCTTCGAAATGATCACCCGGCGTGCTCTGCGGAGGACGAGGAACTGGACCTGAACGGCGAACGAGCCCAAGTGTCGGTCGCGCGGGGGCGCGATCGGGTGGCGGGCGGGAGAAAGGAGCCGGCGTGAAGAGGTTCCCCAAGAAGCGTGGCCTGTCGAAGCCTGCCGTGCCTCAGCGGAAGAACGCGGCGAGTGCCCGCGGCAAGGCGGGTGCCGTGACCGAACGGGGGGGCGGCGAGAATCGCGCGAAGACCAAGGTCAGGCTGGACGTGGCCCTGGTGGAGCGCGGGCTGCTCGAGTCGCGCGAGAAGGCCGCGCGCGCCATCATGGCCGGCGACGTGCTGGTGGACGGCCAGCGCGTGGACAAGGCGGGAGCCCTGGTCACGCCGGGCGCCAAGGTCGAGCTGGTCGCGCGGCCACGCTTCGTGAGCCGCGGCGGCGACAAGCTGGCCCACGCGCTCGCCACCTTCGCCATCGAGCCGCGCGGGCGGGTCGCCATCGACGTGGGAGCCTCCACGGGCGGGTTCACCCACTGCCTGCTGGAGCAGGGAGCGGTGAAAGTCTACGCGGTGGACGTGGGCCACGGCCAGCTCGACGCCAAGCTGCGGGCCGACGGCCGGGTAGTCGTGATGGAGAAGACCAACGCCCGGAACCTGCCGGTGGACTCCTTCCCGGAGTCGCCCGACCTGGCCACCGTCGACATCTCGTTCATCTCGCTCGAGAAGGTGCTGCCCTCGGTCTTCGGCGTGCTCACCTCCCAGGGCGAGGCGGTGGTGCTGGTCAAGCCCCAGTTCGAGGTGGGCAAGGGCCAGGTCGGCAAGGGCGGCGTGGTGCGCGACGGCTCGCACCACCGGGCGGTCATGGCGCGAGTCGCCCGCTTCGCGGTGCTGCACGGCTGGCACGTGCGCGGCGTCACCGCCTCGCCCCTCAAGGGCCCCAAGGGCAATCGCGAGTTCTTCCTGCGGCTGACCAAGACCGGACGCACGCTCACCGACCTGGACGCCCTGATCGCCCAGGTCACCGCGGAGGAGGCGCCTCCCGCGTGAAGCGGCTGGGCATCGTCGCCAAGACGGACCGGGAAGAAGCGCGCACGGTCGTGCCCCAGCTGCTCGACTGGTGCGCGGCCCGCGGAATCCAGCCGATCCTCGAGAAGGAGACCGCGGGTCTCTGCCCGCAGGCCACCGGGCCGGTGGTCGGTCGGTCGGAGCTGCCGGCCCAGTCCGATCTGCTGCTCGTGCTGGGCGGCGACGGCACGCTCCTCAGCATGGCGCGCCTGGTGGGAGACCTGGCGGTGCCGATCCTCGGCGTCAACCTGGGCGGGCTCGGCTTCCTCACCGCCCTCACCGTCGAGGAGCTGTTCCCCGCGCTCGAGGCCTATCTGCGCGACGAACTGGTCATCGAGGACCGCATGCTGCTGGAGGCCCGCGTCTTCCGCCAGGGCGAGCGGCTCGGGGAGTACGCGGCGCTCAACGACGTGGTCATCACCAAGTCGGCGATGAGCCGCATCATCCGGCTCGAGGTGGCGGTGGACGGTGACTTCGCCACCGGCTATCGCGCGGACGGGCTCATCCTCTCGACGCCCACCGGCTCGACCGCCTACTGCCTGTCGGCCGGCGGGCCCATCGTGTTCCCGACCATGGACGCGGTCGTGCTCACCCCGATCTGCTCTCACACCCTCACCAATCGCCCGATCGTGCTGCCCGCGACCCAGCGCATCTCGATCACCCTGCTGACCGACCAGGACGTGATGCTCACCCTGGACGGCCAGGTGGGCTTCGCGCTCAAGGCCAACGATACCGTCGAGGTGCGGCGCGCCACCGCCCGCACGCGGCTCCTCCGGGTGCCGCAGAAGCACTTCTTCTCGGTCCTCCGGACCAAGCTCAAGTGGGGGGAGCGATAAGGATACAGTTGAGCGCCGCCGGGCCGGGGCCGTAGCATGGCGACGACGATGCTGCGCGAGCTGTCCATCCGCAACCTGGCCGTGGTCGAGGAGGCGGTGGTGCCATTCGCCCCCGGCCTCAACGTGCTCACCGGCGAGACCGGCGCCGGCAAGTCCATCGTGGTGGACGCGCTGCTGCTCATCACCGGCGCACGCGCCCAGCTCGACTGGATCCGCACCGGCGCCGACACCGCGCTGGTCGAAGCGGTCTTCGAGATCGATCCGGCCGGCCCGGTGGCGGCGCTGCTCGACGAGGCCGGCCATCATCCGGGCGACGGCCAGCTCGTCATCAAGCGGGAGCTCGCCCGCTCCGGGCGTCATCGCGCCTTCGTCAACGACGGGGCCGCGACGGTGGGGCTACTCGAGCGCCTGGGCGAGCTGCTCGTGGAGCTGCACGGCCAGCACGAGCACCAGCGCCTGATGGAGCCGGCCCGCCAGCTCCTCCTGCTGGACCGGTTCGCGGAAGCTCTCGACCGCCGGGAGCGCGTGGGGGCGCTGGTGCGCAGGTGGGAAGAGGCGCGCGCCGCCCTCGATCGCCTGCGGAGCGAGATGCGGGAAGGGGCCCGGCAAGAGGATCTCTACCGATTCCAGCTCGCCGAGATCGACGACGTCCGGCTGAAGGACGGCGAGGAGGAAGAGCTGCGGGCCGAGCGCTCGCGCCTGCAGCACGCGGAGCGGATCGTGGCCGGGCTGCAGGAGACGGTCGGCCTGCTCTACGAGGAGCCCCAGTCCGCCACCACGCGGCTCAGCCGCGCGGCCACGCTGCTGCGCGACCTCTCGCGCTACGAGCCGGACGCGGCCGCCTCCATCGAGGCCATCGAGGGCGCGCAGGCCTATCTCGAGGACGTGGTGGGCCGCGCGCGCGCCCTCCGGGACCGCGCGGTCTTCGACCCCGAGCGGCTCGAGCAGATCGACGCGCGGCTCGACACCATCGTCAAGCTCAAGCGCAAGTACGGGGACTCGGTGGCGGCCATCCTCGCGCACCGCCAGGAGGCGGCGACCGCGCTCGACCGCATCACGCGTCACGACGCGATCGCGGAGGAGATGGAGCGCGGGGTGGCCGAGGCGGCGGCCGCCGCCGGGGCGGAGGCGGCCGCGCTCTCCCAGGCGCGCACCCGGGGAGCCGAGCGCCTCGAGCGGCTCATCCAGAAGGAGATCCGAGGGCTCGGGATGGAGCACGGCCGCTTCCGCGTGGCCCTCCGTCGCGAGCCGGCGGCGGTGGGCGAGCTCGCCGCCGGCCTCGATGGCTGGCGGGTGGGCGCGCGCGGGGCCGAGAGCGCCGAGCTGCTGCTCTCCGCCAACCCCGGCGAAGACCTGCGCCCGCTCACCAAGGTCGTCTCGGGCGGCGAGCTGTCCCGGGTGATGCTGGCCGCGAAGACGGTCCTGGCCGCGGCCGACGACGTGCCGGTACTGGTCTTCGACGAGGTGGACGCGGGGATCGGCGGCCGCGTCGCGGACGTGGTGGGCCAGAAGCTGGCGGCCAGCGCGACGGGGCGGCAGGTGCTCTGCGTGACCCACCTGGCCCCCATCGCGGCCTACGCGGGCCAGCACCTGCTGGTGGAGAAGCGCGTGGCCCGCGGCGCGACGCGGACCACCGTGACCCTGCTGCCCGCGGCGGCCCGGGTCGACGAGCTCGCCCGCATGCTGGGGGGCGAGCGGGTCACCGAGGCGTCCCGCCGGCACGCCCGCGAGCTCCTGCGGGACGCGCGCTGACCCGGGCGGGCGGCCGTGCTCCTGCTGGTGGTGTAAGATGAGGCCCTGATGCTGAACGCGATCTTCCGCTCGATCTTCGGCACCAAGCACGAGCGCGACGTCAAGCGCATGCGGCCGGTGGTGGCCACGATCGCCGCGCTCGAGCCCGGCCTGCAGGCCCTCTCCGACGACGCGCTTCGCGCCCGCACCACCGAGCTGCGGCAGCGGCTGGCCGACGGCGCCCAGGTGGACGACCTGCTGCCCGAAGCCTTCGCGGTGGTCCGCGAGGCCGCGCGCCGGACCGTACACATGCGCCACTTCGACGTCCAGATGATGGGCGGCATGGTGCTCCACTCCGGGAAGATCGCGGAGATGGCGACCGGCGAGGGCAAGACCCTGGTGGCGACGCTCCCCGCCTACCTCAACGCGCTCCCCGGCAAGGGGACGCACGTGGTCACGGTCAACGACTACCTGGCCCGGCGCGACGCCCAGTGGATGGGGCCGATCTACCACGCGCTCGGCCTGACCGTCGGGGTGATCCAGCACGAGATGCAGTATCGCTACGACCCCGAGTTCGCCTCGCCCGACATCCGGCTCGCCGCCCTCCGCCCGGTCACCCGGAAGGAGGCCTACGCGGCCGACATCACCTACGGGACCAACAACGAGTTCGGCTTCGACTACCTCCGCGACAACATGCAGTTCAGCCTCGACGACATCGTCCAGCGCGAGCACCACTACGCGATCGTGGACGAGGTCGACTCGATCCTGATCGACGAGGCGCGCACCCCGCTGATCATCTCGGGGCGCGACCGGAGCGCGGAGAGCCGGGCCCCCCTCTACGAGAAGGTCAACCGGATCATCCCGCGGCTCAAGCGGGCCGCCACCATCGTGGAGGGCAAGCTCTCCGAGATCGAGGAGACCGCGGAGGGCGACTTCATCGTCGACGAGAAGTCGCGCACCGTGTCGCTGACCGACCAGGGAGGCGCTTACTGCGAGCGGCTGCTCGGCATCGAGAACCTGTCCGACCCGACCCACATCGAGACCGCCCACCACATCCACCAGGCCCTCAAGGCCCACCACATCTTCCACAAGGACGTGGACTACGTGGTCAAGGACCTGGAGACGGTGGACGACCAGGGGCGCGCGTCGCTCCAGCCCCAGGTCGTCATCGTGGACGAGTTCACCGGGCGCATGATGCCGGGCCGGCGCTGGTCCGACGGCCTGCACGAGGCGGTGGAGGCCAAGGAAGGGCTCAAGATCGCGCGGGAGAACCAGACCCTCGCCACCATCACGCTGCAGAACTACTTCCGGATGTACGACAAGCTCTCCGGCATGACCGGCACCGCGGCCACCGAGGCCGAGGAGTTCGCCAAGATCTACGAGCTCGACGTCACGGTGATCCCGACCAACCGCACCCTGGGCCGGGTCAACTTCCCGGACGTGGTGTACAAGAGCGAGCGCGAGAAGTTCGACGCGGTGGCCAACGAGATCGCGGAGCGGCACGCGGCGGGCCAGCCGGTGCTGGTGGGCACCGTCTCCATCGAGAAGTCGGAGCGTCTCTCCAAGCTGCTCAAGAAGCGCGGGATCCCCCACCAGGTGCTCAACGCCAAGTACCACGAGCGCGAGGCCGAGATCGTGGCCCAGGCCGGGCGCGAGAAGTCGGTCACCATCGCCACCAACATGGCCGGCCGGGGCACCGACATCCTGCTCGGCGGCAACCCCGATTTCCTCGCCAAGGCCCTGCTGAGCAAGAAGGGGCTCGACCCCGCCACCGCGCCCGCGGAGGCGCGCGAGGCGTCCTGGCTCGAGGCGAAGAAGTCGACCGATCCCGAGCACGAGCGGGTGGTCGCCCTCGGGGGCCTGCACATCATCGGCACCGAACGCCACGAGTCGCGGCGGGTCGACAACCAGCTCCGCGGGCGGTCGGGACGCCAGGGCGACCCCGGCTCCTCGCGCTTCTACCTGTCGCTCGAGGACGACCTCCTGCGCATCTTCGGCTCCGAGCGGATCCAGCGCATCATGGACCGCCTCGGCATGGAAGAGGGCGAGCCGATCGAGCACAAGCTGGTCACCCGCGCGATCGGCACCGCCCAGAAGCGGGTGGAGACGCGCAACTTCGAGATCCGCAAGCACCTGCTCGAGTACGACGACGTGATGAACAAGCAGCGCGAGATCGTCTACGGACTGCGGCGCGAGGTCCTGGCCGGGGAGAGCCAGGAGGAGACCCTGCTGGAGTGGATCGGCGACCTCGCGGGCAGCGTGGTCGAGCGTTACGCGGCCGCCGACGCCCATCCCGAGGACTGGGATCTGGTCGGGCTCAACGAGGCGCTCCATCGCCAGTTCGATTTCCGGGTGCCGACCGCCCACCTGGAGGAGGTGTCCTCTCAGCCGGCCCTGGTCGACGAAGTCACCGAGGCGGCCGAGCGCCACTACCGCGAGCGCGAGCGGGAGATGGGCGCCGAGATGTTCCACCGGCTCGAGCGCTGGATCGTCCTCGGGCTCGAGTGGGAGGGTGGGGGGTTCCGCGGGATCAACCAGCTCTGGCGCGAGCACCTGCTGAACATGGATCACCTGAAGGAGGGCATCGGGCTGCGCGGGTACGGCCAGCGCGATCCGCTGACCGAGTACAAGAAGGAAGCCTTCGACATGTTCCAGGAGATGATCGGCAGCCTGAAGGAGACGGCGGTCGAGCAGCTCTTCAAGGTGCGCATGACCCAGGAGGACGCGCCCACCACCAGGGTGGCCCAGCGGGCCCCCGAGTGGCAGGAGACGCGGGGCGGGGAGCAGGGTGACGGTGCTCCGCGCGCCACCGCGACCCGGACCGAGCCGCGCGCCGCCGACGGCCAGAAGGTGGGCCGCAACGACGCGTGCCCCTGCGGCTCGGGCAAGAAGTACAAGAAGTGCTGCCTGCTCAAGGGGGTCTAGCGACCCCGTCCGGCCCGACCCACATCTAGTGCCGCCGCGCCCCCGCGGCCCCCACTCGTGGGGTTTTTTCTTGGTTGATCCCCCGACCGTGTGTTATCAATGAAACACGCCCTGCGGGCGTTGCTACGTCATGCGACTGGAATCGATCCTGATCCACGGCTTCAAGTCGTTCGCCGAGAAGACCGATGTGAAGGTCTTTCCCGGGGTCACCTGCATCGTCGGCCCGAACGGGTGCGGCAAGTCCAACGTGGCCGACGCGATGCGCTGGGCCCTCGGCGAGCAGAGCCCGAAGACCCTCCGTGGCAACAAGATGGAGGACGTCATCTTCCACGGCTCGGCCTCGCGCAAGATGGTGGGCATGGCCGAGGTCAGCCTCGTCTTCAACAACGACGGCGGCCTCAACGTGCCGTGGAGCGAGGTGGCGGTGGCCCGGCGCCTGTACCGGACCGGGGAGAGCGAGTACCTGCTCAACACCAACGTGTGCCGCCTGCGAGACGTGCAGGATCTCTTCGCGGGCACCGGGGTCAATCCCAAGGCCTACGCGCTCATGGACCAGGAGCGCCTCAACCACGTGCTGACCGCCAAGCCGTGGGAGCGCCGCCTGTTCATCGAGGAGGCGGCGGGCATCGCCCGCTACAAGCAGCAGCGCTCCGAGACCCAGGGCAAGCTCGACGCGACGCGGCTCAACATGCAGCGGCTGCGCGACGTGATGGAGGAGGTGCGGCGGCAGCTCTCGTCGATCGAGCGCCAGGCCCGCAAGGCCCAGCAGTACAAGGCGCTCCAGTCCGAGCGGCAGGGTCTCGACCTGGCCCTGGTCGCCGCCGACTACGCGGCCCTCGCCACCCAGCACGAAACCGTGACGCGCGAGATGGAGTCGCTCCGCGAGGCGGAGGAGCAGCAGCGGGCCCGGGTGGCGACCCTCACCGGGCGGCAGGCCCTCCAGGCGGCGGCGATCCAGGACATCGAGTACCGGCTGGGCGATCTGCGCCAGTCGGTGCAAAAGATCCAGGGCGAGGCCGAGCGCCTGCTCGAGCGCCGCGAGCAGATGGGGCTGCAGATCCAGGACCTGCTCGCGGAGGAGACCCGGCTCGAGGAAGAGATCCGCGGGCTCGCGGAGCGGCGGGTCGCCCTGTCCGCCGAGCGTGACGACAAGAGCCGGGCGCTCGACGAGGCCCGCCAGCGGCACGCCGGGCAAGACGAGGAGGTGCGGAGGGTCGAGGCGCAGATCGAGGCCTGCCGGTCCGCGCTCAGCGAGCGTCGGGAGCGCTTCGAGGCCATCCGGCTCGAGCAGATCCGGGTGGCGGGCGCCCGCGCCGATCTGACGCGCTCGAGTGGGGAGCTGCGCGAGCGGCGCACGCAGGTCGACCGCCGCGCCGATCGGCTCGCCGCCGAGCTGGCCGTGGCCCGCGCCGAGACCGACACGCTCGCGGCCACACGCCTGGGTCTGGAGGCCGCGCGGCAGCGGACCGGCGCCCAGCTCTCGCTGCTCAGCACCGAGCTGCACGAGATCGAGAGCGCGCGGCGGGATCGGGAGACGGTCCGGGCCGGGGCGCAGGAGTCGCTGGCCGGCCTCCGGGTGAAGCTGGCCGCGCGGCAGTCGGCCCTCGAGGCGCTCGAGCGCCTCGAGCGGGAGCGCGAGGGCTACGGCGCGGGCGTCCGCGCGATGTTTGCGCGCACCGCCGCCGGAGATCTGGGCGGGGTGGTCGGAACCGTCGCCGATCTCCTGGAGGTGCCGAACGGGCTCGAGGCGGCGGTGGAGGCCGTCCTCGGTGACCGGCTGCAGTGGGTGGTGGTGGAGCGCTTCGAGCACGCTCGGGCCGCGCTCGGCTATCTCGAGCGGGAGGGCGCGGGTGCGGCGACTCTCCTGCCGCTCGAGACGCTGCCCGCGCCCGCCGCGGTACCCGAGGACTCGGGAGAGGTGAGCTGGGCGACCCGGCTGGTGGGCGGCCCGCGGCCGGCCCTCCTCCACTACCTGCTCGGGCGCGTGGGCGTCGTGGCGCACCTGGACCAGGCCGAGACCCTGTGGCGGCGCAACGGAGTGATCGCGACCTACGTCACGCGCTCGGGCGAGGTGCTCTCACCGAGTGGCCGGCTCACCGGGGGCCATCGCGGCAGCGAGCGGCAGGGCAACGATCAGTCGCTCCTCGGCCGCAAGCGGGCCATCCGCCAGCTCGTCGAGGAGCTGGGGGGCCTCGGGCGCGACGTCGACGTCGCGGCGGCGCACCTCGAGACGGTGGAAGGCGAGGTGGCCGGGCTGCGCGCGCGGCTCGAGGGGATCCAGTCCAACTACCAGGCGCAGGAGGCGGCGCGGCTGTCCGGCGAGAAGGATCTCGAGTCGGTGCAGCGCGAGTCGGATCGGATCGCGCGGCACCTAGAGACCCTCGCGGCCGAGCACGAGCAGCTCGCGGGCGAGCGCGACGAGACGGCCTCGCAGCTCCTCGATCTCGAGCGCGCCCTGGTGGCCGCCGCCGAGCAGGAGGCGGGCCTGGGCGGCGACATGAGCGCGCTCCAGGCGCTGCTCGAGACCGGGCAGGGGGACGAGGCCGGGCTGACCGACCGCCTCACCGGGTGTCGCGTCGAGCTGGCCACGGTGGCCGAGCGGGTCGACTCCCTCGGTCGCGACATCGAGCGGATCGTGGGCCTCGAGCGCGACTTCGGCCTGCAGCAGGAGCAGTCGGTGGCCCGTCGCGCGCAGATCGCGGAGCGCCGGGCCGACCTGGCCACCGAGCGCGAGCGGACGGACGCCCAAGCGCGCGACGCGGTGACCGAGCGCGATCGGCTCGAGGCCGAGGTCGCGGTCATCGCGGAGGAGCACCAGCGGCAGCTCGCGGAGCGGCAGGCGGTGGACGGCGAGCTGCGCGAGGTGCAGCAGCAGCTGAACTCGCTCGTGAGCCGGCTCCACCAGCTCGACCTCATGGAGACGGAAGGGCGGGTGCGCCGCGAGGAGCTTCTCCAGGAGGCGCGGCGCCGGCACGCGGTCGAGACCGCGGAAGCCCTGCTGGGTGCCCACGATACGGCCCGGGACCTGGACGAGGTGCGGCAGCGACACGAGGAGCTCTCCACCAAGCTCGAGGCGATGGGCCCGGTGAATCTGGTGGCCGACGAGGAGTTCCGCGAGCTCACCGAGCGTCTCGACTTCCTGCGGACCCAGCACGACGACGTGGTCGGCTCCATCAAGGATCTGGAAAAAGCTCTCCGCGGCATGACCCGCACCGCCCAGGAGCGGTTCCAGGAGGCCTTCGACGACATCAACCGGCACTTCAGCGAGATCTTCTCCCGCCTGTTCGAGGGCGGGCGGGCCGAGCTGCGAATGGTGCCGCCGGAGGAGGGCGAGGAAGATCCCCTGGAGCTCGGCGTGGAGCTGATGGCCCAGCCGCGGGGCAAGCGCCTGCAGGCGGTCACCCTCATGTCGGGAGGCGAGAAGGCGCTCACCGGGCTGGCCCTGCTCTTCGCGATCTTCTACCACCGGCCGAGCCCGTTCTGCGTGCTGGACGAGGTCGACGCGCCCCTCGACGACGCCAACATCCACCGCTTCCTCCGCGTGCTGCGGGAGCTCTGCACCCAGACCCAGTTCGTGGTGATCACCCACAACCGCAAGACCATGGAAGCCGCCGACGTGCTCTACGGCGTGACCATGGAGGAGCCCGGGCTCTCGCGCCTCGTCTCAGTCAAGCTGACCGAAGCCTGAGCTGCGCTACACTACAGCGCATGCAGCAAGCTGAGGCCCCCGGCATGTCCCTCGGCGCGTATCTGCGTTCCCTCCGCGAGGCCAAGGGCGGCTCCCTCGAGGACATGGCGCGCTCGACTCGCGTGGGCATCCGCCACCTGGAGGCCCTGGAGGACGAGCGGCTCGCCGACCTGCCGTCACCCGTCTTCGTACGCGGCTTCATCCGCGCCTACTGCAGCTTCCTTCGCGAGAACCCGGAGCCCGCCCTCGGCCGGTATCAGGAGCTGGCCGGAACCCGAGCGGCGGCACAGGCCGCGAGCGCGCCGCCCCGGCCTCGCAACACGTGGGCGAGCAGCTCGCTGGTGGTCGGCCTCGTGCTCCTGCTGATCCTCGGTGTCGGCCTGATCCTGGTCAACCTCAGTGTCAAGAAGAGCGGTGGAACCCCAGTGGCCACCGCCAGAACGGAACCGGCCAGGCCGTCGACATCGACAGCCCCGAGCCCGCCGCCCGCGCCGGCACCAGCCACGCCGGCGCCGGCCACATCCGCTCCCCCGGTCACGGCTCCCACGCCGCCGCCAGCGCCACCTGTCGCGGCCGATCCACCTCGACCGGAGACTCCGCCCGCGGGCAGCCCGGCCGCGACAGCCCCGTCCGCGGCCCGGCCGGCCCCGGGCACGACCTCGACCGGGGGCCAGCGCCTGGTGATCCGAGCGCTGGAGCCCACCTGGGTCCGCGTCCAGACCGACGAGGGGCGGATCGCCGAGGAGCTCCTGCCCGCCGGAGCCAGCCGCGAGTGGGCGGCCGAGCGCCGTTTCCTCGTGACCATCGGCAACGCCGGGGGCGTCGAGCTCACCCTGAACGGCAAGGCCCTGCCGCCGCTGGGGCCGAAGGGGACGGTGATCCAGCGCCTCGAGCTCCCCGCGCCGGCCGCGACCGGCTCGTGAGCCTGTTCCGCTCCCTCGGGGAGCGCGTCCGGCAGGGGCTGCGACGCACCCGGGAGATGATGGATGAGGGGCTCGGGGCCATCCTCTCCATCGGCCGCCCGGTCGACGAGGCCATGCTGGAGGACCTGGAGGAGACCCTGATCGCGGCCGACCTGGGCGCGGCCGCCGCGAGCGCCTTCGTCAAGCAGGTCCGCGACGAGGTCAAGCGGGGCCGGGTCAGCTCGAGCCAGGACGTGCGCGCCGCCCTCCATCGCTTCCTCACCGAATCGCTCGCGGGTGCGGCGGCGCCCCTGCAGCTCGATGGGCACCCGACCGTGATCCTCATGCTGGGGGTCAACGGCGCGGGCAAGACCACCAGCACCGCCAAGCTCGCCGCCTCGCTCAAGTCCGACGGCAAGCGCGTGCTGATGGCGGCGGCCGATACGTTCCGGGCGGCCGCGATCGAGCAGCTGCAGGAGTGGGGCCGGCGCATCGACGTCGAGGTGATCCATCAGGCTCCGGGCGCGGATCCCGCCGCGGTGGTCTTCGACGCGGTGAAGGCAGCCTCCTCGCGCGGCTCGGACGTGCTGCTGGTGGACACCGCCGGGCGGCTGCACACCAAGTCGAACCTGATGGACGAGCTGGCAAAGCTCAAGCGAGTCCTGGGCCGGCAGCTCCCCGGCGCCCCCCACGAGTCGCTGATGGTGCTGGAGGCGCCGACGGGCCAGAACGGGCTCCAGCAGGCGCGGATGTTCCACGAGGCCGTCGGGCTCACCGGCCTCGTGCTGACCAAGCTCGACGGCACCGCCAAGGGGGGGATCGCGCTGCGCATCCACCAGGAGCTGGCGGTGCCGATCAAGCTGGTCGGGGTGGGTGAGCAAATCGAGGATCTCCAGCCCTTCGAGCCCGGGACCTTCGTGGACGCCCTCCTCGGGGAGCAGCCGGAGACCACGCCGGCAGGGTAGAATGCCTGCCGGGGCGGCTTCGAAGCGCCCCGGTGAACCCATGGACGACACCCGGTGGATGGCCCGCGCGCTGGCCCTGGCCGCTCGCGGCCGGGGGCTCACGTCCCCCAATCCGATGGTCGGCGCGCTGGTGGTCCGGGACGACGCGGTGATCGCCGAGCGGTTCCACGAGCGGGCGGGCGGCCCACACGCGGAAGCGGCCGCGCTCGAGGAGGCCGGCGCGCGAGCCCGGGGGTCCACCCTCTACGTCACCCTCGAGCCGTGCAACCACGTGGGCCGCACCCCGCCCTGCGTGGAGACCATCGTCCGCGCGGGCGTGCGCCGCGTCGTGGCCGCCACCCGCGATCCGAACCCGCGCGTGACCGGTGGAGGAGCCGACGCGCTGGCCGCCGCCTCCATCGAGGTCAGCCTGGGCTGCCTCGAGCGGGAAGCGCGGGAGCTGAACCACGCCTTCTTCACCGCGACCGCGCTCCAGCGCCCGCACGTGACCGCGAAGTGGGCCATGACCCTCGACGGCAAGATCGCGGCCCACGATCGCCAATCGCGGTGGATCACGGGAGAGGCGGCGCGCCGCGAGGCTCATCGGCTGCGAAGCGAGAGCGACGCCATCGTCACCGGCATCGGCACGGTGCTGGCCGACGACCCGGCCCTCACCGTGCGGCTCGAGCAGCCCTGGCCGCGCGAGCCGTACCGCGTGGTGGTCGACGGCCGCGCGCGTCTGCCCCTCGAGGCCGCCATGCTGCGCACCGGCACCCGCTCGCGCATCCTGGTGGCGGTGGGAGAGGACGCGCCCGCCGCGCGAGTCGCCGATCTGGCGTCGAGCGGTGTGACCGTGCTGCAGTGCAAGTCCCGCGGCGGGCGGGTGGACGTGGCCGACCTGTGCGCGCGGCTCTTCGCCCTCGACGTCATCGCGGTGCTGCTCGAGGCCGGCGGCGAGCTGACCGGCGCGTTCATGCAGGCCGGCCTGGTGGACCGGGTGGCGGCGTTCGTCGCCCCCAAGCTCCTGGGCGGATCCGCCGCGCCGACCCCGGCGGGCGGGCCCGGCCTCGCGCTGAGCGCTGCCCTCCGCCTGAGCGGCCTGACCGCGCGGCCGCTCGGCGACGATTGGCTGCTGGAAGGCCGCGTGGAGCGCTGACATGTTCACCGGCCTGGTCGAGGAAGTGGGCCGGGTGCTCGAGCGCGCGGGATCGCGCCTCGTGCTCGGCGCCGACCTGGTCCTCGCGGAGAGCGGGGTGGGGGCGAGCGTAGCGGTGAACGGAGCCTGCCTGACCGTGGTCGAGGTGGGCGCCCGCACGCTGCGCTTCGACGTGGGCCCCGAGACCCTGGTGCGGACCGCGCTCGGCGACCTGGCGGTGGGTGATCCGGTCAACCTGGAGCGCCCGATGCGGCTCGGGGGCATGGTGGGCGGGCACCTGGTCCAGGGGCACGTCGACTCGGTGGGCACAGTGGCCGCGCTCACCCGGGAGGCAGAGACCGCCCGGCTCACGATAGAATGGCCGGGCGAGGCGCTCGCCCCCCTGCTGATCCCGCAGGGCTCGGTGGCGGTGGACGGGGTCAGCCTCACGGTGGCGCGGCTCAACGAGCGGGATTTCGAGATCATGATCATCCCGCACACCCTGGCCGCGACCACCATGGGGGGACTGACGCGGGGCAAGCGCGTGAACCTCGAGATGGATATGATCGGCAAGTACGTGCAGCGGATACTGCAGTTGCGGGAGCCGCCGGCCCCAGTGAAGGGGCCGGACGCGAGAGAGGGGACCCGGTGAGCGAGTCCGAGTTCGTCCCGATCGAGGAAGGCATCGAGGAGATCCGCGCCGGTCGCATGCTCATCGTGGTCGACGACGAGGACCGCGAGAACGAAGGCGACCTGCTCATGGCCGCCGAGAAGGCGACCCCGGAGGCGGTCAACTTCATGGCCAAGTACGGGCGCGGGCTCATCTGCATGCCCATGCTCGGCGAGCGCCTCGACGAGCTGCAGATCTCGATGATGGTCTCGGACAATACCGCGCCGCTCGGCACCGCCTTCACGGTCAGCGTGGACGCCCGCCGGGGCGTGACCACCGGCACCTCCGCCTACGATCGCGCGGTCACCATCCGCACGCTGGTGGACGCCACGACGCGGCCGGAGGACCTCACGCGTCCCGGGCACATCTTCCCGCTGCGGGCCATGCCGGGCGGCGTGCTCCGCCGCGCCGGCCACACCGAGGCCGCGATCGACCTGGCCCGCCTGGCCGGCTGCGCGCCGGCCGGGGTCATCTGCGAGGTGCTCGACCAGGAGGGCGGCATGGCGCGCCTGCCCGAGCTGATGGCGCTCGCCCGCGAGTACCGGCTCAAGGTCATCACGATCAAGGCCCTGATCGAGTACCGCATCCACAAGGAGAAGCTGGTCCGCCGCGCCGCCACCACCCGCATGCCCACCGAGCACGGGGAGTACCAGGTCATCGCCTACGAGACCACGGTGGACGAGCGCCAGCCGCTGGCCCTGGTGCTGGGCGACGTCAAGACCGAGGATCCGGTGCTGGTGCGCGTGCACTCCGAATGCCTGACCGGCGACGTCTTCGGCTCGCACCGGTGCGACTGCGGCCCCCAGCTCCACAAGGCCCTCGCCATCATCCAGCACGCCGGGCGCGGCATCCTGGTCTACATGCGCCAGGAGGGCCGCGGCATCGGCCTGCTGAACAAGCTCAAGGCCTACGAGCTGCAGGACCAGGGCAAGGACACCGTCGAGGCCAACCACGCCCTGGGATTCCGCGCCGACCTGCGTCACTACGGCATCGGCGCGCAGATCCTGGTGGACCTCGGGGTCAAGAATCTCAAGATCCTCACCAACAATCCGAAGAAGATCGTCGGCATCGAGGGCTACGGCCTCAAGGTGGTCGAGCGCCTGCCGCTCGAGGTGCCGACCACCGACGCGAACCGGAGCTACCTGCGCACCAAGCGCGAGAAGCTCGGGCATCTCTTCTCGTCGTTCCCGGACTAGCCGATGGCCGGCATCGCTCCGAAGCGCTCCGTCGCCCCCGCCGCCCGCGGGCAGCGCTTCGCGGTGATCGTGGCCCGCTTCAACGAGCCCATCTCGAAGAAGCTGCTCGACGGCGCCCTCGCCGCGCTCGCCGACCACGCGGTGACCGGCGACCTGGTGGAGGTGCACTGGGTGCCCGGATCCTTCGAGCTGGGCCAGGCCGCGATGACGCTCGCCCGGAGCCGCCGGTTCGCGGGCATCGTGTGCGTGGGGGTGGTGATCAAGGGAGCGACCCCGCACTTCGACTACGTCTGCAGCGTGGCGGCCCACGGCATCGCGCGCGCCGGGCTCGACACCGGGGTGCCGGTCACCTTCGGGGTGATCACCGCGCTGACCGAGGAGCAGGCGTGGGAGCGCGCGGGCGGGACGATCGGCAATCGCGGGGAGGAGGCCGCGCTGGCCGCGCTCGAGATGGCGGCGTGGCGGCGGGCGCGGCGCGGGGCCCCGCGGGAACCATTGACGGGCCGCGGCCGCCGGGCCCGCGGGAAGCGCTGATGGGACGCCGACGCAAGGCCCGCGAGCTCACCCTGCAGCTGCTCTACCAGCTGGACGTGCAGGGCGAGGAGGATCCCCAGCCGCATCTCGACGAGTTCTGGCGCCGGCACCCGGTCGACCCGGAGGCGCGCGAGTTCGCGGAGGCGCTCGTGCGCGGCACCAAGATGCACGAGGCCAAGATCGACGAGCTGATCGTCCGCTACGCCGAGAACTGGGAGCTCGAGCGGATGGCGGTCGTCGACCGCAACATCCTCCGCCAGGGCATCTTCGAGCTGCTGTGGGGAACCGGCGTCCCTCCGAAGGTGGCGATCAACGAGGCCCTCGAGGTGGCGAAGAAGTTCAGCACCCACGAATCCAGCCGCTTCATCAACGGGATCCTCGATCGCATCCACAAAGAGCAGGCGCCCGCTCCCTGAGCCGAGAACCACCCATCCGCTACGCCGTCATCTCCGACGTCCACGCGAACCTGGAGGCGCTCACCGCGGTGCTGGCCGACGCGGCCTCCGAGGGCGCGCACCAGGTGCTCTGCCTGGGAGACCTCGTCGGCTACGGGGCCGACCCGGTGGCCTGCGTGGAGCGGGTGGGCGAGCGGGCGAGCGCGATGGTGGCCGGCAACCACGAGCACGCCGCCCTGGGCCTGCTGGATCTCCAGTGGTTCAACCCCTGGGCGCGAGCGGCGGCCCGCTGGACCGCCGAGCAGCTCGACCAGGGGCACCGCGACTACCTGACCGCGTTGTCGCTCGTCCGCATCGTCGAGGACGCCACCCTGGTGCACGCGAGCCCGCGCAATCCCGAGGAGTGGGACTACCTCGTCTCCGCCGAGGACGGCCTGCAGGTCTTCGGCGACTTCGCCACGCGACTCTGCTTCGTCGGCCACTCGCATCTGCCCGGGGTGTGGTCGGTGGGCAGCGGGGGCCCGGACCACGCGGGCCGGCTCGACGTGCCCGCGGCGCAGGTGCGACTCGACGACGGCCGGCGCTACGTCGTCAACGTGGGCAGCGTGGGCCAGCCGCGCGATCGCGATCCCCGCGCCTGCTATGCGATCTGGGACCGAGACGCGCGCACCGTGACGATCCGCCGGGTTCCCTACGATCACGCGGCGGCGGCGCGGAAGATCCTCGCCGCGGGACTGCCGCGGGCCCTGGCCGATCGGCTCGCCAGTGGAGCCTGAGCCGGAGCGTTCCCGGCGGACGCGTGCCGCGGCCCTCCTCGTCCTCGCGCTCTCCGGGGTACTGGGCGCGCTGGCCTTCCCGAAGACCGACTGGTCGCTACTGGCCTGGGCCTGGCTCGTGCCGGCCCTGGTCTCGGGGGCTACGCGCGCCCCCCGCGCGGCCCTCGCGGACGGCTGGCTCGCCGGCACCGTGTTCTACGTGGTCCTGCTGCGCTGGCTCGATCACACCTTCCTCCACTACAGCGCGATCCCCTGGCCGGTCACGTGGCTGCCGATCGTGGCCCTGGCCGCCTACTGCGGCCTGTACCTCGGCGCGGTGGCGGGCGCGACCGCGTGGCTCGCGCGCCGGCTCGGGGCCGGGCCCGCGCTCGCCCTCGCGCCCGCGCTCTGGGTGGTGGGGGAGTGGCTGCGCGGGCACCTCATGGGCGGATTCCCGTGGGGTCTGCTCGGCTACTCCCAGCACGCTCGGCTCCCGGTGATCCAGGTCGCGGAGCTGGGCGGAGTGTACGCGGTGTCGCTCGTGATCGCGGCGGTGAACGCGGCGCTGGCCGCGCTGCTCGCGCTCGGACCGCGGCGGGCGTGGCCGGGCGCCGCGGCGGCGGCGCTCCTCCTGGCCGGCACGCTCGGCTTCGGCGCGCACGCCCTCGGCACCGAGCGCGTGGCCGCCACCGGGTCCGTGGACGTCGGGGTGATCCAGCCGTCGATCGAGCAGACAATCAAGTGGGATCCCGCGCGCCACGCCCAGATCCTCGACATCTACGAGCGGCTCACCCGGGAAGCGGCCCTGACACGGCCCGCGGTGGTGCTCTGGCCGGAGACCGCGACCACCATCTTCCTGCGCGGGGATCCCGAGCTCCTCGAGCGGCTGCGGCGCCTCTCCACCGACATCGGCACGCCCATCCTGGTCGGCTCGATCGACCGGCGCGACGGGCCTCGGGGGCAGTTCCTGAACAGCGCATTTTTCCTGACCGGACAAGGGATTACGGGCAAGTATGATAAGATCCACTTGGTTCCGTTCGGAGAGTACGTTCCGCTCGCCGGTCTGCTCGGCTTCATCAAGGGCTGGGCGGAGTTCATCTCGGAATTCGGGGAAGGGGACACCCAGACCGTCTTTCCGCTGCCGGGCGCGCCGTTCGGGACCGTGATCTGCTACGAGATCATCTTCCCCGAGCTGTTTCGGGGGTTCGTGATCGGCGGAGCGAGGTTCATGGCCAACATCACCAACGACGCGTGGTTCGGCGAGACGGCGGGCCCCTGGCAGCATCTGGGGATGCTGCCCTTCCGCGCGGTCGAGCAGCGCGTGGCCATCGCGCGCGCGGCCAACACCGGCATCTCCGGGTTCGTCGATCCGGCCGGGCGGATCGGTCCCACGCTACCCCTGCAGGCGCGCGGCGTGCTCCACCACCGCATTCCTCTACGAGGCCCTCTGACACTCTACGCGCGCCTCGGCGACTGGCTGGTCTATGCCTGCGCCGCCGTCGGGCTCGCGGGGGCCGGCATTGCCTTCTTCCGGAGGTCACCCGCAACGTGCTAGGCGAGCTGAAGCGAGACGTGGCGGAGCTGGACAAGCGTCTGGACGACCTCCGGGGGCATCTTTGACGTCCCGGCCAAGGAGACCCGCCTCGGCCTGATCGACGCCGAGATGTCCGCCCCGTCGTTCTGGGAGGACAGCCGCAAGGCGCAGGCCGTCGTGCAGGAGCGCGCCGAGCTGGCCCGCACCGTCGGCACCTTCAAGGAGCTCGCGGGACGGGCGGAGGAGAACCGCCTCCTCTGGGAGATGGCCACCGAGGCGGGCGACGAAAGCATGACCGCCGAGATCCAGGAGAGCTTGAAGCGCCTGGGCGAGGAGGTCGAGGCCTTCGAGCTCAAGGTGATCCTGTCCCGGCCACAGGACCGGAAGAACGCGATCCTCTCCATCCACCCCGGAGCGGGCGGCACCGAGTCGCAGGACTGGGCCCAGATGCTCATGCGCATGTATCTGCGCTGGGCGGAACGCGCCGGCTTCAAGGCCGAGGTCGTGGACCTGCTCGCCGGCGAGGAGGCGGGGATCAAGTCGGTGACCATCGAGATGACCGGCGAGTACGCCTACGGCCATCTCAAGGGCGAGACCGGCGTGCACCGCCTGATCCGCATCTCCCCGTTCGACGCCTCGCGACGCCGTCACACCTCGTTCGCCTCCGTCGCGGTCATTCCCGAAGTCGAGGACGTGGAGGTGGTCGTCCGCGACGAGGATCTCCGGATCGACGTGTACCGCTCCTCGGGGCCGGGCGGGCAGGGGGTCAACACCGCGGACTCCGCGGTGCGCATCACCCACCTGCCGTCCGGCATCGTGGTGGCGTGCCAGAACGAGCGCTCCCAGCTGCGCAACCGCGATACCGCGATGCGCATCCTCAAGTCGCGGCTCTTCCAGATCTACGAGCAGAAGCAGAAGCAGGAGCTGGCCGACCTGACCGGGGAGAAGAAGGACATCGCGTTCGGCAGCCAGATCCGCACCTACACCTTCGCGCCGTACCAGATCATCAAGGACCATCGCACCGGGGTGGAGGTCGGCAACGTAGAGGCGGTGATGGACGGCGGGCTCGACCCGTTCATCCGCGCCTACCTGACCGCGGCGCGCCCCGCGCCCCAGCCCTGACCGCCGTCCCATGACCACGTCCCCCGGCCTGCCCCCCGACGCCAACGAGCAGATGCGCCGCCGCCGCGAGAAGCTCGACGCCTGGCGGGGGCGCGGCGTGAGCCCCTTCGGGGCGCGCTTCCCGGTCACCCACTGGGGCGGCACGCTGCAGGCACGGTTCAAGGACACCGACGAGGCGATGCTGCAGAGCGCGGGACCGGTCGCGCTGGCCGGGCGGGTGATGGCGATGCGCCACCACGGCAAGAGCTGCTTCGCGGTGCTGCGGGACCAGTCCGGCCAGATCCAGATCTACGCCCGCGCCGACGTGCTCGGCCCCGCCTACGCGGCCTTCGTGGATCTCGACGTGGGCGACTTCATCGGGGTCACCGGCGAGCTGTTCCGCACGCGCACCGCCGAGCTGACGGTGGCGGTGAAGCAGTTCGAATTCCTCACCAAGGCCCTCCGCCCCCTGCCCGAGAAGTGGCACGGCCTGAAGGACGTGGAGACCCGCTATCGCCGGCGCTACGTCGACCTGATCGTCAATCCCCAGGTCCGCGAGGCCTTCGTCATGAAGAGCCGCCTCATCGCGACCCTGCGCGCGTTCTTCGACGCGCGGGGCTTCCTCGAAGTGGAGACCCCGATGATGCAGCCGATCCCGGGGGGCGCCGCGGCCAAGCCGTTCGTGACGCACCACAACGCGCTCGACATGCCGCTCTACCTGCGCGTCGCGCCCGAGCTGTACCTCAAGCGCCTGGTGGTGGGCGGCCTGGACCGGGTGTACGAGATCAATCGAAACTTCCGGAACGAGGGCGTCTCCACCCAGCACAATCCCGAGTTCACGATGCTCGAGTTCTACCAGGCCTACGCCGACTACCACGACCTGATGGAGCTGACCGAGGAGGTGTTCCTGCACCTCGGCCAGACCCTCCTCGGCGCGGACACCCTGACCTACCAGGGCGAGACGGTGCGCCTGGCCCCGCCCTGGCGCCGGCTGCCTTTCTTCGAGGGGCTGAGCGAGGCGCTGGGGAGCCCGGTCACCCCCGACACCGACGCGCGCACGCTCGGAGCCGCCGCCACGCGCCGCGGCGGCTTCGCGACCGACCACAAGACCCAGGCAATCTTACAGGGCGACGAGGGCGCGGTGGCCCTCTGGAAGGAGATCTTCGACACGCTGGTGGAGCCGTCCCTGGTCCAGCCCACGTTCGTGATCGACTTCCCGATCGAGCTGTCCCCGCTGTCCAAGCAGAAGGCGGAGCAGCCGCGGCTGGTCGACCGGTTCGAGCTCTACGTCTGCCGCCGCGAGATCGCCAACGCCTACTCCGAGCTGAACGACCCCATCGACCAGCGCCGCCGCTTCGAGGACCAGGCCGCGGAGCGCGAGCGGGGCGACGAGGAGGCGCACTGGATGGACGAGGATTTCGTGCGCGCGCTCGAGTACGGCCTGCCCCCGACCGCGGGGGAGGGCATCGGCATCGACCGGCTCGCGATGCTGTTCACCGACGCCGCGTCGATCCGCGACGTGATCCTGTTCCCGCTCCTGCGACCTGAGCGGAGCAGCGCCGACACCGCCGAGGACGAGGCGGAGCCCGCTCCGTGATGCAGTACGGCCGCATGCCCTTCGAGATCTTCCTCGGGCTGCGCTACCTCCGCGCGCGCGGCCACCGAACGAACCTCTCCCTCTTCGTGTGGATCGGCATCGGCGGGGTCTTCCTCGGAGTCAGCGCGCTGATCGTGGTCCTGGCCGTGATGACCGGCTTCCAGGACGGCATCCGCGACAAGATCATCGCGGCCAATCCCCACGTGCTGATCATGGAGGCGGGCGGCCGCGGGGTGGCCAACGGGGGCGCGCTCGCGAAGCGGGTGGCCCCGGTGCCCGGGGTGATCTCCGCGACCCCCTTCGTCCTGCAGCAGGCCCTGTTCACCTCCCCGGGCGGTGGCGCCACCGGCGGTCTCCTGCGCGGGGTGGACCTGGCCACCCCCGCCGTGCGTGACGCCCTCGCGGCCCAGGTGCGCTACGGCAGCGTCAAGCCGCTGCTCGCCGGGCCGGAGCCCGCGCTGCTCCTGGGTCGCGAGCTGGCCCGGAGTCTCGGGGTGGTGACCGGCGACTACATCACCGTGATCTCCCCGCAGGGCGCCATGACCGCGGTGGGCCTCGTGCCCAAGATGCGGCGCTTCCTGGTCGCCGGCTACGTCGAGATCGGGATGTACGAATACGATGCGTCGCTGGCCTACACCACGCTCGCGGCGGCCCAGGAGTTTGCCGGTCTCGGCGACCGGGTCACCGGGGTCGAGGTCAAGCTCGCCAACCCCTTCGACGCCAAGGAGGTGGGGGCCGCCATCGCGGGGCGCCTGAACGGGGCCTTCTGGATCCGCGACTGGATGGACATGAACCGCAACCTGTTCGCGGCGCTGCAGCTCGAGAAGCTCGCGCTCTTCGTGATCGTCACGATCATCGTGCTGGTGGCCGCCTTCGCGATCATCGGCCACCTGGTGCTGCTGGTGGCCGAGAAGCGCAAGGAGATCGGGATCCTGAAGGCGATGGGGGCGGGGGCGGGCAGCATCGGGGCGGTGTTCCTGGTGGCGGGCATGCTGATCGGCCTGGTGGGCACCGTGGCGGGCAGTGCGTTCGGGCTCCTCCTGATCTGGGTGCAGAACACCTACAAGATCATCCGGCTCGCGGGAGACGTCTACCAGATCAGCTACCTGCCGATGAAGCTCACCGGCTCCGACTTCGCGATGATCGTGGGCTCGACCCTGGTCATCTCCTTCCTGGCCACCCTTTCGCCATCCCGGCGGGCCGCTCGCATGGATCCGGTGGACGTGCTCCGTTATGAGTGAGCCGCTGCTCGTCGCACAGGAGCTGGAGCGCGAGTATCGGATGGGGCCGGAGGTGGTCCGGGTCCTGCGCGGGGTCAGCCTCACCGTGAACGCGGGCGAGAGCGTGGCCATCATCGGCGCCTCCGGGGTGGGGAAGTCCACCCTCCTCCACCTGCTCGGCACGCTCGACCGGCCGACCGCGGGCCGCGTGCGGTGGGACGGCGCGGACGTGTCCGACTGGAGCGACGCGGCGCTGGCCAAGCTGCGCCGGACCGAGGTGAGCTTCATCTTCCAGTTCTACAACCTGCTCGGCGAGATGACCGCGCTCGAGAACGCGATGCTGCCCGCGCTGATCCAGCGTGAGAGCCTGCCCGCGGCGCGGGAGCGCGCGGCCGCCGCCCTGCACGAGGTCGGCCTGGGGGACCGCCAGACCCATCGTCCGGGCGAGCTGTCGGGCGGCGAGCAGCAGCGGGTCGCGATCGCGCGCGCCCTGGTCGGGCGCCCCCGGGTCATCCTGGCCGACGAGCCGACCGGCAACCTCGACCCGAAGACCAGCGAGGTCATCTGGGACCTGTTCCTGCGCCTGCAGGCCGAGCACCACCTGGCGTTCGTGATCGCGACCCACAATCACGAGCTGGCCCGGAAGGCCGACCGGGGGTATCGCCTGGTCGACGGCCGAGCGGTACCCTGGCGGTGAGGCCACCAGTTTCAATGAGTTACAGCGAGGTGACGCGGAGCCGGCCAAGAAATCCCTAGTCGCGCGGCGGCGGAAGGCATATACTCATCGCAGGTTTAGGAAGCATCGGGGCATCGGGGCAGATCATGCCCCCGAGGCGAACGACAACCCGAACTCGAGAAAGGCGCGAGGTCACCCACAGTGTTCGAGCGATTCACGGAGCGGGCGCGTCGGGTCATCATCCTGGCCAGGGAAGAGGCAGGGCGGTTCCGTCATGACTTCGTTGGGACCGAGCACATCCTCCTGGGACTCATCCGTGACGGCGAGGGCATCGCGACCGCGGTGCTGCAGCGCCTGGGCCTCCGGTTGGAGACGGTCAAGGCCGAAGTGGAGCGGGCGCTGGCCGGGTTCCCCAAGACCCTGACCTTCGGCGAGGTGCCGTTCACTCCGCAGGCGAAGCGGGTCCTCGAGCTGTCGATCGAGGAGGCGCGCCAGCTCGGGCACAACTACATCGGGACCGAGCACCTGCTGCTGGGCCTGATGAAGGAAGGGCAGTCCATCGCGGCCAAGATCCTCGAGTCGCTCGGCGCGCGCCTGGACGAGGTCCGGCAGGAGACGCTGGCCCTCCTCGGCGACCAGTACTACCCGCGGCCCAAGAAGCGCTCGCAGACCCCGGTGCTCGACGAGTTCGCCCGCGATCTCACCCAGCTGGCCCGGGAGAGCAAGCTCGACCCGGTCATCGGGCGCGAGACCGAGATCGAGCGTGTGATCCAGATCCTCGCCCGTCGCACCAAGAACAACCCGGTCCTGATCGGCGAGCCCGGCGTGGGCAAGACCGCCATCGTCGAGGGCCTCGCCCAGCGCATCGTGGGCCACGAGGTCCCGGACGTGCTGGCCCAGAAGCGCCTCCTGCAGCTGGACCTGGGCGCGCTGGTGGCCGGCACCAAGTACCGCGGGCAGTTCGAGGAGCGCCTCAAGGCGGTGATGAAGGAGATCCGCCAGTCCGAGAACGTGGTCCTGTTCCTCGACGAGCTGCACACCCTGATCGGGGCCGGAGCGGCCGAGGGGGCGATCGACGCCTCCAACATGCTCAAGCCGGCCCTGTCCCGCGGGGAGATCCAGACCATCGGGGCCACCACCCTCGACGAGTACCGCAAGTACATCGAGAAGGACGGCGCGCTCGAGCGGCGCTTCCAGCCGGTGATCGTGCGGGCGCCGTCCGTCACCGAGGCGGTCGAGATCATCAAGGGGCTGCGCCACAAGTACGAAGCGCACCACCGGGTGAAGATCACCGACGGGGCGATCGACGCGGCGGTGAAGCTGGCCGACCGGTACATCACCGACCGGCAGCTGCCCGACAAGGCCATCGACGTCATCGACGAGGCGTCGTCCCGGACCCGGCTCATGGCCCTGACCCCGCCTCCCGAGATCAAGGAGCTGGGCAAGGAAGTCGAGCGGGTGGTGCGCGAGAAGGACATGTACCTCGAGGCCCAGGAGTTCGAGAAGGCCGCCTCTCTTCGAGAGAAGGAGAAGCTGCTCCGCGGGCGCGACGAGGACATGAAGCGGGAGTGGGACAAGCGCAAGGGCAAGGGCCCGCAGACGGTCAGCGAGGAGGACATCGAGTACATCGTCTCCCGCTGGACCGGGATTCCGCTGTCCAAGCTCGAGGAGAAGGAGTCCGCAAAGCTCGCGCGCATGGAAGAGGCCCTGCACGGTCGCATCGTGGGCCAGGGGGACGCGGTGGCCGCGGTCTCGCGGGCCATCCGGCGCTCCCGGGCCGGCCTCAAGGACAGCCGCCGCCCGGTGGGCTCGTTCATCTTCCTGGGCCCCACCGGAGTGGGCAAGACCGAGCTGGCCCGCACCCTCGCCGAGTACCTCTTCGGCGACGAGAACGCGCTGATCCGGGTCGATATGTCCGAGTACATGGAGAAGTTCTCGGTCTCCCGCCTGCTCGGAGCCCCTCCCGGCTATGTGGGCTACGAAGAGGGCGGCTTCCTCACCGAGAAGGTCCGCCGCCGGCCGTACTCGGTGGTGCTCTTCGACGAGATCGAGAAGGCCCATCCGGACGTGTTCAACATGCTGCTCCAGGTGCTGGACGACGGCCGCCTCACCGACTCGGTGGGACACGTGGTCGACTTCAAGAACACGATCCTGATCATGACCTCCAACCTCGGCACCAGCTTCATCGGCAAGCGGGTCTCGCCCGGCTTCCTGCCCGAGGGGGAGGACAGCACGCACGAGAAGATGAAGGAGCGGGTGCTCGATGAGCTGAAGCGGGCGTTCCGGCCGGAGTTCATCAACCGCATCGACGACACGATCGTCTTCCACGCCTTGAGCAAGGAGGACATCACGAGTATCGTCCGGATGATGATCAACCGGATCAACACCCAGCTCGGCGAGAAGAGCATCCAGATCGAGCCGACCGAGGCCGCCCTCGACCTCCTGGTCGAGAAGGGGTACGACGCGACCTACGGGGCGCGGCAGCTCCGGCGCACGATCCAGAAGCTCGTCGAGGATCCATTGGCCGAGGCCATCGTGCGCGGTCAGTTCGGCGACGGGGCCCGGATCGAGGTGGACGCGCAGGGGCAGGATCTCGTCTTCCGCGAGGTCCAGGTCGCCGAGCCCCGGCTGGCGCTGGCGGAACACTGAACCCACGCGAACGAACCCACGCCCTTCATGACCGCTCGGGGGAGATGCGCTCTCCTCATTTTTTTTGCACTCCTTCTAGGACCGTTCTCGGCCCTGGCGCAGGCTCCCACCCCCACTGACCGGCAGATCCTCGTCAAGGAGATCGCGGTCCAGGGCAACCGCCGGGTGCAGGAGGCGGTGATCCTCGGCCGGGTCGGCGCCAAGATCGGCAGTCCCTTCGTCGCCAACCGCACCGCCGAGGATATCCGGGCCATCTTCAGTCTCGGCTTCTTCGACGACGTGCAGGTGAAGGTCGAGGACTTCGAGGGGGGCGTCAAGCTGACCTTCATGGTGGTCGAGCGGCCGTTCGTCCGCGACATCGTCTTCGCCGGGAACAAGAAGGAGGACTCGGCCACCCTGCAGGAGAAGATCGAGCTCAAGCTGGGAAGCGTCTACAACCCGGTGGAGGTCAACAAGGGCGCCGACAAGCTCAAGGAGTACTACGAGCAGGAAGGCTACTTCGAGGTCGGCATCACCCCCGAGATCGAGAAGCTCCCCGACGGGGATGTCACCGTGACCTACCGCATCGCGGAGGGCCGGCGGATCAGCATCGACCAGATCGTGATCGAGGGCGCCCAGGGGCTCACCCCCAAGCAGGTGAAGGGGGCGATGGACACCCAGGAGCGCGAGTACATCGTCCTGCGGGGAACCGTCCAGCGGCAGCGACTCGACGAGGACGTGGACCGGATCATCCAGCTCTACAACGACCACGGCTACGTACAGGCGCGGGTGGAGTCGTCGGAGATCCAGGTCGACCGCGAAAAGGCCCGCGCCACCATCCGGATCGTGGTGGTCGAGGGGCCGCAGTTCAAGGTCGGCGGCGTGGATGTGATGGGCAACGCGGTGCTCCCGGTGGAGGAGATCCGGAAGCGGATCGAGCTGAAGACGGGCGACGTCTTCTCCCGGTCCAAGCTCCGCGACAGCGTCAAGGGGATCACCGACCTCTACAGCGCGGTCGGCCGCGCCTCCGCCGACGTGAGCCCCAACACCCTGCAGGACACCCCGGGCCGGCTGGTCAACATCGTCTTCGAGATCAACGAGGGTCCCGAGACCTACGTGGAGCGGATCAACATCTCGGGCAACACCCGCAGCGAGGAGAAGATCCTCCGGCGGGAGATCCCGATGGCGGAGGGGGACCTCTTCACGAGCCAGAAGCTCGCCCGCGCGAAGCAGAAGCTGACCAACCTCAACTACTTCGACAAGGTCGAGGCCAAGACCGCCCCCGGGTCCGCCAAGGACAAGGTCATTGTCAACATCGAGGTCACCGAGAAGCCCACCGGGCTCTTCTCGATCGGCGGCGGCTACAGCTCCCAGGACGGCGTCCTCGGCACCCTCGACCTGTCGCAGCGGAACTTCCTCGGCAAAGGCTGGGAGGTGTTCCTCCGCCTGCGGGGTGGCCAGAACCTCCAGACCGGCACCATCGGCTTCACCGAGCCCTGGCTCTTCGACCAGCCGCTCGCGGCCGGCTTCGATATCTTCAATACGCGCCGGATCCTCCCGGACTACACGGTCAACTCCCTGGGTGGCGATATCCGGCTCGGGCACCCCCTCGGGGAGTACTCGCGCTGGAACGCAATCTACCGGGTCAGCCAGGATCGAATCACCAACGTCAATCCGCTGGGCAGCCCCGAGCTCATCTCCCAGGAGGGGACCCATCTCACCTCTCTGGTCGGGCTGAGTCTCTCCCGGGACACCCGCGACAGCGTCTACGACCCGACCCGGGGCACCACCGTCT
>WNFF01002568.1_pt1 | contig 39034 bp, 32 predicted proteins | sample 5400441 | NCBI WGS metagenome assembly WNFF01 (sample SAMN13153345, study PRJNA577476) | soil metagenome | isolation source: 120 cm saprolite under Douglas fir tree site 2 hole 3 replicate 1 | place: USA:California | collected 2015-04-18
TAATCCGCTCCGTCTCTTTGCGCGGTGGTGGACAGCCCGGCGACGTCGGAGCCTGCGCCCGGCTCGGTGAGCGCGAAAGAGCCCAGCTTGAGCGACCGGGTGAAGGGAGCGACGAACTTTTGCTTCTGCGCCTCGCTTCCGGCGATAAGGATCGGGAGCAGCGAAAGGTCGTTGGCGATCATCGAGGTGGCGACCCCGGCGCAGCCCCATGCCAGCTCCTCCGACACCAGCGCCTGATCGAAATGCGAGAGCCCGACTCCGCCCAGCTCCGGAGGAATGGTCATGTTCATCAGGCCGAGCTCGTAACCCGCGCTGATCAGCTCCTTGGGGAACTCCGCCACCTCGTCGTAGTGCGCGGCCTTGGGCCGAACCACCTCGCGCGCGAAGCGCCGGGCGGTGTCTTGGAGAGCAAGCTGCGTCTCGCTGAGGCTGAAGTCCATTGTGTGTTCTCCTCGTGAGTCAACCGAGCACCGATGCGCTTACCACGCACGGTGCGATTGCCACCGTTCGATGCTCCTTTGACGGGACTGAAACAAGTCGAAAATAATAATTCCTCATCTGTAAACACCCCACTGAGGACATCCCATGCTTAAGGCTGTAAGGCTCGCGTGCGCGGGGGCAGCGTTTGCGCTGTTCGCCGCTTGCAACTCAGATCCGAATTCTGGCGTGGCCGTGCTTAGCGCCACTGCGACCCCTCGCCAAATTGACGCGCGCGGCGCCACCTCGATGATTGGCGTGGAAGCGCGAGATGCCAAGGGTGCGCCGGGAGCCGGGCAGGTGACGCTGGTCGCGTCGGCAGGAAGGTTCGCCGACGGAAACAAGACGACGTCGCTTACCTTGGCCAACGGCATCGCGTCCATCGGATACAGCTGCAATGCGACCCTCGACCCGCTGTGCTCGGGACAGGTCCACGTCGACGTGGCCTGGGGGCTCCTGGCGTATTCGCTTCCGATCCAGGTGGGGGATGGCGGTAATCCGGACGGAGGAGGCGGCGGCGGCCAGGACGGCGGCCCGGTCAGCGTCGGATTCCTCACGATGTCCGCCTCGAAGTCTCCGATCTTCTTCGGCGTGGGCGATTCGTCCAACATCACCGCCCAGCTTTCCGCCGACGCCGGGGTTTCGCTCGTGGGTCAGACGATCGCGTTCAACACCAACCTCGGAGGATTCTCGTTGCCCGATGGCGGCTCCCCCAATTCGATCAATGCGACGACCGGAAGTGACGGAAAAGCCATCGTGGTGTTCCGCGAGACCGGGACGGCTGGGACCGCGACCATCGTGGCGACCCACGCGCCCTCGGGTTCGCTGGCCTCCATGCCTTTACCGATCGTGAGCGTGCAGGCGATCAACTGGGTCTCGACGAGATGCGGCGGCGTCAATTGCACGATCATGGGGTTGCGAGGGTCCGGCTTCAATGAGCAGGCGACGGTGACCTTCCGGCTCGTCGACTCTAGCAATAATCCGGCGCCGGGCGTCCGGGTGACCTTCTCGATGACATCCCCGCCCGCGGGGACATCGGTCACTCCGACCGGAATGACCGACGCCAATGGCATGGTCAGCACGAACATCTCGGTGGGCACCGCGATCGGCGTCTTCACCGTCGTCGCGATCGTCATCCCCAACCAGGTTCAGATCAACAGCCCTCCGATCGGCCTTCGAGGCGCGAAAGCGAGCAACCAGGGCTTCGTGCTCGATTGCTCTCCGCACAACATCGCCGCCTACGTCAGTCCTCAGCCGCCGGCGGACTTGCCGTCGAGTTGCAGAGTCACGTTGGTGGATCGCTTCGGAAACCCGGTCGGCACCGGCGCATCCGTGAACTTCAAGTCCGAGGCCGGAGTCATGCCGCCGACGGTGAGCACCACCGCCTTCAATCCCTCTTCTCCGGATCCCAACGAGGGTACGGCAACGTTCGGCTTCCGAAGCGGCGGGCCTTTCGCCGGGTTTCTCCAGGACGTTTCGCCCTTCGGCCCAGTGGCAAGTCAGTGGCCGTTCCCCAGGTATCAAGAGCCGAGCGTTACGGATGGCTCGTTGATCCGCAATCCTCGAGACGGTCTGGTCACCATTCTGGCCTATACCCAGGGCGAGGAGTGGTTCGACGACGCGAATGGAAATGGAGTGTGGGACCCGGGCGAGCGCTTCATCGACCAGGGAGAACCCCTATTGGATTCGAACGACAACAACGTGTGGGATCCGGGTGAGTTCTTTGTCGATCTCAATGGCAACGGGGTGTGGGATCCGCCGAATGGCGTTCACGACTCGAACACCACCATCTGGACCGAGACTCGAATTCTCTATTCCGGTCGCCCGACGTACAACAACAGCTACTTCAACCCTTCGCGGTTCGCCACGGCATGCCCGGCTCCGGGCGGGTTGCCACACTTGGCCGTGGTTCCTTTGGACGTGTACTTTGGAGACCTCAACCTGAACATTCCCCAAGCTGCGGGCACCAGTTTCTCAATGGGAACACCGCAACCGACCAAGGGAGTGCTGACGGCTCCGATGGCCGGGATGACTGTTTTGGATGGGTATGGCTTTCAGATGGAGCGAGTGCTGGTGGACGCATCCTCTCAGCACGCGTGCAACCCTGCTACGTCGACCATCTGCAACTGGAAGATTCTGTTCGGAGGTTGGAGCTCGGGATTCGTGGGGTCGGCCACCATCACCGGCGCGGCGACCAGCGACACCAACCCTTGCCTCGATGCCGTCTTTCCGCTCAAGGTGACCGTGCTTCAGGTCGACACCACCATAAATGCGGTCGGGGGCATCCAATAGCCGACAGCTAGTTCTTCTAGCCGAGAGCTACTTCTTCGGGACCTTCTCCCAGTCGGCGAGGAACTTCTTGATCCCGATATCGGTCAGCGGGTGCTGAGCGAGTTGCTGGATCACGGATAGAGGAATGGTGGCGACGTCCGCGCCCATCCGCGCCGCGGTAAGCACGTGGATCGGGCTGCGGACGCTGGCGACCAGCACCTGGGTGCTGAACCCATAGTTGCGGTAGATCTCGATGATGTGACTGACCACCTCCATCCCATCCTCGGAGACGTCGTCGAGCCTGCCGACGAACGGCGAGACGTAGGTGGCGCCGGCCTTGGCGCTGAGCAGCGCCTGGTTGGCGGAAAAAATCACCGTGACGTTGGTCTTGATCCCTTCCGCGGTGAGCGCCTTCACCGCCTTCATCCCCTCCACGCCCATCGGGACCTTCACCACCACGTTGTCGTGGATCTTCGCCAACTCGCGCCCTTCGCGGATTATCTCGGGGGCCTGAATCGAGACGCACTCCGCGCTCACCGGGCCATCGATGAACGAGGTGATCTCCTTGATCGTCTCCTCTCGAGATCGACCGACTTTCGCTAGAAGCGAAGGGTTGGTGGTGACGCCGTCGGCACAGCCCATCTCGTGCGCAATCCGAATCTCTTTCACGTCGGCACTGTCAATGAAGAACTTCATGGCGCTCCTGTTTTGGGTGAGGGACTCCTGTGAAGGTGTGGCATGTACGGCAAGCCCCTCGTTGGCCAGTACTCGAGAGCACGATCGTCGTCAAGATGGCACTCGATCAAGCCACGGTGTAAAAGCCATTCAGTGGCACGCTCCGGTGGAGAATTCTCGCGGAAAGTCGCGCGCCTTCGTGTGGTGGAATCACCCCCGAAGAGAGCGAGAGCCTCGGGCGGGAAGACCAAGCTTCAACGGACCAACGGCCGGGACGCGAGCAAGCAAATCGACTACGCGCGCAACGTGCTCGAGGCCGAAGCACGCGCCGTCCTGAGCGTGCGGGAGCGGCTGGGACAGAGCTTCGTCGAGGTGATTCAGCTCATTCTCAACTGCCCCGGGCACGTGATCGTCACCGGCATCGGCAAGCCGGGGTTCATCGCCCAGAAGCTTTCGGCGACGCTCGCCTCGACCGGGATTCCCTCGCTCTACCTGCACCCGGCGGAAGCAGTCCACGGCGACCTGGGACGAATCGCGCGCGGCGATGTGGTGCTCGCGCTTTCGAACAGCGGCGCGACCGAGGAGATCCTCCGCTTGTTGCCCGCCTTCCGCCGGCTGGGGGCAAGCCTGGTGGCGATCACCGGCAACAGTCAGTCCACTCTCGCGCGAGGCTCAGACCTGGTCCTGGACATTGGACCTATCGACGAGGCCTGCCCGATGGGGTTGGTCCCCACCGCGTCTTCCGCGGCGCTTCACGCCGTGGGCGATGCCCTGGCGATGACGCTGCTCAAGTATCGGCGCTTCACCAGCGAGGAATACGCACTGATCCACCCCGGTGGAAAGGTCGGGCGGTCGTTGATGCGGGTCTTCGAGGTGATGCGCTCGGGCGAAGCGAATCCCGTCGTGCGGGACACGGCGAGTCTCTCGGAGGTGGTGGTGGTGATGACCAACACCCCGGGCAGACCGGGCGCCGCCAGCGTCGTCGACAGGCATGGCAAGCTCGTCGGCATCTTCACCGATGGCGATCTCCGCCGGATGGTTGAGCGGGGACGGACCGATTTCGACGTCGAGGTCAAGGCGGTGATGTGCAAGCAGCCGCGCTGCGTTTCGCCGAGCGAGCTCGCGCTCACTGCCGCGGCACGGATGCGCGAGTCGAAAGTCGATCAGCTTCCGGTCGTGGACGGCGCGGGGCGCGCGGTCGGCCTTCTGGACATCCAGGATCTGCTCGCCGCCCGTTTCTTCTAGCAGGGTACTCGTAGAGGGCGACGCCCGAGTTGTTGAGGATGACGTTGGAGCGCGGGCCGCGCCCCAGGGCAGCAAAGCCTTCGACGGCTCGTTGGAGAGAATGGAGACTAAGACAGAGCGTTATCTTCGATGGGGACAAGCGCGTGACCAGCTCTTCCTCTCCATGAGGCAATCGTCGAAGGAGGAGAGGGTTACGGCATATGAGCAGCTAGAGAAAAAGTTGCTCAGGGAGGCACACTCGCCGTTCGAGCGCCGGGAAATTCAGCGGAGAATCACGGCGGACGTGCTTCGAGCCACGGCGCCAGGTGGTTGGTCAGGATTTGCGCCCCGCCTTCGCCGCATGGAGCGGCTCGGGTATACCGACATCGACGATCGAGCCTTAGTTTGGTTCTAACTGCGCAGGCTTCGGCGGGTGCTCCGGCCGGAATCCGGAAGGCTACCGAGTTGATAGCCGATCTCGAACGGAGATCGCGAAGACTCGACCCCGAACGTAGACGTGAGATCGGTCACGTTCTTGAGCGAGCTCGGCAGTTTGCAGGCATTGATCACGATCCAGGGCCTGACTCGAGGTGATGCGGCTCCACGTTGTATGAGTGGCCTTGCTCGCGACGTTTTTCAAGACGCTTGAGGTCCGTCTTCTACCGGAGCTTCGCGGCGAGCCCTGAGCCCTGCGCGTAGGCCGGAGCTGTCTCGGCGAGTTTCTTCCAGAGCGCTTTCGCACCGCTCTTGTCGCCCTTCCCGGCCAACGCGTCGCCGAGCTTCTCCACGGCGCCGGGATCGGCGCCCACTGCCACCGACCAGACCCGGTCCGCCATCGGCTGTCTTTGGAGGCCGACCAGGGCCCAGGCCATTCCCGCCTTGGCGCGCCCATTGTCCGGTTGGAACGGAACCACCCGCTTATACGCATCGAGCGCTTCCTGGTAATGGCCGCGCGAGAGGTGGTTTTCTCCTTCTTCAACCAGCTTGGCCAGGCCCGCCTGGAGCTCCGGGGTGCGCTCGGTATTCTTGATCGAGTCGACGACCTCGGGGCTCAACGGGGGCAGCTCCTGGTTTGCGGCCGGCGCCGGACGGGCTGCCATGCGGGTCGGCGCGGCCTTTCGCTCGGCGTCCCGCTTCTGCGCGAGCTTGGTCATCCCGCCCGCGGAGATGCTCTCCTCGGTCCGCTGAAGAAGCTTGCGAACGTACCCGCTCTTCGGGCCGTTCGGCTCGAGCTGGAGGAAGCGGGTCAGATCCTGCGCCACCTGACGGAGCGCCTTGATGTCTTCCCCCCGGGTATCGAACAAGAGCAGTGCCCGGCCGTAGAGGCTGTTTGCCCGACCGCTTTCGATCGCCAGCGCCCGCTCGTAGCCGGCGAGCGCGCCCGCGGAATCCCCGCTCAGAAAGCGGGCATTGGCGCGAAGCTCCTCTACTTCCAAAGCGGGCTCGAGCGCCGCGCGGAGGCACTCCTGGGAGGCGGCGAGATTGCCCTTTTGAGCCAGCTCACGCGCCGCCGCGGTCTGGCCATCCAGAGCGTTCGGCCGATTCGGACCGCAGGCACCGTCCTTGATCGGCGCGCCTGCACCGGCCCGCTTGCGCTGCTGCAGATAGAGCGCGCGCGCCGGTTCGGCCTTTTGGACCGCCTGACCAAGGTACTCCGCCGCGTCAGCGTACCGACCGTGGGTGTAGTAGAGCTTGCCGACCGCCGCAGCCACCTCGAAGGTTTTCTCGCGTTTCTTGAGATCCGGGGTGGAGTCGAGCTGCTTCAATATCTGATCCGCGCTTGGAGCCGCATTGCCGGGTCGGACTTGCGGATGACCGGATGGAAGACTCGCTTCGCTCGACTCCGGGCCGGCCGCCGCGTCGACTTTCGGATGACCTGGAGAAAGCTCGCCGGACGGGTTGCCGCGGGCGGGCGGCGAGGACGGATCGTCTACCCTGGGATGCCCCGGGGGCAGCTCCCCCGACTGGGCGCCCGGGGCCGGCGGCGACGACGTCGGACCGTCCAACTTGGGGTGCCCGGGCGGCAGCTCCGGGGCTGCGATCGCGGCGGCCGCGCAGAGGAAAGCCAAGGCGAATATCGCCGCGATCTTCATCCCAGATCCTCGCCGCATGGCGGGCTCCTCCAGTCGGTCGAGCTCAGCTTCACCACGTCCTGCTGTTGCACATTTCGCAGCAGCTCCTTGACCGTCTGGCCGAGCACCGGATGGTTGGCGCCGGGGTTGAGCTCGCACAAAGGCTCGAGCGCGAATCGCCGCTGGTGAAGCTCAAGGTGCGGAATCTGCAGATTGACGTCGGCGACCAGTCGTTCGCCCCAGAGCAAGATGTCGAGGTCGATCGCCCGAGGCGCCCATCGAGTGCTCCTCACCCGACCGAGGTCGACCTCGATCTGCTGGAGAATGGCGAGGAGCTGCTGCGGCGCCAGGCTGCATTCCATCTCCACCACCGCATTCAAGTAGCGCGGCTGGGGAGGGCCCAGGGGAGCGCTTTCATAGAGGGAGGACGAACGCAGCACCGCCGCGGCGTCAATGTGGCCGAGGCATTCGAGCGAGCTGAGCATCAACTGCTCGCGATTCCCAAGATTGGATCCCAGACCGAGGTAGATGTTTTCGCTCACGACAGGGTCAACGAAGCGGAAAGAAGGATGATTCCTGCCCGCGACCTCTTGCGCCGCTTTCCCGAACCGCTCGGCTGACCGTTCCCCTTCACCGGAGCCCCAGGACGTCCTGCATGTCGTAAAGCCCAGGCGGCCGAGCGACGACCCAGCGCGCCGCTCGAAGCGCGCCGCGCCCGAACTGTTCGCGGCTGGTGGCCCGGTGCGTAAGCTCAACCCTCTCGCCCTCCCCGAGAAAGAAGACCGTATGGTCGCCGACCACGTCGCCGCCCCTGAGCGTCTGGACCCCGATCTCCGGCTGCGGCCGCTCGCCGATCTGACCTTCGCGCGAAAGCCGTAGGTCCGAGGGCTTCCTTCCCAGCGCGGCCGCTACCTCTTCGGCAATCCGCAGAGCGGTTCCCGACGGAGCGTCCTTCTTCATCCGATGGTGCGTCTCGAGAATCTCAATGTCGAAGGAATCGCCCAGCACCTGCGCGAGCTGACCGGCGATCTTGATCACCAGATTGACGCCGACCGACATGTTCGGAGACATCACCACCGGAATTCGCTGCGCGCTGCGCGCCAGCTCCGCCTTTGCCTCCAAGCTGAATCCGGTCGAGCCAATGACGAGGGGGACGCCGCGCTCGGCGCAAATCCGGGCGTGCTCCAGGCTGGCACCCGCGCTGGTGAAATCGATCACCAACTGCGCTTCGCCCCCTTCGATCGCCCGGCCGAGGTCATCGGCGACGAGCACCCCCAGCTTCCCCAGCTGCGCGCCTTCGCCCACGTCCGACCCGATCGCGCTCGAGCCCTTGCGCTCGGTTCCACCGACCACCTTCATGTCCTGCTGTTCATGCACCATTCGAAGGAGCGTCTTGCCCATCCGGCCGACCACTCCAGCGACCACCACCCGGATCACGGCTTGCGCTCCGGGCTTTCACGCCGCCCCAGAAGAGCGCCGCCGGCGTGCCGCGCGCTCGCCCGGCGCCCCGAGCGATCCAGCCCGCGGGCCCCACGCGTGCGCCGCCTGCTCACAGCAGTCCGAGCTTGCGCAGCTCGTCCTTCAGCTTCGATGCATTCGACTCGGACATCGGAACCAGGGGCAGCCGGATCTCAGGGCCGAACTTGCCCATCAGATGCAGCGCCCACTTCACCGGAATCGGACTCGATTCCACGAAGAGGAGTCGGTGCAGGCCGTTGGTCTTCACTTGCAGCTCGGCGGCACGAGCCATCTGACCCGCGCGGGCGGCCTTGACCATGTCCGAGATCATCCGGGGCGCGATGTTCGCCGACACCGAGATGACTCCCTTGCCGCCGCAGGCGATGAAAGGGACGATGGTGAAATCGTCGCCCGAGAGCAGGGTGAGGCGCTCGCCGCACTTCTCGACGATGTCGATCGCCCGGGCCATGTTCCCGGTCGCTTCCTTGATCGCCACGAGCTCCGGGATGTCGCACAATCGAAGGCAGGTCTCGGGAAGCAGGTCCACGCCGGTGCGCCCCGGAACGTTGTAGGCGACGATCGGAAACCCGGGATGCGCCTTGGCGATGGCGCGGAAGTGCTCGAACAGGCCGGACTGGGTCGGCTTGTTGTAGTACGGCGTCACCACGAGCGCGCCGTCGGCGCCCACCTCGCGCACCCGCTTGACCGAGTCGATGGTCTCCTGCGTGCTGTTCGAGCCCGCGCCGGCGATCACCGGAACCTTTCCGCGCGCGACCTCCGCCGCCACCTTCACCGCGCGGATTCGCTCCTCGGCGGACATCGTCGCCGCCTCGCCGGTCGTTCCCATCGGAACGAGCCCCTGAATTCCGTTCTCCAGTAGAAACCGGAGCAACCCTCGATACGCTTCTTCGTCGAACGCGCCACCCCGAAACGGGGTCGCTGCGGCAACGATGGCACCGTCAAATGTTTTCATGGCGGGGCGCAGTATAGATTTTTCAGAGTTTTCTGCGAGTCGGTTGTGGCTTGGATGTCGTTTGACCCACCTTGAGCGAAAAATGGCCGTTTTTCCGGCCTCGCTGCGGGCCGCGGCCGCCTCAGATTTCGCCGCTCACCAGATCCTCGAGCGTTTCGCGCGCCCGGATGACCCGAAACCGGTTTTTCGACACCAGCACTTCCGCTGGAAGAGGCCTCGAATTGTAGTTGGAGGCCATCGACATCCCGTAGGCCCCCGCTCCTCTCACCGCGAAGAGATCTCCGCGCTCGGGGAGCACCATCTTCCGATTTCGGGCCAGGACATCGCTCGATTCGCAGACCGGTCCCACCACATCCACCGGGAGGGAGGGCCCCGAACGCCTCACCACGGGCTCGAGCACGTGTTGCGCATCGTAGAGCGCCGGACGGAGCAGGTCGTTCATGCCGGCATCCACGATCACGAATGTCTTCGGCCGCGTCCTTTTCCGGTAGAGCACGCGAGTGAGCAGCACGGCGGCGTTTCCAGAGATCACCCGACCGGGCTCGAGGATGAGACGGGCTCCGGTCCCGCGAATGGCCTTCCTCACCGCCTCGGAGTACTGCGCCGGGCTGGGGGGCGACTCATCGGTGTACCGGATCCCCAGCCCACCGCCGACATCGATCAGCTCCAGGGCAAAGCCGGCGGCGGACAGCTCCCGGTAGAGCTGCGCGACCTTGGTCATCGCGCGCTGCAGCGGAGCGAGCCGGGTCAGTTGCGAGCCGATGTGGCAGTCCACGCCGCGCGCCAGCACGCCCTTCATCCGGCGGCTGCGTTGATAGAGCTGGGCGGCCTCGGCGAAGGGCACCCCGAATTTCGAGGTCTTCAGCCCGGTGGCGATGTGCCGGTGGGTCTGCGCATCCACGTCGGGGTTGACCCGGATCGCGAACGGAGCCGGCCGTTTCAGCCGGACGCCGACCGCGTTCAGGGCGTCCAGCTCCTCCGCGCTTTCCACGTTGAACAAGAGAATTCCCGCCTTGAGCGCCATCTCCATCTCCGGGTCGGTCTTGCCGACCCCGGAAAAGACGATCTTGGCCGGATCCGCCCCCGCGCGAAGCGATCGGGAAAGCTCGCCTCCGGAGACGATGTCGAAACCCGAGCCGAGCCCGGCGAGGAGGCGGAGCAATGAAACGTTGGAGCTCGCCTTCACCGAATAGCAAAGCAGGTGTGGCTCGCCGCGCAGTGATTGGGTGAAGACCCGAAATTGCCGCTGCAGCGCCGCGGTCGAGTAGACGTAGGTTGGCGTGCCCACCGCTTTGGCGATCCGGGTGAGCGGCACCCCTTCCGCGCAGAGGACGCCGGCACGGTACTGAAAATCAGTCATGGAGGCCGCGCGACGCAGCATCCGGCATCCTCGGGGAGAACCGGCGCCGCCTCACCGAAGGGCGGCCTCGGCGGCGCCTTGATCCCGCACGAGCCGACGGCGATCAACAGCATCCCAAGGCCAAGCGCGATGCATGTTCGTTTCGATCGGATGCCTGCTCCTCTTTAGAATCGGATGCCGAGCATCGCGCGAAGGGCCTGGGCAGTGTCCAGACCCGGCGGAGGGGCAATCTGATTCTGCACCGGGGGCTGCTGCAGCCCGGCCAAAGGGAAAAGCACGCCGTACATGAACTGGGCGAAAAACCCGTCTTCCGTCTCGTAGCGCACGCCGGCGTTGAGCTCGACACCCAGCGCGGCGCTCGCGCCCGACGGCGTTCCCTCGGCGAACACCGCCCGCGAATAGATCACGCCGGCAAACAGATTGAAGCCATCGGTCAGATCGTACTTGATCGACGGCTTGATGTAGATCGCATTGGTGACCCCGCCCAAAAGCTGGCGCCACAAGATCATGTCCACGTGGTAGTCGCGGTTGAAGCGGAAATTCTTGATGTCGCTGTCGCTGCAAACATTCGTGTCGATGCAGAACCGGGGCCCATCGACGTCACCTTGCTGGGTGCTTCCGTCGGGCGCGCTTCCCCGCCTTCCCTGATGATTCCCGATTCCCCAACGGTGATCGCCGGAGGCGTATCCGAGCTCCATGTTCAAGTGCAGCGCGCCCTCCACCAGCCGGTATTCGCTCTGAAGCACCGCGCCAAACTCGGTTACCGTCAGGTTGCGGTTCTTCGCCAGGTCCGCGGCCTCCCCGTTGGTGACCGCGGAGCCGTTGATGCTGCCGAGGATGGCGGCGCCTTCGAACTCGAGGCGGAAATTCTTGCGCTCGAACTTGATCCAGATGTCGGGCATGAAAAGCGACGCCGACCGTGGGACGTAAAAGCTGTAGAACCTGTCTAGCCTGTCGGTTTGGCTCTGCCCGGGTTGAACTGGACCGGGAACCGCTGGATCGGTCGGCGGCTGAAAGTAGTTGCCGTTGGGATCATACTTCTGGCTGCGGAACTCGAAGTGGACGCCGTAGTTGAAGACGGACTGACCGTTCTGAAGCTTCGCCTTCGCCTGCTGCTCGACGTCGCGGCGCGCGATCGCGAGAATGAAGCCAATGCTCGCGTCCTGATTGGAAAGGGGCAGCGGGTCGGCGTTGTCCCCGGTCAAGCGGGCGGTGGTCGGTCCGACCGCGTTGTAATCGATCATCGGGGTGACGTACCAACCGCTGAACGGCTCGGCGACGAACATCAAACGGTCGACCGTGTCGCCGTGGTCGCAGTCGAGGCAATTGCCGTCGTTGTGCAGCATTCCCAGCCCCCAATGGGAACCCATCCGGCCGAAGCGCAAAATGCCGCCCCACACCGGGGTGCTGACTTCGCCGTAGACGCGCTTGACCGCGATCGAGTCGCGGATCGAGTTGATCCCGGAGGCGGGCGCCGCCTGGGTGCTGGAAAAGACGCTGAAGGTGTCGCGATCCGACCTGCCGAAACCGTAATCCGGCGTGGATCCCCAAACGAGGTTGTCCAGGGCGTCGATCTGCATCTTGATCCGCACTTCCTCGGAGACATTGAGCGTCGGCTCGAAGCGAAACCTCATGTTCACCCCGGCCGTCGTCCGCTCCTGGGTGAAGGGTGAATGCGGATAGAGCCAGAAGCCGGCGGCGTCCGGACCGCGCCCGAGGTCGAACTTGTTGTAAAGCTCCGGCCTCACTCTGAGATACCCATTCGGGACGAACAGCTCCAGCTTTCGCTTCTCCTCGGTGACCTCCTCCTGCCAACCCTGCGCGGCGGATTGGGTGGCGGCCTGGGCGCGAAACTCCTCGCGCATCTCTTTTTTCGCAGCCTCCAACTTCGCTTCCATCTCCCGGCGAAGATCGTCCGCTTCGCTCGCCGAGGCTGTCGGTCTGGAAGACGGCGCGGGAGCAGCCGGCGTTCCACCGTCGGGAGCGGCGCTGGACTGCGCGAACGCCGTGGCGCACGAAAACGCGAGCGCCACGAGCAAGGCTTTCAACGTCAAGGGGATCTCCAAGTGCAAGAGAGGAAGGCGCGCCAGTTAAAGCACGGCTCGATTGGGTGTCAACGCAAACTGGCCCCGGCGAGGTATATTTCGTCTACCGTTCAGAGGCATCCGGACCCTGTCGCAGCTCGGTGAGAACGCCGCGGGCTCCCTTGGGGTGGACGAAGGCCACCCGCGCGCCGCCCGCGCCGGGCTGGGGCACCTCGTCGATCAGAGGCGCTCCCGCTTGCCGAAGGGCGTCGAGGGCCGCATCGATGTCGTCGACCTCGATGCAGATGTGGTGCAGCCCCTCGCCGCGCTTGTCGAGGAATCGAGCCACCCCGGTGTCCGGCGAGGTCGGGCAGATGAGCTCGATGCGTCCCATCCCGTGGCCGAAGATGGCGGTCCTCACTTGTTGTCCGGGGACCTCTTCGATTTCCTGCAACTCAAGCCCCACCACGTCTCGATAGAAAGCGATCGCGGCGTCCAGGTTCTTCACCGCGATGGCAACGTGATCCAGGCCTTTGGCCTTGTATTTCATCCGGAGCGTCTCCTCGGTTGGCAACGGGGACAGAAATAGGTGGTGCGCCCCGCCTGAACCATGGACTTCACCGTGCCTTTGCACTTGCGGCAGCGCTCTTTTGCGCGTCCGTAGATGAGAAAGGGATTCGGGGCCCCGGGCTCTTCCACGTACTCGATCTCCTCGCCCTTTTCTCGCGCCAGGGCGAAGCGGATCGTGGCGTGGATCGCCTGGGCGAGCTTCTTCCACTCCGCCGCCGACAAGCTGGCCGGTTTCCGCGCGGGGTGAATGCCGGCGCGGAAGAGGGCCTCCGAGGCGTGAATGTTTCCCAGTCCGGCGATCCGACTCTGGTCCATCAGCGCGACCTTGATCGCTTGCTTCGACCTGCCCACCGCCTCCTTCAACTGCGCGGCGTTGAGTCCGTCGGTCAGAGGATCGCGCCCCAGTTGCCGGATCGACTCGAGCTGCCAGAGCCGGCCGGCCTCGACCGGCTCCAACCGCCCGAATCGCCGTGGGTCGCGAAAGTGGATGACCTCGTCGTTGTCCAGGTAGAGGCGCGCCCTGCTGTAGGGCTCGACGACGCCTCGGCCCCGGCGGACGAACTTGCCGGTCATCCCCAGATGGGCGAGCAACCCCTCGTTCTCGAACTGCAATAAAAGGTATTTGCCCTTCCGGGAGGCATCCACCAGTTTCCCCCGGAGCGACTGGAACGCCTCGCGGTTGGCGCCGCGAAATGTTCGCGTCTTCTCCGCATCCGCCGAGACTACGCGGCGGCCGGCGAGCCAACGCTCGAGGTTGCGGCGGGTGATTTCTACTTCGGGAAGCTCGGGCATGACCGGCGGCGGTGCATAGCACGACCGGGGAAGAAGTTCATGGCGTCGAACTGTATGACATTTAGGTGCCGCGAGGACCCCAAATGTCATACAGTTCATCGCACCGCGGGGCGAGACCACCTCGCGGGCCGCTGTTTGAGCTTGAGCACGGGAGCGAAGAAATCTCCGCGCTCCTCGACCCGGCGCAGTGCGTGGGCGGCGTCGAAGGCGAGTGAATCCGGATCTCCGCGCTTCGCGGCGGCGGCGACCTCGGCCCAGGTTACCGGCGTGGAGACCATCGGGCGCTGCTTGGCCCGAAGGGAGTAGACGCAGACGGTGGTCTTGTGCTCGTCGTTCTGGCTCCAGTCGACGAAGACCTTCCTGGTTCGAAGGCTCTTCTTCATCTTGGAGACGACCCGGTCCGGATGCTCCCGCTCGAGCTGCTCCGCGAGCGCGTGGGCAAACGACTTGGTGTCGTCGTAGGTCACCGGGCTATTGATCGGGACGGAGATCTGAAGGCCCTTCGAGCCGGAGGTCTTCGCGAAGCTCTGCAGATCGAACGCCTCCAGATGCTTCTGCAACCAGAGGGCGACCTCACAGCAGTGGACGATGGTAGCCGGATCTCCCGGATCGAGGTCGAAGACCATCATCGTCGGCCGCTCGATCGCCTTGGCCAGCGAGAGCGAGGTGTGCAATTCGAGATCGGCGAGGTTAGCCGCCCAGACTAGGGTGGGCAGGTCGTTCGCGAGACAGAACTCGATGTTCCGCTCCTTCCCGTCGCTCCAGATCGGCGCCGTTTGGACCCACTCCGGCCGGTGGGAGGGGCACTGCTTCTCGTAGAAGTATGGCCCGTCCACCCCCTCCGGGTATCGCTTCAACGTCAGCGGACGACCGCGCAGATGAGGCAAGAGGTAGGGGGAGACCTTGACGTAATAGTCGATGATCTGGGCCTTGGTGAACCCAACCGCCGGGGTGGTGCGCCGCTCGCCGCGGGCTGCCTCGGCCGCCGGTTTTTTCGCGCTGGCCAGGCTTGCCTTGAGCGCATCCATCAGATTCACCACCTTGGCCGGACCGCGCTCCGCGGGCGGCGCTTTGATCTGCTTGCCTTCGGCCTTCTGCCGGACCAGGGCAAGGACCTTCTCGCGGTAGTTGTCCTTGTATTTCTCCGGCTGGAACTTGGCCGCCAACGACTCGATGAGTTGTTCGGCCATCTTCAGCTCGCGCTCGCTCGGTTTGGTCGCCTCCTTGGGAACGCCTTCCAGCTTCGACTGCGGATTGATCTCGTCGGCATAGAGCATCGTGGACAAAGCCAACACCTTCCCCAGGGGCCGGACCGCGCACAGGTATTGCTTGGTCCGCAACACCATCTTGGCGACGCCCACCTTGTTTGTATCCTTCATCGCGTGAAACAGGAGGGAGTACGCCTTTGCCGCTCCGCGATCCGGAACGAGGCAGTACGAGCTCTGGTAGTAGATGGGATCTATCTCCGGCAGCTCGATGAACTCCTCGATGTCGATGGTGTGGGTACTGACCGGATCGAGCTTCTCCAGCTCCTCGGGAGTAATCACCACGTACTTTCCCGGGGAGATCTCATACCCCTTGGCGATGTGCTCGTAGGGCACTTCCTTGCCGTCGGCGGAGCAGATTCGCTTTTGTTTGATCCGGGCGCCGTCCGCGTCGTGGACCATGTGAAACCGGACCTCCTTGGGCGATACGGCGGAGAAAATCTTCACCGGCACGTTGACCAAGCCAAAACTGATCGAGCCACTCCAGATCGCCCTTGCCATTGTCTCGCTCCCCGTCCGGAATCAAACATGGTCTTGCGAAGTATCCGAAGCAACTGCGGGCAATGAGCGCTTGCCGAGCAAGCTGGCGATGAGTATTGCTGCGTTTTCCGGAGAGAACCGAATGCGCCATCTGATGGTCTTGACCGCGCTCTTCCTCGCCCTTGCAGTCGGGGTCGGGTGCTCGACCCGGCAGCGGATCAGCATGGAAACCGCGGCCGCGAAAGCCCTGGTTTCGGACGAGCAGGAGCAACAGCTGGGTCTTCAAGTCAAGTCAGAGCTCGAGCAAAAGCAGCACGTGAAGTACCTCACCGATCCGGTGGTCAACTCCTACGTTCAAAGCGTGATCGACCGGATCCTGCCCTTTGCCAAGAATGACCGGCCGAATCAAAAGTGGGAGCTTCACGTCATTGACGACATCAAGACGGTCAACGCGTTTGCAACGCCCGGCGGCTACATCTACGTCTACTCCGGGCTGTTGGCTGAGGCGGGCAACGAAGCCGAGCTCGCGGGCGTCCTCGCGCACGAATCCGGCCACGTCGTGGCCCGGCACATCGCGCGCCAGATGGTGAACACCTATGGGCTGGAGGCGGTCCTTTCCCTCGCGCTGGGCGAGAACCCCTCACTGTTGCAACAGCTCGCCGGAGGGATCGCCGCCAAGGGGACGATGCTTGCCAACAGTCGCTCCGACGAAACCGAGGCCGACGAGTACGGAGCGCGGTACTCCAGTCGCGCGGGCTATGACCCGCACGGACTGGTAACCTTCTTCCAGAAGCTCCTCGCGACGCAGGGCAGCGAGTCCAAAGCGCTCACCTGGCTCTCGGACCACCCGGCGACGTCGGACAGAATCGAGCACATCAGGGCCTTCATCGCCGAGAATCACCTGACTGGAAGCGACCTCGGCGCGGAGCGGCTGGCGCCGATCAAGCAGCGCCTCGGCTCGCACCCTTGAGCCGAGCACCCTCGCCCTCGCCTTACTCCTTCGAGCCTCGACCGCGCCGGCGGCGGCCGAATGCTTCCCAAAAACGCAGGCGCGATCGCCGAGCGGACGAAGCCGTCTTGGCCGCCCCGGGAGGTGCCGCACTTGCCCGTTCGCTGGGAGGAGGAGAGGGCTCGCCGGCCGATCTCGCCCCCACGTCTTTTCCCTCCGCCGAAGCCTGCTCGATGATCGCGTTCATCTCGCCGCCGAGGACGAAGATCAGACCGCCGATAAACAGCCAGGTGAGCAGGACGGTCATCCCGCCCAGGGAGCCATAGGCGACGTTGTAGTTGCCAAAATGCTCCGCGTAGAAAGTGAAGCCCCAGGTAGCCAACAACCAGAGAATCGTTCCCACCATCGAACCGGGCGTAATGAACTTGAACTCCTGTTCGACGTCAGGGAGCAGGTAGTAGGTCAGCGCAAGGACGAGCATGATCAAAAGCGCCGTCACCGGCCAGCGCAGTACGGCCCAGATGAAGAGGTACTCGTTGCCGTAGTCGAGCTGCTCCGCCACCCAGAAGCCGAGTTTTCCACCCAACGCGATCAGGGTGACCGAAACGAGAATGAGCACCGCGCCGGCGACGGTCATCAGAAGGGCGATCCCTTGCACCTTCCAATAGGAGCGAGACTCCTTCACGTCGTAGGCGAGATTGAGCGCGGTGCGGATGGCATCGACTCCGCGCGAGGCGCTCCACAGAGCGACGACAAACCCTCCGGTGACGAATCTCGGTCGGGCCTTGTGCGCGAGGCTGTCCACCTGTCCTTTGATCAGATCCAATGCCTCGGTGGGCATCAGCTCGCTGGCCCTTTCAAACAGGGCCTCGATCGCGACCTGCACCGGAAGGTACGCGCTGAGCGTCACCAGGAAGAAGAGGAATGGAAACATCGCAAAGACGAAGTAGTACGAGAGCTGAGCCGCCCTGTCGGGGAGCGCGTGGTCCTCAAAGTGCTGGTAAAGGATCTTGAAGAACTGGCCCAGTGACATTCCCTTGATTCCCGGAATCACCATCGTTCTCACCTCTGCCGGTCTGCCCCCCAGAACATAGGAACCCGGGCATTCCGCGCGCGAGCGGTTTCAGGAAGTCTGGGTCACCCGAACGCCGAGCAACACCAGCGCGCCGCCCACCGCCATTTCCCAATTGAGCGCCTCGCCGAGCAGCCAATAGGCGGCGAGCGCCGTCACCACCGGTTGCAGATTGGAGAAGACGGCAACGTGGGACGCAGGCAAACGAGAGAGCGCGAAATACCAGAGCAGATAAGCGAGCAACGAGCTGACCAACACCAAGTAGCCGATGCCGGCCAGGGCGATCGAACTGGCCGAGAGGAATCTGCCCGGCGCGAGGGCCCACGGCGCGCAGGGGAGAATCCAGATTGCCGCCGCGATCAACGGCCAGCAGGTGGCCCGAACAACGCCGTGCTCTTCGGCGAAGGCCTTCCCCTCCGCGGTGTAGACCGCCCAGGCGGCGACGGCGACGAGGATGAACAGGTCTCCCACCAGAGGGCCCATCGCCGCCCGCAGTCCCCTTCCAAGAAGCAGAATCGTCACCCCCAGGACGGCGGTCGCGATTCCTGCGAACCTCCTCGGCGACGGACGCTCCTGCCCGCGCCAGAGCGCGTAGAGATACACCGCCAGAGGGGTGAGCGCGTAGAACAGCGCGGCATGGGCCGGCGTCGAGCGCGCCAGCCCCCAGAGGAAAAGACCTTGATTGAGAGGTCCGGCGAAAAACCCGAGAAACCAGATCCTTCGCCACGCTGCGCGGGGGGGAAGCACCGGACCGGGGACCGCGAAAAGAATGATGCAGAACAGGACGGCGCTGAGCACGAACCGACTGGTGAGGACCGCGAGCGGCTCAATCTCGAGCAGGGTGCGCTTGCCAACCAGAAACGTGCCTGCGCTGGCCAGCACGTGCAGGGTCAACGCCGCATACACCGGAGCGCCAGAACGAGCGCCCGTCCGGCGTGGTGGCGCTATGCCTTCAGCTGCCGTATCGCCCATTGGGCCGCGCTTCCTACCAGCTCGCTTGGATCGGAGCAGAGCTCTTTCAGCAGCGGCAATGCCGATTCATCCCGAGCCGCGCCCAGGGCGTAGATCGCGTTTCTTCGCAGCCCGTCATATTTCGCGCGAGCCACCGCGGTGCCCGAAGTGAGCTCTCGGTAGCGGTCGAGACTCAGCCCCGCCAACTCGCGAACGCTCAGCTGGGCGATGGGGCGGGGCTCAAAGCCGCGGTCGGCCGGAACCGGGGCAAGGTTCAGCGGACAGACGTCCTGGCAGATGTCGCAGCCAAACGCCATCCCCGCGGTAGCGGAGCGCAGGTCCTCGGGAGCTTCACCGCGGTTTTCGATCGTCTGGTAGGAAAGGCACCGCCGCGCATCGATGGTGCCGTCGGCGACGATCGCGCTGGTGGGGCAGGAGCTGACGCACAGATTGCAGGTCCCGCACCGGTCGATCGCCGCTCCGCTGGCCCAGCCATCCACCTCGGCATCCATAATCAGGGTGGCGAGCAACACGTACGAGCCAAATTCCTCGGTGATGAAGCAGCCGTTGCGACCGACGTACCCCAGGCCCGCCCGCGCGGCCCATACCTTCTCCATCACCGCGGCGGTGTCGACCGAGCCATAGGTGCAAATCTGGGGATGGTGTTGGCCCAGCAGCCGGCGAAGCTTGCGCAAGCGGTCTTTCAAAGTCGCGTGGTAGTCGCGCCCGCGCGCATAGCGGGCAATCGGAGAATCCGGCGCGCTTTCGTCCGGGAGGTAGTAGTTGCAAGCAAGCGCCACCACCGTTTGCGCCCCGGGCAAGAGCAGCCTCACGTCGAGCCGTTGTGCGGCGCGCGCGCCGATCCAGCCCATGTCCGCGGCCATTCCAGCGCTCAGCCAATCGAGAAGAGACTCGGGGCGAATGGGCTCCGCGCGGGCGAAGCCGCACAGATCAAACCCCGCCTCCTTCGCCCACTGCCGGACGCGCGCAGTTTGAAGGACCAACTTCGAGCCCTCCGCTATCGCGCTTTCGGCGGATTCCACGCCACATCCTTGACCCCGGCCCGGTGATTGCTCACCCGGGCCATGGTGAACAGCAAATCCGAAAGGCGGTTGAGGTACACCACCGTCTGCGAATCCAGCCCGCCCGCCCGGGCAAGAGGCACCACCTTCCGTTCTGCCCGCCGGCAGGTCGTTCGGGCCAGGTGGAGGCGGGCCGCGGGCTCGTTTCCGCCGGGGAGAATGAAATTGCGCAGCGGGGGAATCTCCCGATCAAATCGATCGATCGCCGACTCCATCTCCGCCACCCAATGGGGCTCCACTTTGGGGATGACCTGCTCGGCCTTGGTACCGCGCGGCGTGGCCAGCACCGCGCCTACGGTGAAGAGCTGCTCCTGGATCGCCTGGGCCAGAGTGTCGAGGTCCGGCTCGAGCCCCGCGCTCCTGGCGAGGCCGATCGCCGCGTTGAGCTCGTCGACCTCGCCGTAGGCATCTACCCTGGGCTCGTCCTTGCCGACGCGTCCGCCGCCGAACAACCCGGTCTCTCCCAGGTCTCCCGTCTTCGTGTAAATTGGCGCCATCGCTCGATCCACTCCTCTCTCGCCCGCTAACGACGAGAAGGCAGGTCCCGTTCGTTGAAGAAGGTCACTTTGTACCGCTCTCCGAATCGCGCCACCGTGATTCGAACCTGCTTCTTGAGCTCGACCCCCGATGAGTCGATCGTCAAGTTGTACGTCAGATCGGTCAGATTGCCGCGCGGTTCCTGCTTCTGGAAATTGTAGAAAACCCGGGGCAGCACTCCGGTGTCAGCGGCAAGCGCGCTTTCGCTGAGCAACCTCTGCTCCGATTTGACTCGCTCGGCCGCGCCACCCTCGACGATTTCCAGGGCGCGCCGGTGATCGCGCTCGATGTAGTAGCGGTCGATGAATTCCTGGGAGACCGATCGAGGGCTTCGAGTCTTGTCGCAGGCGGTGAGGAGCAGGAGAAGAAGAACGCCGGCGCGGAGGACGAAAGACATGAGCCTGGCCAACGTAGCGCCACGCAATTCTGTTCGCCAGCCCGAGCGGGGCGACTTTGCGCCGCTCGATCGCCAAAGACGCAGCCCTAAGGCCTGAGCACCGTTTCGCGCGATCCTAGATCTGCGCGGGAGATGGGCTTGCCGACTTCTGGTAGAGCAGCTTGGTCACGCCCCAGCCGACAAGGATGAGCACCGCGAGGACGATCCACCCGCCATCCATCCCGTAGACGGTCGGGAAGTGGTTGCTCACCATCATCAAGACCAAGGGCACGGACATATAGGTGTTGTGCTTGGAGCGCAGCCCAGCGGCGGAAACCAGCGCGGCGTCAGGCGGAGTGCCCGCTTTGGTGGCGGCGATGATCTTGCGTTGATTGGGCCAGATTCTCATCCAAACATTCCCCGCCATGATCGTGCCGAAGATCGCGCCCATGTGAATCCAGACCGCTCGCTTGGAGAAGAGCAGGTTCATCACACAGAGTACGATCACGATGAGAACGTAGGAAACGATCACCCCCGCCTTCTCGTTCTTCGCCATCGCCTTCCACAAAACGTCGTAGACGAGGAACCCGATAATCAGCAGAGCGACGCCGATCCCGGACGAGGGTCCCGCCGGCAGCGGTGAATCCGGCGAGACGATCACCCCACCCATGTAGATGACGATTCCCAGGAGGAAGAAGCCGGTGATCCAGGTGTAGGCGGCGCCCCAACGAAACCAGTAGAGAGCGCGGGGCATCAGCTCGGGCACAACCTTCTTCTTCGAGTCGGCGTCGTAGGTTTTTGCCACCTGCGCATTGACGAAGTTGAAGAAGTAGAGGTGACCTATCCAGACGATGCCCGCCACCACGTGCGTCCAGCGGAAAATCAGGTCCAGCACTGCGGTTACGTTTGCGTCCATGATCTCCCCTCCAGCGGCCGGGCGCATCCACGGCCGAAAGTGGTTCTTGCACGCGCTTGTAGCGGCCTGGCTCCCCAGCGTCCACCCAAATGAGACAGCTCCGCACCGCTACAGGGTTCTACGGAAGTCCTGGACGTCGAGGTTCCAGACCGGAACGCCGCAGTAACGAGAACCCTCGGGGCAGAACGGCGTGATCTGCGCTTCCTTTCGGAGCGTGCAGGGCGGTTGGATGTGGCGCGCCAGCTCCGGATGGACCTCCCGAACCTGAAGCACCTCTTCCACCGACGAGCGCCAGATCTCATCCTGAGCGGTGTAGCAGAGGCGATGGACCCATTTGTGGTGGAAGTGGAGCAGCTCCCCGGACTCGTGGAACCGGATCGGAAAGGCGTTGGGCAGAAGATAGAGGGCCATTTCCTCGGCCACTCCCGCGTGGAGCAGCTGCTCGATCGATTTCCAGGTAAGGGTCAGGGTGCGGTCAAACAGCTCCCTGGCCGCAGGAACTGCCTCGATCAGCTCGGGGACGATCGCGTCCACTTCGCCGGCGACGAATTGCGCGTGCAGCACCGGGCGCGATGCCGGGGTCATCCGATGGCGCTGATCCTGGCTGTCGGCGGTATGGGAGAGCTTCTTCTGGAAGGTGTAGTGGGAATGCGAAAGAGCGCGGGTGAGCTTGGAGAGCGTGGTCAAGACCAGCGACTCGCCCAGGTATGGGTTTTCCCGCGGCGAGAGCACTTTCTCGATTGCCGCCTCATCCGATAGCTCCGACTGCGCGAGCCCGAGCACATCTCGCACTCCCTGAGCGACCGACTGTGGCCCGTGCTGAGAGTAGTCGACCAGTCGCGAGCGCAGTGGGCCGAGCGATGAATCGAATTCTCTAAGGTAAGGCCTGGCGCCGGCGCCGTTGGCTTTGAGGCGGCCCGCCTCGCGGAGCGCGCGAAATTCGATCGTCTCCTCGAGCGGAATCGGATCCTCGATCGAGCGGAAGAACAGCGGATCGACTTTGTTCACCTCATTCACCATGCCCTTGACGAGCAGCATCGTTTCGGTCGGCGCATCAAACTGCTCGCAGAGGCGGTGGTAGCGGTGCAGGGTGATCCCGGAGATCGTGTGGTAGAGGTGCGCGAAGGTCCCGATCGGCAGAACGTAGCGGGCGACTTCCTGGGCCTTCTTCTTGATCGACGGCGCCCATTTTTCGGGCGTGCGCCGCCGGGCTTTGAAAATCTGAAAGAATTCCTCCGCGACCTTCGGGGTGAGGATCTCGATCAGCTCCCGGTAGGCGGACATCATTGCCTCCACGGCGGCCCGATAGATCGTACCCTGCGCGTCCGGCAAATTCGGGACAATCACATTGCCGGGCCGGACCTCCACGTAGCGCTGGCTCACCTGCTCCGAGTTGTAGAAGGGGTGGCTGTGAAGGAATGACCAGAGCGCTTGCCGGCTGACGTTTTCGATCGTGAACTGGAACGTCGCGTGCTGCAGTGTGGTGTGGTGGCCCGCGAAATAGGTTTCCTGCGCGATGCGATCGCGCAGCACCCGGGCCTTTTCGTCCTTGCGCACATCGGCGGGGCTGATGATCCGGCTGTTGTAACAGGTGCGCGCAGTGGCGACGGCGTTGTCATACGGCTCGCCGAAACCATTGACGAGGACCACTTTAGGCGGGGCTGAGGTGAACGGGATGGCTTCGATGGCGCCTTCCTCCAATTCTGACTTTGACTTGCAAGATTGAAATGCGGGGCCTTCGTCTGTTATCCAGAAGTGGTAGTGAGGTCGATTCCCCTCCTTTTCGTGCTGCCCATCTTTCTCTCGCTGCCAGCGGGAGCTCAAGAGCCTATACAGCAGGAGGATGACGTAACCAACTGGCACCGCTTGGTCGGCATTCTCCAGTACCTCGAATCCGACTACCCGCCTGCCGCCCGTTCAAAATCCGAGTCCGAGCTGACCGAGCACCGCCTGCTCATCGAGGAAGCGCGCTCCGTGGCCAGCCAACTCGGCCGCCGGGCGCAGGGATACCAGGAAAAGCTACTGGGAATTCAGTCGCGCATTCAGCGTGCCGAGGATCCCGACGGCGTCAGCCGGGACTGCGCGGATCTGGTGGAGGAGCTCGTCGCCACCGCAGGCCTCTCGCGCAGCCCAAGACGCCCACCCGACCTCGATCGGGGAAAGAATCTCTTTGCGGTGGGCTGTGCCGCCTGCCATGCCGCCGACGGAAGCGGCAGGGTCGAAATCGCCGATCAGCTCCAGCCCAAACCGGCAAGCTTCCTGGAACCCGAGCCCCTCGATTCGAGCTCGCCCTACAAGGTCTTCAACGTTTTAACTTTTGGCATCAACGGCACCTCGATGCCCTCCTTCAGCGTGTTGAACGAGGACGAGCGCTGGGCGCTGGCCTTCTACATCTTCACCCTCCGCCAGCCCCCCTGCGATCACAAACCGCCCCGCGCATCGCTGGAGAGACTCGCCATCGCCACCGACCCGCAGCTGGCCAACGATTTCGGCCGCAAGGAAGTCGCGTGTTTGCGCAAGTCTCCACCCGCGATCGACGAGGAGCAGTCGCTCTTGATCGCCCGGTCCGGAGTAGAGAATGCGCTTCGCCTGTCGCGCGAGGGAAAAATGGGCGAGGCCAGAACGAGCATTCTCGACGCCTATCTGCGCGGGATTGAGCCGATCGAACCGCTGCTCAAACGCCGCAACGGCCAACTGGTGCGAGATCTGGAGCGAACCTTCATCCACGCTCGGCTCGCGGCCGAAAGCAACAGCCCCGAGATATCGGACGACGCGCGAAAGCTGCTTGGGCTCATCGATCGCGCCCGGCGCGGTCCCGCCGGAGCAGCCGATTTCTGGTCGGTCTTCTGGCTGGCGTTGCTCGTCCTCGTCCGCGAGGGCTTCGAAGCGACGGTGGTGATCGGGGCGCTGCTCGCGGTTTTGAAAAAGATGCAGCAGCCGGAGCGGGCGCGCATTGTCCACGCTGGATGGATCAGCGCGATCCTCCTTGGGGCGCTCGCCTTCTTCTTCGGCCACAAGTTGCTTGCCGGCGCCGATCGCGAGCTTTTAGAGGCGGTCGTCGCGCTCGTCGCGGTGGCGATGCTGGTCTATGCCGCGCTCTGGCTCAACGCCCGCTCGACGATGCGCCGCTTCATGGGAGGGCTGCGCGCCCGCATGCAGGGGGCGGTGGGAAGCGGCAGCGTGATCGGCCTGTTCACCGTGGCCTTCACCGCGATGCTTCGCGAGAGCTTCGAAACCGCGGTTTTCCTCCAGGGAATGTCGATCGACTCTCCAAGCGGTGCCGCCTGGGGCGCGGCCGGCGGCGCGGCGGTTCTGGTGGCGCTGATGATTTTCGTGAACAAGGTCGGCTATCGGCTTCCGATGAAGGCGCTGTTCGACGCCTCCACGTTGCTCCTGCTCGTTACCGCCGTGGTATTGCTCGGGAAAGGCCTCCATGCGCTCGGGACGCTGAGCATCTTGCCGGTCAAGCCGATCCCGATTTTCGAGTTCGAGCCCCTCGGGATCTATCCGGACCTTTTCAACGTCGGACCTCAGCTGGTTTTGGCCGTGGCCGCATGGCTCTGGTTCTTCTGGAAGCGGCGGACGATCAGCGCCGCGGCGCAATCCGTGGGGCCCACCCCGGGCGGTTTCGAATCACCGTGACGCTCTACGAAACGGCGAAGTAGCGATCTCCCTCGCGGTTCACCTTCCCCTCGCGAACCAATTTGATCAGGATTGCCTCGGTGCTGCGGGCGGCAATCGGGTGAACGAATTCGACCACATCGGTGTATGCGGCGGCGACGATCCGGGCAATCGTCGACTGGCCTTCCACGACCGCATTGAAGACGCGCTGCTCGCGCGCGGCGCGGTGCTCGAGGTATTCGGTCAGCTTCCCCGGTCCATCGGCGATCACCGGACCGTGCGACGGATAGAGGGCCCCCACCGGCAGGGCGCGCATCCGCCGCAGCTGGTCGAGATAGTCGCTCATGTCGCCGGAAAGGACGAGCCACTCGCCCTCGGCGATCAGCCGATCCGCCCGCTCGCTTAAGCGCGATGCGGTGAGCTCGTGACACCAGATCGGCAGCCCGAGCCGCCTTTTCACCGCCGTCACACCCCCCACGTGGTCGGAGTGGTGGTGGGTGAGAAATATCGCCTTCGGTTTCATCCCCTCGGCGGCGAGCTCTGCCAGAAAAGCGAACAGTCGTTCGCACTCCGCGGGGTCGCTCGCGCCCGGATCCACGATCAGCAGCTCTCCGTCTCCGAGCAGGTAGCAGTTGGTGTGCGTCGCCGGCGGCAGCGTCGGAGTCCGCAGCGGGAACATTCGAATTCCGCGCTGAAATTCGATCCGCTCGGGGATGTAATCGGAGCAGTTGGGCGGATCGCGCAGCCGTTCGGCGATTTCCTCCACCCCGGTGAAGGCGCCGAGAATCCGCATCGCATGGAGGCTGGGGGGGTGCAGCAGCGTCGTCCCCTCTTCCCACTTGCGCAGCGCATCTGAGGGGCTCACCCAGCCGCCTTCGGCGTGCTCCCCCGGCCAGAACTGCGGCAGCTGTCCCCGAGGCAGCTCGAGGAGGAAAAACCGCGCATCGAAACGCGAAGACATGAAGGCAGGCGTGACCCAACGGCCCGCGTCGAGCAGGTGGCGGCGCGAAAGGCGAAGGTTTTGAGCGCGCAGGGCGGTGCCGAACGAAGCGGTCCCGGCGAGCACCGCGGCGCGCAGTCTGGAAAGCTCGGTGTCGGTGAGCCTTTCCGCCCCTTCGGCGCAGAGGACCCCTGTCTCCTCGAAGAGCTCGCGCACCGCCGCCGCACGCAGCGCGGCATCCAGACCTTCCGCGCCTTCGACCGGAACGCCGGCGTCGTCCGGATCGAGCGCTCCGCCGGGAAAGGCATAGAAGCCGGCGGCGAATGAGAGGCGCGCGCCGCGCCGCAACCAGAAAACCTCCAGGCCCGAGGCAGCCCGGCGGAACAGGATCACCGCCGCAGCGTCACGCGCCCGCGCCGGCGGAGGCGCGGCCGGGATTCCCGCAATGGCTTCGCTCACGTTTTCTCCCGCTCGCGGGTGGCGTTGGCAAGCACTGCCTGCGCCGACTCGATCTGCTCAGGGCGCACGTACAACCGCGAGAGTCGAACCGCGCCGCTGTATCGCTGATAGAGCGGGGTGTACTTGGCCACTTCGGTGAGGCGTCCCGTCGAGACGTCGACGATGAACAGGCTCGGATCCTTCCCCTCCTCGAAGTATTTGGAGAGCACGCCTCGGGACTCGACCGAAAAATGCTCGATGCCCGCGTCGGCGAGCGCGGCGACCAACTTCGAAAGGTCGTAACCCTCGTCGCGTTCGGTGAACTGGGCGAGCAGCTTGTAACCCTGACGCGAGACGATCCTCTTCGCCCATCCATTCTGCGATCGGCGCAGCGCCAGCGCCAACGCCACGTCGTCGCAAAAGAGAAATCCCTCCGGGTCCGAGGGGATGACGAATTCGCCCGGCGCTTCCCGATAGTAGCGCCGAAGCATCTGATCGAAGTTCACCGGCGTGTGGTGATAATAGACGGAGATGAACATGTGGTAGCGGCTGAGCAGGAAATCCTCGAAGGCGAACGCCGCCGCCCTCGAGAGCGCAAGGTAGGCGCGATCGTCCTTCACCGCCGCGTTCAAATTCTGCACGATCCAGTCGAGGTCGTAACGGCCGTAGTTGACCCCGGTGTAGAACGAATCGCGCAAAAGGTAATCCATTCGATCCGCGTCAAGCTCGCCGGAGACGATCGCGCGCAGCAGCGGCGTCCAGTCGACTCCGCGGTCCAAGAAGCGGATGCCGCCGGGCGCCTCGGAGCCGGTGATCAGCGCCACCAACGCTTCGGATGAAACACCATCGCCGGCGAAGTGCTTCTCGACCACCTCCCCAAGCGAGCTGTCGAGCAGAATCTTGGCGGTGAAATCCTCGTGGCTTGCCAGCTCGCCGCCACCCTGATCCGCAAGCCATCCCGGCAGTCGAAGCGATCCGCGCGCCGGGGCGATCGCCTCCGAGGCGTGCGACAGCGGCATGTGGCCCAGATCATGACAGAGCACCGCGAGCCGGACCGCCGCCCGGAAGCGGGACCTCGCCTCATTGGACAGATCGGCGCGCGCGGACACCACATCGAAAAGCCGCGACGAGACGTGCATCGCCCCGAGGGAGTGGGCGTGGCGGGTGTGGGTGGCTCCAGGAAAGGCGAGATCGCCGAACCCGAGCTGCTTCACATGCCGCAGCCGCTGGTAGAACGGATGATCGATGACCGCCTTCTCGCGGTCATCGACCGGAATCGTCCCGTGGATCGGGTCGCGAATCCGCATAGCGTTGGCTTATTCCTGCTCCGGTCTCCGCGTCCAGTGCGAAGAACCCCAGCAGGACTCTGTGACGTTCGATGAGAACTGTGATAGAAATTCTCGTCTCGCCTCATGCACATATCCATCCTGCACAACAGCGACCACGACTTCTTGGCGGATGATCCAGGGCGCGAGGCGAGAAAAGACGTGACCCGGGTTGCGGCGGCGCTCAGTCACGCGCTCACCCGCGACGGGACGAGTGCCGAGCCCATCGCGGTGGAGAGCGAAAACCTCTCCTTCACCGAGACCCTCGTCCGCCGACAACCCATCCTGGTCATCAATTTGTGCGAGTCGCTCTCGGGCGACAGCCGCGGAGAAATGGCCGTCCCCTGCCTGCTCGAGCTGCTCGGGCTGCCCTACACCGGATCTGCCGGGCTCGCGCTCGGCCTGGCGCTGCACAAGGATAAGGCCAAGGAATTGCTTCGAGCCCGATCGGTGCCGACCCCGGAGTTCGCGGTGGTTCGCGGGGTCGAGGACATCGAGTCGGTCGCGCTCCCCTTCCCATTGATCGTCAAACCGGTGCGGGAAGACGCTTCGGTGGGAGTGGACTTCGATTCGGTGGTGACCGACCGGGCAGGTCTTCGGCGCGCGGCTTCGGAGGTGCTCAGTATTTTTCGCCAGCCGGCGTTGATCGAAAGGTACATCGAAGGTAGGGAGATCTACGTTCCCCTTCTGGGAAACGGTCCGCGCCAGACGCTTCCGCTGACCGAAATCCAGTTCGGCAAGGCCTTCGCCGATCGGCCGAAGATCGTCTCCTATCGCGCCAAATGGGATCTGGAATCCCCCGAGTGCATCGACAGCCCGGCGTCGCTTTGCACGCTCGACCGCGAGGCGGAAGAGCGCGTCGTCGAGATCGCGCTGGCATCCTTTGCCGCCCTGGATTGCCGCGACTACGGCCGGGTGGATCTGCGTTTGTCCGCGGATGGACAACCGTACGTCATCGACATCAACCCCAACTGTGATCTCCATCCGGATGCCGGGTTTGCCAAGAGCGCGGCCGCGGCCGGGATGGACTATCCTGCTTTGGCACTGCGCCTGGTGGAGATTGCGTTAGAGAGAAGCTATGGAAATTCGTCCGATCGACGCCAAGGACCGCGAATCGCTCGCCGCGCTGCTGCGCCGAATCGACACCTTTTCGCCTCCCGAAATCAGTTGCGCCCTCGAGCTCATCGACCTCGCGCTCACTTCGAATAAGGCGGACTACCAGATCCTCGTCGCCACCAAGGGCGACTCCGTGGTGGGCTACGTGTGCTACGGGCCGACCCCGATGACGGCGGGCACTTTCGACCTCTACTGGATCGCCTCCGCTCCAGAAGTCCGTGGTCAAGGCGTCGGCAGCGCGTTGGTCGCGGCGATGGAGGGAGACCTGCGCAAGCGCGGCGCGCGGCTGATCCGGGTCGAGACTTCCGCGATGGAGGCCTACGGGCCGACGCGCGGATTCTACGAGTCGATGAAATATCGGGAGGAGGCTCGTTTTCGGGACTTTTACAAGGTGGGCGAGGATTTGATCATCCTCTCCAAGCGACTCTGAGCAAAAAGTACCTTCATGCCCACCTCCCTCCGTCGTCTCTCCCTATTCCTCTGTGTCATCGCGCCGTTCGCCGCGCGAGCCGCCTCCCCTGCCCCGAAGGCGCAGCTTTCCGACGCCCTCAAGGCTTCCCGGCCCAAAGGAGGCGAGCACTTCGGCCTGTACCTGCTCGATAAGAAGGTAGGGTACGCGTTCAACGACCTCTCGCTCGCCAACGGGACGATGGACAAGGCGAAGGCGGTGAGCGAGTTTTTCTTCCGCGCCCACGTCGGCGACAAGGTCTCGGAGAGACGCCACACCGAAGTTCGTCTCTACGAGTCCAAGCCCGGCGGGCGCTTGCTGAGCTTCACCATCGAGGACAAGGGCGATGGCGGCGAGCAGCGGTTGGAGGGCGAAGCCAGGCCCGACGGCATCCGCGTGTTGCGAAAGCGCCCCGGGAGGGCGGTGGAAACGCTGAACCTGCCCGCGACGACGGAGACGATCGAGGATGCGGACCAGCCCCGGGTTGCGGTGTTTCGCAGCCAGCCGATCGTCGGAAGCGTCCTCGATGGACAGGATTTGGACAGCTACAAAATGACCACCACCCTCAAGCCCTCGGAGCGGCGGTTGGTCAGGGGCGTCAACCTGCTGCTGAACCGGGTGGTGAGCATCTCCGAAAAGGAGAAGGTTCCGACCGAGATCCTTCTTGCCGAAAACGGCGAGATGATCGAGCTGAGCATCAGCGGTTCGATGAAGATGGTCTCCGAGAGCGAGGCGGTGGCGAAACGGTTGGACCGGGTCGAGGTTTTCGGGCTCACCCGCATCGTCCTGCCCAAGCCGATGCCCGACAAGGCGCAAGGAGTGCCGGGGGAGGTTTCGATGGTGATGTCCGGCCTACCCGAGAAGTTCTGGCGAGACAGCTACCGCCAGAAGTTCAAGAAGACCTCGGAGGGCCAGGTCGAGGTCACCATTTCCGCAGCTGCGCCCAGGTACGAGAAGGCCTTCACCCTGCCCGTTGGAGATCCCAACGGCGGCGAGAATCTCAAATCCTCGCTCGCGATCGAGAGCGCCAGCCCGGAGATTCAGCGGCAGGCGAAGAAGATCGTCGGCGACGAGAAGGACGCCTATGAGGCGGCGAGGAAGATCGTCGGATGGGTCGGATCGAACATGAAAAAGGAGTACGGCGCCTCGGCCGATCGCGCCACCGACGTGCTCCATCAGATGCGCGGCGACTGCACGGAGCACTCGCTGCTCTCGGTCGCCCTCTTGCGCGCCGCGGGGATCCCGGCGCGGCGGGTGGACGGCCTGGTGTACATGGAAACCGGCGATCGGATCCCCGCGCTCTACTGGCATGAGTGGGTCGAGGCCTACGTCGGAGAATGGACGCAGCTCGATCCGACGTTCGGCGAAACGGTCGCCCACGCGACCCACTTCGCGCTTGGCGAGGAATCCGGCGCGGAGATTACGCCGCTCATCGGTCAGCTCAAGGTCCTCGAGGTCCACTGAAGCGAGGCAAAGGGTCCGTCGTTCGCCGGTCCGCGCTCGCCCGTGGTCAGGAGCCGGCGGGCGTTTGGGCCAGCGCTTCCTTGAGCTTCGCCGCGTCGGTGATCGGCGGCTGGCAACTGAAGTTGCGGCACAGGTAGGCCGCGGCCTTGCCCTTCACCGCGTCCCTACCAAGAAGGCCCTCGGCCATCGCCGCCGGTATCGGCTGGGAAGGATCGCGGAAGGCCACTGCCAAAGTGGGAGCGAAGCTCGAATTCACCGCTTGGAGCAGCGGCTGGACCTGCACCTGACTGCCCACCAGGGTGACCTCCGCCGCTCCCTCGAGCCAGTTGTCCGCCGCGATCATCAGATGGCCATACCCGAACGGATTGCGCAGCATCTCCTCTCGCATCTTGCGCAGGTATTTTCCCGCCTGCTCGAAATGGCTGCGGCGGCCGGTGATCGCCGCGAGCGCAACCTGGGCCTCGGTGAGCGTGGAGGCGCCGGAGGGAAAGGCGTTGTCGTGCAGGGCATAGGTGGCGCAGAACAGGTCGGTCGAATCCTTCGGCGCCGACCGGTAGGCCTGTTTCTCTTCGTCCCAGAAGAGCTCTACGGCGCGGTTTGCCAGGGCTTCGGCGGCCTCGAGATACCCCGGGTCGAAGCAGGCCTGATACAGCGCGACCAGACCGGCGGCGAGATCGCCGTAGTCTTCGATGAATCCATCGATCCGATTCTGGCCTCCCTGGCGGGCGCGAAGGAGTCGGCCTTCGCTCCACATCCGGTCGAGCACGACGTCCGCGGCATTTTTCGCCAGCGCAATCCAGTCCGCGCGCCCAAAGACACGGGCGGCGAAGGCCAGCCCTCGAATCATCAGCCCGTTCCAGCCGGCGAGGATCTTCTCATCGCGCCCCGGCTTGATTCGCTTCTCCCTCGCTTCGAACAATTGCTTGCGCGCGGCGAGCAGGTCGAGCCGCTGGGCGAGATCCTTCGGCTCTTCGATCAATTCCAGAATGGTCGCCCCACCCTCGAAGTTGCCTTCATCCTTGATTCCAAAATGCGCCTGGGCCAGGGCGGCCAATCGCGGGGGAAGAACGGTGCTGAGCTCCTGTGGCGTCCAGACGAAGAACTTCCCCTCTTCCCCTTCGCTGTCCGCGTCCTGGGTGGCGTAGAAGCCTCCTTCTGGATCGGTCATCTCGCGGCGGACGTACTCCACCGTCTCTTCGACGACCTTGCGCCATAAGGGATTTGGGGAGATCTGCTCTGCCTCGGCGTAGAGGTGGAGAAGCTGCGCGTTGTCGTAGAGCATCTTCTCGAAGTGGGGAACGAGCCATCGCTCATCGACGGAGTAGCGGTGAAAGCCCCCACCCAGCTGATCGTAGATGCCGCCTCTGGCCATGCTCTGGAGGGTGAGCGTCACCGCCGAAAGGAGACTGCCGCTCTTCCTTCCAATCGATCAGGCCTTCCAGATCATTGGCGGCGGAGACGATGTCCCGCCCGGTGAGCTCGGAGGCGGATGATTCGAGCCCCGCGCTGGCGAGCTTCGAGAGCCCCGACTCGAATTGCTTCGATTGCTGGATCAGCTCCTCGCGCTGCTCGAGCCAACCCGTATGCACCGCCCGCAGAATCTTGGGAAAGCCGGGCATGCCGAACTTGTCCGCCGGGGGGAAATAGGTGCCGCCGAAGAAGGGGCGAAGATCCGGGGTGAGAAACACGGTGAGCGGCCAGCCGCCGCCGCGGCCCATCAGCTGCACCACCCCCTGGTAAAGCTGGTCCAGGTCCGGGCGCTCCTCGCGATCGACTTTGATGTTGATGAAGTGCTCGTTCATCAATTTCGCGATCTCCGCATCTTCGAAGCTCTCGTGCGCCATCACGTGGCACCAATGGCAGGCGGAGTAGCCGACCGAGAGGAGAATCGGCTTGTCCTCGGAACGCGCGCGGTTCAGCGCCTCGGGCGACCATGGATACCAATCCACCGGATTGCCGGCATGCTGGCGAAGGTACGGTGAAGGCTCGGCGGCGAGGCGATTGCGCCGTCCTTCCGGGCTTGAATCGCTCATGGCATTTTTCCTCGAGTCGGTGGCCGACAGGCTATACATGGGCCTGGTGAACGCTGCCGTCAAAACCACTCAACTCCGCAAGATCTATCCCGCCCCGAGCAGCAAGCGCTCCCCCGCCGGAAAGCCGCCCGCTGCCTCGGGCGGGGCCGGTGCGAAGCGGCCCGGGGTGGTGGCGCTCGACGGACTGGATCTGGAGATCGCCGAAGGGGAGCTGTTCGGCCTTCTCGGGCCCAATGGCGCGGGAAAGACGACCACGATCGGAATCCTCACCACCCGCGTCCGACCGACCTCCGGCAACGCGGTGGTGGCCGGCGCCGACGTGACCCGGGAGGCGGTGCTCGTCCGCCGGCGGATCGGCGTCGTTCCGCAGCGACCGAATCCGGATCGAAACCTCAACGCGCGAGAGAACCTCGTCTTCCACGCGGCTTACTTCGGGATCCCCCTGCGAACCGCGAACGCTCGAGCGAGGGAGCTTCTGGAAAAGCTCGGGATCGTCGACAAAGGCGAGTCGAAGGTGGACCAGCTCTCCGGCGGACAACAGCAGCGTCTGATGCTTGCCCGTGCGCTGATCCATCAGCCCGAAATTTTGTTTCTCGACGAGCCCACGGTGGGCCTCGACCCGCACGGGCGTCTCGCGGTCTGGGAGCTTCTGCGCGAGCAGCATCAGCAGGGCCGGACGATCGTGATGTCCACCCACAACATGGAGGAAGCGGACCGGCTCGGGGATCGCCTGGGAATCGTCGACCACGGCAAGCTGCTTGCCGTCGACTCGCCGGACAAATTGAAGGCCCGTGCGCCGGGGGGAACGCTGATCCAGCTTTCGCTGGATGGCGAGGCTTCCGCAGTCGTTCCGCTGGCCGGTGCCCTGCCCGGCGTGTCTCGCGCCGAAGCGAACAACGCAACCCTTCTCGCGTACTCGGACCGCGGCGGCGAGCTGATTCCGGCGCTGATTCGCGCCGCCGAGCAAAGCGGGCGCACGGTGAAGGACATCCACCTTTCGCCGCCCAGCCTGGAGACGCTCTTCATCTCGATGACCGGAAGGAAGCTCGATTGAGCGCGATCCCTGAAAAAGTCCACGCGGCGCCCCCGGGGGCGGGGAAGGTCTTCTACGCTCTGCTGCTGCGGGATCTGGTCGTCAATCGCCGGGAGCTGCCCTATTTCCTCTTGCGCACGACGTTGCAGCCCCTGCTCTTCACGATCGTTTTTGGATTCTTGCTTCCGAGGATGAGCTTCGTCGGGCGGGCGTATTCCTCCGCGCTGATGCCGGGAATTCTGGCGATGAGCTTGGCCCTCTCGAGCATGCAGTCGGTGACCCTCCCGATGGTGATCGATTTTGCGACCAACGCGCTGGAGGATCGACTTCTCGCGCCGGCTTCGATCCGCGTCGTCGCCCTGGAGAAGATCGCCATGGGCATCCTGCAAGGTCTGGCCGCCGCATTGTTCGTGCTCCCGGTGGCGCGGCTGGTGATGGGGCCAATTGACGGTCTGACGCTCTCCCACGGAATCGAGATCGCGGCGGTGGCCCTGCTGGGGGCGGCGACCTTCTCGGCTCTCGGGCTCCTGCTTGGAACGGCGATCAGCCCCCAGCAGATCGGCCTGATCTTCAGCGCGATCATCGGGCCGATGATGTTCTTTGGCTGCGTCTACTATCCGTGGACGGGACTCGATGCGGTCCCGGTGATGAAGTACGCCGTGCTGGTGAATCCGATGGTCTACGTCGCGGAAGGACTCCGAGGATCCCTCACTCCGGCCCTGCCGCACATGAGCCTTGCCGCGGTGCTCGGCGCCCTGGTGCTGCTCACCACGTTCTTTTGCGCGCTCGGCTTGCGCAGCTTCGAGCGGCGATCGATCGCTTGAAAGTAAACCATGCCCCGTGATGTCTCATTCCTCGACCGGTTGGCCGGACTGCTCGAGCTGGAGCGAGACTTTCAGAAACGCGAATACGCCGAGGCGAAAAAGCAGCTCAGCCTGGCGCAGCAGGAGGCGCAAGGGCTTTGCGTGCTCGATCTCGAGGTGATGGACGACTCGGTCGGTCTCGGCGGCCGGTTTCTGCTCGGGTTGGAGCGATTCGACAGGGGTTCGCTGCCCATGCGCCTTTCTCCGGGCGATCTGATCCAGATCCTCCCCCGCCGCGCCGAGAAGGAGGAGCCGGCGCACGGCGTCGTCACCCGCGCCACGCACCGGCGCATCGAAGTGGCCCTCGATTCTTCGCCGCCACCGTTTGTGTGGGAAGGACGCCTCCGCCTGGACGTCGTTCCCAACGACGCGACGTTCAGCCGCGCCCGGGCGGCTCTTCAGCGGTTCCAATCGATGGAGGGAAAAGACGCGCGAAGGCGCGAGGTGCTCCTCGGCAACTCCTCACCCCAGTCGGAGCCCATCCGGGCGTTCGAGGCCACCGCTGCGCTCAATCCCGAGCAAGAAGACGCGGTTCGCTGCGCCCTCGCCGCCCGCGATTTCTTTCTCGTTCACGGTCCACCGGGAACGGGGAAAAGCACGGTCTTGGCTGAAATCGCGGTTCAGTCCGCTCAAGCCGGGGAAAGGATCCTCGCCACCGCCGCGAGCAATGCCGCGGTCGACCACCTTCTCAAGCTGTGCCTGACGCAGGGGCTGCGGGCGATTCGACTCGGACACCCAGCCCGGGTGCAGCCCGAGCTTATGCAGCACACGCTCGACATCGCGGTGGAGAGCCATCCGGATCGAAAGCTTTCCCTGGCGCTGTTCAACGAAGCATTTGAGAAACTGGGCTATGCCCGCCGGCAGCGAAAGCAAGGTCGAAGCCGGCAGCGATTCGCCAAGGCGCGAGAGCATGCGACCGAAGCGCACCGGATGCTCGACGAAGCGCGAGCGCTGGAGAGGAAGGCCGTTCGTTCCGTTCTGGATGGCGCCCAGGTCCTCTGCGGCACGCTGGCGAGCCTCGATGCCGGACCCTGGGCCGCCGAAACGTTCGACCTCGCGCTTCACGACGAAGCCACGCAGTCGATCGAGCCCCTGTCGTTGATCGCCTTCCTCAAGGCGCCGCGCGTCATTCTTGCGGGAGACCACCGCCAGCTGCCTCCCACCGTCCTGTCTCCGGATGCCGCTTCGCAAGGCCTGTCCCAAAGCCTCTTCGAGCGGCTGCTCCTCGACCACGGGGAGGCTCATTCGCGAATGCTGCGCGAGCAATATCGAATGCACGAGGAGATCGCGTCCTTTCCATCCGCCGAAATGTACGGCGGTCAGCTGCGTCCGCACCCGTCGGTGGCAAGCCACACCCTGGCCGAGTTGCTGGCAAAGGCGGTCGACGCGCCGCCGGTCCTCTTTCTCGACACCGCGGGCAAGGGCTATGAAGAGACCCACCCCGAGGAGGGCGCGAAAAGCTTTGCCAACGAGGGCGAGGCGATGCTGATCGCGGCGCGGGTGCGCGAGCTGCTCGAGGCCGGCCTGCCCGCTGCGAACCTGGCGGTGATCGCGCCCTATCGCGCGCAGGTGTTGCTGCTGCGCGATCTGATCGAGGAGCCGGGCCTGGAAATCGACACCGTCGACGCCTTCCAGGGGAGGGAAAAAGAAGCGGTGTTGCTGGGGTTGACCCGCTCGAACGCGGAAGGAGAGCTCGGCTTCTTGTCCGATTTGAGGCGGATGAACGTGGCGATCACCCGGGCCCGGCGCCACCTGTTCGTGGTGGGCGATTCAGGGACCTTGGGCCGGCATCCTTTCTACGCGCGTTTTATCGAGCATGCCGAAGCGCACGGCGGATACCGCTCGGCCTGGGAATGGCCCGGTGCGGTCGATCCGCAGAGCCGCTAGACGGTGAAGCGGCGGCGGACGGCGACCCGCCTGGGGAAGACGAGGTAGCGCAGGATGAGGAGCTGTCCCACCGAGAACACCGCGACGTCGGCGATCAGCTTTGCGATCACCACCGGCATGCCGAGCCTGTCCGCGAGCCACCAGACGACGAGCGCATGGACGACCATCGCCATGGCGGTAGCGGCGATGAACTTCGCTGCTTGGGGCACGAGCTGCGGATGGTGATCCCGGAATGCGAAGTGCCGGTTCGCGAAGAAGGCGAACGTCGCGCCGACAGCGACCCCAGCCATCGCCCCCGCCGGATTGCTCCACTTGAGCCGAAGAACGCAGAACAGCAAAACCATGACATCGAGCGCGGTGGCCATCGCTCCCGCCGCCAGGCTGCGGGTCGCCCACGAGTCGTACGCCCACCTCGCCCAACCCAGAGCTCCCGGTTGTTTTGGCCGTGCCAAGCGCATTGCGTGCTTATATCAAGTGGCTAACAAATTCTTTGTCACACCTTGATGGAGCCTCGGTGACACAGCCCAACCAAACGGAATCCGTTCGCTTTTCGGCCTGGGGCTTGTCGCTTCACGCCATCCACCGCAATCCCGTTGGTTATCCCACCGTGCTTTTCCTGCACGGGTGGCTGGACCACTGCCACAGTTTCGATTGGGTCAGCGCGGAGCTGCCCGCGGGCTGGCGGCAAGTCGCGCTGGATTTTCGCGGCATGGGCCAGAGCGACCACCTCACCGACGGCGGTCTGTATCATTTTACCGACTATCTGGCCGACGTGGAGAGCACGCTTGTTTCGATGGGCATCGAGAAGGTCCACCTGGTCGGTCATTCTCTGGGGGGATCGGTGGCGTTGGCCTATGCGGCAGCCTGTCACGAGCGCGTGCTGACGGTCACCTCCATCGAAAGCCTGGGTCCATCGGGTGGCAAGCCGGAAGCGATCGCCGAAAGGCTCAGCGGTTTCGTCGGCGACCTGGGCAAGCCCCGGCGAAGAAGAACCTACCTCAGCGTCGAAGACGCGGCCGCCCGCGTGCTCGAGAACAACAGCGGCCTGTCCGAGCGCGGCGCCCTCCACATGGCCCGCTTTGGCACCCGCCCCGCGAGCAACGGAGGCGTGGAGTTCACGTTTGATCCAGCGCATCGGTGGCGGTTTGGCTTCTCCTACGACGAAGAGCAGGTGCTCGCCATTTTGAGCGCCGTTCGCGCCCCGGTTCAGCTCATCCATGGGACGAAGGGTTTTACGTTCGACGACGCACGAATGAACGCCCGGATCGCCCGCCTGAAATCTCCAACGCCGATCAGCGTCCAGGGTGGCCATCACGTGCACCTGGACAGTCCAAAAGAAGTCGCTTCTCACCTCCAGCGGTTCATCGAATCGCACTGATCCTGCGCCCGCCTGGCGTGGGAGGCTGCAGAAAACCGACCGCTCGCGGAAAAGTTTTTCTCACGAGCCTGAAGATTCTACCTGGTGTCCGAGGGTCGCCCGGAGCTCACCCGCACAAGGCTCTGGATCCCCAGCACTTTCGCCGTCGGAGAACAGGTCCTGCGCGGGTACGCGAATTGATAGGGGAGGAAGGTCGGTCTTCGGCCGGTCGGGAGAGTCATGAGCGTGAACAGAGCGGGGGTGGGTGGATTGCTGCTGGCAATCGGACTTTTCTCCTGCCACGAGCCGGGCCAGGTGAAGACCGTCAACGCCACCGCGGTGATCGACGAGTCCGCGATCGATTTCGGCCAGGTGCCGGTGGGTGAATGGCAAGAAAGAGAAATCCACGTCCGCAACGTCGGGTACGCGCCTTTCAATGCGCTCGATGCAATAAAAGTTTCCGGGGATAACACCTTCTTCGTGGACCTGGACCCGGGGAGGGTGAGGCCAGGAGAGACCCACGCGATTCGGGTGAAATTCCACCCTACCAAGGAGGGCCAGCTCAGCGCCGCGGTGCGCGTGCAAACCGACGCCGACCGCAGTCCGGATCAGGCCGTCCCGGTGCGAGGCCTGGGCGGCCCATCGCCGGTTCGGGTGACGCCGGCGCAAGTCGAGTTCCAGAAGCTGGAGGTCGACTCGGACCGGACTTTGGAAATTACGATTGAAAATCCGGTCGATATCCCAATGACGGCGAGCATCGCCCGAGATGCGGCGGGCGAATTCACCCCCGATCGGGTGACCATCCCTCCTTTCAGCACCCAGATCGTCCGCACCCGCTTTCTGCCCCGCTCGGTGGGCAGCAAGCTGGCGCATCTGGAAGTCCGCCCCTGCGATGACTGCACCCCCGGAACCTCCGTGCTGACCGGCGAAGGCGTCCCGACGGCGCTGGTTTTTGATCCGGCGCCTGTTCCGTTCGACAACGTGC
>WNFF01001111.1_pt1 | contig 38994 bp, 37 predicted proteins | sample 5400441 | NCBI WGS metagenome assembly WNFF01 (sample SAMN13153345, study PRJNA577476) | soil metagenome | isolation source: 120 cm saprolite under Douglas fir tree site 2 hole 3 replicate 1 | place: USA:California | collected 2015-04-18
GCGCGACGGGATGTTCCCCATGTTGTTCTTGACGACGCGCACGCCCATGGAGGCCGGCCCCATGCCGATCACGCCGATGATGTAGACCTCCTCGGCGGCAATCTTCCAGATATCCTTGCCGAGCTGGATCCGCTCCTTCTCGGGCACGCCGAAGGCCTTCTTCCACTTCTCCATCAGCTCTTTCATCCGCGGCTCGGGCTCCTTGCCCTGCGCGCCGGCGGAGTGGAACCACTTGACGTAGAGCGGCCCGGACGAAGCAACCGCGGCGAGCTCGAAGGGAAACACGTGGAGCGGGAAGGTGAACAGATGCTCGCTGCCATCGTTGTTCCACGCGCCGAGCTGCTGCTCGTTGGCCGCGGTCCGCTTGAGCGCGAGGCTCCGCTCGACTTCCTGCACCTGGAGGTCGATGCCGATCTTCTTCCACTGCTCGCGGATCATCTCGGCGATCTGCGTATACTGCACGAACTGCCCCCCGAGCGTCATGATCTCGATGCGCAGCCGGCCCTTGCCGTCCGCGCGCAGGCGGTAGCCGTCGCCGTCCTTCTTGGCCAGCCCGAGCTTGTCGAGCATCTCGTTGGCCTTCTTGATGTCGAGGGTGGCCCACATCTTCCGGTACTGCGGACCGGGGTTGTACTTGTTGCCGTCCGCGGGCACCACGGAGCTCGGTGTGCCCGTGCCGAGCCAGAAGGTCTCGTTGATCTGGTCGCGGTCGATGCCGAGCGCGAGGGCGCGCCGGAAGTCGGCGGTGTTGAACCACTTGCCGATCTCCGGGTCCGCGTCGTAGTTCAGGTTGAACTTGATGATCATGTCCCCGCCGTAGTCGCCGGGATCCAGATAGACCTTGTACCCGCCCTTCTGCTGGTTCTCGATGAAGACCGGGAGCTTGCCCAGGTCGACGTGCCTCGACGCGTAATCGTACTCGCCGGCGACCACCCGCAGGTTCAGCACCTCCAGGTTTTCCGCCAGCGTCAGGACCACGCGGTCGATGTAGGGCAGCTGGTTGCCCGCCGTGTCCACGAAGACGCTGTACGGGTTGCGCTCGAGCGTCCACGTCGGCGTGTTGATCGGCGTCACCGTCTTCCAGGCCGAGAGCACCGGCAGATCCGGGTTGAGGGCCCAGTCGTTCTTGGCCAGGAACATGCGCACCCAGCTGTCGAACTTCGCCTCCTTCACCTTCCGGTCCAGCTCGGCGGCTCCCGCGTACTTCGGGTGGAACTGCTTCATGTAGTGGGCGGGCGCGAAACCGCCCATGCCGCGGTACCCGAACATCTGGCCGGCGAGGTCGGTGGAACCGGCCAGCACGTCGGGCAGCATGAAGTAGGGCTCGGGGAACTTGTACCGCACCGTGTGGGTGTCGACCTTCTCGATTGTGCCCTGCTTGCCGTTGATGGCCATGGCCGCGGACGGGGTCGGGATCAGGTCCTTGTTCCGGTAGATGTCCTCGAACCAGAACACGAAGTCGTCGGCGGTGAACGGCTTGCCGTCACTCCACTTCATGCCGCGGCGCATGTGCAGGAGCCACGCGCGCCCGCCGTCCTGCATCTCGAGGCCCCGGGCGAGATTCGGCATGACCTTGTCGCCCGTGTAGTCCCAGAACATCAGGTGGTCCGGCCCCGAGCAGCACCGGAACCCGTTCCAGAAGTCGGCGGGACCGGTAAACCCGGCGCGCCACGTCCCGCCGTACCGGCCGATCTCGCGCAGGGGCTTGATGACGAGCGGGTCCTGCCCGACGCGCTCGGCCACCGGCGGGAGCTTGCCCGCCTTGACCAGCGCCGCGAGCTGCGGGGCCTCGTTCAGCGTCTTGGGGAACTTCGCGGGGTCGGTGACGACCTCCGGCCCTTCCAGCTTGCCGATCAGGCCGCTCTTGGCCATCTGGGCAAGGGCCCCGGCGGCAAGCACCGTGGTGAGTAGCCCCACCATGAGGGCCATCACGATTCGGGACCTGCGCTGGCGTGTGCGCGGCGTTCGCCCAAGGTCGGTCATGACGCGTCCCCCTCTTGCGGCTGCCCTGCCGTTCGTGCGCGCGCTGACCGCGGCCCTCTGGCCCCGGCCCCGCCCCCCCACCCGTGACCTCTATGTCGGGGGGATACTGCCCCGGCGAGGGCACAGCGTCAAGCGGCTCTCGGAGGATGGGAAGCCATCAGGCCGCCGCTGCTCGAGCGGGCGGGGGCTCGTCGTGCGGAGCCCGGCGAACCGGTTCCGTCACATCACGATCGGGATCCTGCAGATCCTTTCGGCCGATACGGGGCGCCGGCCGCGGCGCGCTCTGTCGCTTTCCTCGGCTGCCGCGGGTTGCACGTTCCATCCCGGCTCCTCCATCGGCCAACTCCTTCGGACCGGCGTCCGGCTACGGCTCCCGGAAGCGCCGGCCCGGTGGGGCCAGCGATCCGCTACCTATGCCAACGAGAATATCCCCAGCCTCCACCACCGAGTAAGAACAACACCACCAGAATGATCAACAGGGTCTCCATGCTTCATCACCTCCTACCACTTATGCCCGGACTCACTTCTGGAACACCTGCTCGGAGCCCACCGGGATGGCCGTGGGCCGCCCGTTCTCGCGGCGCGCCGGCGCAATATCCGCGCGTACACCTCGTACGCTCGAGAACGCCAGCTGCGGAATCGGGGCGAGGTGGGCCCTCTGGCCCCTTCCCTGCTGCGTCGCGCAGCCGACCGCCAGCACCATGACGCTCATCACCAGCACGACTCGCGTGATCATCTGCACACCCATCTGACAGGCCTCCGGGGTTCTCGACGCCTACCGCGGCTCTTCCGAGGTGCTCAGATTGTTGACGACCTTCTTCACTCCCCCGACCGACTGCGTCACTCGCTCCGCCAGGAGCTTCTCCGCGCGGGAGCCTACCTTGCCGCCGAGAAAGACCGATCCGTCCTGCGATCGGATCTGCACATCCTTGAGCGCCACCGCCTTCGTCGCGTACAGCTCGAATTCAACGCGATGCGCCAGCTTGTCATCCGGACTCTCCGGGGCGCCCGCGGCAGTGGTGACGACGAGATTGCTCGTGAGGTGCTGCACTCCGGGCACCAGCAGGACGATTCGGTCGGCGGCGCGCCGCTGGGCGGGTGAACTGACCGTTCCATCCAGCGAGACGCTCCGCTTGTTCACCTGGACGGTGATGCGCTCGTCCTTCAGCTCAGGGGCCTGGGAGAGCTGATCGGTGACGAGGGTCTTGATCTCCAGATCCGCCACGCGGTCACCGATGCTCGCCACCTCCGGGTTGCCCGCGACGCCGGGATTGACGGTCAGGTTGTTGTGCACTGCCTTGACCCCAGAGGTGTCCTGCGCGACGGCGGCAAGTCTCTTGATGTCTTGGGTCGGAACTTCCCCCGTCAAGGTGACTTCACCTCGAGCGGTGCCCACCGCGGTGTCGAAAGCCGACACGTGCTTCGAGAGCAACAGCGCCGTCTTGACCTTGGTGGTGGTGGCCGCATCCTGCGACGAGTCCTTGACCAGCCGCAAGGTGTCCCGCACGGCTTCCCCGCGGCGGGACGAATAGGTCCATACGAAACCGCCAATCAGCACGATGAGCACCACCACTATGATGGCGCCGACCGCGACTCTGCCACTCTCGTGGAGCGATGTCTTCATATCGTGTCCTCTCTCAGGTTACAGAGCATCCCCTCCGCGAGATGAAGCGCGGAGGGGATGCTCCAACGACCTCAGGATCTGACTGCGAGAATCTCGACCCTTCGATTCGACTCCAGACACGTGTCCGTGGTCGTGTTGCAGACCGGGACCTGTCTCCCGTTGGAGCCCACCACGATGCGGTCGGGCGAGGCGCCCAGCCTGATGAGCTCGTTTCTGACCGCGGTGACGCGATTCGCGGCCAGCAACTGGTTCCGGTCATCCGCGTCGCTCTGATGGCCATCGAGGCTCACCTGGGCTAGCGGGTTGTTCTGCATCCACAGGGCGAAGTTCGCGAGCTTCTCCTTGCACTTCTCCTGGAGGTCCGAGCTGCCGTACTTGAAGTTCACGTTCTCCATCGAGGACCAGCCGCTCGCGCCGGGGCGGCCCCCACGACCAGTCACGCCAACAGCTCCGACCGGCCCCGCCGGCCCCGCCGGCCCCTGGGGCCCCATCGGTCCAGCGATTCCGGGTCCCCCCGTTCCTCCGGCCAGGCCAGGAGCCCCCGGGGCCCCCGTCGGGCCTTGCGGTCCCATGGCGTAGGGCGCGCTCGAGCGGCACGTACCCTTCGCGTACGGCTCGCCCTTCGCGATCCACACACCCTGCGGATCGATATATCCGCTCTGGTAGGCGCACCCCGACAGGGCGGCGACTACGACTAGACTTGTGAGAATTCTCATAGGTTGCTCCTCTTACTGTCCGCGCCGGACGAGCACTTCGACCCGGCGGTCCCGCTGCCAGCACTCCTCGGTTGCCTGCGAGCACTTCAGCTGCGTCTCGCCGAACGCGCCCGTCGTGATCTTGTCCGACGCGATGCCCGCGCCCACCAGGGCGGCCTTGACCGTGTCCACGCGCCGCTGGCTGAGGGGCTGGTTGTACGCGTGGGTGCCGCGCGGGTCGGCGTGGCCATCGAGGCCGACCTCGATGTTGGGGTTCTCCTTCATGTACTGGTTGAGCTTGTCGATCTTGCCGGTCTCCGAGCTCCGGATCGCGCTGCGATCGAAGTCGAAGAGAAAGTCAGCGAACGTCACCCAGGGACGCTGCGGGCCCTGTTGGCCCATCACGCCCTCCGGACCACTCACGCCCTGCGGGCCACCTGGGCCCTGGACGCCTGCTACGCCGCTCGGACCCGTCGGCCCCTGTGGGCCCTGCGGGCCCGTCATCCCGACCGGGCCAGCCGGCCCGAAGTTGCGGGGGTCTTCATACGGACCGCTCGCGCAGCCGGCCCCGAAGAGCACCGTCAGCGTGAGCATCGCCACCAACATCACTCCCATCCTCGTGAATCCACGCATCATTTGTTCGTACCTCCAGAAAAAAGTTAACATCGCCTTGCCTGGACCCGACCCTACGCGGACCGCGGGCGCCTGCCTATTGGCTCTTGGGATTACGGCTTTAGGGGTGGGTCCGAGGCGCGTCCGGATAGGCCAAGGTCCAATAGGCAGGCCGGTTGCCGCTGATTAGACTCTCCCCGTAGGAAAGGGCCCCAGGGCACGGTCGGCCGCGAGAACCACGATCGATCCGGTCCGAAAAGGAGGTTCCATATGAACCAGCTCGCGTTGGTCATCGTGCTCGTATTCCCGCTCTCGCTGCTCGCATCCGGATCCGCCCTCGCGGCCGACGACTCGAAGGTCAAGGCGGCCACCGGTCAGGTCGAGAGCGGCGCGAAGAAGATCCCCGACGGCAAGATCGGGGAAGGCGTCAAAGAGACCGCCAAGGGCATCGGCAACACGGTGACCGAAGGCGCGAAGTACAGCGGTGAAAAACTGAAGGAGGCGGGGAAGGCGGCCGAGCCGCCCGCGAAGACCGCCTGGGGCAACGCGCGCGATGGCGCCGTCGCCGTCGGCCACAGCGTCAAGGGCTTCTTTTCGAACCTCTTCTCGAACTGACGCCGACCAAGGCCCCGCAAGTCGATGACGGAGGACACGTCATGAATAGCGTCGTGATAGCGATCGTGGTTTTCGTGGGAGCCGGGTTGATCGCCATGGCCATGGTCGCCCTCATCGGGGCCGCCATCCCGGTCGTCGGTCCACGCATTCTCCCGCCCCGGCCGTGGATTTGGGCTTCCTGGTTCAAGCGATGAAGGCGCAGAAGGCCCGGACGGGAGGCCTCGTGACTCGACGATCCACGATGATCCTGCTGCCGGTGCTATTCCTCACGGCCTTCCTCTGGACGGTGGAGGCCTGGGGGCGTGCCGAGGACACCGCATCGAAGGGAAGCCGCAGCTCCCGCACTTATCAGGCTCCGGTCGACCGCGCTCCGGAGGTTCTCTGTGGATGCACCGAGGTATTGAAGAACTTCGCTTGAGGATCCAACCGAATCAGGTCTTGCGGCACGGTCCGGCCGGCCTCGTCGGCCGGAGCGACCATTCTAACGCCTACGCACCCAATCGCAGGACAGACAGACTGGATACTTACTGTAGTCGAGCTTCCCAAAGTTGCTTCTGACCCCGGATAGCACCGGTCCATTCCACACTTCCTGAACACTCTGGGCGTTGAGATCTCCCAGAACCTGAACACCATTGGAATCCATGCAACACGTAACGACCCTGCCATCCCAGAGCACTGACATGGACGTCCACGGGAAATAACAGACCGACACGATCTTCTTCCCCAGGGGGTTGTAGGCTCTCCCGCCTCCATAGTTGTGCAGCGAGCTCACATTCAGACAATCACCCACACTTGGATCAATCAACGGGTTCCACAGAGACCTGAACTCTTCTGTCCTGGCATGGTTGGTGTCGTTGGGAAGGTACTGGAGGATCAACCGCGGGGTTGCGCTCTTCATCTCCTTCCGGATCCTCAAGAAGTCCTTGATGTTCTGGAACGTCACCTTGAAATTCAATCTCTTCATGGTGTTGTTGTACGATTCTTCGTCGGTACCATAGAAGCTGATCTTCATCTTGTCCAAGCCCGCGCTGATGATCTTCCTGGACGTCTCCGGAAACAGCAATGAAGCGTTCGTCACGATATAGGTGCGCGTGATTCCGTACGTCTTCGCGAGCTGGATTTTGTCGGCTAGCAACTTATCCAACAGCGGCTCGCCAAACCCGTGTAGATGCGTGACGGGCTTGCGCCTCACGCCGGACACTTCCTTGATGATCTTCTCGAATAACCCAAAGTTCATGAAGCCGCGTTTTCTTGAGAGCGTGTCGCGAGGGCACATGACACACTCTGCATTGCAGTGATTCGTGTTTTCGATCATCAGCACGGACGGCAGCGGAAGGTGATACTTGTAGTGCGGATAAAACAGCAGCGGGGTCTTGGCCAACGACAAGAGCAGCTTGGTTTTCTTGTCTCCGATATTGAGAATCATCTTGCCTCGCCCAGGTACTTCGGGTTGATTCGCTCGATCTCCTCCGCCGTCACGTCGATCGAGTGACGGATCTGCTCCTCGGTGTGGCTGGCCGTGATGAAGAACCGCAGCCGCGCCGCCCGCTCTTCGACGGCCGGATAGAGGATCGGCTGGACATTGATCCCGCGGTCGAACATCGCCTGCGACAGCCGCAAGCAATGAAGCGAGTCCCCCAGGATCACCGGCACGATCGGTGAGTCGTGGCTCAGGCCGGTGTTCAATCCCCGCGACCGAGCCAGCGCCAGGAACAGCCGCGCCCGTTCGTGAAGCGAAGCCACCCTCTCGGGCTCGCCCGTCAGCAGCCGGATCGCCGCGAGGGCGGCGGCCGCGTTGGCCGGGGAGATGCCGACGCTGTACACGAAGCCCGGCGCGGTGTACTTCAGATACTCGACCATCGCCCGACAACCGGCAATGTATCCGCCGCAGCTGCCGAACGACTTGCTCAGGGTGCCCATCCAGAGGTCGACGTCCTGAGGATCCACGCCGAAGTGTTCGCCGATGCCGCGCCCGTGGGGCCCCAGGACGCCGGCGGAGTGGGCCTCGTCGACCATGAGGAAGGCCTTGTGGCGCTTGCTCACTTCGATGAATCGGGGCAGGTCCGGGATATCGCCATCCGTGCTGTAGACGCCCTCGATCGCCACCAGCACGCGGCGATAGTCGCCGCGCAGGTCGGCCAGCAGCTTGTCCACCACCCGCCAGTTGTTGTGGGGAAACGGACGCCGCTGGGCGCGGGACAGGATGGACCCCTGGACGATGCTGTTGTGCGCCAGCGCGTCGTGCAGAATCAGGTCGCCCGGCCCGAACAGGTGGCCCACCGTGGTTTCATTCGTCGAGTGCCCTCCGACGAAGACAATCGCGTCGTCGACGCCGATGAAATCGGCGATCCCCCGCTCCAGCTCGCGGTGCAGGCCCGTCTCCCCGGAGACCAGGCGGCTGGCCGACACCGATGTCCCATAGCGATCGATCGCGGCGCGGGCGGCGGCGGCCACCACCGGATCACCCGACATACCCACGTAGTTGTAGCTGGAGAAGTTGATCATTTCCCGGCCGCCGATGATGGTCGTGTTGTTGGCGACCCGCTCGTGGACTTTGAAGAATGGGTTGTTCAATCCCGTCGCTTCGAGCATCTCGAGGTCCTGCTTCAGCTTGATGTATTCCGGATACAGATCGAAACGATAGTCTTCGGATGGGATCTCGACCGCCCCCGACGTCCCGCGAGTGTCCCGGCCATCTACCAGGTACTTCTGGACCGCGTCGATGACTTCACGACACGTGTACATTTCGGCGACCACCTGGTCCGGGAGCCGGCCGCCGAAGTGGCTCTCCAGCGCCGCGACGATCTCCATTCGCTCCAGCGAGTCCAGCCCCAGCTCGACGATCGACGAGTCCAGCTCGAGCCCGACCGTCCGGTCCTTGCCGATCGACCGGACCACGTCCAGCACGACCACGGCCGTCGCTTCGAGTGTCTGCCCGCGGGCCGCCGCGCGCCTGCGGTTCGAAGTCGATGGGCCGCGAGCAGCCTTGGGCCGACGCGACTCGGCGGCCTCGGCAAGGCCCCGGTCCCCGGATCGCGGTACTCGGCGCGGCGGAGGAGAGGGGGCCGCGACCGGCCCGTCGCTCCCGGTCCGTTGCCACTCGGCCACCACGTCCAGAAGCCGGGCCAGGAACGCATCCCGGCAGGCGTGCCGCTGGATCTTGCCGCTGGAGGTCCTGGGGATACTCCCGGCGCGCACGAGCACAATCGAGTCGACCACGAGATCATGCTCCCTGGCCACGTCACGGCGGATCTCCCCGATCACCTGGGCCGCTTCCGCCCGCTGGTGCCGTTCCAGCTCCAGGATGATCACCAGCTTCTGTTCCGGACCCTCCTCGACGGTGAACGCCGCGCCCCAGCCGGCTCGCAGGCCCGGGTGACTCTTGGCCACCGTGGCTTCGATGTCTTGTGGGTAGTGGTTGCGGCCGTGGACGATCACCAGATCCTTCAGCCGGCCGGTGACGAACAGCTCGCCGTCGTGCGTGAAGCCCAGGTCACCGGTACGCAGGAACGGGCCTTCGCCCGTCTCTTGCAAATATGCGCGGAACGTCTGCTCCGTTTCGTCGGTTCGTTGCCAGTATCCCTGCGCGACACTTGGCCCCGATACCCAGACCTCGCCGACCTGGCCGGCGCGCATGCGGGTCAGCCGGCTCGGGTCGGTGATGACGGTCTGCTGGTCGGGCATGGTCTGTCCGCAGCCGACCAGGGCGCGGGCCCCGTCGTCGCCGGCGGCGATCGGCACCGCGCGGTCGGCCTCCAACGACTTGCCATCGAACCAGCGGACGATGGGCGGGGCGGTCTTGTGCCCGCCTGACACCAGCAGCGTCGCCTCGGCCATGCCGTAGCAGGGGTAGAAGGCCTCCGGCCGGAAGCCGCAAGGCGCAAACGTCTCGACAAACCGCTCGAGGGTTTCTGCCCGCACCGGCTCGCCCCCGCTGAAGGCCACGGTCCAGCTGCTCAGGTCCAGCGTGGCCCGCTCACCAGGCGTGATCTTGCGAACGCAGAGGTCGAAGGCGAAATCCGGGCCCCCGCTCGTTGTCCCGCGGTAACGGGATATGGCCCGGAGCCAGCGGACCGGCTTCTGAAGAAATGCCATCGGCGGCATCAGGATGTTCGGACGGCCCACGTACAGCGGCTGGAGAATCCCACCGACCAGGCCCATATCGTGGTAACACGGCAGCCAGAACACGCCAGAGGCGGACCGCGTGTGCTCGAAGGCGTAGGCGATCAGGGCCGAGTTGTGCAACAGGTTCGAATGGCTCAGCATCACCCCTTTGGGGGTCCCGGTCGAGCCCGAGGTGTACTGAAGGAATGCCAGCGTGTCGCCGGTGATCTGCGGCCGCCGCCACTGCCCCTCGTACCCCCGGTCGGCCCCGTGGGCGGGCCGGTCGGTGGAGAGCCAGCGGAGCGCTTTCAGATCCGCGGTCTGGTCGATCAGCGGCCTGATCCGCTCCAGCACCGCATCGGTCGTGAGCGCCACCGTCGCGCCCGCATCGGTGGCCATCGCCTGGAGGCCGGCAGGCGCGCGGTTCATCCGCGGCGGATACGCCGGCACCGCGACCACTTCGGCATACTGACAGCCGAAGAACGCGGCGATGAAATCCAGCCCGGGCGGGTAGAGGAGCAGCGCTCGCTGACCCTTCAGGTCCTGCGACTCCAGCCAGGCTCCGATGGCCCGGGCCTGCCGGTCGAGCTCGCGGTAGGTCAGATGGACTTCCTCGGATTCTCCGTCGACCAGAAACGTATACGCCCGGTCGTCCGCTTGGCATTCTGCCCGCTCGCGCAGCAGGTCTACCAACGTCGTCGGGACCGCAGGCGGATCGAGGAATCGGTACTTGGGAAGCACGGCGGGGCTAGGTCCGGAGACCGGGCGACTTGTTCACCCGGGTCGCCGGCTCTCGCAGCTCACGTGTTAGGCTTGGCATCCTCGCGACGCGTACCCGTCGAATCGAGTCAGGCTACCATTTGGCACCACCTTGAAGGTGTTCCAATTGAGACACTTCCTGTGCCGGGGCCCAGATAAGATCCACGCATGGCGGGATCCGCCCCGGTCTCGATACGCCCTATCGAATTGGGGAACAAGCGGGAGCTCAAGACATTCATCAAGTTCCCGTGGAGAATTTACCGGGATGATCCCAACTGGGTCCCACCGCTGATCCTCGACCAGCTTCAATTCTTCACCCCGGGTAAGAATCCGTACTTCGCTCATTCGACCGCCCAGCTCTTCATGGCGTTTCGGGGCGCCGAGCCGGTGGGAAGAATCTCCGCCCATGAGAACAATCAGCACATCCAGGTCCATAAAGACGGGGCCGGGTTCTTCGGCTTCTTCGAATGCATCGATGACCAGGCGGTCGCCAATGGGTTGCTTGATGTCGCCTCGACCTGGCTCTGGGAGCGGGGACTCAGGGCCCTGAGAGGGCCCCTCAGCTTCTCCGTGAATCACGAAGCCGGATTGCTCCTCGATGCCTTCGAGGAGCCGCCCCTCATCCGGATGACCTACAATCCCCCGTACTATGCCGGTCTGATCGAAGGATACGGCCTGCAGAAGATCCAGGATCTCTACGCGTACGTCATGTTCGAGAGCGAGGAGATCCCGGAGCGGTTGCGCGCCATTTCCGATCTCGTTCTGGAGGACCCCAAGCTCGTCATCCGGACGGTCGAGATACGAGACTTCAAGAATGAGATGGAGCGGATACGCAAGATATATGCGGAGGCCTGGTCCGAGAACTGGGGTGCGGTCCCTCTTACGGAAGAAGAGTTCGATCGCATCGTCGGCGAGTTCAGATCGATCTACGACCGGGATCTCTTCTTCATCGCCGAGTACGACGGCGAGCCGGCCGGTATGTCGCTGGTGCTTCCCGATATGAACCAGGTCCTGAAGAAAGCGGGCGGCCGGCTGTTCCCCTTCGGTTTGCTGAAGATGCTCTGGTATAGGCGGAAGATCAACGCCTGGCGCATGCCCGTCCTGGGGGTCCGACAAGAACATCGCCTGAGAGGCATCGAGGTCGTCTTCTGCTGTCGTACGTACGACGCGGCCAAGAAAAACAGGAACTACCGGAAGGGCGAGATGTCCTGGGTCCTCGAGAGCAATACGGCCGCCAATGCGGTACTGAAAAGACTGGGCGCGCGGAGGTCAAAGACCTACAGAATTTATGAAAAGCCGCTTGCGTAGTGAGGTCGCGTGCGGGTTCTGGTGACCGGAGGGACAGGATTCATCGGGAGCCACCTCGTGGAGGCGTTACTCGCCCAGGGCCACGAGGTTCGCTGTCTGGTCAGGGACGCCCGGCGGCTCGGCTGGATCTCGGGGCGTCCGTCGGTGACGATTGTCCAGGGGGACATGGACGAGCCGCGTTCTCTCCTCGAGGGCCTGCGTGGAGTGGACCAGGTCTACCACGTGGCCGGATTGACGCGGGCCCGCGCGGCGCGGGAGTTTTTCCGCGTCAATGGTGAGGGAACCCGACGTCTGGTCCACGCGTGCCTGGAAACACCGCGGGGACCACGCCGCCTCGTCCACCTGAGTAGCCTGGCCGCGGTAGGCCCCATGCCGATGGCTACCGCGTGTGCCGAGGACGTCTCGCCCCGTCCGGTTTCCCCCTACGGGTGGAGCAAGCTGGAGGGTGAGGCGGCCGTTCTCGGGGTACGGGATCGCCTGCACGTGACCGTGCTGCGTCCCTCCGTCGTGTACGGTCCCCGAGACCGCGGCGTCTTGGAGGTCGCCCGGTGGGTGGCCCGAGGTCTTCTGCCAATGCCGGCCGGTCCGTCGCGGACTCTCAGCCTCTGCTACGTTCAGGATCTGGTGACGGCCCTCCTGGCCGCGGGCGACGCCGAGGTCCCCTCGGGCGAAATCTTCCACGTGGCCGGCGAGGGGGCCTTCACGTGGGAGCAGGTGGGCGACGCCCTGGGCGAGGCCCTGGGAGTACATCCCACCCCGTTGCGGATCCCCCTGCCGATTCTTCTCGCCTTGGCCACCGGCGCGGACGCGTGGGCGTGGCTCACGGGACGACCGCAGTATTTCTCTCGAGGGAAGGTGCGGGAGGCGGCCGGGCACTGGGTCTGCGACACGGGCAAGGCGCGACGGCAGCTTGGCGTCGTCCTCCGCGTTGGGTTGAGGGAGGGGGCGGCACTGACCGTGAAGGGGTATCGAGAGGCGGGCTGGCTCCATTGAGAAGACGGATCTTCTTCATTTGCGGTTCGATGAATCAGACAACCCAGATGCACCAGATCTCCGAGCACCTCCCCGAGTACGAGCATTCCTTCTCACCCTACTACTGCGACGGCCCCACCGAGATTCTTCGAAGACTCGGACTGATCGAGTTCACGATCGCCGGGGACAAGCTGGCGGGACGCTGCCGAGGCTATCTGCAGCATCATGGCCTCCTCATCGACTACCAGGGCCGGAATGGGCGATACGACCTGGTGGTGACCTGCTCGGACCTGTTCCTTCCCAAGAACATCCGCGACAACCGGATCGTGCTGGTTCAGGAGGGGATCACGGACCCGGAATCCAGTGTGTTTCATCTCGTCAAGCGCCTCCGGTTCCTGCCCCTCTGGCTGGCGGGAACATCGACGACCGGGCTCAGCGATGCCTACCGGGCTTTCTGCGTCGCGAGCGAAGGATATCGCGACTTCTTCATCCGAAACGGCGTGCGCCCCGAGAAGATCGTCGTCACGGGAATACCCAATTTCGATGACTGCCGCCGATATTGCCGCAACGACTTCCCCTATCGACACTACGTACTGACGTGCACGTCGCCGCTGAGGGAGACATTCCGGCGCGAGGATCGCAAGGCCTTCATCCGAAGAGCGGTCGAGATCGCGGGCCGCCGGCGCCTGATCTTCAAGCTTCACCCGAACGAGAATATCGAGCGCGCCACCCGTGAAATCCAGCGGCACGCGCCGGAAGCCATGGTGTTCACGACGGGCAGCGCGGAAGAGATGATCGCGAACTGCGATGTCCTGCTCACTCGATTTTCGTCGACGGCCTTCGTCGGCCTTGCGCTGGGTAAGGACACCTACTCGGACTTCGACATGGACGAGCTGCGCCGACTGATGCCGGTTCAGAACGGCTCGGCGGCCTTCGGCATCGCGAATGTCTGCCGCCGGCTTCTCGACGCGGCTCCCGCGAGGTGATGTAGAGTGACTCTTGATGAGCGTTGAGGTGAGTACGAACGGTCGGCGCGATGACATGCGCCGCGTGGTCGTGACCGGCATGGGGGTCGTGACCCCCATCGGGGAGACCCCGGCCGAGTTCAGCGCCTCGCTGCGGGCGGGCCGTTCCGGAATCACGCACTGGAAGCACATGGACGAACGCACGCGGTCCAAGATCGGCGGCGACATGTGTGAGTTCGACCTGGGCGCGCACTTCGAGCGGGTCGGGGCGGGATATCCCCCTGCCCTGATCACACGCGCGCGCAAGGTCCTGCGCGCCACGCCCCTGACCGGGCGGCTGGCCGGCGCCGCGGCCCTGCAGGCCTATCTCGACGCCGGTCTGCACGATCCCGGGCTCGATCCCGAGCGTGTCGGGCACGTGGCCGGCGGCAACAATCTGAACAACAACTACTTCGTGCAGAACGTCCGCGCCTTTGACCAGGACCCTGATTCCATCGATCCCCTCCTGGGGATGGTGTTCTGGGACACCGACGTGCTCGGTAAGGTCGGGGAACTGTTGACCATCAAGGGCCCCAACTACATGGTCGGCAATGCCTGCGCGAGCGGCAACGCCGCCCTCCTGTGCGCGATCGACCTCCTGCGCGCGGGCCGCGTGGACGCCGTGGTGGTCTCGGCCGCCACGCAGGAGTTGGATCCGGTCGCGCTGCAGGGTTGGGCGCTGATGAATGCGCTCGTGTGGCAGTCGTTCGCCGACGCCCCCACTCATGCCAGCCGGCCCTTCGACGCACGGCGCCAGGGATTCGTGCCCGGCGAGGGCGCGGGGGCGGTCATCCTCGAGACCCTCGCCGGCGCGCGGGCGCGTGACGCGCGGATCCATGCCGAGCTGCTGGGCGGCGTGTCGACCTGTGATGCGACGCGGCTGCCCAAGCCGGTGGTCGAAGGCCAGGTGCGGGTCATGCGCGGCGCTCTGCGTGAGGCGGGCGTCACCCCGGAGCAGATCAACTACATCAATGCCCACGCGACCTCGACGGTCCTCGCCGATGCCGCCGAGGTCGAGGCGATCAAGCAGGTCTTCGGCGATCACGCCTACCGCATCCCGATCAACGCGACCAAGTCCATGGTCGGGCACTGTCTGACCGCGGCGGGTCTGGTCGAACTGGTGGCCCTGCTCGTACAGATGCAGAACGGTTACCTGCACCCGACGATCAACCTCGACGAGCCGGAGCCCGGATTTGGCCTGGACTTTGTCCCCCATCTGGCCCGCCCGTACGACATCGAGATCGCGGTTTCGAATTCCTTCGGCTTCGGCGGGCTCAACGCCTGCGTGGTCGTGGGCCGAGCCCCTTAGGTGACGATAGAACCTGAACACGCAATCCACGTCGAGAACCTGACGAAGCGTTACGGGGATCTGCTCGCGGTCAACGACATATCGTTCCACGTCAGGACGGGCGAAGTGTTCGCGTTCCTGGGCCCGAACGGCGCCGGCAAGACCACCACCGTCGAGATCATCGAGACCATCCGCACCCCCACGTCGGGGACAGTGTGCCTGCTCGGGATGGACGTTGCCACGCGGAAGCGCGACATCGTCCCTCGCATCGGCGTCCTCCCGCAGGAGTTCAGCTCGTTCGACCGGATAACGGTCCGGGAGACCATCCAGTACTACGCGCGGCTGTTCCCGCGCCGGAACACCGACGTCAACGGGCTGCTAGACCTCGCGAACCTCAAGGACAAGAGCCACGAGCAATTCCAGAACCTCTCGGGGGGATTGAAGCAGCGCCTCGGAATCGCCATCGCGCTCGTGAACGACCCCGAAGTCGTGTTCCTCGACGAGCCGACAACCGGGCTCGACCCGCGCGCAAGGCGCGAGGTCTGGGACGTCCTGCTGAGCCTGAAGAAGAACGGGAAGACGGTCTTTCTCACCACGCACTACATGGAGGAAGCGGAGCTCCTTGCCGACACTGTCGCGATAATCTCGAAGGGGAAGATCATCGCCATGGGCTCTCCCGACGAACTCATAGAGAGCAACGCGAATTACCTGGTCCTCACGTTGAAGACCATCCACGGGACACTCTTTGACATCATCCGCAGGATGGGCTTCGAGCCGGTCCAGGACAACCACGAGAACATCAAGGTCAGGGTGGAGCACCCGGACGACATCCGGAAGATACTGAACGCCATGAAGGACGCCGGGGCGTCATCACTCAGCTTGGACGTTCGCAAGCCCAACCTCGAAGCCGTCTTTCTGAAGCTCACCGGCGAGGCGCTCCGGGAAGGGCCCGTCAAGGAGGTGCCGGGGTGAGCCTGCGCATCATCGGCGCAAATCTCGTCGTGAGCATGAAGACGTTCTCCCGCGAGAAGTCCGTGATGTTCTTCACGATAGCGTTCCCGATAATCCTGATACTCGTCTTCGGTACGATTTTCCTGAATCAGGACAATCTGAGCTTCGGTCTCCACGTGCAGGACCTCGACCAGACGAATTCGTCCGCTCAGCTCGTCAAGAACCTCGATTTCAACGGGAAGATCAAGATCACCACCGTCGACCCTGCCATCAACGCCATGCAGTACGCCAAGGACAAGAAGGTGAATCTCGTCCTCGTGATTCCCCGCGGCTACGAGAGGGCGCTCGCGCGGAGGCTGGGGTTGGTCGGTGGTATACCGAATGCGGCGTTCCGCGACCCGAACGCGTCGGTGACGGTCACGTACATCTACGACGCAAGTGCAAGCTCGACATCCACGAAGATCGAGATCCTCCGGGCCGGGTTCGCGCTGGTGAACCAGGGGATGTCCGGGCAGGCGCCGTTCATCAGGGCGGCCGAGACATCGATGCTCACGAAGAATTATCGGTTCATCGAGTTCTTCGTCCCCGGCATCATCGCGATGTCGGTGATGACGTCGAGCCTGTCCGGCGCGGTGAACATGAACGCGGAACTCCGGCAGAAGGGCGTCATCAGGAAGCTCTCCACCACGCCGATCACCCGTACCGACTGGATCCTGTCGAACATCCTGTACCAGTTCATTCTCGCGGTCATCTCCGCGATGGCGATCCTGGTGGTGAGCTACGCGGTGTTCAGCGTTCGGCTGCAGATCAACGCGTGGCTCTTCGTGTTCATTGTGCTCGAGGTCTTCGCGTTCGGCGGAATCGGGATGATACTCACCCGCGTCGCGAACGAGGCGGAGAGCGCGACGGCGGCGGCTAATTTCATCATGTTCCCGATGATGTTCCTCTCCGGGAGCTTCTTCCCCCTCGAGCTGATGCCGGGCTTCCTGCAGACGGCCGCGAGGATCCTGCCTCTCTACTACGTGAACGAGGGGCTCCGGGCCGCCATGGTATCTGTCGACCACACGGCGGCGCTGCATTACTGCGCGATGATCGGGGTGTTCGCGACCGTGGTCCTTGTCGTGGGCATCAACACCACGAAATGGGACGAAGGGGCCGCTTGACTGGCCAGGGACCAGGAGTTAGGATTTCGTGATTCCACGAGGGACGATGTCGGACGCTCTGGCTGGGAAGATCGCGATGGTCACCGGGGCGTCTCGGGGCATCGGTCGTGCCATCGCGCACAAGCTGGCCGCGGCTGGCTGCGACGTGGCCGTCAACTATTACAATAGCCACGACGAGGCCGAGGCCGTCTGCGCGGCGATCCGGGCCGCGGGGCGGAATGCCTGCGCGATCCAGGGAAACGTCGGAAATCCCGAGAGCGTGCAGGAGCTCTTCGCCGAATTCCGCCAGCACTTCGATCGCCTCGACATCCTCGTGAGCAATGCGGCCACCGGCGTGCTCAAGCCCGTGCTGGAGATGTCGCTCAAGCACTGGCGCTGGTGCCTGGAAACCAACGCCCTCGCGCTGGCCCTCCTGGCCCAGCGTGCCGTCCCGCTCATGCCCGCGGGTGGCCGGATCGTCGCCATGTCCAGCCTCGGCGCCAACCGGGCCATCCCCGGGTACGGTTTCATCGGGTCGTCCAAGGCCGCGCTGGAGTCCCTGGTGCGCACCTTGGCTCAGGAGTTGGGGCCGCGGGGCATTCGGGTGAACGCGGTGAGCGCGGGGGTCGTGGATACCGATGCCCTGCGTTTCTTCCCCAACCGGGAAGCCTTGCTGTCCGCGTTCGCGGAGCGCGCGCCGGCCGGGACGGCGCTCACCGCGGAGGATGTCGCCGGCGCGGTCTACCTCCTCTGTCTACCGGAGGCCGCGATGGTAACCGGACACACGCTGATCGTGGACGGTGGCTTCTGCATCGCGGGCTGAGGTCTCCATGCTGACGGACTCCGGGCTGGCCGGCAAGGCGGTCATCGTGACGGGGGGAAGCCGCGGCATCGGGCGAGCCATCGTCGAGATTTTCTCCGCGGAGGGGGCGGACGTGACCTTTCTCTTCCGCGAGAACACCGCGGCCGCGGCCGAGGTGATCGCGACCGGGCGTGCCGCCGGCCGGCCGATCACGGCCGAGCAGGTAGATGTCCGCGACGCCCACGGCTGCACCGAGGCCGTGGAGCGGGTCGCGGAGCGGTGCGGGCGCATCGACGTGCTGGTCAACAACGCGGGGCTGGTCCGGGACAGCCTCCTGGGACACCTTGGCGAGGACGACGTGCGGATGGTGCTCGAGACCAATGTCGGGGGGGTCTTCAACGTGACCCGCGCGGTGGTCACGCACATGATCGCCCGTCGCGCGGGCAAGATCATCAACATCAGCTCGGTGGCCGGTGAATGGGGGGGGCGAGGTCAAACCAACTATGCCGCCAGCAAGGGGGCGATCAACGCCTTCACCCGCGCCCTGGCGGTCGAGCTGGCGCCGCGCCGGATCACGGTGAACGCGGTGGCCCCGGGCGTCATCGAAACCGACATGTCGCAGGCCATCCGCGACCGCAACGGTGAGGAGGTTCAATCGCGCATTCTGCTGCGGCGGTTCGGCACGGCGGCGGAGGTCGCTTACGCCGTCTGGTTTCTCGCCTCCCGGTTTGCCGATTACATCACCGGGGAGGTCCTCCACGTCGATGGCGGCTTCAAGATGGAGTGAGCGGAAATGACCACATCGGAAATTACCCGGGAGGAGATCTTGGCGGTCTATCCGAAGGTCGCCCAGATCATGGCGGACGCGCTGGGCTGTGATGTCGAACAGGTGGGACTCGGCGTGTCCCTCATCGAAGGTCTGAATGCGGAATCGATCGATTTCCTGGACTTCGTCTTCGGCCTCGAACGGGCCTTCAAGGTGAAGATCCCCCGCGGTAAGATCGTGGAGGATGCGCGGGGGGCCCTCCCGGAGGCGGCGTTCGAGGAGAAGGGCTACCTGACCGAGGCCGGCCTGAAGCGCCTACGGGAGTATCTCAGCGAGGTCCCGGCCGACCGCTTCCGCTCGCCGATGAGGGTGGTGGACATCCCGCGGCTCTTCACCCCGGAGACGTTTTGCAAGATCGTCGCGCGCGGGCTTCGGGCGCCGAAACCCGATGCCTGACCGCTTCAGTGCCTTCTCGTTCGTGGATCGGATCACGGTGCTGGAAGATGGTCGGCGGGCCCGCGGACGCTTCGCCATCCCCGCAGGACTTTCGGCTTTCTCGACCTGCCTCGTGGTGGAGGCAGTCGGACAGCTGGCCGCCTGGGTTGCCATGGCCCAGGCCGGGTTCCGGCGGCGACCAGTGGCTGCCTTGTCCGGGGAGACGCGAATCCTCGGGGAGGCGGCGCCGGGAGAGATCCTCGACCTCGGTGTGGAGATCGAGAGTTGCGATCCGGACGCCGTCGCCTACGGAGGATGGGCGCGGGTCGCGGACACTCCAGTCCTGGAATTGGGCCGCTGTGTGGGGCTGATGCTGCCCCTGGAGGACTTCGATGCCCCGGAGGCGGTGCGGGGAGATTTCGAGACGCTTTGCGGCCCGGGCGCACCGCCCAGCCGCTTTCCGGGTATCACGGCGCCGGATCTCTCGCTGATCGACCGCATCCCTGGCCGGCGGCTGCGCGCCACCATGCACGTCCCCGTATCCGCGCCCTTCTTCGGCGACCACTTCCCGCGGCGTCCCGTCTTTCCGGCCACGCTCCTGCTCGACGCCCAGATCCGGCTGGCGGTGCAGCTCGCGGGGCAGACGCTACCTCCAGGCCAACGGCTCCGGCCCGCCCGCGTGGCCGATGTGAAGATGCGCTCGTTCATTCTCCCCGGTCAAGCGGTGGAGCTCGAAGCCGGTATGCGGTCGGCAACGGACGGGGCGGCCGAGCTGACCCTCGGCGCGACGGTGGATGGGAAACGGGTCGCCACCGGCCGGATGGAGATCGTCTGGCGGGGGTCAGGATGACGGGGAGACCGCGCCGGGTCGCCGTCACCGGGTTGGGCCTCGTGACCCCGCTCGGGAACGACGTCGCCGCCACCTGGCAGGCCCTCCTGGCGGGCGACAGCGGCGTGGCGCCGATCACCCATTTCGACGCCAGCGGCTTCCCGGTACGCATTGCGGCCGAGGTGAAAGCATTCGACCCCCGCCACGCGATCGAAGACCGCAAGCTCCTCAAGTACGCCAACCGCTCCCACGTTCTGGCCCTCGCCGCGGCCGAGGAGGCTCTGCGCGATGCCGGGATCCGGCCGAGGGCCAGCGACGCGACGCGCTGGGCTTGCGTGGTGGGAAGCGGCAAGACGGGCCTGGGGTTCGGCGAGCTCACGGAGGTGCACCGCCACTGCGCCCCCGACGGCCACTTCCACCCGGATCGACTGCTGACCGACGCCTTCGCGATGGATCCACTGGCCTTCTGCCGCAGCCAAACCTCCGCCGGGCTGGCCCTCTTGCTCCAGCGGTTCGGGATCCGCGGCTACGCCACCTCAGTCCACACCGCCTGCGCCTCGGGGAGTCAGGCGGTCGGAACGGGGATGAAACTGATCCGGCGCGGCGCGGCCGACTACGTCCTGGCCGGGGGCTTCGACTCGATGATCCACCCGATCGGCCTGTCGAGCTTTTGCCTGCTGGGTGCCCTCTCCACGGACAACGAGACGCCCGAGCGAGCCAGCCGCCCCTTCGACGCCACGCGCAACGGCTTCGTCCTCGGCGAGGGTGCCGGCTTGCTCGTCCTCGAAGCGTGGGACGCGGCCCGCCGGCGCGGGGCGCGGATCTATGCCGAGCTGGCCGGTGATGGCAACTCGCTCAGCAGCTACCGCATCACCGATTCCCATCCGTCCGGCGATGGGCCAATCCAGGCGATGCGCCAGGCCCTTGCCGCGGCCGGCGTCCGGCCGGAAGAGGTGGACTACCTGAACGCCCACGGCACGTCCACCCTCATGAACGACCGGAGCGAGTGCGCCGCCGTCCGCGCGGTCTTCGGCTCCCACGCCGAACAGATCGGCGTGAGCTCGACCAAGAGTCTCATGGGGCACCTGATCGCCGGTGCCGGAGCGGTCGAGGCGGCGGTCTGCGCCCTGGCGATTCATCACGGCGCCGCGCCGGTGAACGCGAACCTGGCGGCGCCGGACCCGGAGTGCGATCTCGACTTCGTGCGCGGCCAGCCCCTGGTGCGGCGGATCCGGGTCGCGCTGTCCAATTCCTTCGGCTTCGGTGGCTCCAATAGCTGCCTCGCCCTGAGAAACCCAGACGAGGTCGAAGGGTGAGCGTCCGGGTGGTCGTGTCCGGGAGCGGCGCCATCTGCGCCGCCGGCAAGTCTCCGGGGGAGATCTGGGACGCAGTGTGTAACGGCCGACCCGCAATCCGGCCCATCCAGCAGTGGGACACCTCGGGCTGGCCGACATCCCTGGCCGGCGAGATCCCTGGATTGGATCCGCGCGCCCTGGTGGAGGACCGCAAGCTCCACAAGCTACTTCAGCGCAGCGACCTCCTCGGGCTGTACGTGGCCGGCCGGGCCCTCGACGAGTCCCCGGTCGCGGCGGCGGTCAATGACCGCACCGGCGTCTATGTCGGCCAGGGAGGTAGCGGCTACCAGAACGAGTACGAGTTTTTCCCGCTCCTCACCACCGCGAACGGAGATCTCGGGACCTTCGGCCGTGAGCTCGCCGCCACCGTGAACCCCATGTGGCTACTGCGGTCGATGCCCAATAACGTATTGTGCCATATCGGCATTCGTCACGGTTTGAAGGGGCCGAATGCCTGTGTGACGAATCACAGCGTGAGCGGCTCCTTGGCGGTGGCCGAGGCGGCCGCGGCCCTGCGCGCCGGAGAGGCCGACCGCGCGCTGGCGGTTGGGCACGATGCGCCCATCGAGCCCCAGATGGTCCTCTACTACCATCAGCTCGGGCTCCTCAGCGCGGACGGGTTGTGGCCCTTCGACGCCCGGCGCAGTGGCAGCCTGCTGGGCGAAGGGGCGGCGGCGCTGGTTCTCGAGACGGACACCGCAGCCGCTGCGCGCCACGCCAGGGTCTTCGGCGAGTTTCTCGGCAGTGGCTGCACCACCGAGGCGGAAGGGCTGCTGGCCATCCGCGCCGATGGCGACGGGCTCGCGGGCGCGATCGCCCTGGCCCTCGACGAGTCGGAGGCTCTAGCCATCTGCCGAGTGTTCGGTGCCTCGGTCCCACCCGTCACCGCGTTCAAGTGGGCCTTCGGGCATCCCCTGGCCGCCTCGGGGATCCTGGATAGCGTGCTGGCCCTGCTCGCCCTGCGCCACGGCGTGGTTCCCGGCGTGGCGACCCTGCGCGAGCTGGATCCCGATCTCGGGAACCTACCGGTGTCCGCACTGCCACAGGCGCCCCGCAGTGATGTGGCGCTTGTCCTGAACCGGGGCTTCGGCGGGGCCAACACCGCGCTCGTCCTCCGCGCCGGAGCCAGCGACGCACCGTGATGGCGGACGCCACCACTCCCCTCACTCGCTGCGGCATCGACACCGTCGAGATCGCGCGCGTCGAGCGTTTGCTCCTGGGGACCCCCCCCGAGGACCTGCTCAGGATCTTTTCGAAAGAGGAGCTGTGCGATGTCGGGGATGGACCGGGCCGGACGGCCAGCCTCGCCGCCCGGTTTGCGGCCAAGGAGGCCTGCCTCAAGCTCTTCCCGCGCGAGACCGCGCTGGGGCTGATCGGTCCCGCGGACTTTGCCCTGGCGCGCGACGGCTACGGTGCGCCGCGGGTCGTGTGCAGCCCGAGGGCCCTTGCGTTGATCGCCCGGTATCGCCTGAAAGCCATCGCCGTCTCGCTGACTCACGATAAGACGAGCGCGTCGGCCATGACGGTGGCCGAGCCCGCCTCGGGACGAATCAGCTCTTGGGGACGGTCACGCCGGCCTCGTCGGCCAGCCGGACCAGCTCGGCGACCGATCCGGCCCGCATCTTCTCCATGACCCGGGCGCGGTGGACCTTGACCGTCTTCTCGCCGATGCCGAGTACCGCACCGATCTGCTTGTTCAGCATGCCCGTCACGACGCGCGCGAACACCTCGACCTCGCGCGCGGTCAGCATGCCGACGCGCCGGCGGACCTCCGCGAGGCGGGCCTCGCTGGCCCGATCGTGCTCGTCCCTCGTCACGGCCCGGTGAATCGCGGCGATGAGATCCTCGACGTCCACCGGCTTGGTGAGAAGATCGACCGCCCCCGCCTTCATGGCCTTGACGCTCGTCGGGACGTCGGCGTGGCCGGTGACGAAGACGATCGACATGCGGCGGCCCGTGGCCGCCAGCAGCTCCTGCAACTGGATCCCGGTCAGGCCGGGCATCCTCACGTCCAGCACCAGGCAGCACGGGCCGGGGTGCGGCTCGCGCGCGAGGAACTCCTGGGCCGAGGCGAACGCCTCGACCGTGTAGTCGGCCGACGCGAGCAGCCGAGTCAGGCTCTTCCGGACGGAGGGGTCGTCATCCACCACGAGGACGAGCGGCGCGACTGCCGTCATCGCTCTTTCTCCGCCACGGGCAGCGTGAAACGGAAGCTCGCCCCTCCCCGCAGATTGTTCTCGGCCCCCACCGCGCCGCCGTGCGCGTTGACGATGGTGCGTACGATGGCCAGACCCATGCCCAGCCCCTCGCTCTTGGTCGTGTAGAGCGGCTCGAAGATGTGGCCGAGGTCCTTCAGGGCGATGCCCGGCCCTGAGTCCTCAACCGTGACCCGGAGAGCGGCGGCGCCGTCTCGGCCCGTCCGGATGACGAGGGTCCGCGCCCCCGCGTGAGGCTCCCGCATGGCTTCCAGGCCATTGAGCACCAGGTTGAGCACCACTTGCTGGAGCTGGACCCGGTCGCCGCGCGCGCCCGGGAGGTCCGGGGAGAGCTCGAGGCTCATCGATACGTTGCGCATGATCGTATCGCTTCTCATGAGCCACGCCACCGCCCCGACGATCTCGTTGAGGTCGAGAGGCACGAACTCGGGCTCCCCCTTCTTGAGCAGGCCGCGCAGCCCCCTGATCACGGCGGCGGCCCGCTTGTCGTCCGCCACGATATCGCTCAGGATCTCGCGCACCTTTTCGAGATCCACCACGTCGCCGGCGACGAGGCGCTGGGCCGCCTGCGCGTTGCTGAGGATCGCGGTCAGCGGCTGGCTCAGCTCGTGGGCCAGCGACGCGGTCAGCTCGCCCAGGGCGGAGACGCGGCCGATGTGCGTCAGATCCTGCCGGAGCCGCACGGCCTCGAGCTCCCCCTGCTTGCGCGCCAACGCATTGGCGAAGACTTCACCGAGGAGGTGGAGCTGCTGGATCAGCTCGTCCGACTTCGCGCGCTCCGCGCCGACCGTGCTGAATATCAGCCCTCCCACCACGATCCCACTCACGAGCAGGGGCACCGCGACGCGCCGTCATCCACGGAAACTCACCCGCCTCCACCCACTCCTCGACCGCCCATGAACGCGTGGCCGTGCCGTCCCGGGTGAACTCGATCAGGCTGCCCCGATCGACCCCCAGGAAATCGACGACCTGGCGAAGCCCGCGCTGGACCGATGGGTCGAAATCGGCGGCCGACAGATGGCTGAACGCGGCCGCCAGGGAGGACAGGAGCTTCTCGAAGCGCAGCCGCTCGGCGAGCGAGAGCTCCATCCGCCGGCGGTCCAGGACGCCGGCGAAGGCCTTGCTGAGGAGGCGGAGCCGCTCCACCAGGTCGTCCGGCCAGGCGTAGCCGGCACGGAGGGAGCCGAAGGAGAGCACGCCGAGGATGGGTCCCCCGGTGCGCAGGGGGATCAACACCTTCGAGCATGTGCCCACGCGCTCGAAGCTGGCCCGATCGATCGCCGCCGCCTCGGGAAGCTCAGCGAGTCGCGAGAATCGGACGACCTCCCCACCCCGCAGTCTCCCCGACACCCAGGGGAACTGGTCGGCGGCCGTGACCTGCGGCGGCTCCTCGAGGCCCGGCCGCGCCCACGAGAGTCGGAGCCTCGGCCTGCCTTCGGCGTGCTCGTCGAGACCGCCTCGATCCACGCCCAGGAACGTGACGACCTGCTCGAGCGCGCGCTCGATCGCCACGTCGGTGTCGCGGGCGGTGACGTGAATCAGCCCGGCGGACAGCGCCGAGAGGAGCGTCTCGAAGCGCAGGCGGCTCGCCAGCACGAGCTTCGTCGGCCGGTCCGCCCGCCGGCGAGCCAGGTCGCGCAGCTTCACCTCAGCCCCCCCCGGCCCGCTTCGCCGACGGACAGAGCCGCCATACTGGGAAGGTTCCGGAGAACTTCAGATCGAATGTCTGCTCCCTGTGCGTGTTCGGGCTAACGGCCCTGGGCGTCTACGCGGGCATCGCGCTCTCTGGTTTCGTCTCTCTCCCGCCGCACGGGCCGGTCTCGCTGACCGACCGGGCCGCAGAGCCACCAGATGACGAGCAGGCCCAGAGCTATGACCAGAATGCGCAGGTCGCCATCGATCATCAGGGATCCCTATACATCCTCAATACGCCCCTCACCCCTCGGAATCTGTTCCGAATTGGACATACGGCGGGCGGTCTACCGCTGATTCAGATCGAGGACAGGATCGGTGTCTCCGCGCCAAGCATGCTGCGGAGAACGTTGGGATGTACCGGCTTCACCAGGTGGGCGTCACAACCGGCCTGCATGGACTGGCGGTGATCCTCCGCCTGACCATATCCGCTCAGCGCGATGATGGTCAGGTTGGACTCCGGCGCTTCCTCGCGCATCCGGCGAGCCACCTGGTACCCGTCCATGCCGGGCAGGCCCACATCGACCAGCACCACATCGGGCTTGAACTTGTTCAGAACCTGAAGCGCGGCCGGTCCATCGTGGGCGATCCTCACCTCGTGATCATCGCATCGCAATATCAGGGCCAGACTCTCGGCGACATCTGGATGATCTTCGACGATCAGGAGGCGTCGAGGATTCGGTATCCTCGCCGTCTTGAGAACCGCCGGCGGCGGGGGCGTGTGCGGAGCCGGTAGGCCCGGCAATCGTACCGTGAACTGGCTGCCCATGCCGGGCCCCTCGCTCGTAGCCTCGACGCTCCCTCCATGCCTCTCCGCCAGGTCCCGCACCAGCGCCAGTCCCAGTCCAAGGCCGCCGGCCGAGGAGTCCAGCTGGGTGAACAGGTCAAAGACGTTGCCCAGCTGGTCCGCGGGAATGCCTCGGTCGATCGTGCGCTGACCCAGATCTGGCCACCTGCGGGGGTGTACTTGGCGGCATTATCCAGAAGGTTCGAGAGCAGCTGGGCCAGCCGGACGGCGTCGCCCATGAGCCACATCGGCGCACCGGGCAGCTCCACCGACAGCGTCTGACCGCGACGCCCGATCTGAGCTTGCGCCGTCTCGACCGCGGCGGCCACCGCGGTTTGAAGCTCGACCGGCCCGGTTTGAAGCTCCAGCTTGCCCCGGCCGATCCTCGAGAGGTCGAGTAGATCGTGGGCCACCCGGGCGAGGTGCAGAGATTGCCGAGCGACGACTTGCACCGCCGTCGCGTGCCCCGCCGTGTCCACCTCTTGGAGGATATGGACCGCGTTGCAGATGGCGGCCAGCGGGTTCCGAAGCTGGTGGCCCACCATCGCCACGAACTCATCTTTGCGGTGATTCGCCTCTTCGGCGGCCTCGAGCGCGTTCCACAGCTGCCATCCGGCCGACGCGAACTGGGCGAGCGTCCGGACGACCCGCTCATCCTCCCGGTCGAACCTCCGCTCATCGGTATGGCTCACGATCCACACCGTTCCCACCGGCCTGCCGTGAACCCGAAACGGAATGAGCAAGACCTCGAGCGCCCGGTCAAGGCCTTCGGAGTCGGGCAGCCGGAGGGGGGACGTGTCGAGAGCTCGGAGCGAATATCGACTTCCGCGAGGGTGGCCGTGGGTCCGGCCGATTCATCCGTATGTCTTACCGGTTCACGAGCGGGGCCGGCCGTCATTCCTCTACCTCGCCCCGCAGCGGCGCGCCGCCAGTCGACCAGGTCAGCCTTCCTCGCTCCCATACACCCTCGATACGCCCTTCACGTGCGTAGAATCTGTCCCTAACTGGACACGGGCATGCGCCCGTCACGAGGAGCGAACATCGCCACGGGCGGCCTACCCGTGCAGGAGGACGTTGAGGAGGGAACTGTGAATGTGCAGGCCCCCGTTGTATTCGATGAAGCCGAGCTTCCTGAACTTGTTCATGAACCCGCTGATCCGCGGCCGAGTGGTACCGACCATCTCGGCGAGGACTTCCTGACTGATCTTCGGAATCACCGGCTCGGTGGCCCCTTCCTTGCCAAAGCGGGCCAGCAACAAGAGCACCCGCGCCAGCCGCTTCTCGCTCGAGTTGAAGAGCTGATCCACCAGGTCTTCCTCGAAGCGCACGTTGCGGGCCAGCAGGTGCGCCATGAAGCGCTCGGAGAACAACGACCGCTCGTGGAGCAGCCCGATCATGGTCTGCCTGTCGACTCGCACGACCGACACCTCGGTCATCGCCGCCGCGGTGGCCATCCGGATGGGCTGGCCGGCGAGACACCCTTCGCCAAAGAAGTCCCCACGTCCGAGCATGGCGACGACCGCAGATTTCCCCCGCTCCGACACCACCGTCAGCTTGATCTGCCCTCTCTCGAGGTAGAACACGGCGTCCGCGGGATCCCCTTGGGCGAAAACGACTTGCTTCTTCCGGTACGGGGAGGTCGATCGTCCCGTCCCGGCCTTCGTCAGGAACGCCTTTGCATCGAACCCAGCAGGCTGTTTGCGTCCCATCGCGGCCCTCCGTCGCATCCGGGTCACCAACCTCTTGGCTCCCGTCACATCGCAGGCTTCGCGCCTACCTATACGCCGTTCATCCCATGGAATCTGTTCCGCTTTGAACACCGAGGACCTGTCCCGAACTGAACAACCCGTGGCCGCGCGAGCCGCGGCCCATTGGCCATTGGTCCTATAGGCATGGCTCCTGCCCGCTAGTAGCGTGGTGGCGGAGGAATTTATGAAACCGATCATGCTCCTCGGCGTCGCGCTGATCGTCATCGGCGTTCTCGCCCTGGCCTATCAGGGCATCACCTACACGACCCGTGAGAAGGTCATCGACCTGGGCCCCCTCCAGGCCTCGGTCGACAAGAAGAAGACGATCCCCCTTCCCCCGATCCTCGGCGCGCTGGCGTTCGCGGCCGGCGTCATCCTGGTCGTGGTCGGGAACAAGCGCTCCTAGACGGAGCCCGCGTGCCCCGCCCCCCGGCATGAAGATCCTGGTCGCGGAGGACGATCGGGTGTCGCGCCTCCTGCTGGAGACCCATCTCAAGAGGTGGGGACACGAGCCGGTCGGTGCCAAGGCCTGGGACGTGCTGCAGAGGGAGGGCGCGCCGAGGCTGGCCATCCTGGACTCGATGATGCCCGGACTGGACGAGGTTGAAGTCTGCCGCCGGGCCCGTGGGCGAACGGCCGTACGGCCTCTCTACATCACCCTGCTCACGTCTCGCGCCGATCGCCAGGACGCCATCGATGGTCTGGGCGCCGACGACTACGTCACGAAGCCCTTCGACGCCGCCGAGCTGCGTGCCCGGGTGAACGTAGGAGTCCGGGTCGTGGAGCTGCAGGTGGAGCTGGCGGCGCGGATCGCCGACCTGGAGGAGGCGCGAGCGCGTGGACCAGCTTCACGGGATCCTGCCCATCTGCTCGTACTGCAAGAAGGTGCGGAACGACAGCGATTCCTGGCAGCAGGTGGAGGCGTACGTGAGCGCCCATTCCGCCGTCCGCTTCAGCCACGGGTGTGCCCGGAGTGCGTGAAGACCGTGCTGCAGCCCGAGCTGGACGAGTTGAGGCAGGCGCGCGCCTCGCGAGCGAACCTTAGCCCTTAAGCCAGCCTAAGTTCTCGCCATTTCTACCGTCCGGGAGGTCTGCCTGCCTCCTGCGCCAGTCGTGGGATAATTCGCGGGATGGGCTCGCCTGAACGGGGGTGCTTGATACCGCGCCCGGCCATGGTCGCGGCACTCAGTTTGCTGCTCCTCTCTGCGCCCGTCGAGATCGCTTCCGCTCAGGTCCCGGTCCCGGTCGAGACCCCGTACACGCTCATGGACGACGAGAGGCGGCTACATTTCGAAGCCGGCGCCGAGGCTCCCTTGCGGGGCAATGGGCCGTTGACCGGCTACGTCTACGCGTTCGTCACGCGGCCGCACTTCCTCGACAAGGATCTCTACCTCCGGATGGTCGTCGCGCCGGTCTACGCGGCGGCGGAGCTGATCCACGACCGGTGGCCCACCGTGGACAGTGCCATCGGCGTCGGCCTCGGCGGAGGCCTCTTTGCGGCGAGCCATGTCGAATTCCGCGACGGCCGCTTCAAGGACCAGGAGTCGTTCTCCGGCGACTCGGCCGAAGGGACCCTCGCCTACTACCACCGCGGCCCAAAGATCTTCAACCTCCTGCCGCTCGAAGGCCAGATCCGTCTGCGGCCCAAGTACGTCTGGTACGACCGCTCCGCGGATACCTCGGACCGCTTCCGCCTGCCCGAGAACTCCGCCATCTACGAGGGACGCGCGGGCATCCGCCTGGGGGGCATGCCTCCGGAGCTCTACCCCACCACCGCCCTGGAGCTGTCGTTGTGGCACGGCGTCGGCTACCGCGAGACCGCCGGCCGCTACGGCTTCGCGGAGCAGCCCGAGGAGACCAAGCACCTCACCCAGCGGACGTGGGCCCGCGCGGGCGGGACGTTCACGTTCTGGGGGACCCAGGCGAGCGCCTATCTCAACGCCGGCATCGCCGAGGATACGGACGCGCTGTCGGCATTCCGCCTGGGGGGCGGCCTCCGCATGCGGACCGAATTCCCCCTGCTATTGCGCGGATACAATACCGACGAGATCTTCGCGCGGCGCTACCTGCTGCTGAATTTTTCCTACCGATTCCCGATCTGGCCCGGGCAGGACCGCGTCCACCTCGAGCTGGTGGGCGACTATGCGCGGGTTGCCTACGTCACGAACCATCACCTGCCCCGCAGCGGCCTCGCGGGCGTGGGCGCCACCCTCTCCTTCGCCCTCACCAAGGGCCTCACGCTGGCGGTCGGGTACGGCTACGGTGTCGATGCGCCCCGCCACCACGGCTTCGGCGGCCACGAGGTGACCACGCTCCTCGAATTCAAGTACTAGAAACCGAGGGCTCGCGGGCTGAGGGCCTGTTACTTGCTGCGCCCCTGACCTCTCTCCTGCCCCCGCTCCCTCTCCTGCCCCTGCTCTGGCTGCTGCGGTGGCTCCTGCTTCTCAGCCTTACCTTGCCCCTTAGCCTGCGGTCTATCCTGCTTGTCGTGGGACTTTGGCGCCTCTTGCTCATTCCGGCCTGGCGCCGGCTGTGGCTGCTGCTTCTGATCCTGGACCGCCGGAGCTACCTGCGGAGGAGGGGCCGCGTTGCCTTTCCCTTGCGGCGGGGATGAGCGTAGGACGGCTGGAGGACTCGGCTGAGGCGGCGGGGGCGCGCTGGAACGCTGGCTATCCTTGTCCTGCTGCCTGCGCTCCGCCGGCTGCGACTGCGCTCGCTGTTGCTGAACGTGCTCCCGCACTACGGGCTCTTTCGGCTCATACCGGTACTTCTCGCGCTGCAGCACTTGCTGCTGCTCCACTCCGGGATATCGATCCCCGGAATACTGCCGCTGGTAAACCGGTAGCGGGGCGGGCGCATGACGAGCGCGACGGTCCCATCGGTCCCATCCGCTTCGACGCTGCTCCCAGTCATGGCCCCAGCGCTCGCCCCAACGTGGCGGCCCATCGGACCGCCACCCGGCCCAGGCGACTGGCGGATGGCGATAGTAGCGCACGGGTATCCGAAGGACGAACACCGGCACGACTTCCGGGCCCACCAGCCCCCAGGGGCCGTTGTACCAGGAGCTCGCGTACCAGTTATCCCTTTCGTACGCCCAGTACATGCCATCGTAGAAGAACAGGTTCACGTCCCCTCTGGGAGCGTAGTAGACCGGGTAGTCCGGCACCACTACGAGCTCGGGGAACGACGGCAGGTTGATCCCGATGCTCACGCTGGGAAGTCCGATGCCAATACTCACTTGAGCAGCGGCCGGAGTCGGCGCGAAGAACAGGCCCAACAGTAGAATGAGTGCGTCGTAACGCATTTCCCCTCCTCTGCCACCGAGGATGCAGACTCTTCTCACGCAGTTTCGCTCAGGGGAAGACGGCCGCCTATTGGACCTTCGCCCTATGCGGCGGTCAAGCTCCTCGGCGCCTGACCCGCTACTCTACTACCTGCCCCGCCCGGGCCCTCCCCGGTCCCGGTCATCACGCCGGTCGTCGCGCCGATCGTGATCCCGGCCGCGGCCCCGGTCGTGATCATCATGCCGATCCCGCCACTGCCGCTTTGCCGCCCACTCGTGTCCCCACTCATTGCCCCAGCGCGGAGGGTGCTGCCTCTGCCACTGATTCCAGTGCCCGGGCCGGGCGCGGTAGTAGTTCACCGGCACCAGCAGGACAGACTGCGGCACGACGTTCCGGCCGACCACGGCCCAGGGGCCGTTGTATCCGCGGCTCGCGTGCCAGCCGCCGTTGGCAAAGGCCCAGTACCGGCCGTCGTGGAAGAACAGGTTCGAGTGACCGGACGGCACGTACTGGACCGATCGGACTTCGGGGACGACGACGAGCCGAGGCGGCGACGGAAGGCGGATGCCGATGTCGACATGCACCTGAGCGTACGCGGGCGCAACCAAGGCAAATGTCAGCAGGGCAAAGATGAACACACGCATGAATGATTCTCCCATGACTTCACCTCACCTTCGCCGGTGATGAGGTGTTCGACTGTCTACTCTCGACTCTAGTCGCCGCCGGTTAGACGCCCTATTGGACCTTCGTCCAGTTGAGCGGGGAGAACAGTGACCACGAATCCGGGGCGGGGCTGTACGAGTGCGCGACTACCGAGGGGCGGGAGGAGGGCCGCCCGCCACCTAAGGTGACCGGGCCGAGTCCGCCGTTGCGGCGGAGCTGATCCGTCCTAACGACGACCTATCAAGCGGGCGCTGCCTCTTCCTCCGCGGTCAGGATCTCCTTCAGCGCGACGGCGATCTTGTGCCCGGCGACGGCATCGACAAGCTGGGCGGTGATACGGACCTGCTCTCCGACCTTCCGGACGCTTCCCTCCAGAACATATCGCACGCCCGACTCGCGGCCCACGTCCGCGATCTTTACCGCCCGGTTCTTGTACGTGAACGTCGAGTTGCGCGCGACTACGGCGAGCCCACCGATCTTCGCGAGGTCGGTGATGATATCGTCAGTGATGCCATCGGTGAAGTGCTCTTGCTCCGGATCGTCGCTCATGTTCGCGAACGGAAGCACGGCGACGGACGGCTTTTCGGCCACATCGAGCCGCGGACCAGCCGCAGCCGATTGTGCCCCCGGCGGATCGTCAACGCGCGCGGCGGAGCCCACCCGCACCCGATACACCCGCACCGGCTCGTCGATGTTCTTGAGGGTGTGCTCTCCGAGCGACTCGCAGTCGAGAGTCAGCTTGCTCGCAATCTCGTCACACACCGAACCCGAGATGCAGACCCCGCCGCCTTCGGCAAGTCCCTGGACGCGGGCGGCGATGTTTATTCCGTCTCCGTAGATTCGGTCACCGTCAATAAGCACTTCGCCGAGGTTGACCCCGATCCTGACCTCCATGCGGCGGTCACCCGGAAGGTCCGCGTTTCGCGCGGTGAGTTCCTCCTGGATACTGACGGAGCACTCGACGGCGGCCACCACGCTGGAGAACTCGGCGAGGAGGTTATCCCCCGGCGAGTCCACGACGCGCCCGCGATGCTGGCTGATCAGCTTGGTCATCGCCTCTCGGTAGGCCGTGAGAGTCTCTACCGTCGCGACGTCGTTGTCGCCCATCAAGCGGCTGTAGTCTTTCACATCGGCGCTCAGAATCGCGGCAAGCCGTCGCTCGACGCGCGGAACGTTCTCCGCGACAGAGCCATCATCAGGTCTTAAGTGTTTGTCCTCTTCCACCCATTGTCCTCCACCCAGATGTTCCCGTATTGTCAGTCTAGGTGGCGCGGTCCCGGCGGCCCATTGGACCAAGGTCCAGGTGACGGTGAAGCGGTGGCTGAAGCCGGCTACGCCTCCCGGCCCGCACCGTGAACGCCGCGGAGCTTGGGGTCGAGCAGATCGCGCAGGCCGTCGCCGAAGAGGTTGAGCCCGGTCGTGGTGTGGGTGTCGAGCGTCGGCGGCTCGCCGATCATCGCCGCCTTGAGCACGCCCCCGAAGCGCGGCGCGTCCTGGGCGGCGGTTGCCCAGCCGGCGAGCAGGACCACGAGCAGCGCGGCTCGGACGCAGGCGATCCAGGATCTGCGAGTGGTCATAGGGCGGCTCCTCCGGAGGCGTTATCTGTCCTCGTGCCTCCGCAGGGTGGCCCGGCGCCCGGGGCATGTCAAGAAGCGATGCCGTGCGGCCGACGTGCCTGAAGAGCGGGCTGCTCCGGCGGTTGCCGGTCTCGCCCGCGCACGCTACACTCCGCCCACCACGCGGGAATCGAGCGCATGGACATCGCGATCGTCGGCGGCGGCATCGGCGGGCTCACCCTCGCGCTCGCCCTGCACCAGCGCGGCCTCCCCTGCCGCGTCTACGAGGGCGCACCCGAGGTGAAAGAGCTGGGCGTCGGCATCACGCTGCTGCCCCACGGCATGCGCGAGCTGACCGCGCTCGGCCTCGGCGAGGCGCTGGCGCGCCAGGGCATCGAAAACCGCGAGAGCTGCTTCTTCAACCGCTTCGGCCAGCTCATCTACGCCGAGCCGCGCGGCCGGGCCGCGGGCTACCCGGTCCCCGAGGTGGGGATCCATCGCGGCCGGCTGCACCTGGCCCTGTGGCAGGCCGCGGTGGCGCGGCTCGGCGCGACGCGCGTCCTCGCCGATCACCAGTGCGTCGGGCTCGACCAGAGCGACCAGTGCGTGACGCTGCACTTCCGCTCGGCCGCGCCCAGCGCGATGCACGCGCCCGTCACCGCCGACGTCGCCATCGCCTGCGACGGGGTGAACTCGGTCGTACGCCGGCAGTTCTACCCTGGCGAGGAGCTGCGCTTCGTCGGCATCAACACCTGGCGCGGCGTCACGCGCGCGAAGCCCTTCCTGACCGGCCGCAGCTATGTGCGCGTCGGCTCGATCCAGGGCGGCAACCTCGTGATCTATCCGATCGTCGACGACGTCGACGGCCAGGGACAGCAGCTCATCAACTGGAGCGTCCAGGTCGCCCAGCCCGGGTACGACCGCAACGACTGGAACAAACCGGGCCGCCTGGAGGATTTCCTCCCCATCTACGCGCGATGGACCTTCGATTGGCTGGACGTCCCCGACCTGCTCCGCCGCTCGGACGTCATCTTCGAGTACCCCATGGTGGACAAGGACCCCGTCGATCGCTGGACCTTCGGCCGCGTCACCCTGCTGGGCGACGCCGCGCACCCGATGTACCCGCGCGGCTCCAACGGCGCGGCGCAGGCCATCCTCGATGCGCGCGCGCTCGCCGATTGCCTGGCCGCGGGTGGCGACCCCCTGGCCGCGCTTCGGGCCTACGAGACCGCGCGCTCGGCCCCGACGGCCCGGGTCGTGCGCACCAACCGCGACCATCCACCGGACTATCTCATTCGTCGAGTAGAAGAGCTGGTGGGCGACGCGCCGTTCGACGACCTCGACCGCTACATCACCCGCGCCGAGCTCCAGCGGCTCTCGGACGAGTACAAGCGCATCGCCGGCTTCGCCCGGGAGGACGTGGCGTAGCGAACCCCGCGTGGGAGCAGAAAGCGGGTGGTACCGGCCTCAAGGGCGATCCGGCACGCGCCAAAGGAAGACGTGGTTGTGGATCTCGAGGACCGTGATGGTGATAGTCTGTTCGGGCACCCAGTCGGCGATGCCGTAGCGGTGGGACACAATACGCGTACCGGGCCTGAGCTCGCTCAAGAGCTTCGGGCGCAGCCGCGCATTGAGCTCCGGCGACAGAAAGAGCGTGACCACCGTCGCGTTCCGGATATCGGCATCGAACAGGTCCTCGACGCGGAACGCCACGCGGTCGCCGACACCGACACGGTCGGCGTCCGCTTGGGCTTCCTGGATGCGTCGCGGATCGAGGTCCACTCCCACCCCTCGCGCCCCGAATTCCTTGGCGGCGGCGATGACGATACGTCCATCGCCGCAACCGAGATCGTAAACGACGTCGTCACGCGTGACACCAGCCAGAGTGAGCATGGCGTTCACGATCGAGGGGTCGGTCGGGACGAAGATGACGTCGAGCTTGCCGGGACCGGCGGGCTCGCGGTGACTGGCCCAGGGCACCCCGGCGGCACAGCCGGCCAGCGTAGCCGCCGCCAGGACCAGCCGGAGCAGGCTGGTCATTCGCCGGTTCATGACGCGAGTGTACGCGGCCGGCGGAATGGAACCCAGTCAAAGTGGTGGGAGCCGTCACAACCGGCCAAAGGATCGCACGCTAACTCTGTTGCCCTGTAGAGACGTTGTGTTATTGTCTGGTCATGTTTCGAATTAGTCCGTCAGCCATAAGCGCGGAGAGCTGGGTGAGCTGACGGTCGGTAGGCCATCTTCAACGTATCCCACGGCCGTCAGGGTTTCTGGCGGCCGTTTCGTTTCGCAGCAACGGCCTGCAGTCTCGGAAGGCATCGCCAGAACCCGGGTCGCTCTACACCAAACAAGGGGAGGCGAGCATGTTTACCACGCCGGGGCCGCTTGACTTCGTCGCCGTCGCGACCGCCACGCTGCAGTTTTGGGAACGAGAGCATGTCTTCTCGCATCTCGTTGCCCAGAACTGTGGCGGGCGACGTTTCTCCTTCCTCGACGGTCCGATCACCGCGAACAATCCGATGGGGATCCACCATGCGTGGGGTCGCACGTTCAAGGACGTCGTCCAGCGCTACCGAGCGCTGTGCGGCTACGAGCAAAGATTCCAGAATGGCTTTGACTGCCAGGGGCTGTGGGTGGAAGTCGAAGTCGAGAAGACACTGGGGTTCAATTCGAAGCGGGAGATCGAGTCGTTCGGTCTGGAGCGCTTCTCTCGCGCCTGCCGCGAACGGGTGATGCATTTCGCGGCAGTCCAGACGGAGCAGTCCAAGAGGCTGGGCCAGTGGATGGACTGGCCCAACTCCTACTTCACGATGTCCGATGCCAACATCGAGTACAACTGGAGCTTCCTGAAGCGGTGCCACGAGCGGGGCTGGTTGTATATGGGGCATCGCCCGATGCCGTGGTGTACGCGGTGCGGCACCTCGATCTCGCAGCACGAGATGCTGGATGCCTACGCCGAGCGCACGCACGAGTCGGTGACCGTCGCCCTCCCGCTCCTGGATCGGCCGGGCCACCGGCTGCTCGTGTGGACGACGACGCCCTGGACCCTGCCCGCCAACGTGGCGGTGGCCGTTCAGCCCGAGCTCGACTACGCCGAATGCGTGCGGGAGGGCACCGTCTACTACGTCGCCGCCGGCCTCGCCGGGCGGTACCCGGTGCTCGGTCAGCCGCGGCGAGCCGTCAAGGGCGCCGAGCTCGTCGGACTGCGCTACGTCGGGCCGTTCGACGAGCTGCCCGTCCAGCGGGGCATCGAACACCGCGTGATCCCCTGGGAGGAGGTGTCTGCCGAGGAAGGCACCGGGATCGTCCACATCGCGCCCGGCTGCGGCCTCGAGGACTTCGATCTCGGCCGCCGGCATGGCCTTCCCGTCATCGCGCCGGTCGATCCCGAAGGGCGCTACCTCGATGGCCTGGGGTCCCTCTCGGGGGCGGGGGTCGTCGAGTCCGCCGGCCCGATCACCCGCCTGCTGAAGGAGCGCCACCTGCTCTTCGCGCGAGCCGCGCACCGCCATCGCTATCCCACGTGCTGGCGGTGTGGCCAGGACCTGATCTTCCGCGTCGCAGACGAGTGGTTCCTCAGCGCCGCCGAGATCCGGCCGCTGGCCCGGGCCGCCAACGAGCGCGTCACGTGGCTCCCGGGCTACATGCAGCGGCGCATGGACGACTGGCTCGCCAACATGGGCGACTGGTGCATCTCGCGCAAGCGATACTGGGGCCTGCCCCTGCCCGTCTACCCATGCGGGTGCGGGCGCCTCACCGTGGTCGGTTCGCGCCGGGAGCTTCGGGAGCTGGCCATGGATCCCGGGGCGGTGGACGCGGTGCCGGAGCTGCACCGCCCGTGGCTCGACGACATCCTCATCCGCTGCCCCGGCTGCGCCCGGGCCGTTCGGCGCATCCCCGAGGTCGGCGACTGCTGGCTCGACGCCGGCATCGTACCGTTCTCGACGCTGGGCTACCTCGAGGATCGCCCGCAATGGGAGCGCTGGTTCCCCGCCGACTTCATCGTCGAGGCGGTGGGGCAGCTTCGCGGGTGGTTCTACGCGATGCTCTTCATGTCCACCGCCATGGAAGGCACGAGCCCCTATCGGACCGTGCTGGCGCACGAGCGAGTGCTGGCGGCCGACGGGCGCGAAATGCACAAGAGCTGGGGCAACGCGGTCTGGCTCGACGACGCGCTCGAGAAAATGGGCCCCGACGTGATCCGCCACATGTTCGCGTCCCAGACCATCACGGAGCCGATCCGCTTCAGCTTCGAGGCGGCCCGGGACGTCAAGCGGCGGTTCCTGACGTTCTGGAATGTCTACAGCCTGTTCGTCACCTACGCGAACCTCGACCGGCCGCCCCTGCCGGGACCAGATAGCGTCCCGTCGCACGTGGCCCCGCTCGAACAATGGCTGCTGAGCCGACTGCAGGCCACGATCGCCGAGGTACGGCTGGCCTTCGACACCTATCAGATCCGCCGCGCGGTCACCGCCGTTGATGCGTTCGTCCACGACGATCTGTCGAACTGGTACGTGCGGCGGCGGCGGCGCGAGTTCTGGAAGGGCACCCTCGACCGCGAAAAGGAGGCCGCGTTCCAGGTCCTCTACCACGTGCTGGTGCGCGTGTGCCAGCTCCTCGCCCCGGTCATGCCGTTCATCACCGAACAGGTGTACCAGAACCTGGTGCGCGCCGTGTCGCCGGACGCGCCCGTCAGCCTCCATCTCACCGCGTTCCCGGAGCCCGACCCGGCGCGCGCCCTGCCTGACCTGGAAGCCAATGTGGAGGCGGCGCGACGGGTGCTCCGGGTGGGGCTCGCCGCCCGCAACGCCGCCGGCCTCAAGGTTCGGAAGCCTCTCGGCCGGGCCCTCCTGGTGGCGCCCCCCGAGGTGGAGCGCGCGGTGCGGACCTTCGAGCTGGATATCCTCGAGGAGCTGAACGTCGAACGCCTCGAGACCGTGGCGAGCCTCGACGACCGCGTCGACGTCTCGGCAGAGCTCGACCTGGACGACACCTCGACGCTGCCGCCGAATGCCGTGCCCGCCCTCCGCGCCGGCTTGGCGGCGCGCCCGGGCCGGATCGTCCGCGACGCGTTGCTCGCCACCGGCTATGTGACCCTCCCGGTGGGCGACGTCGAGGTCCGGCTCGGGTGGGCGGATCTCAACTTCATCGTGGAGGGTCGAGAGGGCTTCGCGGCCGCCGCCGACCGGGACGTGATCGTCGCGCTTGATACCACGATCACGCCCGACCTCCAGCGGAAAGCTCTCGCGCGCCATCTAGTCCACCAGATCCAGATGATGCGCAAGGAAGCCCGACTCAACGTCGACGATCGTATCCGTATCTCGGTGGATGCTCACGGCGAGGTCGCCGAGGCAATCGAGGAGCACTCGCTCTACATCTGTGGGGAGACGCTCGCGGTGGAGCTGCGATACGGCTCCGCGCCCACGGACTGGATGGCGCGAGAGGTTGACCTCGACGAGGAGGCACGTGTCAACGTGGCCGTGGGCCGCGCTTGACACCGGGAGGGATCGAGGCGCTGCTTGACGGGCCGGGTGTGCCCGGCGGACAGCTCCTACCGCGGATTCGAGTAAAACTCTCCGTAGCGCCGCTTCGTACTATCAATCCCCAGGCCCACGCGCGCACAGTCTCCGCCATGAGCGTGATGGGGGTGATGTTCGGCAGCCTCAAGGAACAGCATGCTGACCATATCGTCCTGAGCGACAGTACCCGCATCCCGCTCGCAGATGGGCTAGTCCTGGACCAATTCGGCTCTGGGACTCGCGTCACGATCACCTACCGCCGTGACCGGGGTGGCGAGATGGTCG
>WNFF01001677.1_pt1 | contig 38988 bp, 39 predicted proteins | sample 5400441 | NCBI WGS metagenome assembly WNFF01 (sample SAMN13153345, study PRJNA577476) | soil metagenome | isolation source: 120 cm saprolite under Douglas fir tree site 2 hole 3 replicate 1 | place: USA:California | collected 2015-04-18
GCGGTGAGCCACCACGCGGTCCGGAGATAGAGCCGGCCCCCGTTGAGCATGCGCCCCCACGTCACCACGCTCGGCTCCACGCCCAAGCCGAGGAACGAGAGCGTGGCCTCGAGCACGATCATGTTGGCCACCGCGAAGACCGCCACCACGATCACGGGGGAGATCACGTTGGGCAGCACGTGCCGGGCCATGATGCGCGCGTCGCCCGCGCCGTTGGCCCGCGCGGCCTGCACGAAGTCGCGCGTCTTCACCGCCAGGGTCTCGCCCCGCACCAGGCGGGCATAGAGGGTCCAGCCGGTCACGCTCAGGGTGAGGATCACGTTGGGCAGGCCGGGGCCGAGCACCGCGACCACCGCGATCGCGAGCAGGATCGTCGGGATGGCGAGCTGGATGTCGGTGACGTGCATCAGCACCGAGTCGACGCGCCGGCCCGAGTAGCCCGCCACCAGGCCGACCAGCACCCCGAGGGGGCAGGAGAGGCCCACCGCGATCACCCCGACCAGGAGCGAGATCCGCGCGCCGTAGATCAGTCGGCTCAGGATGTCGCGGCCGACCTCGTCGGTGCCGAGCACGTGGGCGGCCGGATCGGGGGGCTGCAGGCGCTTCAGGATGTCCTGCTCGTTGGGGCCGTAGGGAGCCAGGCGCTCCGCGAAGATCGCGGAGACCAGGATGACGCCGAGGGCGATCGCGGAGAGCCAGAACGCGAGATCGCGGCGCATCAGGCGGCCTCGGTGCGGATGCGGGGGTCGAGCGCCGCGTAGGCCAGGTCCACCAATAGATTGACCGCGACGAAGATCAGCGAGACCACCAGCACCACGCCCTGCACCACCGGGAAGTCGCGGTTGAAGATCGCCTCCACCACCAGGCGGCCGATGCCCGGCCACGCGAAGATGGTCTCGGTCACCACCGCGCCGCCCAGGAGCTGCGCGAACTGCAGCCCGAGCAGGGTGACGATCGGGACGGCCGCGTTCTTGAGCGCGTGCCCGGCCAGCACCCGAACCTCGCCCACGCCCTTGGCGCGCGCGGTGCGCACGTAGTCCTGGCCGAGGACTTCCAGCATGCTGGAGCGCACCAGGCGGGCCAGGCGGCCCAGGATCACAGTGGAGAGGCTCACCGCCGGCAGGACCAGGTGGGCCAGCGAGCCGCGGCCGAAGACGGGGAGCCAGCGCAGGTACACGCCGAAGAACGCGATCAGCAGCAGGGCGAGCCAGAAGATCGGGACGGCCTGGCCGGCGACCGCGCCCACCATGGCGAGACGATCCAGCGCCGAGCCGCGCTTGACCGCGGAGACGATGCCGGCCGGGATCGCGACCACCACCGCGATCAGGAGCGCGGCCACGGTCAGCTCGACGGTGGCGGGCAGCCGCTCCCGGATCAGCGCGGCCACCGGCAGGCTGCTGCGCAGGGAGACGCCGAGGTCGCCGCGGGCCGCCCGCGCCACGTAGTCGGTGAACTGGGCGTGCAGGGGGCGATCGAAGCCGAGCTCGTGACGAGTGGTGGCGACCAGGTCGGGCGGCGCGTCGCTCGAGACCATCAGGAGCACCGGGTCACCCGAGAGGTGAACCAGCCCGAAGACCACGAGCGAGACTCCGACCGCCACGACGGCGGCGTGGCGGAGCCGGCGCAGGAGGAAGGGGAGCGCTTCAGGCCTCCACGTAGGTATCGCGCATCCAGAGCACGTTGTCCGGACGCATCTTGAACCCCTTCACCTTCCGGGAGACGCCGAAGAGCTCGTCGAGCTGCCAGAGGAAGAGCCACACCGCCTCGTCGTGCAGCCCGGTGAGCGCCTTGGCCCCCAGCTCCTTGCGCCGCTTGGGATCGAAGGTGCGCTCGTACTCCTCGATGGTCTTGAGCAGGTCGCCGGAGGCGTCGAAGTAGCGGAAGGTCTGGAAGTCGGGCTTGAAGCGCTGCACGGTGTACGACGCGTCCCACGTGCCGTTGATGAACGCGTAGTAGAAGCAATCCTTGTGGGTGGAGGCGGCGGAGCGCTTGTTGAACTCGGCCCACTCCAGCACCTGCACCTTGGTCCTCACCCCGATCTTGTCCCAGTAGCCCGCGATGACCTGCGCGGTCTCCTCGGCGAGCACCCAGCGGCCGATCGACTGCCACATGGTGAGCTCGAAGCCCTGGCCGAAGCCGGCCTCCGCGAGGAGGGCTTTGGCCCGCGCGGGATCGTACGGATAGGCGCCGGGGTCGATGGTGTTGGCCACGTTCTTCCCGGTGACCGTGTTCAGGAACTGGCCGCGCCCGGAGTAGAGGCCCTTGAGGATCGCGGCGCGGTCCACCGCCATGTTGAGCGCCTGGCGCACCTTGCGGTCCTTGAGCGGCGCGGACTCGCGCGCGTTGAGCAGGACGCCGTGGGTGAGCGAGGAGAGCTCGGAGTACACCCGCAGGCTCGAGTCGGCCTCCACGGTGGGGGCGAGCGGGAAGGGGAGGTTCAGCATCATGTCCACGTCACCGCGCTGGAGCGCGGCCAGCCGGGTGGCCGAGTCCGGGATGACCTGGATCACGATTCTCTGGGTGGGCGGCTTCGGGCCCCAGTAGCCCGGGTTCGCCTCGACGACGACGCGGTCGCCCACCACGTGCTCCACGAAGCGGAACGGCCCGGTGCCGATGAAGCGGTCGGCGACGAACTTCTCCTTGTACTCGGCCAGGCCCTTGGCGGGGGCGATGTTCATGGACTCGGCCGCGAGCCGGCTCGGCACCATCGGATCCGGCACCTTGGTCACGATCTTCACGGTGTACGGATCGACGATGACGATCTCCTGGCCGAACGACGGGGGCCAGGTGAGCTTGGCCAGGGTGTTGAGCTTCGAGTTGATGGCGCGCTCGATCGTGAACTTGACCGAGTCGGCGGTGAAATCTTCTCCGTTGTGGAACTTGACCCCCCGGCGCAGCTTCACTTCCCAGGTGTTCGGGTTCAGGTTCTTCACCGACTCCGCGAGCAGCGGTTTGATCTCCATGGTCTGGGGATCGCGCGTGAGCAGGCCCTCGCCCATGAGGCCGATGATCGAGCCGCTCAGGACCGAGCGGAACTGGTGCGGGTCGATCGTCTCCGGCGTCGACGGGTAGCCGACGGTGAGCGTGGGCTTCCGGGCCTGGGCGCGTGCGACCACCGGGTGGAGGGCGGCGAGCGCGGCGACGGCGCCGGCTTGCTTGAACAGATCGCGACGGGTCGGCATCGGGTCGAATCCTCCTCGAGGTCGAGAGCTGGCGGGGGGATTTTACCTCAGGCGCCATGCTAATGTGCCCGCCATGGCACGACTGGACGAGAAGGTGGCGGTGGTGACCGGCGCGGCCCACGGACTGGGCCGCGCGATCGCGGAGCGCCTGGCCGGCGAGGGCGCCACCGTGGTCCTGGGCGACGTGGACGCGACCGCCCTCGAGCGCGTGGTTGCCCACGTCATCGGCAAAGGCGGCCGGGCCTCCGGCGTGGTGGGCGACGTCACCGAGGAGGAGCCGGCCGCGCGTCTGATCGCCTCCGCGGTCGAGCGCGGCGGGCGCCTCGACATCCTGGTCAACAACGTGGGCGGCAGCCGCAACGCGCGCGTCTGGGAGATGGCGGTCGCGGACTGGGACTTCACCCTGCGGCTCAACCTGCGCTCGACCTTTCTCTGCACGCCTACTACCAGGGCGGCTCCGCCTACTCGGCGGCCAAGGCGGGCGTGCACGGCTTCATCCGCGACGTCGCGCTCGAGCTGGCCGAGCACGGCATCAACGTCAACGCGGTGGCGCCCGGCCCCATCGACACCGAGCGAGTCGGCGATGCGCTGCGGCGGCTCAACGAGACGGTCGAATACAGCCCCAACCGCATGACCCCGCTGCGGCGCCTCGGGCGTCCCGAGGAGGTGGCGGACGCGGTCCTGTTCCTGGCCTCCGACGAGGCCACCTACATCACCGGACACACCCTCGCCGTCACCGGCGGGCGCTAGGAGGCGCACCCATGACCAAGGCCGAGCTGATGCAGAAGGTCCAGGCGACGATCGACCGGCGGGGCGACGAGATCATCGCGCTGGGGGAGGCGATTCGCCGCCAGCCGGAGCTCGGGTTCAAGGAGTTCAAGACCGCCAAGCTGGTCGCCCAGACCTTCGAGCGCATCGGCCTCACCCCGCGCACCGAGCTGGCCCTCACCGGCGTCCGCGCCGACGTGGCCGGTCGCGCCGGCGACGGCCCCACGCTCGCGCTGTTCGGCGAGCTCGACGGGCTCGTGGTGGTCGGCCATCCGGTGGCCGATCCAGAGACCGGGGCCGCGCACGCGTGCGGGCACAACGCGCAGGTCGCGGGCATGCTGGGCGCGGCGATGGGCCTGCTCGAGGCGGGAGCCTTCGACCATCTGGCCGGCCGCGTGGCCTTCATCGGCGTGCCCGCCGAGGAGTACGGCGACGTGGAGTGGCGGGTGGCGCAGCGGGACGCGGGGCGGCTCGAGTTCATGGGGGGCAAGCCGGAGATGCTGCGGCTCGGCCACCTCGACGACGTCGACATGGGCATGATGATCCACTCGACCCCGCGGCGCGAGGAGGGCAAGCTGGCGGTGCCCATGTCGAACAACGGCTGCGTGGTGAAGACGGTGCGTTACGTGGGCCGCGCCTCCCACGCGGGCGGCGCCCCGCACCTCGGGATCAACGCGCTCTACGCGGCCCAGATCGGGCTCATGGCCATCAACGCGCTGCGGGAGACCTTCCGCGACGAGGACACCATCCGGGTGCACCCGATCATCACCCACGGCGGCTCGCAGGTGAACGTGATCCCGGGCGAGGTGCGCCTCGAGACACCGCAAGGTGGACCGCGCCCTGCGAGCGGGGGCCCTCGCGATGGGCGCCTCCGTCGAGATCGAGACCCTGCCCGGCTACATGCCCCTCCGCTGCGACCCGCTGATGGTGGAGCGCTTCCGGGTCATCGCGGCGGACCTGGTCGGCGCCGACAACGTGCGCACCATCCTGCACCGCACCGGCTCCACCGACATGGGCGACCTCGGCCAGGTCATGCCGATCATCCACCCTTACGTCGGCGGGGCCGAGGGCACGCCGCACGGAGCCGACTACGAGATCGTCGACCCAACCCTCACCTACCTCACCAACGCCAAGGCCCTCGCCTCAATGGTGGTAGACCTGCTCGCCGACAACGCCACCGTCGGCCGCCAAGTAGTGGCGCAAGCCAAGCCACCCCTGACCCGAGCGGGATACCTGGCGTTCCAGCGAAAGATGAGCCGCCGCGAAACCTACGACGGCGCCGCCACAGACCGCTGAGCCCCGATCAGGTCGACACGCCCAGCCATCGCAGAGAGGTCAAGGGCAAGCAGTGGCAGAACCAAGCGGGAAGGGAGGGAGCGGGCGGGGGGCGGGGGCGGCGGGGGGTAGGCCGGGTGACCCGTTCCCTCCGGGGGATCGCCTACAGCGACCGCTCCCCGATTGGGAACTCCTCCCGCGAGCCGAAGACGAAGCGGGTCGTGGTCAGAGGCCTCCCCCCCGCCGCCCCCGCCCCCCGCCCGCTCCCTCCCGGGCTCGGGAGGAGGCCGCTACCCGCGCGCGACCGTGAAGGCGACGTAGAGCGACTGCGGCCCGCGCTGGAGCAGCACGGTGACCCGGTCGCCGTCCTTGACGTCCTTGGTCGCTTTCTCGAAGTCCTGCACGCTGCGCACGCGCTGCCGGTTCACCTCGCGGATCACGTCGCCGCGCTGCAGCCCCGCCTCGGAGGCCGCGCTGTCCTCGTCCACCGAGAAGACGATGACGCCCTCCGCGGTGCGCAGGTTGAGCTGGCGGGCCAGCTCGGGCGTGAGCGGCCGCACGTCCATGCCGAGGAGCCCCTTGCCCTTGCCGGCGGGCTTGAGGGCCACGCTCTCGTCCGGCGTCTCGCCGATCTTGATCTCGAGCATCTTCTCGCCCTTGTCGCGCCAGACCTTGAGCGGCACCGCGCGTCCGGGCGCGGTCGCGGCCACCACCTTCTGCAGCTCCTGGGGCGAGTCGACCTTCTTCCGGTCGAACTCGATGATGATGTCGCCGGAGGCGACGCCGGCCTGGGCAGCCGGGCTGTCCTGGACCACGTCGGAGATCAACACCCCGTTGGGCTCCTTGAGCCCGAAGCCCTTGGCGAGCTCGGCGTTGAGCGGCTGGATCGACACCCCGAGCCATCCCCGGGTGACCTTGCCCTTGGCGGCCAGCTCGGTGTAGATCCGCTTGGCCATGTTCACCGGGATCGAGAAGCCGATGCCCACGTTGCCGCCGGTGCGCGAGAGGATGGCGCTGTTGATGCCGACCACCTCGCCCGACATGTTCACGAGCGGGCCGCCGGAGTTGCCCGGATTGATCGCCGCGTCGGTCTGGAGGAAGTCGTCGAAGGGACCCTGGCCGATCGAGCGGCCCTTGGCGCTGATGATGCCGGCGGTCACCGTCTGCTGGAGGCCGAACGGCGAGCCGATGGCGAGGACCCAGTCGCCGACCCTGACCCGGTCGGAGTCGCCCAGGTTCGCCGCCGGATAGGGTCCGCCACCCGTGAGCTTGAGCACGGCCAGGTCGGTCTTGCGGTCCGCGCCCATCACCTTGGCCTTGTGCTTCTTGCCGTCGGCGGTCGCGACCTCGATCTCGGTGGCGCGCTCCACCACGTGCGCGTTCGTGAGCACGATGCCGGAGGGGTCGACGATCACGCCCGAGCCGAGGCTTCGCTGGACCTGCTGGCGCTCGGGAGCCTCCCCGAAGAACCGCTTGAGCATCTCGTCGCCGAAGAACTCCTCCACCGGGGTGCGTCCGCTGACCCGGGTCACGGTGTTGATGTTGACCACCGCCGGCCCCACGCTCTCCGCCACCTGGGCGAAGCTGCCCGACGGGATGGGCAGGGCCGCCGGCACGACGCGGGGCTGGGTGCCCGACGGCAGGGGACCGAGCGTGCCCGCGCCGGGCACGGACGGCTTGATCTGGTCCACCGCGCCGGCTCCCCAGGTGCCGAGCCCCGCGCCGACCACGAGCGTCACGAGGACCACGAACCCCAACGTGCTGCGCTTGAGAGAGATCATCCCTGTGCCCCCACGGGCTCGCCGGCCAGCAGCTCCCGGAGCCGGTCGCCCTCCAGCGTCTCTTTCTGTTTCAGCTCGGCGGCGGCCTCCACCAGCACCCGCTTGCGGGCGGTGAGGAGATCGCGAACGCGGTCGTAGATGCGATCGATGATGGCGCGCGTCTCGGAGTCGATGCGACGGGCGCTCTCCTCGCTGTATTCACGCTCCTGGGGCAGGCCCGAGCCGCGGAGGAACATCGACTGCTGCCCTCCGCCGAAGGTCATGGGCCCGAGCGCCTCGGACATGCCGTACTGCATGACCATGAGCCGGGCCAGCTCGGTGCCCCGCTCGAGGTCGTTGTGGGCCCCGGTCGAGACCTCGCCGTAGATGATCTCCTCGGCCACCCGGCCGCCGAGCAGGACCGCGATCCGGTCCTCGATCTCGCTGCGGGTGAGGAGGTAGCGGTCCTCCAGCGGCAACTGGTAGGTGGCGCCCAGGGCGGCGACCCCGCGCGGGATGATGGTGACCTTGTGCACCGGGTCCGCATTGGGCAGGGAAGAGGCGACCAGCGCGTGGCCGATCTCGTGATGCGCGACGATGTCGCGCTCCTTCTCGGAGAGCACCCGGCTCTTCCGCTCGAGGCCGCCCACCACCCGGTCCACCGCCTCCTCGAGGTCGGCCATGTCGACCGCGTCCTTGCCCTTGCGCGCGGCCAGGAGCGCGGCCTCGTTGATGATGTTGGCCAGGTCCGCGCCGGCCATGCCGGGAGTGCGGGCGGCCAGCACGTGCAGGTCCACGCTCGGGGCGAGCTTCACGTTGCGGGCGTGCACGATCAGGATCGCCTCGCGCCCCCGCACGTCGGGCTTGTCCACCACCACCTGGCGGTCGAAGCGGCCCGCGCGCAGCAGCGCCGCGTCGAGCACCTCCGGCCGGTTGGTGGCCGCCATGATGATCACGCCCTTGGACGAGTCGAAGCCGTCCATCTCCGCGAGGAGCTGGTTGAGGGTCTGCTCCCGCTCGTCGTGTCCGGACAGGAAGCCGGTGTTGCCGGCCCGCGTCTTGCCGATCGCGTCCAGCTCGTCGATGAACACGATGCAGGGCGCCTTCTCCTTGGCCTGCTCGAAGAGATCGCGCACCCGCGAGGCGCCCACGCCCACGAACATCTCCACGAACTCCGAGCCGGAGAGGAAGAAGAACGGCACGTCGGCCTCGCCCGCCACCGCCCGGGCCAGCAGGGTCTTGCCGGTGCCCGGCGGGCCCACCAGGAGCACGCCCTTCGGGATGCGGCCACCGAGGCGCTGGTACTTCTTGGGATTCTTCAGGAAGTCGACCACCTCCATCAGCTCGGCCTTGGCCTCGTCGACGCCGGCCACGTCCGCGAAGGTGGTCTTCAGCTCCTTGCGGTCGTAGATCTTGGCCTTGGAGCGGCCGAAGGAGAGCGCCTGCGTGGGCCCGCCCCCCATCCGCCGCATCAGGAAGAGCCAGAGGCCGGCCATCAGGACCAGCGGCACGAGCCAGGAGATCAGGTCGCGCCAGAACGTGGACTCGATGCGGCCCGAGAACTCCACCTTCGCGGCCTGCAGCTCCCGGACGACGTCGTAGTCGTCGGTGGCCGGGATGCGCGCGGTCGTGAAGATGGTCGGCCCCTGCTCGGCGCCCAGGAGCTGGCGCAGCCGATCGCCCGGGCCGGCCGGGGGCGTGGGCAGCGCGCCGGGCTTCAGCACGCCCTGGATCTCGCGCTCGCCCAGGGAGACCCGCAGGACCTTGCCCTCGTGCACCAGGGTCAGGAACTGGCTCATCGGGATGTCGACCGTCCGGGGGGCCCGGAGCCAGCTCTGGACGCCGAAGACCACCATGAGCGCGATGAAGAGATAGACGAGGGAAAACTGGGTCTTCTGCCGATTGGGTAATTTCATCTCGGGGGCTCGGATTCGATGCTAGCGGAACCCCTGGGGGGTGTCAAACCGCCGGCCCTCGTGGGCGAACGCGCGAGTCGCGACGGCTAGGCGGGGAAACAGAAGGCCGGGCCGGGGTCAGGCCGGACGAGCTACTGGCACTGGGCCCCCTTGGGAGGGTCGTAGTTGCCGACCTTGTAGGTCGTGTTGAACGAGTCCTCCCACACCTCGAGCGGCACGCGCCCGACCAGGCTCTCGCCGTCGAACAGATTGAACTTGGCCCGGTTCACGAACTCCTCGGGCCCCACCCGCTTGGCCAGGAAGTCGGCCGCGGTGGCCTTGTCGACGAACAGCGCGAAGGTCTCGTTCACCGCCTGCTTGCCGGGGCGGGTCGTGCCCGGCTTGAGCCACGACAGCACCACCGAGAGCCCGGCCACGTCGCCGTCGTCGACCACGTCGGAGAGCGCGGCCATGCGTCGCAGCATGTCGACGCCGTAGCGGGAGAACATCGCGGAGACGCGGCGCTCCTGCGGCAGGGCTGCGAAGCCCGCATCCTCGCGCTGATCGACCCAGATCCACATCGACAGATAGCGATCGTCGTCCGCGCTGTCCTTGTACTTCGGGAAGCCGAGGCGTCCCGGGTAGACGGCGAGCCACGGCATGCAGTTGTAGATCTGCTCGGAGAACTCGATCAGCCGGAGACGGTGGGCATTGGCCAGGCTCCTGGCCTTGGCCGTCGTGTACTTCTCGATCGGCATCAGCGCATCCGCGGGGGCCGCGTAGGCCTGGGCCGTCAGGGAGATGCCGTAGAGCAGCAGGGCGGCCAGGAGGCCGCCCCGCACGGTGCGGTTGTGCCGGGACATGAGGGGGCTAGTTCTGGAAGATCTGCTCCGGGCTCACCGTGATGGCCTTGCCCCACCAGTTCTCCGCCCGCGCCGAATCGACGTCCGTGCGCGACACGCGCGGATTCGAGCCGTCCTTGTTATTCCGCAGCGAGAAGACCCCGTGCGTACCCGAGGCGAAGTGGGTGGTGTGGCCCCGCCACTCCGACCACTCCTCCGACGTGGCGCACGCCGAGGTCAGCAGCACGATGCCTCCGAGAAACGAAGCCAACGATAGCCATGCGCGCATGGGAATTTGCCTCCTTGAGGGCACTCCAGTCCTCCGCTTCTGTTGCACGAATCGTAATGATACGGAGGGCTCCGGGAGAGGTCAACTTTCATTTGCCTCGCCGGGGCCCCTCAGGCATGCTCCCAGCAGGAGGCAGCGCCCCCGATGAGCCAGTACCTGACGCTGCACGAGGAGCCGGGGCGGCTGCGTCGGCCGGTCATCATCCTGGCGTTTTCGGGCTGGAACGACGCGGCCGAATCGGCCACCACCGCCGCGCGCTACCTGAGCCAGGTCTGGTCATCCCGCCCCCTGGCCACGATCGATCCGGAAGATTTTTACCACTTCGGTCTGTCCCGGCCCTATGTCCGCTTCAAGCCCGGCTCGCGGACCGAGCGCGAGGTGGTCTGGCCGGCCACCGAGTTCTCGGTGGCCCAGCCGACCGAGCTCGAGCGCGACATCGTGGTCGGGGTCGCCATCGAGCCGCATCTCAAGTGGCGGACCTACTGCGCGACGGTTCTCGAGCTGGCCCGACGCTCCGGCGCCTCGCTGGTGCTCACGCTGGGCGCGCTCCTCGCCGAGGTCGCCCACACCCGGCCGGTCAAGCTGTCCGGCAGCTCCTACGATCAGGAGCTGTCCGCGCGCCTGGGGCTTCGGCCCTCGCGCTACGAGGGGCCGACCGGGATCGTGGGGGTCCTCAACGTCCTGTGCCGCGAGGCGAGCGTGCCGACCGCCAGCCTGTGGGCGAACGTGCCGCACTACGTCTCCGGCATCGAGAACCCGCGCGCCGCGCTGGCCCTCGTCCGGCGGGTGCTGAGCCTGCTGAACACCGAGGCGGATCTCACCGATCTGCGCGAGGCGGCCGAGCAGTTCGATCAGAACCTCAGCTCGATCGTGTCGCAGAACGCGAAGATCTCCGAGTACGTGCGCAAGCTCGAGCGCAAGAGCTCCGACGAGGAGGGCGAGCCGGTCGAGGCGGTCGAGGAGCCCGAGACCGCGTCCGAGGTCTCGGATGTCGCCGAGGCGATGGAGGGCAAGGACGAGCTCCCTCCCTCCGCCGACTTGGTCGCCGAGATCGAGCAGTTCCTCCGCCAGCAGCGGCGTCCCGAGAATCCCTGACCCGCTCCCCCGAGGGGAGCGGAGTGCGTGTTTCCGGCGCGGGGAAGCGTAAGATCTTCCCGATGGGTCGCCGGTCCGCCCTGCTCGTCGCCCTCGCCAGCGTCCTGCTGGCCCACTCGCCGGCGGCCCCGGCTCCCGCGGCCCCCGCCCTCCAGGTACGCCTCGTTCCGCCGACCGCCCGGCAGGGAGACGCGGTGCTGGTCTTCGTGGCCGGGACCCGGGGCGCGCGCGACGTCGAGGGGAGCCTGGGCGGCCATCACCTGGCCTTCTTCCCCTACGGGGCGGAGTATGCCGCCCTGACCGGCGTGGACCTCGAGACCAAGCCGGGCAGGCTGCCGTGGCGGATCGGCCTGGTGGATTCGGCCGGCACGCCGCGCAAGGCGGCGGGCGCGCTCACCGTCAAGGCGGCCGGTTTCCCGGTGCAGCGGCTGACCCTGCCCGGGGAGATGGTCAACCTCGACCCGGAGGCCGAGCGGCGCGCGGCCAACGAGGCGATCCGCATGCGCACGCTCTACGACACGATCACCCCCGAGCGGCTCTGGCGCGGATCCTTCACGCGGCCGGTGGCCAGCCGCAAGCCCGGCGAGGGCTTCGGCTCGCGGCGCATCATCAACGGTCAGCCGCGCATGCCCCACTCCGGCATCGACTACTCGGCCGACCGGGGCACGCCGGTGGTGGCGTCGAACCGCGGTCGCGTGGCGCTGCTCGGGGAGTTCTTCTTCGCGGGGCGGCTCGTGGCGCTCGACCACGGGCTCGGGCTCTACACCCTCTATTTCCACCTGGACGGCGTGTCGGTCACGGAAGGCCAGATCGTGGAGCGGGGCCAGACCGTGGGCACCGTCGGCACCACCGGGCGCTCCACCGGCCCCCACCTGCACTTCGCGGCCCAGCTCGGCCGCGCGCGCATCAACCCGCCCGAGCTGTTCGCGCTGCCCGTCCGCGACTGAACCGGGCGCGTCGGCGCGCGCTAGGCGCCCGCCCGCAGGCTCGCGCTCAGCACGGTCACCGCGTGCCCGCCTACCCGCACCCGGCTCGGGCGCCCGTCGCTCACGGTCACCTCGATCTGCAGCCGGCCCGGCCGACCGAGCCCGTCCCCCTGCTCGGCGGTGAAGGTCACGCGCCCGCCCTCCGCGGTCAGGAGGCCCGCGCCGAACATCCAGACTGCCAGCGTCGAGTGCGCCGATCCGGTCACGATGTCCTCGGGCAGCCCGAAGTGGGGCGCGAAGAAGCGGCTGTGGCTCTTCGAGCCCGGCTCCACCGTCTCGCGCGAGACGCAGAGCACCCCGCGGGCGCGCTGGGTGGTGCGCAGGGCGGCGAGCCGGGTCATGTCCGGCTCGAGGGCCCGGAGCGTCGCGAGATCGGTCACCGGCAGCAGCAGGTCGTCGTCCGGCGTCACCGCCGGCCGCGCCCAGCCCCCGACCCCCGCCCGCGCCAGCCCGAGCGCGTCGAGCACCTCCACCACGTCGTGGCCGGGCGCCCGGTACGTGGGTAGCGGCGGCTCGAGCCACATGAGGATGCCCCCGTCGCGCCGCTCCACGTCTACCCGGAGGAGGCCGGCCGAGGTGTCGAAGACGACCTGGGCGCCGGTCAGGCGGCCGGCCTCGAGGAGCGCGTGAGTGGCTCCGAGGGCGGTGTGGCCGGAGTAGCCGACCTCGCGTCGCGGCGTGAACATCCGGAGCCGCCACTCCGCGTCCGGCCGCGTGGAGGCGGAGACGAACGCGGTCCCGGGGGCGCGCAGCTCCGCGGCGATGCGCTGCATCGCGGCCTCGTCGAGCCCGTCGGCGTCCAGGACCGCGACGGCGGGGTTGCCCGCGAACGGTCGCGAGGTGAAGACGTCCGCCTGGATGACCGCGAGGGGGCCGGTCACGGGCCGATGCGCTCGCGCAGGCGGCGCGCCTGGCGGCCGAGGGCGCGCGTGGACCACACGGTGCCGAGCGAGTGAGCCATGAGCCCGTAGACGCGAACCCGCGGCACCTTGAGAGTGACCGCGGGATCGAGCCAGTTGGGCGAGGCGGCGAGCAGGTCGAGCGTGCGCAGGCCGATCAGGAGCGGCCAGGCGCAGGCCAGGCGCATGCGCGCCTCCCGCCGGGGGATCGCAAAGGTGTACTGCCAGCCGGCCTCGTAGTGATCGAGCGCGGTGAGCAGCCACTCCATGAGCAGCGGGCGCACCGCGGGCGCGCGGGTGGGGTCGAGCAGATCGCGGGGCTCGAGCCCGAGCCGGGCCAGGCCCTGCCGGGGCAGGTAGCAGCGCCCCTGGCGCAGGTCACGCGGCAGGTCGCGCAGGACATTCGTGAGCTGGAGTCCCTTGCCGAGGCGGACGCCGAGCGCGCGCATGCGCGGGAGGTCCCAGTGGCGCAGGCGCGGGCGGTGGGCCACGTGCACCTCGGTCCAGAACTCGCCGACGCAGCCGGCCACCAGGTAGGTATAGCGGTCGAGATCCTCGCGCGTCTCGAGGGCGGCGAGCTTGCCCTCGTCCTCGCCGGGGAAGACGCGCAGGTCCTGGATCTGCCCCTCGATGATGGTCTCGAGCACCGCGCGGACGCGGGCGTGATCCGCCGCGGGCAGGGTCTCGAAGGCGGCCAGGCACTCGGGCAGGCGCTCGAGCAGGGCCCGCTCGGCGGTGAGCGCCTGCGTGGCGGACAGCGCGTGGGCCATCGCGGAGAGCTGCCCGGCGTCGCCGTCGCGGAGCGCCGCGCGCACCGTCTCCAGGTGCGCGATCCGCGAGGCGCGGTCGATCAGCCGGGTGTCCGCGATGGTGTCGGAGGCCCGCGCCAGGAGATACGCGAGGCCGATGGTCGGACGCACCGCGGCGGGCAACACCGCGAGCGAGAGGTAAAAGGACCGGCTCACCCGCCTGAGGAGCGCGGTGGTGAGATCCGCTCCCGCCACGGCCCCTAGTCGAGGTCCAGCGGGTTGAGGGGGCGGCCCGGCATGTCCTTGGCCTTCTTCATCCCCTCCTGGAACATCTTGTCCAGCACCTGCGGCTTCTTCTCCTGAGCCTTCAGCTCTTCCTTGAACCGCTCCGCGCGCCGCGCCGCCGCGCCCTTGAGCGAGTGGAGCGCGTCGTCCAGCCCGAGGCCGGACTTCGCCCGGGGCGGCGCCTCGTGGGCGATGACCGCCTCGAGCGCGGGGTCGATGGTGAGGCGGCCGTCGCAGCAGGGGCAGGTGACCGTGAAGGTGGCCATGGCCCCGAGAGTACCAGAAAACGCGCGTCAGCGATGCGAGCGGCGGAGCTGGGCGTCGAAGCCGGGCAGGATGGCCTTGAAGAACGCGTTCTCCACCAGGCCCACGGCGGTGGCGAGGAGGCTCGGGTTGGGGTTGTCGAGGCGGCCGGAGATCTCGACCCGCGTGGCCACCTCGTCGCGCGGACGGTTCTGCAGCACCTTCGAGACCCCGCCGACGATCGCCTCGTACGCCTTGCGGGCCACACTCTTGTTCCGGTCCTGCTTCGGGTCGTAGACCTCCATGTCCTGGAAGAGCGGCTTCACGTAGCCCGCGATCTGCCGATCCCTCGCCTGGAGCTCGGTGTAGAGCGAGAAGCGGCCGGCCACCACGTCGAACTTCCCGTGCGCCCGCAGGAGATCGTTCATGGTGGTCAGGTCGGTCCCGTCGATCCGCACCGCGAGGTCGAAGTCGGGGCCGGGTCGCGTGGGTTGGAGCTTGAAGTCCGCGCGGGCGGGCCCCGAGCCCATGAACTTGCCGCGCAGGGTGGCCACCGCGGTCTCCCCGCTCGGAAGGCTGCTCAGGTTCGTGAGGGTCGCGGTCGTGGCGGTGACGGAGACCCGGTAGCTCGGCGTGGTGGTCTTGTTGACGAAGCCGACGGTGCTCTTGACGATGTCGAGGCGGTCCACCCGGAACTGCAGGCCCGGGTCCTGGGCCCGGTCGGCGGCCTTGATGGCCTCGCGGGTGGCCGCCTGGGCCACGCCGGCCATCGCGGGGGTGTGGATGTAGTCCACGCGGATCCCGTCCACGGTGGCCGACCAGAGCTTCACCGACTTGAACTGCGGCGCGATCTGGACCTCCCCGTTGGCGGAGAGGGTTCCGCGGTCCACCGCCAGGTTGTAGCGATTGGTGATCGGCTTGAAGTAGTCGAGCGCGATGGTGTCGAGCGTGATGTCGGCCATGAACGCCGCGTAGGGCTCGGCCAGGAAGTCGGCCCATCCGTTCGCGCTCACCGCGCCCGCGTCGAAGACCCGCGCCCGCAGGGTCATCGGCGAGGGATAGACACCCCGCTCGGAGTGGACGTTGCGGATGTTGGAGGCGGTGACCTCCAGGTCGTGGACCCGGAGCGGCTTGAACGGCCCGTCGTCCTGGTAGGTGACGTCGCCCCGTTCTATGCGCAGCTCGTTGATCTTGAGCGGGTAGATCGCCTGGAGGGCGTGCTGCCATCCCTTGTCCTTCACCGGGGTCGGGTCGTTGATCTCGGCCCGGGCCTGGCGCAGGTTCAGGACCACGACCGGATGCTCGATGAGGATGTCGCCGACCACGCGCGCCGAGAGGAGCGCGCGCCAGTGGACGCTCGCGTAGAGGCGCTCGATGTTCGCCACCGGGGGGTCGGGCTGCTGGTCCTGGACAATCACGGTGTCGCGGAGGTCCAGGGAGAAATTGATCGGGCTGAAGTGCAGCTTCCGGATGCTGACCGTGTAGCCCTCGAGGCTCGCGTTCATCTTGGCCTCGGTATAGCGGCGCAGCGGCTCGTCGATGAAGAACAGGGCGACCACCGAGGCCACCAGCAGCAGCACCACGAGCGCGCTCGCCGCGAGGAGCCAGCGGCGCGTGGTCATGTGGACTTTCCCGTCGGTCCATCTCATGATCCGAGCGCAAAGCAAGGCGCGTGCCCGTGCGCGGTCCGGCGGATTGTCGCGAGCCGTGTGGGACATCGGGAAGATCCTTCCGCCCGTCATCGGGAAGTTCTGACCTCCGCGCGAAGGACCTGGCCGGCCATCTCGACGCCGTGAGCGGTTTTGATCCGCGGGCGGGCGAGCGCTCCCGGTGGCACGGGAGTTGAAGCCTCGTTGTCTGTGACCAAGCCGGCGTCGGATCGCGTGTTCAAGATCGGCATCTCGGGCTCGTACGGCGGACTCAACCTGGGCGACGAGGCGATCTTGCAGTCCATCGTCGCGCAGCTCCGCGCGGCGGTGCCGTGCGAGATCACCGTCTTCTCCCGTGACGCCAAGGACACCGCGGCGCGCCACAAGGTGGAGCGAAGCGTGCCGGTGCGCGATCTGTCACGGGACGAGGTGCGGCCGGAGGTGGCCGACCTCGACCTCCTGATCCTGGGCGGGGGCGGCATCCTCTACGACGACGCGGCGACGGTCTACCTCCGCGAAGTCGCGCTCGCCCAGGAGAATCACGTGCCGGTGCTGGTCTACGCGGTGAGCGCCGGGCCGCTGCACAACGAGGCCTCGCGCACCCTGGTGCGCGACACCCTGAGCCGGGTCGACGCGGTGACGGTGCGCGAGCGCCGGGCGCGTCAGCTCCTCGAGGAGGTCGGGGTGCGCGAGATCGAGGTCACCGCCGATCCCGCGTTCCTGCTCGAGCCCGATCCGTTGCCCGCGGAGGCGCTCCAGCGGGAAGGCCTCAACGAGAACCGGCGCCTGATCGGGCTCTCGGTCCGCGAGCCCGGCTCCGCCGCCCCCGACATCGACGAGACGCACTATCACGCGCTGCTGGCCAACGCGGCCGACTACATGGTGGACCGGCTCGAGGCGGACCTGGTCTTCGTGCCGATGGAGCCGCGCCAGAAGGACACCCAGCACTGCCACGCGGTCGTGTCCCGGATGGCCCACGCGCACCGGGCCACCGTGCTGAAGGGCGAGTACACGTCCGGCCAGCTCCTCTCGCTGGTGAGCCACCTCGACTTCGCGGTCGGCATGCGCCTGCACTTCCTGATCTTCGCCGCGCTCAGCCGCGTGCCGTTCGTGGCCCTGCCGTACTCGAGCAAGGTGGCGGGCTTCCTCGAGGACCTCGAGATCGCGATGCCGCCGCTCAAGCAGGTCAACGCGGGCCAGCTCATCGCCTACATCGACCGCTGGTGGGACCTGAGGCGCAACCTGCAGGCCCGGCTCGAGAAGACGGTGCCCGAGATCCAGGCGCGCGCCCGGCGCACCAACGAGATCGCGCTCCAGATCCTGCAGGACCACCGGACGCGTCGGGAGGCGGAGGCCGGACGCGGATCGGGAGGCTGAGGCCATGCCGCCGCTGCTGCGTCCGCGCGAGCCCACCACCATCACCCTCGCCCCGCGCACCGCCACGGTGGCGGCGGAGTGCGACGTGCTGGTGGTGGGCGGCGGTCCCGCCGGGCTCGGCGCGGCGATCGGGGCCGCGGACGCCGGCGCGGACGTGATCCTGGTGGAGCGCCACGCGTTCCTCGGCGGCAACGCGACCGCCGCGCTGGTGATGCCGCTCATGTCGTTCCATACCCAGCGCGGGGTGGCCCCGGCCGGGTCCGCCGCCGACCTGATGCCGCACGATCACGGCCCGGGCGATCCGGTGGTGGAGGGCGTGCTGCGACGGCTGCTCGAGCGGCTCGAGGGGGAGGGCGGCGCGCTGCACCCGTCCCCGCAGACCGGCTTCGTGGTCCCGTTCGACCCGGAGGTGCTCAAGCTGGTGGCGCTCGACCTGCTGGACGAGGCGGGCGTGCACGTGCTGCTGCACGCCTTCGCGAGCGGGGTCATCGGTGCGCCGCGGCCCGACGGGGTGGTGTTCGAGACCAAGTCGGGCCCGATCGTCGTCATGGCCCGCGCGGTGGTCGACGCGACCGGCGACGGCGACGTGGCCGCCCTCGCCGGCGCGCCCTTCGACATCGGCCGGGAGGGCGACGGCCTGGTGCAGCCGATGACCCTCATGTTTCGCATGGTGGAGTTCGAGCGGACCGCCTTCGCGGCCTACCGCCAGGCGCACCCGGACCAGTGGCGGGGCGTGCACGGTCTGTGGGACCTGGTCCGCGAGGCGACCCTCGCCGGGGAGCTGACCCTCGCCCGCGAGGACATCCTGTTCTTCGGCACTCCCCACGAGCACGAGCTGTCCGTCAACAGCACCCGGGTCACCGGCGCGCTCGGCACGAGCGTCTGGGACCTCACGCGGGCGGAGTGGCAGGCCCGTCGGCAGATGCGCCAGCTCGGGGCCTTCCTCCGCAAGTACGTGCCGGGCTTCGATCGCTCGTACGTGGTCCAGAGCGGGGTCACCATCGGCGTGCGCGAGACCCGGCGCATCACCGGCGAGTACCGGCTCACCGCCGACGACATCCTCGGCGCGCGCAAGTGGGACGACGTGATCGCGCGCGGGACGTACCCCCTCGACATCCACAATCCCCAGGGCAAGGGCACGCTCCTGATGCGCCTGCCCCCCGGCGAGGCCTACGACATCCCCCTGCGCTGTCTGGTGCCCCAGCGGCTGGACCGGCTCACGGTGGCGGGCCGCTGCATCTCCGGCACCCACGAGGCGCACTCCTCGTACCGCGTGATGCCGATCGCGATGGCCACCGGCCAGGCGGCCGGGGTCTGCGCGGCACTTGCCGCGCGCGCGGGCAAGGCGGTGCGCGACGTGCCGGTGGGCGACGTGCAGGGCGAGCTCAGACGGCAGGGCGCCGCGCTCTGATCCGGAGGCGGCGCCCCGCCTACCCGGTAAGACCGACCGGTCGGGAAGCGCGCGTCGCCGGGCCGGGCGCGAATCGGCGGAACCGGAGCCGGATCGGAGCGGCCGCGCGGCGGCACGCGCCTTGCGTCGTTTCGGTGGACGAAGCACGCGAAGACGAAACCCAAACCGAAAAGGAGCCGTGATGAACCAGGACATCCTCGCCGGCAAGTGGAAGGAGATGAAGGGGCGCGTCAAGGAGCAGTGGGGCAAGTTCACCGACGACGACCTCGACCGCGCCGAGGGCAAGGCGGAGCAGCTGGTCGGACTGCTCCAGCAGCGCTACGGCTATAGCAAGGAGAAGGCGCAGGAGGAGTACGACCGCTTCCTCCGGAGCTCCGACACCGAAGCCCGCCGCTAGGCGTGCCTCGGGGAGCGACGGCGCCTCCGGGCGCCGCCGGCTCTTCCGGGGGCTAGAGCGCCAGGTACTGGTGGCGGATCGCGTCGTCGGCGCGGAACTCGCGCGTGGTGCCGTGGAAGCGGATGTGCCCCTTCTCGAGCACGTAGACGCGGTCGGCCAGGTCGAGCGAGAAGTCGACGTTCTGCTCGGCGAGCAGGATGGTCAGCCCGTCCTGCTTGAGCCGGGCGATCTGCTCCTTCAGGTGCTGGACCACGAGCGGGGCGAGGCCCTCGGAGGGCTCGTCCAGCAGCAGGAGCTCCGGGTTGCCCATGAGGGTGCGGGCGATCGTGAGCATCTGCTGCTCGCCCCCGGAGAGGAACCCGCCCTGCCGGCCCATCAGCTCGCGTAGCTTCGGGAAGAGATCGAAGACCCGCTCCACCGTGAAGCCGCCGGGGCGGCCCCCGCGCGTGGCCACGTCGAGGTTCTCCCACACCGTGAGATCCGCGAAGATGCGCCGGTCTTCCGGGATGAAGCCGATGCCGGCCCGCGCGATCTCATAGGCGGGGCGGCCGGCCACGTCGCGCCCCTTCCACACCACCCGCCCGCGGGTCGGGGGGGTGAGGCCGATGATGCTGCGCATGGTGGTGGTCTTGCCGACCCCGTTGCGCCCCAGCAGGCACACGCACTCGCCGCGCCGCACCTCGAGCGACACCCCGAAGAGGACCTGCGAGAGCCCGTAGGCGGTGTAGACGTCCTCGACGGTGAGGATGGGGCCGGCGGCGGCGGTCTCGGCGCTCATCGGCTCTCCCCCAGGTAGACGCGCTTCACCTCCGGATCGCGCCGCACCTCCGCGGGCGGCCCGTCCGCGATCACCCGGCCCTGGTGCAGCACCGTGATGCGGTGGGCGATGGAGAACACGACCTCCATGTCGTGCTCGGTGAACAGCAGGGTGAGGCCCCGGTCGGCCGCGATGCGCTCGATGAGCCGGATCGACTCGCGGGTCTCGGTCGCGGACATCCCGGCGGTGGGCTCGTCGAGCAGCAGGATCTCGGGCTCGAGCGCGAGCGTGATGCCGAGCTCGAGCTGCTTCTGGTTGCCGTGGGAGAGGAAGCCCGACGTCTCGCCCGCCTTCTCGAGGAGACCGACCGCCTCCAGCAGGCTCTCGGTCTCCGGGCGATAGAGCCGCTCCACGGGGGTGAACATGTTGAAGCCGCGGCCGCGGTGGGACACGTACGCGGCCTGGATGTTCTCGTACACGGTGAGGCGCGGGAAGATGTTGGTCCGCTGGAACGACCGGCCCATGCCGAGGCGGCAGAGGTCGTGGGGGGCGATGCCGGTGACGTCGCGGTCCTTGAACACCACGCGCCCCTCGTCCGGCTCGATGTGCCCGGTGATCAGGTTGAAGAGGGTGGTCTTGCCCGCCCCGTTGGGACCGATGATCGCGCTGATCGACCCGCGGGGCACCGTGAACGACACCCCGCCCACCGCCATGAAGCCGCCGAAGTTCTTGGAGAGCCCGCGCACCTCAAGCATCGGCGGGCCTCCGCGCGAGGCGGCGCCAGAGCGCGATCACCGCGCCGGCCAGCCCCCCGGGAAAGACGAAGAGCAGGACGACCAGGATGGTGCCCAGGATCAGCGGCCAGTACTGGGTGTAGGAGACGATCTGCTGGTTGAGCCAGATGAGGGCCACCGCGCCCACCGCCGGGCCGTAGAAGGTGCCCATGCCGCCCAGCAGGGTCATGATGAGCACCTCGGACGACTTGGTCCAGTACGCGAAGTCCGGGAAGACCCCGCGATTGAAGATCCCGAAGAGCCCGCCGGCCAGGCCGGCGAACGCGCCCGCGATGACGAAGGCGGCCAGCTCGTACAGCCGCACGTTCACCCCGATGAACTCGGCGCGCTCCGCGTTCTCCCGGATGGTGGTGAGCATGCGCCCGAAGGGCGAGGCCACGATGCGCCGCAGGAGCCACAGGCAGAGGGCGACCAGGACCAGGCAGGTGAAGTAGTAGTAGTCGGAGGTCCGGTAGCTGCCCAGGAAGGGGGCCGCCGAGACGATCCGGTCGAGCCAGTCGAAGCTCGGGTAGGGGATCTCGGGCATGCCCTGCTCGCCGCCGGTGACCTCGTTCCACTTGAAGCAGATGGCCCACACGATCTGGGCGAACGCGAGGGTGAGCATCGCGAAGTAGATGCGGGTGAGGCGCACGCAGAAGAACCCGAAGACGAGGGCGCAGAGGCCGGCCAGCACCCCGGCGGCCGGGAAGGCGATCAGGAACGAGACGTCCGCCTGCTTCATGAGGAGCCCGGTGGCGTAGGCCCCGATCCCGAAGTAGGCGGCGTGCCCGAACGAGACGAGCCCGGTGTAGCCCACCAGCAGATTCAGGCTGGTGGCGAAGAGGGCCCAGATGACCATGTCGTTGACCAGGAAGGTGTAGAAGCGCGAGCCCAGCGCGGGCACGAAGAACGCGGCGAGCAGCACCAGCGGGGCCCAGGGGAGGCGCGAGCGCATGGGTTATTTGAGAGGCCGGCCGAGCAGGCCCCAGGGGCGGATGATCAGGACCGCGGCCATGAGGGCGAAGACCGAGAAGATCGAGAAGCGCGGGAAGAAGAGGATGCCGAAGGAGAGCACCTGCCCGTAGATCAGCGCCCCGAGGAACGTGCCCCAGAAGGAGCCGAGGCCCCCGATCACCACGACCACGAAGGCTTCCACGATCACCTCGGTGTCCATCCCGGGAGTGGTGGCCCGCATCGGCGCGATCAGGGCCCCGCCGAGCCCGCCCAGGAACGACGCGAGCACGAAGACCCAGGTGTAGAGGCCGTCCACGTTGACCCCGAGGGCGCCGAGCGTCTCGCGGTCGAGCGCGGCGGCCCGGATGAACCGGCCGGCCCGGGTGCGCTGCAGCACGAACCAGAAGGCGAGGGCGATCGTCGGTCCCAGCAGCAGGATGAAGAGGTTGTAGTGGGGCACGGTGGCGCCGAAGACGTGGAAGGCGCCGGACAGCTCGGGCGGCCGGCTCACCGATTTCTGCTGGGTGCCCCAGATGAGCTTGGCCACGTCGCTCAGGATCAGCACCAGGGCGTAGGTGAAGAGGAGCTGGTAGAGCTCCTCCTTGCCGTAGAGGTGCCGGAAGAGGAAGCGCTCCACGATCCCGCCCAGGGCCGCGATCGCGAGCGCGGCGCCGAGGGCGGCGAGCCAGAACCGGCCCCCGTCGAGCCCGATCCACTGCACGATCTGGAAGGCGCAGTACGCCCCCAGCATGTAGAAGGTCCCGTGGGCGAAGTTCAGCACCCGCAGCACCCCGAAGATCAGCGACAGCCCCGACGCGATGAGAAAGAGGAACATCGCGGCGGTCAGGCCGCTCAAGCTCTGCGCAAAAACAAACGACGGATCCGGCATTCGGGGCTGGGACTCTATTCGAGCAATGGAGATTCGGTCGAGTGGGGACTCTATCGAGGGCCGGCTCTATCGAGCGGGTAGCCGAGGGACCACGGGGCGGGGGCATTCCCGGTGAGTGGGGTATCGAACAAGGGAATGCCCCCGCCCCGTGGTCCCTCGGCAGGCCACTCGCTAATCCATGAACTTGGTAGGATCCACGTACTCGATCGGCTTCATGATCGCGAACGGAAACCTCGGATCCTTCACCGTCTTGCCGTAGAGCTGCCCGCGGTTGGCCTGGTGATCCTTTTCTCGAATCGTCAGCAGGGCCTTCGCGACCTTGTCCGAGTCGGTGCTGCCCGCCTTCTTGATCCCCTCGACCAGGAACTGCATGCCGGTGTAACCCTGGATGGCCCACGACGACGGGTACTCGTCCTTCAGGTACTTGGAGATCCGCTCGGTGTACTCGCGGTGGGCCGCGGTCTCGCCCCAGTAGAAGGCGTCGTAGGAGTTGCCCCAGATGCCCACCGGGTAGTCCGCGCCCATCGACTTGGTGGTCTCCGGAGTGGCCGCCTCACCCAGGCCGATGAAGTTGTACTTCACCGCGTCGAACATGCCGAGGGCCTTGCCCTGCTTGGCGTAGGTGACGAAGAAGCCGCCCCAGATCGACGACACGATGGCCTCCGGCTTCTTGGCCATCTGGGCGTTGATGAACGGGTTGTAGTCCTGCTCGCCGAGCTTCGGCCACTGCTGGTCCACGATCTGCACGCTCGGCTTGATCTTCTTGATGTGCTCGACGAAGGCCTTGGTCACGTCCTGGCCGTAGGCGTAGTCGAAGGCGATGGTGGCGACCTTGGTCACCGGCCACTTGGCCACGATCTCGGCCGCGCTGCGGCCCTCCATGGTGGTGTTGGCCGCGATGCGGAACACGTAGGGGTGCAGCTTGTCGGCCGCGGTGAGCTGATCGGTCTTCGGGATCGGGGCGATGAAGACGATCTTGTTCTCCTTCGCCACCACCGAGACCGCCGGGCCTTCCGCGGAGGTCAGCGTGCCCATGAGGAAGTCCACGTTGTCCTTCAGGATCATCTCGCGGGCGACCCGCACCGCCTCGTTGGCGTCCGCCTTGGAGTCGCGGATGATCAGCTCGACCTTGCGGCCGAGCACGCCACCCTTGGCGTTCAGCTCTTCCACGAACATCATGGCGCCCTTGGAGGCGGGATCCCCGAACAGCGCCGGCGGGCCCGACAGGGGCAGGGGCACACCCACCTTGATCGGCTTCTGGGCCTCCGCGGCCATCGGCACCGCGAGGGCCAGCGCGAGCAGCATCGTCAGTACGCGCAGCAGCATCATTGAGAGCCTCCTTTGGCCGTTCACCACGCGGGCAGGCCCGGGGTGACGGTCCGGATGCGGTACACCGAGGTGGACGCGGTGATGTAGAGGCTGCGGCGATCCGCGTCGCCCCAGGCGAAGTTGGCCACGTACTCGGGCACGTGGATCACCCCGAGGCTCACCGCCTCCGGGCTCAGGACGTGGATGCCGCCGGGCCCGCAGCAGTACACGTTGCCGAGGGAGTCGATCTTCATGCCGTCGGGCGCGCCCTTGCCCTCCCCGGTGGTTTCCGCCCAGACCTTGCCGCCCGCGAGCGTGCCGTCACCCTTCACGTCGAAGACCCGGATGTGCTGGCGGGCGGTGTCGTTGACGAAGAGCCGCCGGCCGTCGAGCGAGAAGCAGAGGCCGTTGGGCCGGTCGAAGTCGTCGGCCACCAGGACCGGGCTCTTCGGATCCGGGCCGACCCGGAACACGCCCTGGAACGACAGCTCCTGCGGCCGCGCGACGCCGTAGAACTCGGCACGGCCGTACGGCGGGTCGCTGAAGTAGACGCCGCCGGCGGCGGCGCACACGATATCGTTGGGACTGTTGAGCTGCTTGCCCGCGTAGTGGGTGGCCACCGGCGTGATCCGGCCGTCGGGCTCGGTCCGCGACACCTGGCTCGAGGCGTGCTCGCAGGCCAGCAGCCGGCCCTGCCGGTCCCACGTGAGCCCGTTGGACTTGTTGCACGGCTTGCGGAACGTGGTGACGCCGTCCTTGGCGGACCAGCGCCGGAGGTGGTCGCCGGGCATGTCGCTCCAGAGCAGGTACTGCCCGGTGGGATGCCAGAGCGGCCCCTCGGTGAACAGGCAGCCGGTCGCGATGCGCTCGAACTCGATCGTGGCGCCCACGACCTGGGTGAAGCGCGCGTCCCGGACGGTGACGGGCGAGGCGCCGGTCACTTCTTAGCCATGCGCTCGCCGGGCTTGCCGCCCACGTACCAGTCGGGCGGGTCGACCTCCTCGAACACCACCCAGACGGCTTCCTTGGGCAGCTGGGTGACGTCGGTGATCGCCGCGGTCACCCGCTTGGCGATCTCGTCCAGACGCTCCTTGCCCCAGCCCTCGTAGATGCGGATGTTCACGAATGGCATCGGAGTCTCCCTTGGCCCCGGCGTGGTGGGGGACGCTACGATGCCCCCCGGAGAGTGCGGGGAGCCTAGCACGCCGGGTGCCGAGGGAGCAAGGGCGCGGCACGGCGGTCACCGCGCCGTGCCGCGCCCCGCCTCGCGCGCCGGGCGGATCAGGCGGTGACCTGGATGCTGTCCCCTGGCTTCATCACGTGCACCTTCACGCTCGGCGCGATGGCCGCGACCGCCCGGCGGAACTCCTCGCCGGCCTGGATGCCCAGCACCTGGGGATTGTGGGCGTAGTGCACCGGCACCGCCTGCGATACGCCCGTCATCTGACAGGCGCGGGCCGCGTCCTGGGGGCCCATCGTGTACGGCCCGTCGCCGACGCAGAAGAAGCCCAGCTGGGGCCGGTAGCGCTCGCCGATCATCTTCATGTCGCCGAAGAGGTCGGTGTCGCCGCTCGCGTACACCCGCACCCCGCCGATCTCCAGGATGAAGCCGGCCGACGGGTAGCCGGCCAGCGTCGAGTGGACGGCCGGCACGAGATGCACGGTCATGTCGCCGTGCTTGGCGGTGCCGCCGAAGTTCATGCTGCCACCGGAGTTGAGCACGATCTGCGCGGGATCGAGACTGGCGTTCTTGAACTCGGGCACGAGCCCCTTGCGCATGAGATCGCTCTGCCCTCCCGTCTTGACCGGCACGCCGGCGGCGTTGAGGGCCTGGAGCATCTCGAAGTAGTCGCCGATGTGATCACCATGATCGTGGGTGAGGAGCACCAGCACGGCCTGGGGTGACTTCGACTTGACGTACTGCACGAAGCCGTCCTTCGAAGCGTACTCGGGCGGCTTGGGAACGTTGAACCGAGTCCAGCCGGCGTTGTTCCAGATCCAGGCGTCGATGTAGGCCATCTGCTTGTAGTCGGGCGTGGCCAGCTCGACCACGCCGCCGCCCAGCCAGCGCACCATGATCGTGCCGGCCTTGGCCCCCCCGGCCTGCGCGCCCGCGATCCGGGGACAAAGCGTCAGTCCTCCCAGGAGGGCCATGCCCTGCAGCAGTGAACGTCGGTCCATCAGGCCGGCGCGGACGTTATGCGAACGCCTCATGGGGACCCCCCCTCCTGTATCAAGGTGTGCTCCCGGTGGACTCTCGCCCTCTCTCCCTGGTGTCCCTCCCGTGTCTACGCCTTGAGGGTCTTCGCGAAGAGGCCGGTGCAGCGCTTCCACGCGTCGGCGGCCGCCTCCGCGTTGTACGAGGGCCGGTAGTCGGCGAAGAAGCCGTGGCCGACGCCGGGGTAGATCACGATCTCGGAATTGGGGTTGGTCTGCTTGAGCAGGTCGCCGAACTTCCTGGCGTCCTCCGGGCTCGGCCCGGTGTCCTTCTCGCCGTACAGGCCGAGGAACGGAGCCTTGATGTCCTTCACCACGTCGAAGCCGGTCACCGGATTGGGCGTGTCGGGATAGGGGCGGGCCGGCGGGCCGTACCACGCCACCGCGGCCTTGATGTCGGGGTTGGTCGCCGCCACCTGGTACACGGTGGAGCCGCCCCAGCAGTGGCCGGTCACGCCGACCTTGTCCGCGCGGACGCCGGGCCGCTTCTTCGCCCAGTCCACCGCGGCGGTGGTGTCGCCCAGAACCTGCTTGCGGGGCACCGCCAGGACGATCTTCAGAATTGCCTGGACGTCCGGGATGTGACCCACGCCGCCTTCCCGCTGGAACAGCTCGGGCGCGATCGCGTAGTAGCCGTCCTTGGCGAACCGCCGCGTGACGTCCTTCACCCACTCGTGCACCCCCCAGATCTCCGAGATGACCATCACGATGGGGGCGTTGGTCGCGTTGGCGGGCCGGGCCTCGTACACCGGCATCTTGTAGCTGCCGATCGGCACGGTGGCGTCCCCGGCCACGATGCCCTGGGTGTCGGTCTTGATCGCCTGACCGAGCGCCTTTTCCACCCCCACCGCGTAGCCGGCGAAGGTGGCGGCACCACCCACCTTGAGCATCTGGCGTCGCGTGAGACCCGCGGCTTTCGACTTCGGCATGGCTGCCTCCTTGTTAGTGATCGATGACGCTGCGCGTGCGCTCGTCCGCCGAGGCGGGCCGAGGCTAACACGCCCCCTGGGGGGCATCAAGCCAGGCCGCTCCCGCGCACGGAAACTGCTCGCACGCCGTCCCGGTTCCCGGACGCGGATGCTATGCTGGGGCCGTGGCCGACCTCGTCAACGAGTTCTCCTGGTCGCGCACCCGCGACAACGTCTTCCAGGAGTGCCGCCGCCGCTACTACTACCAGTACTACGGCGCCTGGGGCGGCTGGGACGTCAACTCCGACCCCCTCGTCCGTCGACTCTACATCCTCAAGCAGCTCGCCACCCGCCAGATGTGGATCGGCCGGCTCGTGCACGAGGCGGTGGAGCGCTGCCTCCTCGCTCTTCGCGACGGACACGGGCTGAGCGAAGCCTCGCTCATCGAGGACACGGTGCGTCAGATGCGCGCGGAGTGGAAGGGCTCGCGCGCCGGGCTCTACCGGGAGACCCCCAAGCGCCCGTCGCTGTTCGAGCACGAGTACGCGGTGCCGATCAAGGACAGCGAGTGGCAGGCGCTCCGGGACCACCTGGTGCGCTGCCTGCGGAACTTCCACCGCCTGCCGGTGTTGACCGAGATCAAGCGCACCCCCACCGAGCGGTGGGTCTTCATCGAGGACATCGGCTCGTTCCCCTTCGAGGGCACGCGAGTCTTCACCGCGCCCGACTTCGGCTACTGGAGCCCGGCCGACCGCCTCCAGCTCCTGGACTGGAAGACGGGTGGAGGCGGGGAAGGCGCGGGGCTGCAGCTCGGCGGCTACGCGCTCTACGCGCTCGAGGTGCTGGGGGTGGACCTGGCGCGCGTCGACCTGCTCGAGGTCAACCTGCGAGAGGGCAAGGTCACCCCCCATCCCTGGGACGAGGCGAGCCTCGACCGGGTCCGCGAGCACATCCGCCTCTCGGTGCGCTCCATGAAGGCCTATCTGAAGGACCCGGACCGCAACCTCGCCGAGGAGTCCGGGTTCGAGAAGACCGAGGAATTGCGCATCTGCCGCTGGTGCAACTTCCGGTCGGTCTGCCGGCCCGAGCTCGCCCCCTTTGCCGCTGCCGCTCCCCTGGAAGGGGAACGGGCAGGGTGAGGGGTACCGCTGGATGAAAGCGCTCCTGATCGACCTCGACGACACCCTGCTCGACTACACCGGCGGCGTGGACGAGTGCTGGCATCACGCCTGCGAGGCCCACGCGGGCCCGGTCGGCATCGATCCGGCCGGCCTCGTGAAGGCGATCGCGGAGACCCGGCGCTGGTTCTGGAGCGATCCGGGCCGCAATCGGACCGAGCGCGCCGATATGCTGCGCGCCTGGACCCGCATCACCGGACACGCGCTCGGCCGCGTGGGCCGCGCCGACGAGGCGCTGGCCGCGGCCATCGCGGCCGACTTCGCGGAGCGCCGCTGGGAGCGGATGGTCCTGTTCCCGGGCGTGATCACGGCGCTCGAGGCCCTCCGCGCCCGCGGGGTCCCGCTGGCCCTGGTCACCAACGGCGACGCGAGCCACCAGCGGCGCAAGATCGCCCAGCATGACCTCGAGCGGTTTTTCGACGTCCTGGTGATCGAGGGGGAGATGGGCGTCGGCAAGCCCGACGAGATCGTGTATCGCTACGCGCTCTCGAAGCTCCGGGTCAAGGCGGAGGAGGCGTGGATGGTGGGCGACAACCTCGAGTGGGACGTGGTCGCGCCCCAGCGCCTCGGGCTGCGCGGGGTCTGGGTGGACGGTCCCGGCCAGGGCCTTCCCAGCGCCGCCGACGTGGTGCCCCATCGCATCATCCGGACCTTTCCCGAGCTCCTGGAGTCCGGATAGAATTCACTGGGTGATAAATCCCCGGTATGCAACACTGTGATTCCACGAGTATTTTGTGGAATCTGCCGGAGGGAAACGATCATGCGAGATCGCAACTGGCTGCCGATGGTGATGGCCCTCGTGCTCGTGTCGACCGGCTGCGCGACCCAGCGCGAGTGGGGGGTCTGGCGATCGCATTCGACCCACTTCGCGACCGATGATCACCTGGGCTTCTCGGTGACCAACGCGGTAGCCGGCGCCCCCCTGGTCACCCCCGAGCTGATGGACAAGGCCAAGGGCCAGGGCTGGTGGGGCCGGAGCATTCCCTCGGACGTCCAGCCGGCCGACGTGGGCGGCCACTGGTCGGGGACGTGGACCGGCTACGGGCTGAAGCGGAGCGACCGGTACGGGGTGGCCCAGGTGTCGATCACCCAGAAGGGGGCCACCGGCGAGGGGGTCCTGGTCCTCCAGGACTCGCAGGTCGCGGAAGGCGTCCCGGTCGCGCTGCGCGAGAATTCGTCCTTCGGCGCGCCGATCGAGGTGACGGTCTCGGAGAAGGAGATGTGGGTGAACGGCGTGCAGCGGAGTCGGCCGTTCGCGGCCACCTTCAAGGTGGAGGGCGACCGGCTGGTCGGGACCTTCCTCTACCTGCAGTCGCCGGTCCGGATCGAGATGACGCGGGACCGCTGAGCCGCACCGCCCCGCCTCACGGCGGAGTGGGCTGGACGACGATGGTGCGGATGACCGCCAGGTAGCGCTGGGCCACCCGCTGAAGGTCGGCCGCGGTGACCGCCCGCACCGCCCCCACGTAGCGATCCAGGAACTCGTAGCCCACTCCCGCTTCCTCGTACGCGGCCAGGTACCACGCCTGACGCGCGTTCGTCCGCCGATCCATCGCGAGGTTTCCCAGCACGTAGGCCTTGGCGACCCGCAGCTCCTCGTCGCCGACCCGCTCGCGCTGCACCCGCTCGAGCTGCTCGCGCAGAGCGCCTTCGGCCTTCGCCACGTTCTCCGGCGCGGTGCCGAGCTGGGCCAGAAAGAAGCTGGTGTCCACTCGCGCCGGGTACTGGGTCCCGGTGGTGTAGGCCAGGCCCTGCTTGTCGCGCAGCTCCGAGAAGAAACGGCCCGCCATGCCGCCGCCCAGCACCGTGCTCATCACCTTGACCGCCGGGTAGTCCGGATCGGTGAGGGCCGGGGCGAGGCTGCCCATCAGGATCTGCGCCTGCGCGCCGGGCACCACCCGGGTCTCGCGCCACGGCGCCGGCGCGGGCGGCGGGGCGGGCGCGGGCACCGGCACCGGGCCCGCGGTCATCGCGCCGAAGAGCCGACCCGCCTGCGCGACCACCTCCGCGGTTTTCACCCGACCGCTCACCGCCAGCACCATCCCCCCGGGCACGTAGTGGCGGCGGTAGTGGGCGAGGAGCGCCGGGCGGTCGAGCCGCTCGAGGCTCTCCTTGAGACCGATGGGATCCCAGGCATAGGGATGGCGGCCGAAGAGGCGCGCGGTGAGCGTGTCGAACGCCACGTCGTATGGCTTGTCGCCGCGATTGCGGAGCTGGCGGATGAGGAAGTCGCGCACCGCCTGGACCACGCCCTCGGGTATGGTCGGGTGGAGCGCGACGTCGGCGACCAGGTCCAACATCTCTACCCAGTGGCGCGCGAGCGCGGTGGCCGCGATCTCGGAGGCGTCCACGTCCCCGGTGGCCTCGATGCTGCCGCCCATGGCGTCGGCCTGCTCCACGATCTGCGTCCCGGTGCGCGTGGGGGTGCCGCGCACCGCCATCACCTGGACCAGGTTGGAGATGCCCGCGTTGTCGGGAGTCTCCCACCGGGTGCCCATCTTCACCATGAGTGAGATCGCCACCACCGGCGCGGTGGGGTTCTCGCGCACGAGCACGGTGAGGCCGTTGGCAAGACGGATCCGGCCGACCGACGGGGTCTGGGCCCACCCGGGAGTGGCGGTCAGCGCCACCAGGAGCGCGACGACGAGCGGGCCGAGCCGCGTCATCGGGGAGGCTTCGGCATGAAGGCCAGCCGCGCGTAGTCGCTGCGCGACAGATAGCGCCGGGCCGCGTCGCGAATCTGCTCGCGGGTGATCCGGCGCAGGCGCTCCACGTAGCGCAGCTCCGCCTCGAGGTTCCAGGTGGTCTCGGCCAGGCCGTAGGCGTAGGCGATGCCCTCGGAGGTCTCGGTGTCGAAGGCGTGCTGCGACTCGAACTTGGTCACCGCCAGCTGCCGCTCCTCCTCGGTGGGCCCGCTCTCCTGGATCTTCGCGATCTCCTCCAGCACGATCTGCTCCACGCGCTCGAGGTCTCCGGCCTCGAGGTCCGCGCGCAGGCTGACGATGCCGCCGCCGACCAGGGCCGCGTAGCTCATGGTCACGCTCGAGACCAGCCGCTCGTCGTCGCGCAGCCGTCGGGCCAGCCGGGAGCTCTCGGTGCCGGCCAGGATGGTGCTCAGCAGATCCACCGCGTCGCCCGCCGCGTCGTCGGAGCGCGGGGCCTGCCAGCCCAGGGCCAGGTGGGCCTGCTGCTCCGAGCGCTCCACCGCTCGCCGGGCCCCCCCGCCGATCGGGCGGGGCGGCGGGGGCGGGGTTGGCCGGTAGCCGGCTGCGGGCATCTTGCCGAACGAGCGGTCCACCATCGCGCGAACCGCGCCCGGCTCGACCGGGCCCGCCACCACCAGCGTCATGTTCTCCGGGACGTAGTACCGGCGGTTGAACGCGCGCAGCCGCTCCTGGGTGGCCGCCATCATGGTCTCGCGCGTGCCGAGCACCGGACGGCCGTAGGGATGGCCCGCGAAGACCATGCCGTAGAGCTGCCGCAGGATGGCGGAGCGGGGATTGTCCTGCTCGATGCGCGCCTCCTCGAAGATCACCTCGCGCTCGCGGACGACCTCCTCGGGGACGAACGTGGAGCGGAACGCCATGTCGGACAGGAGCTGGATGCCGGTCGCGGTGGCCTCGGTGGGCAGGATCAGGTAGAAGGTCGTGTAGTCGAACGAGGTCACCGCGTTGGACCGGCCGCCCACGCCCTCCACCACCCGGTCCACGTAGCCCGGTCCGAACTTGTCGGTGCCCTTGAAGAGCATGTGCTCCTGGAAGTGGGCGTAGCCGAGCTGGTCCGCGGTCTCGTGGCGGGTGCCGACCCCGACGAACAGGTAGACCGCCACGATATCGGAGGCGCGGTGATCCTGCACGATCAGGCGCATGCCGTTGCGCAGCACCGAGCGGAGCGGCGCGGGCAGATCGGCCTCGGCCGCGGATGCGGACGGCCCGGAGCGGGCGCCCGAGCCCGCGCAGCCGGCGGCGAGGACGGCGGCCATCAGCCAGAGCGCCGCGCGCCGGAGCGGGAGTGGAGTCACGGGCGCGATTCTACTACGCCCACGCCCTCGGGGGGCTGCGCCATCCCGCGCGGCCCGGGGCCGAAGGCCCGCAGCAGCCGCTCCCCGTGGCTCGGGTGCACCGAGAGCTGGCCCGCCACCAGTCCGGCCGGGAGCCGGGAGCGGACCGCGAGGGCGCAGAGCTGGATCAGCTCGGCGGCGGCGGAGGAGACGATCTGCGCGCCGATGAGCCGCTGGGAGTCCTGATCGAAGACCAGCTTGAAGTAGTCCGCGTCTTCGCCGGTGGCGACGCTGTTGCTGGCGCCTCGCGCGTCGTGACGGCTCACCGCGGCCTGGATCCCGTGCGCCGGGGCCTCCGCGTACGAGAGCCCCACCACGCCCACCTCGGGTGTGGTGAAGAGGACCTGCGGGATCACCGCCTCGTCGGCCCGCTCCACGTCGCCTCGCAGCGCGTTGATCGCCGCGATCCGGCCCTCGTGGGCGGCCACCGGCGTGAGCTGGCGATTGCCGGCCGCGTCGCCCGCCGCGTAGATGTGGGGCACCGAGGTGCCCAGGTACGGGGTCGTGCGCAGCCCGAGCCGGCCCAGCCCGAGCCCGATGCGCCCCGCGCCGATGGTGCGCGGGTGGAAGCGGCGGCCCACCGCCGCGCACACCTGGCTGCTCGTCATCCGGTTGGCCATGCCCGCGCTGTCGAACTCGATGCGCACGCCGGCCGGATCGGCCGCGAGCTGGTTCACGGTGGTCTGCAGGCGGAACGTGACCCCGTGTGCCTCCATCCGCTTGCGCAGGATGCGCGCCACGTCGGGATCCACCCCGGGCAGGATCTCCGCGCCGCGGGCCAGCACCGTGACGCGCGAGCCCAGGTCGGTGTAGGCAGAGGCCAGCTCCATCGCCACCGGTCCGCCGCCGATGAAGGTGAGCGAGGCCGGGAACGAGGGCAGGAAGAGGACCTGGTCCGAGGTGATGAGCCGCTCGCGGCCGGGCACCCCGGGAATCACCGGCTCCGAGCCGGCCGCGATGACGAAGCGCTCCGCCGCGAGCGGGGTCCCGTCCACCTCCACGATGTGGGGATCGCTGAACCGCGCGGTGCCGAGAACCACCCGGATGCCGCGCTTCTCGAGATCGGCGGTGGCGGGCCGGAGCGTCTCCACCACCTCCTGCTGTCGCCGCTGCACCGCGTCCCAGTCGAGGTGCACACTCCCCGGCACCGTGCCGAACGCGGCGGCCTCGCGGACCAAGCGGTGCACGCGGCCGGCGGCGACGAGCGCTTTCTTGGGGATGCAGCCGCGGTTGACGCAGAGGCCGCCCAGGGGGCCGCGGTCGACGAGGGCGACGCGCGCGCCCAGCTCGGCGGCGGTCTTGGCCGCCGTGATCCCGGCGGCCCCGGCCCCGATGACCACGAGGTCGAAGCGCTCCATCGAGCGGGCCCGGCTCAGACGGTGAGGCTCGCGCCGGTGAGGGCGGCTGCGCGGTCGGACAGCAGGAAGGCCACCACGCTCGCGACGTCGGCGGTGCTGACCCAGCCGGAGCGGTCCGCGTCGGACATCGCGCGGCGATTGGCCGGCGTGTCCATGGTGCTCGGCAGCACCGCGTTCACCGTGATCCGGTGCGGCCGCACTTCCTGGGCCAGGGCCTGGGTGAGGGTGATGACCGCGGCCTTGGAGACGGTGTAGGCGATGAAGCCGCCCTGGGGCGGCAGCACCGCGCGCGAGGCGATGTTGACTATGCGCCCGCCGCCCCCCGCGATCATGCCGGGCAGCACCGCGCGGCAGGCGATCACGGTGGAGGTGAGGTTGAGCTTCATCATCCGCTCCCACTCGGCGAGCGGCGTCGAGACGAGATCCCCGCCCGCGAAGCCGCCCACCGCGTTGACCAGGCCGTCGACCCGGCCGTGCCGCTCGTGGACCGCCTGCACGAACTTGGTCACCGCCGCCTCGTCGGTCACGTCGGCGGCCACCGGCAGGAGGCTCGCGCGCAGCTCGGGCGCGAGCCGCCCCTCGAGCGCGGCGCGCTCCTCGGCCACCGCGTAGGGAATCGCCACGGTGGCGCCGGCCTCGAGCAGGGCGCCGGTGATCGCCTGGCCGAGCGCGCCGGTGCCGCCGGTGACGATCGCGACCCGACCGGTCATGGCGCGGGCCGCGCGCGGCGGCCGGCCAGATCCTCCGCCCGCCGGGCCAGCTCGAAGTCGAGGCTGGTGATGCCGCCCGCGTCGTGGGTGGTGAGATCGATCACCACGCGGTTGTAGACGTTGAACCACTCCGGATGGTGCTGGAGGGCCTCGGCCTCGCGGGCCACGTCGGTCATGAACGCGAAGGCCTGGGCGAAGTCCGCGAAGGTGAGCTCGCGGTGGAGCTTGCCGCCCGCGATCGACCAGCCGGGCAGCGCGGACAGGCGCGATGCGATCTCGGCCGCGGCGAGCTTGCTCGGGCGGGCCATCGGCTCAGCCGGCCGGCACGGCCATGATGGCCGAGCGCTGGATGTCCTCGTAGCGGACCTTGGAGACGTCGAAGGCCTCGATGTTGTCGACGAGCTTCCGGAACGTCTGCTCGAAGCCGGGGAGGGTCTTGCGCTGCCGGGTGAGCGGCGTGGTGCGGGCGAGGACGAAGTTCTTGACGTACGGGTGGCTGATCCCGCGCTTCTTGATCCGGGCCACCGCCCCGACCAGGGCCTCGTCGGCCTCCCGCACGAGCGCGGCCCGCTCCTCCCGCTCCTTGAGCGTCTTCGGGAAGTGGCCCTTCAGGAACTTGTCCACCCGGCGCAGGATCGGCGCGAACGCGCCGCCCGCGAAGCGCTTGTTCTGCTCGTAGAGCAGGCCCAGGGTGATGAAGTGGGCCGACTCGAACTGGAAGGCGTAGCCCTCCTCGCCCGAGCTCGGCGCCTCGTCCACGAGGCCGCGATACATGCGGATCACCTCGAGCGACTTCTCCTTGAGGTTGTGCGCCTTCTCGGTGTTGAGCGCGAGGATCTGGAAGGCCACCTCGGCCTCGGGCACCAGGATCGCGGGGATGACCTTGGCCTTGAGCTTGCCGAGGACCACCCGCCGGTGGTTGCCGTTGGGCGTCCAGTACACGCCGGGCCGGGGCGACATGACCACCACTGGATCGACGAAGCGATCGATCTTCTTGACCACGTCCTGCAGCTTCTTGGCGTGGGTCGGGGAGAGATCGCGCTGGTACGGGGTCGGCTCCACCTTGTCCATCGGCAGCAGCGCGAAGATCTGCCAGTGATCGCCCACCGGCTCCTGGTAGATCGTCAGCACCGTGCCGCCGTCGCGCTCGACCTGCTCCGCCAGCGCCTGCGCCTGCCGGCTCGGCTCCTCGTCGGGATGGACCCGCCACTTCGCCATGGCGGCGATTATGAATCACCGGCGGGGCTCTCGCAACAAGTGCGCGAGACGAGAAGGGAAATGGACCTGCGCGGCTCGGCGGCCCGAGGCCCGGCGCCTGCTGCTAGGTATTCGGCGGCGCCGCCGAGATGTCGGCGAGGGCCGAGTGGGCGTCGCGGTGGGTGTCGGGTCATCGACCACGGCGTCGAGAGGGCCGGCCGGATCTTCTGTTGCGGGAAGTGCGCCGAGCGAGCGGGCGTGCCGGCACGAGTAACCCGCGCGCCGGGCCCAAGGAAGCGGCCGGCGCGCGGGCGGCGGCGTCAGCGGTGCGCTAGGACCTCCGGGGCCAGGCGGGCCCGGCGCTCCTCCGCGTCCTGGCAGGTGACGCAGGTCGTGACCTCGGGAATGGCCCGGAGGCGGGCCGTGGCGATGGGCTCGCCGCACGCCTCGCAGACCCCGTACTCGCCGGACCGGAGGCGCTCCAGCGCCTCGGCGAGGCGATTGGCCCGGTCGACGAGGAGACCCCGCACCGCGAACGACATCTCGCGGTCCTCGCTGATCCGGCCGGCGTCGCCGGCGGCCTCGCCCTGGCCCTCGTCTTCCCGGGCCCCGGGATCGTCCTCGAAGGCGACCGCCCCACCCAGCCCCTTCAGGCGGTCGACCGTATGCTTCAACTGCTCCTGCAATGCCCTTCTGATGTCGTCCATGGGTCGGCCCTCCTCCGGCCGAATCGCGTCTTTTGATGCAGCCGGATCGCGATCGGATCCAGGGGCGGGGTCCCGCTCAGTCCATTCCCGGCAGTGCCAGATGAAAAGTCGCGCCGTGGTCGGGGTTTGCGGTGGCCCAGAGGCGGCCGCCGTGCCCCTCGACGATCGACCGGCTGATCGATAGACCCATGCCGAGCCCGCCCGGCTTCGTGGTGTAGAAGGCGTCGAACAGGCGATCGGGCTCGAGCCCGCCGAGGCCGACGCCGCGGTCCTCCACCGTGACGACCGCGCACGCCCGATCGCCGACCGCCTCGCGGGCCGCCCGGACGACGAGCCGGCGCTGCTCGGCCGGGACCTCTCGCATGGCCTCCGCCGCGTTGACGAGGAGGTTGATGAGCACCTGCTGGAGCTGGATCCGATCTCCCAGCACCGGTGGCAGGTCCGCTGCCACGGACATCTGGAGCGCGATCCCCTGGCGGTGGAGCTCCGGGCGGACGAGCGGGAGCACGTCGGCGATGATCCGGGCGAGATCGCAGGGCTCGCGGGCCACGACCGAGCGCGCGAGCAGGGAGCGGATCCGGATGAGCACGTCGGCGGCCCGGGTCCCGTCCGCGACGATGGCGCCGAGCGCCTCGCGAATCTGGCCCAGCGGCGGGCGGTCGGTGCCGAGCCAGTTGAGACAGGCGTTCGCGTCGGCGACGATGGCGGCCAGGGGCTGATTGATCTCGTGGGCGATCGAGGCGGCCAGCTCGCCCAGCGTGGTCACGCGCGTCACCCGCGCCAGCTCGACCTGGACCTGGTGCAGGGCCTCGTCGGCGCGCTTGCGCTCGGTGATGTCGTTGTTGGTCTCAAGGACCGCGGGGGGACGTCCGGGCGCGGCGCGCCGCAGGGACCAGCGGCTCGCCACCGTCACCGGCGATCCGTCGCGCCGGGTGTGGATCAGCTCGCCCTCCCAGCGCCCGGCGCGGACCAGCTCGGCCATGATGTCCGGCAGCGGCGTGGGGAAGACGGTCTGCATGTGGGTGTGGGCCACCGCGCCGATCGCCTCCTCCTTCGTCCACCCGTACATCTTCTCCGCCCCGCGATTCCAGTAGACGATGACGTCTCGGTCGTCACACACGAAGACGGTGTCGTGGGTCAGGTCGAGGAGCGCGGCCTGCTCCCGGAGCGTCTCCTCGACCCGCACCCGCGCCGCGATCTCGGCCTCGAGCCGCGCGTTGCTCTGCGAGAGGTCCGCGGTCCGCGCCTGCACCCGCACCTCCAGCTCGTCGCGCGAGAGCCGCAGCGCGTCCTCGGTGCGGCGGCGCCGCTCGCTCAGCCAGCCGACCAGGAGGGCCGACAGCGCGAAGACCGCGATGCGCAGGCCGAAGTCGAAGTCGAAGTCGAGGGTGATCGAGTAGAGCGGGGGAGTGATGAACCAGTCGATGACCACCGCGGCGAGGAGGGCCGCGAGCAGCCCGGGTCCCATCCCGCCGAGCCACGCGCTCAGCACCGCGGCCGAGTAGAGGAGGGTGACGCCGTGGACGAAGCGCTCGGGCACCTCGGGGAAGAGCCGCTCTCCGCCGGGCCCCGTGGTGAGCGCGGCCGCGACCGCGACGCTCGCCACCGCCAGCGCCCACCGGAGTGAGACCGGGAGCCGAGAGGGGCCGGCGAGGGGCGCCATTCACGCTCCGCGCGGGGCGGGCGCGGTCACCTCAAGGCGGCCCGCGATCCGGACCAGCTCCGCCAGCGAGCCCGCCTGCATCTTGGCCATCACCTGTCCGCGCTGCTCCTTGACGGTGGCCTCCGTCGTCCCGAAATCGGCCGCGATCTGCTTGTTGAGCGAGCCGGTGACGATGCGGGCCATGACCTCGCGCTGTCGCGGGGTCAGCGTCTCGTAGCGGCGCCGCAGCTCGGCCAGCTCCTGCCGCTCCCGCCGGCCGGCGCGATCGCGCTCGATCGCCTGGCGAATCGCGGCGAGCAGGTCCTTCTCGCGGAACGGCTTGGTGAGGAACTCGACTGCTCCCGCCTTGATGGCCCGGACCGACATGGGGATGTCGCCGTGGCCGGTGAGGAAGACGATCGGCAGCGAGACGTCGGTGCGGGACAGCTCGCGCTGGAGGTCGAGGCCGCTGAGCCCCGGGAGGCGGACGTCGAGCACCAGGCAGGCGGGCGAGTCCGGCCGGGGCGTGCCCAGGAACGCCTGCGCGCTCGGGAACACCTCGACGGTCAACCCGACCGAGGTGAGGAGCCTCCGCAGCGACTCACGCACGGACCGGTCGTCGTCGACCACGAAGATGACCGGATCACCCGTCGCGCTCATGGCACGTTGACGATACCACGCAGGCCAGCGTGGCCGGGCGGGCGGCCTGTCGCGTTCTTGCCGAAACGATCGCGGGCGGGCCGCCGCCTCGCGCGCGGCGCCCTCGAAAGAGCGAGGCGGAGAGGAGAATTTCTATCCACACCATCGTCGATGGGGTGCCCCGGCGGTGGCGGCCTACGTGTGGGCGCTGAGCCATCGGGTGGGAGGTACGCGATGAGCGGCTCGTCAGGCAAGGTGGCGATGGTGACCGGAGCCTCGGGCGGCATCGGCCGCGCGGTGGCCCTGCGACTGGCCCGCGATGGCTTCGCGGTGGTGGCGACCTACGCCGGCAACCCGGCGCGGGCCCAGGAGCTGGTGACCGAGATCGAGGCCGCGGACGGCCGCGCGATCGCGGTCCCGGCGGACGTGGCGAGCGCTCCCGACGTGGACCGCCTCTTCCGGGACACGCTCGAGGCCTTCGGGCGGATCGACGTGGTGGTGAACAGCGCGGGCATCATGCCGCTGGGTCCGATCGCGGACGGCAAGCTGGAGGACTTCGACCGGGTCATCGCCACCAATCTGCGCGGCG
>WNFF01000501.1_pt1 | contig 38987 bp, 62 predicted proteins | sample 5400441 | NCBI WGS metagenome assembly WNFF01 (sample SAMN13153345, study PRJNA577476) | soil metagenome | isolation source: 120 cm saprolite under Douglas fir tree site 2 hole 3 replicate 1 | place: USA:California | collected 2015-04-18
GGGATGACAACGCTCTCTCCTTCGGTAATGCCCAGAGCGGCAAACTGAGGCGGGATAGGAATAATATTGTCGTTGTCACTCACGTCTTGTCCTCCGGTGTTTCCTGTGATCTAATATTCCATATCCTATTACACAAATCTTCGATCTTATCGAGCGTTTCGCTGTGGATTGGCTGAAACTTTATACCATTAAGGTAGACGCCTGGATGTCGCTTTATTGTATTTAGCGATATAACCAGCTCCGCGATATCATCAGCCAGACGTGTCACGTTCGCTATGGTTATCTGACCTTCCATGGTGGTGTCCTCCATCCCTCTCCCTCCTCGAATTGCCGGCGCACGAAAGTGTCAAGCCGGTCGAGGCTAAACGGTGCCAGTTGCTCGGCAAGATACCGACGAGCCTTTGGCGGTTGAGGCTCTGGTAAACGCCATGTCCAGCGCCACATCAGCGCTGCCAGTTGATATAGCTTGCTCTCCGGGATTCCGGCTTCAACGAACTCGATGAACAGTTTTGGCAGTTGGTCGGCGCACGCATACCAGCGCTTGGGTTGACCGCAAACCAAATAAGCTCCCATGAAAAAATCATCGTCTAGCAGCACTGTTGCGATGTAGGTCAGGTCGAATGGCTCCTCGAAAAATGCCGCCGTAACTGGTTGCTGCCACAGCGCATCATAGTGCTCGGTCAAGAGCGGATGCGCTATCGTCACGTTTTCTCACCTCCAGTTATAAACCGCAAAATATCCTCAGCTATAGGAACAACGGCACATTTCATAGGTGGTCCTTGTGTGAGTGAATCAATTTTTCCTTGACCATACCACATGATACCAAGCTCTGACCCGCATAACTGTACAGCACGGTCTACACACCATTGCCGTAAAACAAGTTCCTTTGCCCCCTCCCATTTGCGGGCCTCAGTCTCGACTTGAAACGTCTGCTCCTTTGCGACACGCGCCGCCATCTCATCGGACATTGGTTGCGATTTAAGTACCATTTTCCACTCCCATTAGTTGACAGGCTCTATTCCGTTAGCGCTCCATTTGTGGCACCGCGCTGACGATTCCGTAGGCGGCCTCACACTGAAGGCTGACGGCATGGAACCTTGTCCAGGTTTCGCTATAGGAGATTGCGCCATAATAGGAACCGCCATTGGCGGCGCGTAGTAGCAAATGCCGGTCTGGCCACCTTCAAACCAATAGCAGCTACCGCATTGTTTTTTCATGTTTTAAGTCCATGTTTAGCGGCGACTCTTGTCAGCTTGTCGGCTACGCGCTGATCAAGCTTATCGCCTTCGATCCCAAAGCACTTGGCGAGCAATTCCAGATAAATGCGGATATCGGCGATTTCATCACGGATTTCTTCATCGAAGGCCGCCCCGTCACGCCAGCGCTTCTTAATAAAGTTAGCAAGCTCGCCAACTTCACCGCAGAGCGCCAAAGCAAGAAATCTCTCATCTTGATTGGCATATGCGGGGAAAAGGTGCACCGTCATTTGTTTATGAAGATCAAATAGATTGACCATTGTTTGCCGCCTCCACGGTAGTTTTCAAAGTTTCGATAAGCGGGTTTAGTCGCCCACGCTCTGCTTTTGTTAAACGTTTCCAGAACACCGTGAATACCTCGCGCCCATTCTCGGCGGCCATTTTCGCTTCTTCCTCAAGAGAGGGTGGCGAGATAATGTGTTGGGCGGTCGGCGTCACGTCGTTGTAGTTTGGCGTGATCACCTCGCCACTGCCGGACATCACACCTTTGTCGGGGTGTATCCATGAATGGAGGCCCTGTTCCTCGTGGGCTTCCTCCATACGGGCTGCGCTCTGATAGACGCTCAGCGGCATGTCGCGGCGCAATCGGCGCTTTGCCGTCTTCTCGCACATGGCCGGGAACCCGATTTCATCATCGGCCCACGGTGGTTGCTGGCCCCGCGGCGACTTCGACTTGACCGCAAGTAGCTCGTCAATTGAAAGTACCCGCAGAATCGCCGGCCGGCTGTGGCTTGAGGCCCGCGCCCAAGCCCCCACGATGCGTCTTTTGTTTGGACCGCACTCACCCCCGAGCTTCCGGTCATGACCCACCACGGCCTCGGATTCGTTGAATTCGAACACATCCCCTTCGCGTACGACCCGGCCGGTGATCGTCATGCCGGCGCGCGCCCCGAGCGTGTTGTAGCCCAAGTACCCGATTACCGGCTGCACGACTTTGCGATTGTTCTTGCGGTCGTTGAAAGGGACAAGGAATCCTTGCCCGGTCACGCTATCAACTTCGAGGCCCAAAACCGCGAACGTCATCGCCGCGTTGAACAGGCTTTGCCTATCGCAATCGAGCAGCCCCGGCGTACGCTCGCACGCTACGACGATCGTGCGCACAAGCCGCTCGACTGGCATGACCGACCCAAGCACCTGTGCGAACTTCGGCTGATACGGGATCAATTGGTTTTCAAACTTCGCGAGTTCGTTGCTCATATGTCCGTTAATCCCAAGCTAAAACATAACCTTCCGGGTTTCTTTCTGGCGATCCGAACCAGCCGCTTCTCTCGTTTCTTCTTTACGGCCTGTTTGATTACAGCCTGCGCGGCCCTCGGTGACATCTCGCGTTTCTTCGATCTTCGCGACATGCCAGACGGCATTTTCATTCGCCATCGCTTGCCGGCAACCATGTTCCGCGTAATCCCCATGTAGGCAGCAATCTCTGCGGCAGATTTTCCTTCGGTCGTTAGGCGAGTCAATAAGTAAACGTTATCGTCATTCCACACGGTCATGGCCGCCTCGCTAATTTCCAAAAACCGTATGCGAACGCAGGGACGATGATACAGACGGCGACATCAAGCCAGAAATGACTATGCATGTTCCAACTCCCCCTCCATAAACGGATATACGACCCCACTTTTGCTCATGCGGACCATGATCCACCAATCCTCGAAACGATCGACGACGCCGTAGATGTCAATCGCGTCCGTATATCCTGGGGACCACGTTGTTTTTACCTTCTCCCCGATCACGAATGTTTTCGGCATGATGCACCTGTGTCCACGTCTCCAAGTTGTTCAATCTGTAATTATGGTCGTCGGATATTTTCATGTTGTGGGTAGCATCGAGTTCGAGCGTTTCTAGCCGCGAGTTGAGTCTTGCAAGCCGGTCCCATATCAGCCAATGGCTAACGCAAAGGGACACGAGCGTGATGTCGAACAGTACAATTCCAATGTCGGTCCACATCATACGATCCACACTATGTCGTGTTTCGGAGGCTATGCTTCGATAACATCGACTATTTTGGTGATTACATCTTCCTCACCTTTAAACTTAAAGGAGTCTTCGAAGCTATCGTAGCTTCGCGGTTGCCACCCTTCAAATCCATAGTTGTGCCATACTATATATGGGCCTTTTGCGTGATAGTTGTCGGTGTGAAGCTCTGTTACGCTAACCGGCATGTAGAATACTCCCTTCTTTGGAAGGTGGCGGCGCGCTTGGAATATCCGGCACAAACGGATCAATCGTCTTCCCCTTGCCGCTCTTTTTGACGCGGTAGCTCACCCCGCACGGAAGCTTGATCAAGGCGTAGTCCTTTGCAAGCGCCAACAGCTTGATGCGCAAACCTTCGGCGACGGAGGCCGCCCCGCTCGCTTGTTCTTTCATCGTCTTGAACATCGAAACATCTTGCGATGTCTTGATGTGATCGGGATCGGCCGAGAGGTCCAGTACGCTGTCCGGCCGCGTCGGGAATAGCTGCATAAGTAGCGGCAGCTCGACGGCGACACCGAATGGGTCTGGCTCTTGTCGGCTATGCACGATCTTGAAAAAATCATAAGCTTCGTCGTTCAATTTGTTCCACAACTCTGGAACAGGCTTTCGCTCGAAGTAATAGAGGTCTGCACAAACCCATACTACGATTAATCCCCACTTGTATGAATCAACAAGTGGCTGTGACGAGCCAACGGGGCCGTCAATATTCATAAACTGATACGTCGCGCCGCTTGAATTACCATCCCCAACGAGCATCTGTTGCTGCAACTGAATCTCTATCTCGCGCGGAACCTCAGCGCCGCCTTTCCATTTGCGGCCCCACTGCTCATAATCGAACACGCATTTGATTTCCAACGCGCCAGGACCATGATCAGGCGAAATGATCGTTGCATCGCGCGTGCAGCCAAGCAGGCCGCGGCGTACATACGTTTCATCATTCGGTATCACTTCAAGTTTGCGGTCGCGCGCAACAACATCCTGTATGAGGCCCTGCATCCACTTACCCCACTCAATGCGTGGGTTCGTCTCGCGTGGGGCCTCAATCCCGTTGGCAAATTTCTGCCACAACATCCACCGCGTCAGATACGGCGAGGCCCCCAGCAAGGCCGGCGATTCCGTTGCGCTAATGGTTTTTCGATCCGGGTCCGGCATGTTCGTCTTTCCATCTAAAGTTTTTGACATCTTCGAACATTATAAAAAGCATACCCGCAGCAAGGTCCAAAAGCTCGTCACGTTTACCCTTGTCGTCGGATGTAGCACATACTTCGGCTACACTTTCGCACAACCTACCAATTACCTCCGTCATGTCGTCTTCAATCCCGCGTTTGTGTCGCGCAAGTATTAATTGTGCGATAGCGCAATGTAGACATGGTACAAATGGATCAAACTTATCAGGCATCTTCCATCAACCTTTTGGCAAGCGCGGCGCGGATGTGTTTCGGCATGTCACACAATCGCAATAACAGCATACGTCCACTAGATAATTCGTCCATTTCCATTAATATTTCTAATAATTCTAACTCTAGAACGGTATCTTTAGCTATTTCATTCATCACAGCACCCGCATATCTCGCACGGCCGCACACCAAGCGCCGTAGCTATTTTTTTCATCGCGTGGACGCTCAACTCGTTTTCACCTCTTTCATACTTTTGAATTTGTTGGTATGAAACAGAAACAAAGTCGGCCAAAACGGTTTGGCTCATCCCCTTGCGTTGGCGCCATAAGCGCATACGCTTGCCAATCAATGCGGTTTCTAAAGAATTCTGGATACGTGGCATGCAACACACCGTCGAATTCTGGTTACCATTCCCGCCGTCAACCAACCGGCTTTGGCGAAGCGTCCGTGGTCGGGTTGTCCTTTCGCCGGAATATAAGAACTGGAAGCGTGCAGCTTCCGACCAAATCCAAATCGTTCAAAATCTTGGAAAGTCCCCCGTATTGGGTATGCACCAATTGGAACTTCGTCTCTCCGATGTTTTCCGTAATAAGGGCGATGCCGATAACCGGCTTAAGGCCGTCCTTGACGTAATATCCGCGTGTCAACTTATCGTCGATGACAAGTTCTGTGCTCGCGCCTCCGTGGAGTGGGCCACCATCAATCATGACTGCCTCGTTAAGTTGACGGGTGAAATTGCGTACAAAGACCAGTGGGAGTTTGCCGCCGCTACGGCTTTAAAGCGGTACCGAAGATAACCTGCGGGTTATGGTGGCGCTCTGCGTATTCAAGGACGGTCCTTCGATAAATGGCGTGTTCGTGTTGTAGGCGCTGAATCTCGTGACGCATTTGATACCAGTGATGCCCAAGAGGGGTATCCATGAATACTTGTTCTTGCTTCCACCATTCGCGGAGTTGTTCGTTAGTCGGGTAAATCATCTCTTCCTCCTATCGCTTCCTCACCGTGCCAGTTACCAAGGCATAGCTTGCGCGAGAATGACTTGTTCGATGCACACCCCAACCATGCGGCCGGGGAACCTCAAGAGCTTGATAATCGCCGCTTTGCCGTCCGCATGGACCGAGATGACACGCCCGAACTCGCCGCTGTGCGGATGATCGTAATTCGTGATCCTGACTTGCTGGCCGATGCTGAGTGTCTTTGGCATTTCAAATTCCCCCTGCGAACGGGGCTGGAACCACGAAATAGCGGCCCCAAAACGGGTTCTTCGCAGAGCAGGCATTCATGCGATTGGCGAGTTCAAGTGCAGTCTTGTAGCTGAACGACCCGGTTTCGAAAGCGAGTTCCGTTACGATTTTGTCGGCGCGGTCAAACTCGTTAACGATGTGGTACTTGTTCATTTCCGTCTCCCGTGTTGCAAAACGACATAATTAATCAAATTCCCTTAGCGCGTACTCAGGGGCAATTTCGTCAACCATATCAGACTTCGGAACCTCGCCGGGTGCGAGCGTGATTTTGAAATAATGCTTATAGAGTACCCGTAATTCCGCGACTGACAGCTTGCGAAGCATTTTCGCAGCGACCGCAACATTACGCATGTGGCGACGGTGCAAGCATCCTTCGATAAAATCGAGTTCTGCGATATCGAGGTCTAGATTGGTCATGTCGTACCCCCGTGGTCGATGAAAGCTACATAACCACAGGTTTCATTTGTGAGCAATGGGGGAAACGCATAGCTTCAATGCAGTAACGCATAACAAAAAAGTGGCCGGCATTTCTGCCGACCACCTTGCAACGACCAAGAAGGGAGGAAACCCGACGCCCAGAACGCCGGACTTCCGACCTACCTCAAGGAAGCTTCCAGGTCAAACCGAATTTCTGCGTGAGAATGTGGAACTTCGTGTTGCTTGTGGCGAGCAGCATGTTGCCGTCCATGACTGACAACGACTTATCCCCGAGCTGATAATAGTTGCCCTCCATAAAAAGCTGCCAGTTCGGGGAAACCTGGTAGGCGAGGCCGGCGACCGCGTTCCACCCGGTCGAGGTGTCGGACGCCGCCTGTTGCAGGTTCACGACTTGCAGATTTGGCTTGGCACCCCCGAACGCAAACCCGCCGCCGACATACCCCAGGAAGCGCCCGTCAGCGCTCAGAGGAAGCCCCACAATGAAGTCAACGTCGCCCAGGTAGTTGGTTGCGCTGCTCACCGAAAGCGCATTGGCGAAGCTCCCACCACCTTGCATGTTGGCATAGGCGAGATCCACGCGAGGCCCGAACACAATGCCGTTCGGGGTAGGTTGGAAGTAGTAGCCGACCGACCCGCCGATACCGGGGCCGTGCGGGGCGCTCGCGAGGTCGGCCGAGATCCCTGCCGAGTCCGTGACCGTGGTGTTCGTCAGGTTGGCACCATAGAGGCCGTAAGCCGAGAGGTAGAGGCCCTGCCACGATGCGATCCCGTAGGGTGCGGCTGGGGCCTTGAACTGCAAGTCCGCCGCGAAGGCCGGGAATGTCCAGGCCAACCAACCGAGCGTGAAGAACGCGGCGACAAGCGCCGGAACGTAAAGGAACGCCCTGACGGCGCAGTCTTTGGCTTCAAGTAGCTTTCGCAGCATGACGGTACGCTCCGGGTTACGGGGCAGTTTGCCGATTGAATCATGCGCCAGTTCGCAGAATGGTTTAGACACAGCCTGCAAGTCTGGACGCAGATGGGAGAATTCGAAAAACTGCAACATCGGTTCTGCGGGATCACTCATATTTTATCCTCCATTTTGGACAACGAGCGCCACATAGCACAGCGCGATCGCGTAAGCTGTGCCAAAAACGCAACACATCCGTGCAAAAATGAAGGGTGTGGGGCCACAGGGTAAGGGCTGGCGGAAAATTTTTCGTCTGCGCTCCCAGAAAAATTTACAACCTACATAACAACCTAGAGTATATGCAACCAAACCAAGATTGCAGATCACCTACGCCGGGCCGGGGGCGCGCTTTCCTCAATTTTCTGCCCTTGTTGCTTGATGTCGATCTTGCTGGCACGAACCTCATGCTCAAGGTCGGAAAGCCGCATTGCTAGGGTGTCGATCCTTAAATCGCGGAGCTGGAAATCGCGGCGCGCATCGTCGGCGCGGTAGCGGTCCGACATGCCGAGTGCAACTGTCGTGGACAGTACCTTGATATCACTTTGCAACCCGATGACCGAGGCCACAATCCAACTTGCAATTCCAAGAGTGGCAAGCATTGCACCGCGACCAGCGATCGTAAACCAAGCGTTGGCCGCAGCTTTTTCGGCAAGATCATTCATGCGTTTCGCCGGCCGCATGTTCCAGTACAGCCATTCCGATCACACCAAGTGCAGAGCGCCCCCGGCAGTCAGCCTGGTTTCGTCGCATTAAGCGCTGGCGAGTTCGGCGCGCCGGGCGTGAGGTGGTCAATCACTTCCTTCGCCGCCTCTTCCGGTGTCTTTCCGGTCGCCTTTTCTACGGCCTCTACGGCTTGAATGGCGACGGGCAAAAGCTGTTGGATAAGTTGAGCAATCAACAACCAATTCATGTTGCAAGTCTCCGTTTGTAGTCGTCAAAGGCGCATTCAAGTGCCCGTATCAGCAACATGGACTCTGTTGCATCGCGCGGTTTCGGATACGACACCACCATTGATTCCCACCGAAGGCTTCCTAAGCCTTCCCACCGTTTCAGCCATTCGATCATACGGTGGTCCCGGTTGCGCCGGCCCCTTTATCGTTTCAACCCACACTTGGCCCCGCACCCTTATCCAACCAAGCGACTCGTAATTCCTCGTCTGTGCCGTCGAAATAGTCGATGTCCTGCTTGCGGCCTATGCCGGGGATGTCGTGAATTCCCGGACCGATACCGTCGCCACTCCGTTGCCATAGGACGTACTTTTTCCATGGTTCCGGTACTTTTGCAACAGGCCCGTACTCCGCGAGCGCGAGTGGATATTGGGCGAGGGAGGGCGTGTGTCGGCGGGCTAGTTGCTCTTTCAGAACACCCCCGCCGTAGAGCCACGGTCGCTGTCCCGTCGCGATGTGAATTAGCTCGCACCATCTCTCCGCTTGCCACAGTCCAAGCTTTTCATCCTCATAATCGAGCATGAAACGAGTGTCATTAGCCCTTGCAACACTGAGGAAGTGCGACACCTGATTGCCAACGTCGCCGGGTCGCATAAAATGGTATGCGCCCCACAGCAAGCCCATCATTTCGCCAGTCGGCTTGCCATCCTTATCGAGCAATGGCATCGGCGGGACCGCTAGCACCCTCGCCTTCCTCGACTTGTAGAGGGGATCAACGAAGCGCTCACCCTCCGTCGCCTTGTGGATTACCGCGAGGATTCCCGATTTTCTCACTTTCACAAAATCAATCAAATCTTCGCCGTCTCGCGATCCGTCAGCGTGGTTTATGTCAACGACGATAGGGCGAATTGCCATTGCATCCTCACGAAATGATGAAACCAAACGAGCGCCCCTGTGCGCCGCCGCCGCCCGCGGGAGTATAGGCGATTGCAATCAACCCCTGGAAGCCACTTCCACCGTTGCCACCATTGCCGCCCGGCCCGGCTGTTCCATTCCCGAAACCACCGCCCCCACCTCCACCGCCCCCTCCACCTCCACCATAGCGGCCACCGTTAGCGCCTGGGGAACCGTTTGCGCCGTTGCCGTTCGGTCCGCCTGCGCCCCCATTAGCACCGCCACCGGATCCATGTGTTGCGTCGAATTGCGTGCCATTCGCGCCCGATGGCGTGTTGTTCGCATCGCCTGTTGCACCGACCCCGCCCGTCAGACCTGACCCGTTGGCCCCGGTGTTGCCTGCGCCGTGCGGGCCGGCCGCACCGCCTCCCCCGCCCCCGCCGCCCCCGAGGCTAGAAGCATCGCCCGTCCCGCCATTGCCGCCGGAAAATTTCGTTGTCCCGACCGACGATGCTGCCGCCCCTCCCGTTGCACCGGATGCCGATTTTGCCAAAACAACAGACGTTGAATCAAACCAAATATCGCCAGTGAAATTGACGTTAACGACCTGGCCGGCGCTGTGGCCGGAGTAATTTACTATCTGCGCATATGCACCAGCACCGCCGCCGTTCCCGCCAGTACCGTTTGCTCCATTCGGCATTTAGCACCCGCCGCCACAACCACCACCCCCACCGGGCGGGCCGACGCCAACACCACCCGTTACCGAACCGCCTAATCCACCCTGCCCTCCAGCACCGCCCGCAGCATTGCCGATAACGTTGACTTGATTGGACGCGGTGTTGAAATCGGCTGGTAGCGTTGTGGTAGGGCCGGCCGTTACGAAAAACCAGATGAGGCAGAACACCACGTCTTTGCGAGATACCAGTACTCATTTTCCTGGCCTAAATGTTCATTTACGTCCCGCAGTTTGATTGGAGCGATTCCCTGTTGTGTCAGCCATACCAACGCCCCAGCACCTAAAATCAGAGAGGCATAACGACCACCGTTCCTAATCATTAGATGCTATACCTCCGTCGTTTCCTTTTTGTCCGGGAAAACCAGGAAATTGCATATTGACGATGACCGTTCCGTCTTCTAGCGCCTCAATTTCGTGCTCGACGTTTGACGGAAAGGCGAAGTCTTTGTCACCCGGCAGCATTACCCGAGAGTCTTTGACGGTTCCTGAGAATAAGCCGTCCACCGCCACCGATTCGAAAAGGGAAATTTTCGTACTGCCGTGCGCAACGCCCGTGGTGTGTACAAACGGGTGGCTGTGCCGCTCAATCTTATCGCCCGCATCCATGCGCCAGACATCGACGCGCATCCCGTTCCATTCGTGGACTGTGACCATTTTCATCGCCATCAACTCTTGTCTAATATAAGAATAACAGTTACGCGTGTAACTGTCGTCACTGACACAACGTTAAAGGCAAGAAAATCATTATTGACTACCGCTGTTGATGTCCATCCTGTAGGAGTCTCTCCAGTATCAATCTGAGCGGATGATAAAGACGGTTTGTTTCCCGCTCCGACCATAGACGTTACAGGTACGGCCGCGAACGCTCGCAAAATATCTACTACAATAGAACCTGACTGATCAGCAATTATTCGCCATGATATAATATTAGCAGGAAATGGTATATTAATTTGACCCTTGTTTCCTGTTGTAATCGCGACTCCGCCACCGTCAATAATAAACTCTATCGCCGTTCTAGCATTAAGGTTACCAACCGCATCAACAACGAAACCACCGGCCCCGCTATTTAGAGCTAGCAGCGGCGTCGCGCGGTAGACTTGTCCGGCGACGATATCGCCGGATCCGCACTGAACTGAGCCGTTCCATTTGTAGGCGTTGCGTGCGCCGACACCGCTGACATTCATCGTAACCGCGCCGTTTGATGTCTGCGCGGCAGCAAAGACGAATGACGGCGCGAGGTCGGGGTAGCTCGATATCGTCGGGGTGTTTGTTCCAGGCGCAAGGGCAATCGTATTTTGTCCGGTCGCCGTGCAGGGGATGGAACCAAGCGCAGCAACGGCATTGTAGTTTGTATCAAGCAACGAAAGAGGATCAGTTGCCGCTGTGATCGCACCGAAGATAACCGGAAGCGCCAAAGGAAACTCCTATGCGCCTATCCAGTTTACACTGTTAGAAAACACAAGTGTATTGACCGCGCCGCCCCCAACAATTATCGCGCCAATCGCCGGTAAGAGTGCGTCGGTCACGATCAGGAATTGCCCCTTGTTTGCGTTGCTGGGTGCGGGGAGGGCCCCAACTGTGGTAAAGGCAGTCACGGGGCCGCCGTTCGTCATGCCTGTCCCGCCCATTGTTACGGGCAGAGGATTCGGCGGTGGATTATAACCACCTGACATTTATGCCCCCATTGCGGTGTATATATCGCCGGTTATCGTCGCGCCAACGACAACTATTTGCAGACCTAGCGCTGCGGCAGTTGCTTGCCACCACGGGTCGCCGTTTATGGGAATATCGAGAATAAATAATCCGTTAGCCGCAAGATTATATACCGCAGAGATGTCGTTTCCTCCGGTATCCTGAAACTTGAATGTTGCCGCCGTCGTCAGGTTTCCACTCAAAATTAGACGATATATCCCTGCCCTTTGAATTCCAACTACCTGAGATGCCGCCAGAAAAACTGTAGTTGCCGCCGGGAAAGATACCGTAGCGCTTTTGAAAGCCTCAGAACGAAACCGCAGACCACCGGCCATTTACTGTACCTTCAAATCAGTGATTGCGGCGGGGGCGGTGAAAGGGACCGTGACCGAATTGCTTACCGCCGAAATATCCGGCGGGCTGGCTGTGTCCTGCGTCACGGCGACGAACGAATGGCCGGCCGTTACGTTTGCAGAGCACGTCCCTGTTGTTGTGGTTGGTGGGATTGTGGTCGGGCACGGAATCAGATTCCCCGGCAAGCCGGGTGTTGGAACGCTCGTATCGTAAAGCGTAAACCCTCCGATTTGCGTGAGTGGAAGTGCCGATCCGTCAGTGCGCAGTGTGGGCCACGTCCAACTAAACGTCTTGGTTACCGCGAGGGCCGGCGTCACGGCGAGAACGATAACGACGGCCGTAAGAAACCTTTTCCACATACTGCTCTCCCATCACAATCCGTCGTTTCCGCCGGTATTTTGCAACCCGAGGATTGAGCACAATCCTCCGTTTTTTCTTCAATATTCCAAAACCAGCACGTTCATGGTTGCGCTCGACACCGCACTCCACGGCCCGCCCATACCGCCCTGTACAACAGCCTGAAGATTGGCAGGAGGGGTGAAACAGGGACTTGTTGCGCCCGTCGCGCCTTGTAACTGGAACCCGGTCGTTCCCGTCACAGGAGTAAGCGCCGCGCCCGCAAAGTTGAACGATGGAATAATCGTCAACGTTTGAGCAACGGGTGGCATACAAATCTGAATCGACTTGCGCCCTGGATTTGCGCCGACAAGAGTAGCCGCAGTGGTCGTTACTGAAACAATAGAAGCCAAAGGCAAATTGATCGTTGGCTGCGCTTTGGGCGGAACCGTCACAAACAAAATCGCCGCCATTGCGAGGGCGAAAAGCCCGACGATGAAAATACGAGGGCGCACAGGACTTTTCATGGTGTCTGGTCTCCGGTCTGTGGCAGCTTGTCGGCGTAGTCCAACACTGCCCGAATTGTGTCCGCGTCTAACGAAGGTTTCGGTGCGTCATTTTGACGCGACATAGACGCAAAGGGAGTCAGGGATTCCCGCAGCCGTTTCAGCTCGCGCTCATGATAGGCGATTTGCCGGGTGACCGCAGCATAGATTTTGCCCACGGCGTCGATCAGGGCCGCGTTTCCCTCAAGAGGGGCCTCCTCGATGCCCCTGATAGTCAGAGTAGTTCTGTGCGGCACAATCGGCGATGCATCCACAACCGCATCGGAACCAACGAAGGTGCCGTTGCCGAGCCGGGCCGGCGACTCGTACGGCGTTTCCTTGTAGGCCGCCCTGGGGGGTTTAATCCTCTCCGAAGAAGCTTCCGTCATCGTCGTCACCTTTGATTTTGGTCAAGATCGCAAGCAGCTTAACGCAGTTGGCATAAAGCGCGTTGCGCTCCTTGAGGTCGTACGTTCGGCAATCCTCTAGATCCAGTTCCATTGAAGATTGGAGCAACGTGACAAATCTTTCCTCACGTTTTTCACCTTCAGCCTTGGTTTTGGCTATCTTGTCGGCGAATCGAGCGCGCTCAACCTCAGCCAATTCAGCAAGGGCGGCCAAGTCAGGTCCACCGTCCTCTGACTTCGCTGTTGAAGAACGAACCGCGCGAGGAGGCATTCAACCACCTGAGAAAATTGAACATCGACACCCGGTGATAGGGATACACCGCACCGTCGGTAAAAGTCACGTCCAGATTGCCGGAAATTAGCCGGTAGCGAAGCGACGCGATGCAGGATGAGGTCACCGGAATCTCCACTTCGCCCGACTGGTCAGCAAGCGCCACGACCTCTTGCGCGCGCAGCACAGCGCCGGAAGCGAGGGCGGCTAGCGCTGCCGCGGCGGCGGACGCGGCCTCTCCACCAAGCTCTAGCGGAGACTGGAAGGTGTTTTGTTGGTTAGGCATTTATTTGGGTTTCCACCATTTCGCCGCCGGACCACAGTGCTCGGAATGAAGTCTGACAGCTTCCAACGATATGGAACACTCGCCCACCACCCTTGATCCATCAGACGCAGATTCCCCGTATAGCAATCTCGCAAGCGGTGTTATTTGTGGCGCAAAGCAGTGATACGACCTTTCCAATTCGGCCCCGTGGTTACGGCCGAAATATCCGCAATCGGTGCATGTTTTACCGCTCATTTCGCTATATCCGTTCATATATAACGAGTGAATTTTTTCCTGTTGGGATTCAATGTCCGTATCCGCCGCCATGTTCGTAGCCCAAAACATCATCGCTACTGAGCGGCCCCGCGGTTGACAATACGTCCTTTGAGGGTGGAACTAGGGTTGGCTTCGATCCTCTCCGCGTTTTTGCTGCCTTCGCCTCCGCGGCTGCCGTCTCCGCCGCCCTTCGCCCTTCAAACGTGTCTAGGACACCTTGCGAGCGCGCTTTCGTCGCCCCCCAATCGCGACGGCCGCTACCCAGCCACGTACCAAGGAATGTTGAGGCCCCGCCCTCGATTAGAGCGCGTTCCAATGGCCCGAGACTAAGCACGTTGTCCCAGGCCCGCTGCACCTTCTCTTGCGCACCGGGATCACTCGATAGCTGCCCGACCACCATGTCGTAGAAATTAGGCATTTGCCCCATGATCCACGGCGCAGCCAAACCACCGGCTATTTCGGTCGGGCTGAATTGCCCCATTCCTTGGGCCTGTTTCAGGATGTTCTCTGCAAGGTCCGCGTCTGCCTTGCGTCCCTTCGAAGCTTTCGCACCCGGTCCCCACGCGGCACGAAAGGCTTCCTCCGCGTCGGTCGTCGCCTGTTTGATCGTGCTTGATCGCCCGGCCGCCAGTTTTCCAGGCAACAACGCTGCCCCCACCATGCCAGCCGCCTCAAGACCACCGACCGCTTCGGGGTAGCGCTCCGCGATGGTCATGCTCGACTGTCTACGTTCCTCCATACCGCGATTGAACATTTCCTGCGCTTCGGGGAGCGACCCTGCGCCTTGAATTTGCTGTTGCCATTGCGGCTTTAGACTTTTGATCGCGTCGGCGTTCCCCGCGAACCAATCTTCGCGCTGTTTTTGCGTCTGCCCTCTTGCCTCTGTCTCGCGCTCCGTTGCTCGTTGTTCTTCAGCGGCCTTACCCTGTTGGGCCATGAACGCGGCGGTAATCTCGCGTTTACCCTTTGGCGAAGCCTCATCGTACTGTTTCTGCAACGACCGGCGCACCTTCGGGTCCGCGACCGAATCGAACATGCCGCCCGCCGTGGCAGTTGGGGCAGTCGCCGCACCAAGACCGACCGCGCCCGCTATTCCTTTTTTGACGGGGCCGGGGAGGAAGGGAGCGGCCGCGAGGCCGCCTTGAATCGCAGCCTCTCCAAAGTCGCCACGCATCGCAGACTTAGCCGCGCCTAAACCTGGGACAAGCAGATCCTCTAGTTGCCCCGTGAACTCACTTTCGCCGCGCCCGCCAGATGGCTTCACAGCCTGCCGCTGGCGCATCGCCGCTAGTTCGTTCGGCTCGCGTTCCTCCGCTGTATGGAAAGCTTCCTCTGGCGACGCACCTTCGCCATAGTAACTTGTCCCTTCCGGCGATTTGAATTCGTAAATCGGCATTATTGCGATCCTGCCTTGTAGTGATCGTTAATGCGCCGGGCAACTTCAAGCGCCTGTTCTTTTGTAAAAACAACAGGAATGGTTTTATCTCCATCCGTAATTGACATACACCACCAATCGCAGATCGACGGAAAGCCAAGATTGACGTGATCGTGTGGCATCACTGTACCTCCCTAACTATCCATCCGGGCGGCCAAGCTCCTATGCGCACACCTGAAGGTTCCCGGCGGCCAACGGACCCTGGGGCCGCGCCTTCGGTGGCAGCGGTTGTTCGTTCAACTGTTTTTCGCGTGAGTTCCGGAACTGACGCTCGGCGTTCCGGGCTGATCGGTGGAATGTTGATAGGCGCGGACTCCCCGCCTGCCCGCAGACTGCGAATGTTCGCCGACTCCCGTTCTGCAAGCCTTTGAATGTTGCGCAAAATCGCGTCGTAAGCCTCGGGGCCATCGGAGGCCGCAATCAACTGGCGGGCATGGTCGAACGCGGAAACTGTGATCACGCCACTTCGCGGATTTAGCACCGCTGCAAACAGTCCTGCCAGTTCTTCGTTGGCGACCTTGAAATTACGGATGGCCGGGTCGCTGATTTCCTCTGCCGCTGTCTGATACAGTTGATTGATACGTTTGAACTCCGTAGCGGGCACAGCATTAGCGGCTTCCGCTGCATTCGTTAGAACAGGTCCGGCCCGGCTCATGACAATTTCGATATTCGCGCCTGCAACGTTGAACGTTCTCGCCGCCGACGTTTCACCAGCACGCCTCGCCATCGCCGGGGTTGTTTCCTCAATGTTCTTTACGTTAGCGCGACGCTTAAAGGCTCCAAAATCTAGCCCTCTTGCGCTGAGTTCGTCGGCAATCATCGCCTCACGCAGCCCCATGGGAGTGTTTCTTGGTGTTGCCTGAGATGGGGGCGGCCTCAACAAATTCATTGTTTGCTCAATTCGCGTTTGCCCTTCTTGGCTTTGCAGGTATGCCCTCGCAGCCTCCTCCATTTGCGCCTGCTTGACTGCCTGTTCGCGCTGTTGCTGCCGAGCATATTGCTGTGACAGACGATCAGAACTTATCTGTGCCGTTTCTGCCGCCTGCGCTCGCTTGTCGAAAAACTGCGCCATCACGAGGCTGTTCTTCGTTTTTGCGGCCGTTATCGCCGCCTGATCATCGTATTTTTGGCCAGTGATTTGCATTGCAACGGACATTTGCTCAATCGAGAATTTACGGTTTTGTAAAATCTCCTTATATTCGTCCATTGCCTGTTTGTTGGTTTCCAACGCCCTTTTATTCTCCGTCTCCCATATTCTCATATTCTGATCGAATTTTTGTTTCGACCCTTCCTGATATCCCTCCATTGCGCCCGTAAACGCTGCGAGCGCGTTCGTCTGATGACGCCGAGTAAACGCACCAGCAAGAGAGCCAAGAAGGGCAGAAGCAAATAGCCACTGTTCGTCATCGTGTTGATTCTGTCGTTTCGGTGTTTCTGGGGGCTTTTCCTGCCTTGGAGGCTGCGGCAACGGCCGTTGAACCTCTGAAAGCGCTCTCTGCCGCAGAGGTTCCATTTCGCGCTGGCGTTGCTGCAAATTGCCTTCTTCAAGCGCTTGCGATCTTTCCATTGCGGCGATCGCCGCGTCCGACCGGCTGCGATCTTGTTGAATTTGGGCCTGAAGATCAGGACGCGCGGGGACGGGTGGAGCTATAGCGGGAGGCGCAGACGGGGGTATCGTCACCATCGCGGACGACGGGTCGAACGAAAGAACGTCATCCTGTGCGAGAACGTCGGGCATATGCCTTCGCCCTTTTCATGTCGGCTTGTGCAGCTTCTTTGGTTCCGAATGGTTGCCGACATGTGACGCCACGATTGTCAGTCCACCACCATCCTGTGTGACCCATCTGGAACACTTTCCAGATGTATCCCACTAATTGTCTTCCCTGAAACATCTATGCCGCCTTAAGAGTGATTGTCTGCCCGCCACCGGCCGCCAGCCCAAGCGACTTCGTGGCGTTGATTAGTTGGTTGGTGAACGCCGTATCCGCGGCCAACTGCATTTGCGCAATAGAGGTAAGTGCCGTTGATGCCTGTCCAGTTTCAGCAAGGGCGTTGGTTATGTTTTGCTGGATCAACTGCGCCGTTTCCTTCGTAATTTGCTGGTCAATAGCCGCTTCTATTTGCGGCCAGCGAGCGTCCTTGCTTATGTCGGTCACACCTTGGTTGTAGAGGGTCTGCCTCCACTGGTTGGTCAAGTCCTGCTTGTCGGAAGCGAGCTGTGCGGTCTGCCCCGCATTGAGTTTGCCGGCGCGCGCCGACGCAAGATCAGACATGCCCTGTTGCGACAAAGCATTGGCTTGGGCCTGAAGCTGTTGTGCGGCGGGCGACAATTGAGCCTCGCCCATCCCGAGCGTCAATGCGAGCGGTGCGCCAGCAAGCGCGAGTTTCGTCCACGGACTCGACATGATCCCGCCGAGCTTGTCGGTTGCTCCGCTGAGGAAACCACCGCCGCCATCGGTCGCCGATGGGGCTGTAAGGCCCGCCCATTCCTCATTTGCGGCAACAGATGGTGTTGCGCCTGCCCCGCCAGGGGCCGCCCCTGCGCCACCTCCCGCGGCTGGTGAGGTGAATCCCGCGTCGGTTCCGGTCACTCCGGTCGTCGAGCCGGAAAGATCGGTCGCGCCGGCCCCGAAGGTATCGCCAAAATTTGCAATCGCCGGGTCGCCGAGAACGTCAGATCCGAGCCCTGCGCCCGAAATGTCGAAAAGCCCGGCTGTGTCGAACGATGTGCCCGGTGCAAACGCCAGGGCCTCGGACGGCAACCCGCCAGCGCCAAAACCAAAATCGGCACCAAGTCCCAGGTCGGCTGCTTCCGCTGCGCCAATCCCCGCACCAAGGTCGGCCGCACCTAAACCCGCGCCGATGTCGGCAATACCAAGGTCGGCCGCCAGCCCGCCCTCTGCCGCTCCAAGTCCAAGATCCGCCGCACCGGCTCCTAACGCCGCTTCGCCGCCGAGTTCCGCGCCGGCTTCAGCCGCCCCAAGAGAACCAAAGGCTTCCGGTCCCAGAGTTCCTAAACTTGCAATCGTTGCTATGGCCGCAGCCGTCTCGCCTATTTCAAGAGGGTGGTTAGCAAACGACGACGGGGCATGGGAAAGATCGGTCCCCAGGTTGCTGAAGTTGCCCTCAAAAAAGGTCTGACATGAAACTCATATCAGCACCTCCTTTCTCGATAACATGATCACGCTGCCAAACCTGGAACCCCGCCGCCGGATTGACCGCCTGTTTGTTGCATCGTTTGCTGTTGCACGAGCGCCAAAACCTGCGGCCAACGTGGGTCGGATGGCGGAATTATCTGTGCCCATTGGGCAAGTAGGCTGTCCTGCGCTTGCGTCATAGCAGCTATTTGGTCGGGCGTCAGACCTTGCCCACCTAACCAATCTGCAAACCCGCCGCCAGCAAGGCCCCCAAAGGCACCGCCCACTCCTAAGCCGCCAGTCCCGCCAGCTCCAGTCAAACCAAGACGTGAGGCAAGGTCGTTAAAAAAATTATTGCCGCCACCTACTGCACCACTGGCCTCAGCCAAAGCTTGTTCCGCAGTCAGGTTGGTTCCCCCGATTCCAGTTCCGCCAGCAACGTCGCCCGGTAGACCTCCGGCTCCGCCACCTAAGCTCAAAATATCGCCCCCGCCCGGCGACAGAACGTCAATTATGCCGGGAGTACCGGCAAGGCCCGGAGTGCCAAAAGGTGGCGTGAGGCCGCCGCCACCACCGCCGCCGCCGCCACCACCCGTTCCAATCGGAACACCAAAATTACCACCACCCCCGCCACCACCACCCGAAACACCTAACCCGGCGCCTGTTATGCCACCGCCGAAGTCCGTTCCCGGTGCGGTACCGCCAAGAGAAATACCGCCTACCGCGCCCGGTCCGACACCCGTATGTGTCCCCTGTTCTATGCCCGATGGCGGATTGCCGAGAACGCTCTGCGTACCTGGTGTAAGCCCTGGTTGATCACCCCTCCCGGGGTTTGCAAGTTGTTCGAGGTCTAGAGCTGTCGCTTGCGGTAAACCACCTGGCGTTGTTTGGGGGGCACCAACATCGGCAATCTCCCCCTGCGGCCCCACACCGGGCGCATCCCCGAAAGTAAACCCCCCCGTGCTGAATCCGAAACTATCTGGCGCACTACTGCCACCGGGGGCCTCGAATCCCTGAGCGGCCGCGCCAGTTATGCCCATACCGGCGGTTTCTGCTTCCGTACCACTAAAATCGAATCCGCCCGCCGACGATATGCCGCCCGTAGCTGTTGGCGACCCGCCAAAACCCGAAGGATCGCCAAATCCGCCCGGCCCCCCAAATCCGCCCGTAAAGCCACCCAATCCGGCGTCAAAGCCGACTGCCGAGGTACCAAGGCCGCCCATAGCGGCTGCGCCGGGTTGGCCGCCGGTTGCTTCCGTAATGCCCGTGGCACCGGCACCAAAGCCGCCGGGCGTGCCACCAAATCCAGGGGCGGCAGCGCCGCTAAACCCCTCCGCAGCGCTCATCCCCGGTGCGCCAGCTCCCGTGCTTGCTCCCCCTTCGGTGCCCTCGCCCGGCCCGCCACCTCCCGCGCCACTCGCACCGCCTTCTGATGCTCCACCGCCAGCTCCAGTGCTGCCACCTTCCCCCGCCGTTCCGCCAGCCGTTCCGCCGGTAGCATCGCCTTCGCTGCCACCGGAATCCCCTTGCCCGCCCTCCCCACCACCGCCATCGCCTCCCCCATCGCCCCCTCCGTCTCCGAAGTTGGCGTTGCGGAGAAGTTTCCAAACGAAGCGGGGCAGGAATTCATTCATCTGATCACCTCAACACACGCTCATAATAACCACCGGGATGATCATTAGGCCAGCCATTACAGTGCGCCAGTTCGTGCCGGGCGATATCGGGCATGTCGAGCCGGAATACGTAGCACTTGCCGTCCTTGAGAAAAGCGCAGCCCCCGCCGCCCGCCCCCGACGCTTGTGAAAATCCATTCCGGTCAAACCACGACCGACAAGGCGATTTCTGCAATTCGTTCCACTGCATGACCTGCTCAATCACCGGAATAGTCGGCGGGTGATCGTACTGCGACGGCGGTAGCAATGTTCCCATGATGTTCCTCCGGTATCCGGCTGGTCCTGCGCCTTCGGCGGAGGTAAACAACAAATTGCTTTGAAAGCAATGTCATAAATGCAACTCTGATGTGCGCCAACGCTGGTACTGCCTTAGCAATCTATGATGTTTCTTGTGGCAGCTTCGACATAATATTTCGACATCTTCCGGTAATTCATAATATATTCTTTCGTATGTTTTGTGGTGCATTTCTAATTTTTGTGTAGAACCGCATCTTTCGCACTTGAAACCACGATCTTTAATAATTTTCCACCTAAATTCCCTCACGCGATGGTATATCTTCCGCCACCGTTTTAATTTTCCGTCCACTGTGACGTATTCATATATTGACATTCTTAGTCCACCTTGTTCCCCATTTCTCGAAGCCAATATCTTGCATCAACGTCGGGTGATTGTACGCGCCCCTAATGCTGTCACAAATCCTCACCACACCGGCTTTTGCCAACTCCGTGTGACACATCACCTTGACCGTCTTTCCGACACCCGAGCGGCGAAATTCCTTTTGCACAAACCAAAGACCGTCGTACGCCACGCGTTCGTCAAAGTTCAAATCGCGGCACCACGACGAACAGGCGTAGCCGAGCGGTGCTCCGGTCTCTATTGACCGCGCCACGATCCACACAAGGCGCTTCTCGAATTCGATTTGATGATACCGTTTGAAGTCAAGATTAAACGGTTTCCCACGCACCTCTCGGCCGTGTAAATCAAACAGGCGCGCGAACTCGCTTTTTGGGCCGGGAAATATTTCTTTCTGGTAGCGCACAAACTCAAGGTCTGGAACCGCTTGCAGCATTACCCAACTCCGAATGCCTGATCTAATTCTTGGTGCTCCACAGCGTGGATATTCAACCAGTCATAGAAAGCAGTCTCATTGTCTAAATCGACCTCGGATAGGTTGATGCCCGTAACGTTGGCGTACGGTCGGATTTGTTCGTGCCACTTTTCATGGGAATCAAGCCAGTCACGACGCCCAATCGGACCGGCTTCCATGTTGAGAATGGGGAACTCCGGTATCAGGACCGCAGGCGTGCGGGCTGCGAGAACGGCGTTGTAGCGAAGGTGCTGCCGGAAATGACCAACAAGAAATTCGCCGCTTCCCGCAGCGTCTCCGAATTGGAAAAGGTTAAAGGAAAATTCAGTGCTCATTGGTTCTCATATACTCCGGACGCAATTGCACGGTCATTTACCAACCAATTCGTTGCGTCAGCCTTGTCACAGTTGGCCGTCGTTGGATTAAAAACGACGCATCCAACACCCTTGTTAGTCGCCGTGTTTGTACCGGCCAGAAATGCCGTAGAGTTGACCGTATTCGGTGTCGTGAAAGCGACCGGGCGCGTGCATGTTCCGATTGCTGTTATGGTGAAATCTATTTGAGACCACGTCGTTTTCCCCATTGTCTTGAAACGCGCGGAGTTAACCGTAAATGTTGCCGTTCCGCAGACGAGCGACGGCGTGAAAGCTGTCCATGCCGTGCCGGTGTCTCCGGTTCCGCCGCTGGCAACAGCCAGGGCACCACCATTGAATTGCAACACACCGTTAAGATCACCGTTAATCGTTGATGTGCGAATCGTGCCGCCGGCATCCCTGCCCCCAAATTGCAATTGTTGCGATGGCACGCTGTTCGCGGTGCCGTTGGTTCCAAGATATGCGCCTCTGGTTACTGCGCCATCGGCAGAAAACAAACAAGTAGACCAGATTTTCCCGGCGCTGGCTGGCGTTTGACATGCCAAAGCGGTAGCGGATGTAGATTGAGCGGTACCGCTCATCTGCATACTGATTCCGGTAACGACAGTTCCGGTATTGTTGACGTTGAAGTCCAACTCGTTTTGTAATTTCACGCCGCTTAAGCTGGCAAAATCTCCCACCGCAGCATTGATGCCAAACATATTGGCGTTGTTGGCATTGGCGAAAGATGAGAAGTAGCCCCCTACATAACCGCCCGTGCTGACCTGGGCGGCATTGGATTTTACATAGCTGGCAATTCCATTGACCTGATAAACCGTCGAGGTGTTTGGAACGAGAACGCCAGCCGCCAGTGCCTCCGTTGCGAAGTTGCCGCCCTGATGCGTTGAGAATTCCGTCGATGGGCTAATCCCATTTAGAAGAAACGTCGAAAGGTCGTTTTGTTGAGTGTTGGTGAACACTCCCGGCGCTGCGATGGCACCGCCCCCAGAAACGAAAGCTGTGGATGCACACGCATTGGAGTTGTCTCCAACGGGTCGCGTTGGGCACGTCGGATTTTGCGCGAGGGCAGCGTTGGTGATGAGACTGAAAAGAAGCGCCAGGAACAGCCGTTTCATTGCGATTCCTCCATAATCGTCAGCGGATTTCCGGAAGCACTAACCGAAAGGGCCTGAAATCCCTGTTTGGCCGCTTGACCTGAAAGAACTATTTGGCCGCCGTTCGCAAACACGCGGAAACCGCCACCGAGGGCCGATATTGTTGGAACTAGGGCAACACTACCGCCGCCGGGAGTCCCTAGCAAAACGGTGAGAGGGAACACGACAATATCGACCGTTCCAGGATTGTGAAACGTGATCTTGCCGCGTCCGGCATTTATGCCGATAACCGTAATCGGCGTTGTCGAAATCGTATTGAACGCCAGGATTAACGAATTCTGCAAGTTTCCGGTCATGGCGACGTTCCCCACAAATCTGCGTCGTTGTATTCGTCGGCTATCGCATTAATTGATAGACCTAAGACACTTCCTTGCACGGTATTACCGATGAATTTTCCGTATCCTTCCGTGTCCTGATAAGGGAACTTAAAACCGCCAGTTACGAAATTGAAGTTTGCAGACAAACTATTTAGAAACTGCACAATCTGACCATTATTATTTACCCATGTGATGAGAGAGACCGCGACGAAAATATATGCGTTCGATCCGTTTTCTGTGTCCAGAGACATCGTAAGGTTTTGCGCCGTTTGCGTTGTCACCGCAATACCAGACGTTACGGCTTTCTTCGCCGTCACCAAATTTCCGTGTGGCGTTAGCGAAGTGATCAGCAAAATCGGAACAGCCACAGCCTTGTTGGCAAGCAACTGCGTTACATCGCCACCAGACGATCCGAAAGTCTCGACCTGCGTTGTCGAGGCCAGAGGTACGGAGCAAATAGACAACAGCGCGCCTTGCGAAACGACAAACCATTTGTTTTGCTGGAACACAACGATAATTGAGCGAGCGCCTAGCGTCGGATCGTTATACTTCAGCAAAAGTAGGTAACAGTGAATATTCGACAAATCATTGAGCGCGGCGCTTGGTTCCAAACTAAAATCAGTCAACTGAAAAATTCCGTCAAGATCGTCAGATATCTTTTGCACCGTTGCGCCGAATATACCGTACACACCTTGTTTATTTGCGATCAAGACAATACGATTATACGACTGAATTGACATCAGGAATGATGTTCCAACATCCGAAGAAAGCGTAAGTATAGTAAAGAGTGTGATTGAGGCAGATACGGTAATTGAGCCGATTTGTTTAATGCTCTGATCTCCAAAAATGTACAGGAAGTTGTTAAGCGCGCGCAGTCCGGTGATGGAATGCACCAAATCCGCGTCAGTAATTGTGGTTGATCCGGCCGCGTCGGCGGGGTTGATGTCATCGAATGTCTGACCTGTTGACGTTCCCGTGCCAGTGAAATTGAGAATACGACCGTTAGCCCACCACACGCGCCCCGCGAATACGGTTATGGTGGTGCCGGTGACCTGCGGCCAGACAACGACGGTTGCGGTTGCGGGTGTTGTGTTAGCCCCCGTGAAAACAACCACAATTGCCGCGCCTGCCGCATTTCCAGTTCCTGAATTTGTGAGATTAACCGCGACAACTGAGCCTCCCGAAAGGACTGCCGTAGCCGTTGCACCTCCGGCGTTTCCGCCTGCGCCTCCGGTAAAGCTGACTGCGGGGGGTGCGCCATAACCTGATCCTCCATTTGTGACGTTGATATTCGGCGAAATGCCGCCGGACTTGACGAATAAAGTGCCGTCCCAGGTCGCATAGCCTCCGGTTGCGTCCATGATCAAAATGCGCTTGGACGCGAACAAAACTATGTCTGGTTTTGCAGAAAATGTTCCATTAGGGGCGAATGCTGTTTGGGCTCCTGTGCCGGCATTGACAGCGGCAATACCACCGGAGACAAAGCACAATATAATATAATCGACGCCACCTATATTAGCAGGAAATTGTCGTGATATAGTCTGAATTGGGAAATTGGCTAACTGTGAAGCCGGAGCCGGAACTGTCTGCAAATCATTCGGCGCAATTGGTTGTAGGTTTTCCATCCACGCCACCTCTTTCTCTGAGAGATTTTGGCGAGCAACCTTCGTATTCATTTTCTCGAATTGCTGAAACAGAATAAATTTAGAGTTCCCAACCTGGGACGACTGTCGAAATGATTGTGGAGAGAGGCCCATTACCTTGCCGCCCTATCGTCAAACAAAATAGTGCCATCCGGCGCAACAAGTTGATCTTTGTCGTTCCACCGAGGGGCATTCGGTGCAGCCCATTGGCTTTCATTGGAAAACGTCTCGTGGTATGGCGTTTTCCAGTAGTCTGGATAATGTAGGCGTCTGTCGTTAGGATCAACCGCAGAAACGGCGCGTGGGTCACCTGACATGAGAGCCTGCCAAAACCCGCGCATGTCATAGTCCTGCGGCCCCGGATCAAATTGGAATGGTACATTATTTTGCTGTACCCATTTACGAAAATCTGTTTCACGCAGTCCTAAATCAGTATTGAAATTAGAGGAGTCGCCAGCAATCCAGTCCTTATTGCGTGCAAAGTTCGATTGTAGATCAGGCTCGTCAGCGGGGAGCAGCCCCATCGGACTGACGGGCGATAAGACATCATCAATCGCAAGAACGTCAGCCATTGAACGCTCTGTTGACCTTGCGCGCGAACGTCGTGTGGTACGGGTTAGGAATACGAATGCCTGCCGACGTTGTAATGAAGTGGGGCACGAGGTGGGCGTAGCGATCCTCAAGCGCTGCGACCTGCCCAAAATTCTGATGCTTGTACAGCAAATAGGCCGCGGCCTTGAACTGCACCGCTTTGTCCCACGGATCGACCAACTGCGTGTCAACATCTGTTGTTGCAACGAGAGGGGCCGGCAAAAAGGATACGTCCCACTCGGATAGGTACATCTGGTCTGGCGGGGCCTGAATATAGACTTGCTGCCCCTGTTGGTGTTGGTTGTAAACTGACGGAGGCTGCACAAAAGTTGTTGTGGCCCATGCCCGCGCATATGCCTGAAAAAGCTGAAACGGCAGGTAGGACAGCGAGCGCCGCTGTTGATTCCATATGTACGAAATACCTATAATTGACAATGGGTTACCGATTATTGTTGACAGCGGATTGGCCTGGAACAACGGAACCGCAGCCGCCGCCGCACCCGATCCTGTACCACCGACCGTCACCGCCGGAACCGCATTATAGCCCTGCCCCCATTGCGTCATCGTGATTGACGTGAGTGCCCCGGAAACGAGAGTTCCTGCCCCAAGGGCCTGCACGCCACCGGGCGGGGGCGCAGCGAACGTTACCGCAACCGTCGAGCCCGCGCCGTAGTTCGATCCGCCGGCCGTGACTGTCGCGCCCGCGATCGCGCCGTTGAGCGCGTAGATTTCCTTGCCCTGCAAAATTTGGATACCAGTGACGTTTTGCCGCACACACCACATGTCGCGGGCCGCGTCGATCCGGGCGTCGTTAATCCGGGAAATTACGCGGGAGAGCGGCCACGAACTGTTCGTGCTGTCGTGCACGATTTCAAGCACGTCGTTGATGTAGTCCTGCAACTGCACAGCCTCTTCCCTTCTCTGGGAAAGCGCTCTATAAAAGAAGCGCTACCTCGGCCAGAGTTAGAGCCCGCGCAAGCGGGGTTTTCAGATGGAGAGCCCGTCGTTAACAGCGGCGGGCTCATCTGCATTCTAGGTGATGTTGTGGAGGTGGGGAAGGGCCGCGGCCTTAGCCGTACTGACGCCCTCGCCCTATTTCCCGTTGGCTATCGCCGTGGGAAATTCATCGCACCGCGGTGCCGCGGTCAACGCGCTGCCGGTCGGTCCGCGGCTTTGCCCGTTTGCGCCGGCCAACCTTCGTCGTTGGATCGCCCTCGGGAGGCGGATTCGGCCGGTCATCTTCCTCGTTGCCAAGATCGACCGGAATCGGGTCGTTCGGATTGCGACGCACGAGGTCATAGAAGATAGGCCGCAACTCGATTTTCGAGGCAAGGACTTCATATCGAGGCGGGCCGTCTCCCAGCCCTTCGGGCTTCAAATAATCTCTCCCGCTCCACCCGTAGCGCTTTGCCATGTGCAACGCGCGGTCCTGGAGCTCGCCGGGGTAGCCGAAACAGTGCGTGGCCTGTTCCGCGGTCACATCAACGCGGACCTCCGGGGGGAACCGGATGGGGACGCCGTTAAACATATCGTTGATCAGAAATTCGTTGTGGTTGATCACCTCAACCATCATCACGGCCGGCGAAGGCCGGTCGGCTTCCGGTTCCGTCATTTACTGCACCATCGGCTGGAGGACGGACACGTCGTTAATGCCGCCAATCTGCGATGTTGTGATCGCCGCCGCCGTGGTGCCACCAACTTCGCTGAGCGCCGCTTTCTGGAAACCAAACCCAGGGTCTTGTGCGGTAAACGCGCCGGCCGTTGATGTCATGATGCCACGGGCTGGGCGCGGGAAAAACGTGTTGTTGTTGTTCACCGATGCCACCAAAGCAACGTCGGTTTCGGCGACCGTACCAACGACAAATCCAGCGCCCGCGCTTGTCGTGACCGTGGTGGTGTTGAGGCACATCGACATGATGGCCGTAGCTGCCGCCGCACCAAGAGAGGTTCCACCGAACGAAATCGCCGGAACTGTCGCGCCCGTGTAGCCGTTGCCAAAATACGTCATCACAATTGCGGTGAGCGTGCCGGAGCCGGTAAGTGCGACACCCGTCAGTAGCGCGCCGGCCGTACCGGAAATGAGGTTGGCCTGGAACGGAGATCCCTGCCAAGCGTTTGCCGGATTGATGAGGCCGGGGGCTGGGATCGTCTGCGGTGTGTCGCCAGGGAACCGGATTGCACCCGGATAGAATTGGTACGTCGGGATGATATAAAACTGCGGGATCGACGTGTAACCCGCACCGGGGTTGACCTGCGTCACGCCCGTGATCACGCCGGCCGCGGATATGGTCGCGATGAATGTCGCCTGCACGCCACCGGGAGGCGGCGGGTCGCAGGCAATCGTAGGAGGAACCAGGAAGCCAGAACCGCCCTGCGTGACCGTAGGGGCGGGCACTGTACCACCGACCACCACGTAGCCCTGCGCGGTCGCTGTGACACCACCAGCGCCGGGGGCCGCGAAGGTGACCGACGACCCGGTTTGATTCGGGCCAATGCCGTTCACGCCACCGGAGCCGGCATTCGTGATCAGCGCGCCAGCGACGCAACCCGACATGTTCACAAGACGGTAGTTCGCACCGTCTGTTGAAATTTGCTCGAATGTGTTTGGCCCGGCGTAATTTCTCCAAATAGCGTTGGACGGATCCCACCATTGAATAACGGTCTGCGATCCCGTGGTAACCACATATTCCCCGGCTGGCGGGTAGTAAATCCCGCCTGGGATCAACATCACTTCGGTTGGCGTGCCGCTGATTTGCGGGCCACTGAACGGAAGCGGAAAAAAGCCTCTCATCTGCGCCATGGCGAGTTACCTCAGATTTTTATGTAGTCGAGGCCGCTGAATTTTCCGCAAGCCTTGGGGTTATCGGGATGCACCAAGATAACGCACCCTTCCTCACACTCCGCAACTGCGCAGAACGGGATGCCGGCAATCTCGATTACAAGATGACCGTCTGCCGTAATGGATAGACGGTCATCAGATGGCGCTAATGTCTGCGGCGCAAAATCTTCCGCCAACATGGCCCACGTACCAAGACCCATCACCGCGTATTCAGGTATTTGACCGGATTGCTTGGTGACGCTGGCGATATAGCGAATCATCAAATGACACGTAGGCTTGATCGGCTCTCCGGTAGCAGTGGACAGACTTGGAATTGCCGCAAGAGAGGCCAGCGACCCTACAATGAAATCTCTACGCGTCGCCATAGCGTCACCTCAAATTGGAAGGAATTGCAGACCGGAAAACTTGCCGTGGCATTTCGGTTTGACGTTCACGACCTCAAGCAACGACAGGATTGCGCTAATCCACCCGAACTGATTGTTCGGAAGGGTGCTCTCGAAACCGGAGAATGAAAACGCAGCGCGTTCGTGCAGGAACAAATTCAGGTAGCTTGTGTTGATCAAGTAAATGGTGCCCTCCGGGCAGTAGACATCCGCATAGAACGGAATGCCCGCGATATCCAACGCCTGGAACGATGAATGTCCGACGAAATTTGCGGAATCCAACTTGTCGGACGGGTTGATATTGTACCGTTCCTGCGGCGTGAAATCTTCGGCCAAAAGCGCCCAAGTGCCAGCTCCCATAATCCCTATTGTCGGCATTTCGCCCGTGGTTTTAGTAACCTGGGCGATATACTGAATCATCAGATTTCGCGTTGGAATTACGTTGCCGGTGTTGTTGACAAACGTGGATTTCCAAAACTGGTTTGTGAGACGAGGAATCCCGCCATAGGAATTGAGGAAAGTTCCATCGTCAATTGCACCCGGTAGTCCGACCAACTGCGCAGTATTAGCCACGTTATTGAATAACGCAGTTGCCATGGCGTCGATGGTGACGTTGGTCGCATCGTTAAACCTCGCGTCGATCAACGGAACAATGCTGTAATCGACCTGCACCAATCCCTCAAAACCGAGGAACGGAATCGGAGTGACGAACGCCTTGAGGTTAAACTCGGCATTCTGAATTCCGGGGATCGCACCTGGCTGTTGGAAACTGCCGCTGTAGTCGGTCCATTGACCGGCCACCATCGGCGTCCCTTGCACGGGCGCGGTGATCGGAGAGAGGCCGCCGCTCGCGACCTGCGCCGCAGATAGGAGCGCGCAAATCAGGGGCGCGGACTTCCAAATCTGCACGTAGACGCGGGGCATGAAAGCACGTCGGACAACAGCCGTCAGCTCTTGCGTAATCGGCCCCTGTGACGGGATGATTCCACTTCCGAATTGGGGCACTTAACGCCTCCTACCTCTGGAACGCGGCCGGGAGCCGGTTGCGTTTGAATTCTGTAATGACCTGGAACGCCGCGTTGCGCGTCGCGCCGTTAAGATTTTCCTTGAAGTCCTTGAAACCAAGCATCTTTCCGTCTTGACCGGGAACCGTTGGAAACTCCCAGGTCGAGCCACCGTGCTGTAGTTCCGGTGGGGGTTTCAAATCAGGATTTGGAGGCGGATTGCGCTGCGCGTAAATGTCTGCGCCGGCCTCCCAATCTGGCAAGCCGTAATGCTGCATGATCCGATCAATCACCTTGACCTGATCTTCGTTCAATTTCCGCTTGGCGATAACGTTGCGCTTTTGTTGGTCACGCGCGCGGGCGACGTGCTGCATCCGCTCGGCAAGACGGTCGTCCTCGAATTTCTTAGTGAACGCGTCGAATTTTTCTTCGAGGGCAACGTCACCAAAGGCGCGCGCCGCACCTGGATCGACCTGCTTCACGAGGCCGGCAAAATCCTTCCGGGTCTTCTCGTTGTGGGAAAGATTGAACGCCAGCTTGGAAAGCCGGTCCATATCGGCCGGGCTGAGTTGCGGACCTGTCATTGGCGCACCCCTACAGCAAAGCAACCTTGCTCTAAACGGACAACTTTCATCGGCCGTAATGAATCGAACCGGCCATCGGTATAGAGCGTTCCGCAATCGGAGAATTTCACGCCCGGCCTCGGTTTCCCCACCGGCTCATAACGCGGATGTTGTTCGAGCCAATCTTTTTGGCTTGGCGTCACGTCACCGGCCTCCCTTTGACCGACAGTTCTTTTTCCATGCCGTGAACCTTGCGCCGTTCCGCGTGCATGTGGTTGCGGAACTCGCCGTAGCGCGTACTCGCGAAGTACTCGGCACCGGGCGGGTTGACGAAATGGATTTTTTGAGCGTGCGCCTCGAAAATGCGCTTGTCGCTCGTTGACGACGGCTTGGCGATAGGTTTGTCGGTCATGCCGCGTCCCGTGTTGGTTCGAGTCTGAAACCAGCCTTTTTCAGTGCCGCCCTACAGGATTCAACGCGGTCTTCGGGAACGTCGTATTGAACGTCACGCTCCCCAGCGCCCGAACCAACGAGTATCGTTCCCGAGCCGACGTGTCGGCCGCCATGATCTTTGAAAATGGCGTTGGCGGCCTTGTCGAGGGCCTCGCCCGGACTGCCGTAAAAGTATGCGAAGACGTTCATCGGATCGGTCGCCATCTATGGTATTTGTTGACAAACTTCCATGCGCCTTTCGCCGCCGCGAAGCGGGTAGCACCATAGCGTCTGTACAGACGATAATTTTCGATCCACTTCGCAAGCGCGTGCATCAGATCGGACGCCCGCGGACAGCCTGCGGTCCGCCCTTCTCAAGGGTCATCTTGTTCTTGTCGAACATGGATTTGGAGGCTGAAGAAAACCCGCCGTAGTCCATGTACATTGGCGGGTTTCTAAACTGACCGTCTTCCATGCGGCGGCGATCCAAGTCCGCAGTGTCTACGCCTTTCGGCTTCAGAAATTCACCGGCCATTATAACCTCCAGGATTCGGCGGTTGTTCTGCGTCCCATTTCAAAAGATTCGGACGGCGTTTGCGCTCAAGACTTTCGGCCGTCTGGCGTCCAGCCCACACGAGGAACCGCTCCCATAATGTGAGCCAATGCATTTGGCCGTCACGAAAGACAAGCAATGGACCGTCGATGTGTTTCATCACAAACGACGGTCGGCCTGACCATGAATGGGCAATCCCTGGATTGGGATGATCGCTGTAGGTTTTCACGCTTCGCCTCCCGGTGCGATTCCACCCGGGGCACCTAGCGGTGGAGCGCCTGCCGGGCCACCCGGCATTCCACCCGCGCCACCTGGTAGACCGCCCAGCCCTGCCCCTGGGGGCGTCGCTGGGACGGGCAATGGCTGCTTAGGGGCCTCCGGTGTCGACTTCTTCATAAGGCCGTTCAGCATCGAAATAACGCGGGCCAAGGTGCCAAATTCTGGCGTCCCATTTGGGAATGCCGGCCCGACCTCCATAAGCATGTCGATGACCTTGCCGATTTGCTGCTTTCCCCGCGCCTGCATCCCCGCGCCAGTTCCAGGCGATACCATTGGGGAACCGCCGGGGCCGCTAGGGCCTCCTATGGGCGATTTCGGAAGCCCGATACCGGGCTTGGGCTGGGGCATAAGTCCCATGGAAATCAGCAAATCCGCATGAAAGATATGCGTATTGGTATGCCTCCGTTGAACTTACGTCAAGTCAATCAGGTTCCACAAAAGGAAACGGCCCCATCCGTGAGGTGAGGCCGCCCCGTGCGACTGGACGATGTATCTGAAAAATAAACTACCGGCGACCGCGCCGCTTGTGGCGCTTGCCGCGCCGGTTGTGAACGATGACCTCGGAATTCATGGTGTGCTCCTTTGCTCTTGCTTGCCCGTGGTCCACGGGCGGGGAGTTGAGCGCCGCCAAGAATACCGCAAAGCGCCCGATCGCACAAGCGCGTCAAGCCGTCGCCACAAGAGCGCGCGCCGGTCCATGTGTTCAGATGTCAATACCAATTCCTCAGCCAACTGCGGCCTGTACGAGCGTAGCTCAGCCTGAATTTCCGCCAACGTCATGCGGCTGACATCGCTCATATGAAGCCACTGTTGGTGGCCAACCACTCTGGCATTGTGTACGTACCGTCGCCGTTGTCCTCAACCTGGGACTTCGGCACCCACGCGGTTCGCTTGCCATCATAGAGTTGGAAAGCCTTTTGGGTTTCGGCACGCGCCTCCGCTCGAATGTCGATCAGTTTGGACGCCTTTGTAATCCCGAAAGCGCGGTCCATTTCATCGAATGCTATCGCCATTTTGTCGTCTCGCTACGTTCCGTGGTGGCAAGCCAATCTGTTCCGCGCGCCGCCTGAAAACGGCACGATGATGCCCAAGAATTTCGGCTATTTCTTTATCAGTCAAATACGTATCCCACAATTCTTTCAATTTGGTATCGTCAACCCGTCTGTTTGTGGATTTTCGATCAATTAATTTTCCATTCCAGCCACGATAAATAGTCATTTTTTCTTTCCACCGGCCTGCTTTGCAAGCAATTCCGGGTGTTGCTGCGCCATCTTCTTTTGCTGCCGCTTCCGCTTGTGTATCGAGTGCAGGAGGTTATCGCGAGACGGTGGGTTGGTCATGCGGATGAAATCTTCGTCGTCGATCGTACCGAACTTGCGATAGACCATTGCCATCTCGCGGGCCTCGTCACCAAACAGCGGCGAGTGAGAATGTCCGTCCACCCGCATTTTGACGTTGCCGGCCTCGCCCGGAAAAAACTCGTGTGATTTGTCATTCTCATCAGGCGCGGTCCGCAACTTGTCGTCGTCGTGAGCCATCTTCAACTTGAGGCCGATGTCTCCGATTTTCACCAAAGCTGGCTCGATAGCGAGCGCCGCCTTCTTGATGCGACCGGAACCGGATTTCTTTAAGTCTTGTGCGTGCTGCCTGGATCGGACACCCCGTTCGCTGTGGCCGGCAACAACCTCCGTAAGGCCAGACGCCTCCAGAAACTCGCCCTTAATCTCTTTGTACTCTGCGAAAATGTCGGGCGGCATATCGGGGGCCAGTTCCTTTACTGCCGCCTGTGGAAGTTGGTCGAATAGATACGATCCAGCACCACCAAAAGCGGCCATCTTTTCCTCGCTCAAGCCAAGGAAACCGGAACCGACTTTCGCCGGGTCTGCCTGGCGATCAAGGATGTCGTCAATCTGGTCTATACGCTGCAATAGCCAATCTTGCAGGGGAATGAGAACGTCGATATGTGCCTTACCCCAAAAGTAGTTATACTTGGTGTATGGTTGTATTTTTGAGAATGGGTGCACCCCCGGATAGAATGGGTTTGAATCTGATATTTTCTCTCCGGCCTTAAGCCGGCCGAATAAATCAACGACGTTAGATGTCGCCTTTTTATATAGATTTATTGTATCTACACTATCACCGACCATAATATCAGGCTCAAGGACGTGAATCGTTCGATAATCTGTCGTGCGGTCATCCCACACCCAAAGCTCATTCCACCTCACAAGCGGGACGGACGACTTTGCCTGATAAGTTGCTGTTGGAGCATAGTCAGGATTAACCTGACCAAACAGAGTCCCGCTTAAGCTTGCTCCGGTCGATCCTGAAATGATCATTCTCTGAAGCATTTCAGGGAATGGCGACATGGCCGCGGTGTGCGTCACCTTAAGCCGCTCTATTTCGTCATCCTTGCCGGCCAAAATAAGTTTCCCGACCGCCTCTTGATACTCGATAAAATACGTATGCACAAAACAACTTTGGCTATCCAAGTCCTTGATGTCCTCCCGGTAAACGCCGAAATTATGCGGAGGAACCAACTCAAGAAACCATTCGCCTTTGTCGCGATTCCATCCCTGTTTGGTGAGTATCGTGTCGTAAACCAACGACCACGGGATTGCGTCCATGATCGCCTCTGAAATACCGCAGTCCTGGAAATCCTCATTGAAATCATCCTGCAATGCTTGCGCTTTCAGGATCGACAATTCGTCTTCGGTGTTCTCCGCTGCGATGTGGAAAAACGCATGGTCTGGCGCGTACAGAAACGAAGTCACAAGATCAAGGTGACTATTGATGACATTGACGCGGGCCTGCTCCAAACCTGAGTTACCGAATAGGTAATATTTTTCACGCCACTGATATATTTTATCCCGTTCATCACGTGTCGAAAGACAGCGCTCAATAAGGTAGCGCACGCACTTTTGTAGTTCTTCTTTTTCGGTTGGAAGGATCATATTCCACGCTGTTTTGTTCGCGCCACGATAACGGAGTTTGCGAGTGGTCCAGGTAGCCACCTGCTATCACGGCTTTGCGCCGAATCTCCAACCACCACTTTATTTGAGACGGACGTTGCGGAAAACGATGCGATGGCTCCCGCGTTGGGATGGTGTGCATCCGGGATCGGGCTTGATATCCCGAATCCCCAATTATGAGTTACTCCGGGGACCGTTGGATGGATTGGTGCGCGCGGCATTGCACGATTAAGTCGCGAATTAGAAGGGCTGTTAAGATTAGTAAGGCCGTGCTGGTCAGCAATACTACGGATGCGAGCGTCCATGCGTGGTGCAATAGAATTAACATGGCCACCCCCAGGTATCCAACCAACCCGGACGCACCCGCAAGCAGGACATGGCGGATTGTCGTTCGCAAACGAGTGGAACGTTTCGCCACATCGGTCATTGAGGCACCGCCAGTCGCGAGAAATCATGGAATTTCAATCCAATGTGTAGCTTCCCGTAATTCGTCAATGCAAAAACCTGCATCCTTGTGCCATTGACAAAATGATACAAGGTCCGACAATCCGTCGCGAGGTGGCGCATAAACGATTATACGGCGATCTTTTGGCGCAGTTTCAATTGAGTTCACGTTGGCACCGTTATATTGCTGCGACGGAGGTAGTTGGAAATCAACTTGTCAATCGGCTGATCGCCGCCGCGTTTGTCGATTTCAAGCGCCTTCTCGCGTGTCATTCTGAGACCAATCAACATTGGTTGCAACCACCTCCGCCAGCAATGGTAGGCCATCGCCGCAGCAACAACACGATCATCGTTTCCACCACCTTCTGCGGCTATAGACCCTTCGTTGTTCACCAAACGGCGCATTTCTTCGATAAGCGGCAATGAACTTACATCAGCCCTTCCTAATTCAACGCCGCTTTTGAATCCAGACATGATATACCGTTTAATGTCATCTGTCATTACTAAATGATACGCCAACTCACCTGACATTGAATCAATTCTCTGATAATAGAAATCCCTTACGTTTTTCAGGCAGTTTTTCAATTCGTAATTGTCTGACGTTGGTGATATTTGAACAAGATGATCCTTAAGCCTTTTCAGTTCCTCGAATACATCCTTTCCTGCGCCATTTATTTCCAGTATGACGCGGCTGTCTTTTTGACCATAGAAACCAGCGAGGTGCGCCACGACCCACGCTGTTTGATAAGTCGAAAAGACAGAAGTGCAATATTCCGCTACTTGCTCTATACATTCTGCAAATGCTCTCCACACTTGAATGCAACAGTTGTCCGCTTGATCAGACGATCCGAAATTAGGATCGCACGAAATAATATAACTACCAAATCTTGAACTATGTTTCCATACCCTAAGTTCCGCGCGAAGATCGGTGACTTGATAAACGTCGATTTCCTCCCATCGTCGTGTCATGCGGTAGCGGTAAGTTTGAAACGGGCGCTTATGAGCGTCTCGCGTAATCTGTGTGAGCACCGGAGCGGTGAAATACTTCGATCCCGTAGATTGGAATGCATCATCTTCAGTAAAAGGGAACTCTTGATCCATTATAGATTGATCGTTTGCAAATTCATCCTCCATCTTCCATCGATACCATGCTAGTTGTTGCAGGCTGATATCGAACTGATATTGTTCCCGAACTGCACGCACGCGTTCACGCTCAAGTTGCGATAGTTTATTATTGGGAGCAAATATTTTGAAGCGATTGTCGCGCACGTGGAACTGGTTTCGTTCGTCTCGCCACCATCCAGAGAAAATAAAACGTACAGTTTTTGACGTTTTTGCTGACTGACACTGATCATAGAAGTGATTAAATCCATTTGCGGTGCTCTCCCATATTTGCAGACGGTGCGTGTAAATAGACGAAATTGACGACTTGAACGCCTTTAGATCATCCTCGTTTGCGTAGAACGCGACCTCCGTCCCGTGGACGTAATTAGCAGCAAGAGAGCGCCCTAAACCACCACCGCTGTTTTCGTTAACTCCACCTATGAGGTACGAGAAACTAGAGTCATTATCGAACAATAGTATATTACGGTTGTGGCTTATGACATTCGGACGGAACCTCTTGCCGTCAACTTTCTTCGGCATTGATGCAAGCTGAATTTCAATCTGAGCGCGCCACTTCGCGAGCGCCTTTTCCTCGTGCAGGATGAAGGTGCCGAGCAAGCCAGGATGTGCAAGGGCGTAGAAAAAATCGACCGCAAGAAAGAGCGTCGTCGATCCTTGTTGCCGGCCCTTAAGGACAACGAAAGTCGTAATCCCTTCGTTGAGGCCCTTGGCGACCTCATTCAAAATATATTGCTGACTGCCGAGCAAACGAAGAGGAACCCGACCATAATCGCGAGACTGGATTTTCAGGTGCTTGATGTAGCGCTTGAACTTAGCGAGCGGGAACTTGGCGACCTTGGTAGGGGCACCGATCTTGAAGTTTTGACGTCGTGCAGACTTCATTTATCCACCGATCGTATGCGATATCCACAAGTTTGTTCCACGCCATAACTTCCATGTCAACGCAACTGTGCTCTAGTAATAACTCAATTACTCGATCAATGTTTACGACGACATCAGAGTGAGTAACGGCCGCGCTGAGAGCAGATTCCGCAGTGTGTGTTTGCATGACCTCACTAGCGGTTTCTAACGGCCGTTTCTCTGGCATCACCTCCTTTCTTAACTTCCCATCATTGGGCGGTAATCGTTCGGTATTGGGCCGCCCGCGTTGTCCAACTCGCATCACCTCCTTTGCAATCTGTACGTTAGACCAGCACCGTTGTCCTTTGTGACCATCTACATGATAGCCCCAATACGAATGCGCCGACATGCCGTGAACGGCGCGGACCTCTTTCGCAGAGGACAAGCACTCAGCGTGCAGCCGACCGGCTAAAATTATAAGGATAAATGCGGTTGCAAGCACAAACCAAAACCATTTTCTCACAGTTCCCCCTTTGCCATTTTATGGGCGCTAATAATACGGTCTATTTCGTCTTGGTAAGTCCACCCCAAAAGAGGTTTCCCAAGAACATCAGTGCAGTAGTCTCTCTTTTTTGCCAAATCTGATATCTTTTTTTTCATTTCTTCATTCATAATTCACCCTTTGCCATTTTCTCAAGGTCGCCTCGCATCTTCGCGAACGGCATGGCCGGCAAGCCTTCCTCTCCACGCTGGCGCCGCGCCACCATGTCGAGCATTTGCAACTCTCCGAGCATTTGCCTATTAGCGCGCTCAACTCGCGTGACATGACGACGGAGGTTGCGGTCATACGCTGTAGGGGCGAGACCCGCCATCTGGCGCAAGAGACGATTAGGGCGCATAATTTCACCTTGCAAAAATTCCTGTGGATAGTATCATAAATCGCTGAAACGTCAATGCATTAGGACATGGCAGCCATGCCGATACTTAATCACAATCTTACCGATCTTGATGCGAGGCAAGTGCAGAGCGAACCGGGAATGGCGTACTTCGCCGGCACGGGACCTCGTGGAAAGACGTGCGGTCATTGTATCTATTGGGGCTATAGCAAGGAATATGGACGCGAGCGCACGAACAAAGAAACAGGTGAAATTTACAAACCAATGAAGGCCAGCGAAGCATGTAAAAAGTACTTCCTCATAACAGGTAAACACGGACCTGCGATCAAGTCCGCGCTGTTGTCGTGCAAATACTTCGAAGGAAAGTAGCCCATGATAAAGGAAACTCCATTTGATAGATTGCCGCGATCACCTCGCAACATAATTGTGGAGGCAGAGCATCAGGGATTTGACGACGGATATTTTCGTAAAGAGCGTTTTTATGCCGGTCAAGCTGTGGCGGCAGACGTATATTCTAAGGCGTTTGATGATGGGCAACGACAGCGCGCCACCGCAGATAAGGCGGCACGCAGTGCAAAGGGAAATAAAAAATGAAGTGCAGCGGTCGCTCTGGTTTCGGCTCACGTCAGACACAGGGTCCGACCAAAGCTCTTTTGTTACACCGACACCGCTGCTTGCCTGTGTATCACCCCTGTGTCGGTAACTAAACCCTGAAGCTCAATTGCTTCGATGTTTTCTTGCGGCCTTCAGTCGGTGCTTTGGCTTCCACAAAGGACGCCTCGACGGTGTCGATCTTCTCGCGTAGCGTCTCGAAAATCTTGTCCTTTGCTTCATCCGTCCAGTCATAAGACTGAATGCTGGAAAGATGATTGAGGGCGTTAAGGGCATCGATCGCACGCGACACCCGAGCGGAAGCGAGACGCGAGAAATCAGCGCGCTTCTCCTCTAGCGTCTTCTTTGGTTTTTTTGCCTCTGTGGTGGCGTCATTCAATGGAGTAGGGCCGCCGTTGACAGCGCTACTGGCGTGGTTCTCCGATGCCTCACGCCGTTCCTCATCTTGGTTGTTCAACAAATCACCACCAGTGTTGATATCTGGCGCGTCTGGATTAAGAACGGTTCCGCCGGAACCGCTTGATCCTGCCCATTCTCCGGTCATTTGTGATTTCTTTGCCATTGGAGAGTTCTCCGATTTGTGTAATAGGATATGGAATATTAGATCACAGGAAACACCGGAGGACAAGACGTGAGTGACAACGACAATATTATTCCTATCCCGCCTCAGTTTGCCGCTCTGGGCATTACCGAAGGAGAGAGCGTTGTCATCCC
>WNFF01000377.1_pt1 | contig 38943 bp, 33 predicted proteins | sample 5400441 | NCBI WGS metagenome assembly WNFF01 (sample SAMN13153345, study PRJNA577476) | soil metagenome | isolation source: 120 cm saprolite under Douglas fir tree site 2 hole 3 replicate 1 | place: USA:California | collected 2015-04-18
CAACCCTCGTCGCTCAATCGTGCGCTTCCACTACGACCTCGAGAAGCTCGGGCTGCGCAAGCGCCGGCAGCACGACTGCCGACGAACCTTCATCAGCCTTGCCCAGGCGGACGGCGCCCGGAAGGACATCCTGCGTTGGGTGACACACGGGCCCACCGGCGACATCATGGACATCTACACGACCCTGCCGTGGGACGCCCTTTGCGCCGAAGTGAGCAAGCTTCGGGTCGAAATTCGGGGAGGCCGAGTCCTCGAGTTTCGCCAGGTTATTGGGGACCCGTGTGACAGGTCGTGTGACAGGTCTTCGGGTGATACAAAAAAACCTCCGCGTCTCATGGACTTGGAGGCTTTTGTTGCAGCGAGGAGTACGGGACTTGAACCCGTGACCTCCGGCGTGACAGGCCGGCGTTCTAACCAACTGAACTAACTCCCCAACTACTTCCTTGGGCGGAACAGGGATCGAACCTGTGACTTTCGCCTTGTAAGGGCGACGCTCTACCGCTGAGCTATCCGCCCGTCCCCGGGCGCTCCGCCATCGACTCGCGGCCTTGTAGTGGCCGACTTCCCTCCCTGTCAAGGTTATGAGCTATCCACTGATGGACGAAGCGCGCTATTAATTAAGGGCGATGACGTCCATCAAAATCTCGCGGCTGCTCGAAGACTCGGACTACGACCTTCGGCTCCAGCTCGTCGTCGGAGAGAAGGGTCTGGACAAGCGGATCAGCTCCTCGCGAATCCAGAAGCCCGGCCTGGCGCTCACCGGCTTCACTGAGCACCTGCACCCCGAGCGAGTTCAGGTCTTCGGCAATACGGAGATCTCGTATCTGGAGACGCTGCCCGAGGCCCGCCAGCAAGAGGTTCTCGCCACCTTGCTGCGCTCCGAGCTGGCGTGCATCGTCGTCACCAAGAATCTGGAAATCCCGCAGACGCTGATCGATGCCTGTGAGCGGGCCGACGTGACGCTGATGAAGACCACCCTCCTCTCGTCCACCTTCATCCAACAGGTACAGAGCTTTCTCGACGAGGCGCTTACCGCGTCCGCCAGCCTTCATGGCGTGCTGATGGACGTCTTCGGGGTAGGCATCCTCCTGCTCGGGAAAAGCGGCATCGGCAAGAGCGAAATCGCGCTCGATCTGGTGATGCGCGGACACCGCCTGGTGGCCGATGACATCGTCGACGTTACCCGCCGCAAGCCGGGGACCATTTACGGCGCGGGCAACCCGATCATCAAGCACCACATGGAGATCCGGGGGCTGGGCATCATCAACATCAAGGACCTGTTCGGTATCGCCGCGGTCCGGGACCGGAAGAAAATCGAGCTGGTGATCGAGCTCGTCGAGTGGGACCCGATGCAGGAATACGACCGACTCGGCGTCGAGGAACAGAAGTTCTCCGTGGTGGGTGTGGAGATCCCCCTCGCCGTGGTGCCGGTCCGCCCCGGCCGGAACATGACCACGATCATCGAGGTCGCGGCCCGAAACCATCTGCTCAAGCTTCAGGGTCATCACTCGGCTCGAGAATTCGCCGAGCGCCTCAACCGCGCGATCGCGGACGGCGCGATGCACCGGACTCTGGGTGAAGAGGTGGAGTGAGCGATCCGCTGAAGAGAATCGTGGTCATCACCGGGATGTCCGGTTCCGGTAAGTCCACCGCCATCCGCGCGCTAGAGGACTCCGGTTTTTTCTGCATCGACAATCTCCCCGTCTTGCTGCTGCCAAAGCTGACCGAGCTCGCCGGCCTGGGCAGCACCGCGCGCCGGCTGGCGCTGGTGATCGACGCGCGCGAAGGGGTGTTCCTGGGCGAAGCGCCCCGGATGCTCGAGGACGTTCGCCGGGGAGGACACCAGGTCGAGGTCGTCTTCCTCGACTCGAGCAACGGCGCGATTACCCGGCGGTTCTCGGAAACGCGGCGCCGCCACCCGTTGGCGCCTCAAGGCACCATCCTCGAGGGAATCGAACGCGAACGCAGCGCCCTCCACGACATTCGCGAGATGGCGGATCAAGTCATCGACACCTCGGAGCTCACCGTCCACGACCTCAAGAAAATCATCCAGGCGCGCTTCTCGCCGGAGCTGAGCAACGCGCCTTCCATCTCCATCCTCTCCTTTGGATACCGCTACGGCGTCCCCCAGCAGGCAGATCTGGTGTTCGATCTGCGTTTTCTTCCCAATCCCTACTTCGTCCCCGAGTTGAAAGGGCTCACCGGAAAGCACCCCCAGGTGGCTCGCTTCGTTCTCGACCGACCCGAAGCGCAGACCTTCCTCGACAAGGTGGTCGATCTCTGCCAGTTCCTCTTCCCCCGCTATCAGAAGGAGGGGAAGGCCTACTTGACGCTTGCGCTTGGCTGCACCGGGGGAAAGCACCGCTCGGTCGCCGTCGCTCGAGAGCTCTCCCAGCGCCTTTCCGGGGCGGACACACCTACGCAGCTTTGGGATCGGGATGTAGACAAGGAATAAAGCGTCCGCCGCGGTCCGTTTGCCCCAGCATCCGGTTAAACTGAAGAACGGGGAATGTTCTTCGTCTGCACCTATGCGCTTCCGATGGTGTCATCGAATTGTTGCGCAGCGCGTTGAGCAGCGGTAGTAGCCATTATGGAATGGTGCTGGGTGTTGGGTGCTGGTCGTCGGGGGCCGGTTAGGAGTCTAAGTCATGGTGGGGCTGGTCATCGCGGCCCACGGGCACTTGGCCAAAGAGCTCGTTGTAACCGCAGAACAAATTGTCGGGCCGCTTGTTTCGACGGCGACCTGCAGCATCGAGCCGGGCGCTTCCCCCGAAGTGATTCGGGAGGAGATGCGCAAGGCCGTCTGCGCGGTTGATACCGGCGATGGTGTGCTGGTTCTCGCAGATCTATTTGGCGGCACCCCGTGTAATCTAGGCCTGACCCTCACGCGCGAACGCCCGCTGGAAGTTCTTACCGGCGTGAATCTCCCGATGGTGCTCAAGGCCAACTCACTCCGGGCTGAGGCCCTTCCGCTTCCGGAATTGGCCGCCGCGCTGGCGCGCTATGGGCAGAAAAACATCACCTGTGCTTCCGCTTTGCTCCGGGAATCCGAGGCACTTCGAAACCACTGAGCAGCCGAGAGATAGAGAGCGGGTGATCTTGGGCCGTGATTTCGCTGGTGCGCGTCGACAATCGGCTTATTCACGGCCAAGTTGTTGAGGCCTGGGTGCCTCGTCTGCGGGCGACCAGGATGGTGGTCGCCGACGACGAGGCGTTCCAGAGCCCCCTGATCCGCGCCGCGATGGGCCTTGCCGTCCCTTCCTCTGTTGAGGCCCGGATTCAGCCTCTCTCGGAGGTGGACTATCCGGCGTTGTCCGAGGATCCGTCGCGCACCCTTCTGTTGTTCCGCGACCTGTCCGGCGTTTTCGCCGCCCGCGAAAAAGGGCTGCGATTGAGCCACCTCAACCTGGGCAACATCCACTATGGTCCTGGCCGAAGGAAGGTGTCTGCCTCCGTGTTCCTGACCCAGGAAGAGCTGGATCAGATCAAGCTCCTCGTCGACCAGGGCGTCGAGGTCGAGGCGCGAGGCGTGCCAACCGATGCTCCGGTAAACTTCTCAAGTATGGTGGACCGATTCGGAAAGGGAGCCTAGTCCTTCATGGTGAACTGGTCCCATGTAGGCCTCGCGGGCCTCTGGGGAGGGCTGCTGGCGCTGGAGCGCCGCGCTTTTCTCCAGGCGATGGTCTCCCGTCCACTGGTCGCCGCCACCGGGATGGGGCTGCTTCTCGACGATCCCCAATCGGGACTCTCGATCGGGATGGTGCTGGAGCTGTTCTACCTGGGCTCCGCGAACCTCGGGGCGGCGATCCCCGAGAACGACACCCTCGCGGCAACCGGAACCGCCGCCGCTGCCGCCGGGCTCGCAGGTGGCACCGGGCTGAGCACGCCGGCCATGTGGTCGCTGGCGATCATCTGCTTCATCGGGCTCGGCCCCGCCGGACGCTTCTTCGACCGCGGGCTGGAGCGTTATTCCTCGCGGCTGGCCGCGAAGGCGGCCCTTTCCGCTGAGCGCGGCGATCTCACCCGCGCGGTTCGACAGAACCTCTGGGGGATGTGGCCGGTGTTCGTTGTCTTTGGCCTGCTCACCGCGGTGTGCGCGCTGTTCGGTTTCCTCCTCTCGCCGGTGGCGGGCGCACTGCCGCTTCGAGTAGCGCGGGGTCTGGCGTGGGCCTATCCCGCGATGGCCTCGGTGGCAGCGGCGATCGCCGCGCGCGGCTCGCATGCGCGAAATGCCGCCCTCTACGCCGGCCTTGCCGCCGCCGCGGTGGTGGCGGTCGTTGCGGTCTACCTCGCCTCCGGGGGACGGCTGTGAGCTCGACCGCATTGCAGGCCGCGTCCCTCAACCAGCACCGGGAGGTGAGGCTTTCGCACCTGACGCTGCTGCGCGTCTTTCTTCGGTCGCTGTTGCTCCAGGCTTCCTGGAATCCCCAGGGAATGCAGAATCTGGGTCTGGCCTATGCGCTGTTTCCCGCGCTCAAGGAGCTCTACCCCAATCAGGATGAGCTGATGGCCGCCGTTCGCAGGCACTTGAGCTTCTTCAACACGCACCCGTACGTCGCCGCCGCCATCCTCGGAGGAGTCCTCCACCACGAGCTGCAGATCGTTCGCCACGAAGCGCCACCGGAGCGCGTCCTCGCCTTTAAAGCAGCCTTGATGGGACCGCTGGCCGCCCTCGGCGATGGCTTCTTCTGGCTTTCGTTGAAGCCTGCGGTGGGGGCCTTCTGCGCAGCGCTGGTTCCCTTCCTCCACGCCTGGGCCGCGGTGCTCTTCCTCATCCTCTACAACGCCGTCCACTTCAGCTTTCGTTGGCGGATGTTCCGCATCGGGCTCTCGCTGGGAGATCGGCTGGTCGAGGCGGTGGCAAAGGCCAACCTGCCCCGCCGCGGCGTTCGTCTTCGAGCCCTCGCCGCGGCCAGCGCCGGCGCCCTCGCCGCCTGGCTGGCGATCGTCTTTGGCCAGAACGAAGAGGCGTCCTGGGCCCCGTTTCTCGCCGGGGGCTGTCTGGTGGTTGGCGCAGCGAGCTACTGGTTGGTCGCAAAACGGGTCAGCAAATACGTGGTCCTTTACTGGGCGGCGGCGCTCGCGGTGGCGGCGGGAGCTTTCTTGTAGTGGGGGCGGCAATGAGCAGCGTGATGGAAGGCGAATTTACCATCGTCAATGCGCTCGGGTTGCATGCGCGCGCGGCGGCGCAGCTGGTGAAGCTTGCCAATCGATACCGCAGCGAAGTTTCCATCGAATGCGATGGCCAGCGCGTGAATGGCAAGTCGATCATGGGCGTGCTGATGCTGGCGGCGGCCCAGGGATCGCGGGTCAAAGTGCGCTGCGACGGAGAAGACGCGAATCGCTGCCTGGCGGAGATCGCGGTGCTCATCGGCAACAGGTTCGGGGAGGATCAGTAGTGGACCGAGAGGAAGTACGCTAGGCATGGGCGCTCAAGCGGCACTGTCTTTGAAAGGCATCGGCGCCAGCCCGGGCATCGCGGTCGGTCCCGCCTACCTGGTCGATCGCCGGCGGGTACGCACGCCCAAACTGCGGCTCTCGCCGCTCGAGGTCGAGTCCGAGCTGATGCGGCTGAAGACCGCGATCGAGCTGTCCGATCACCAGCTGTCGGAGATCAAGGACCGGATTTCCCAGGGCGAGGGGCACGATCACGCCCTCATCCTCGAAGCGCACCGGCTCATGGTCCACGACCCGATGTTCGTCGACGAGGTGAAAAAGCTGATCTCTCGCGACCGGATCAATGCCGAGTGGGCGGTGCGCCGCGTCGCTCGGAAAATAAAGCACATGTTCGACAACATCCCGGACGACTACTTCCGGGAACGCCGCGCGGATCTCGATTTCGTCGCCGATCGGGTGGTGCGCAACTTGATGGGCCAAGCGGTGGACGTGGAGATCGAGATTCCCGAAGGGTGCGTCGTCGTCGCGCACGACTTGTCGCCGGCGGACACGGCGATGATGGCCAAGAGCGGCCGGGTGGCCGGCTTTGTCACCGACCTGGGCGGACACACGAGCCACACCGCGATCGTGGCTCGGGCCCGGGAGACGCCGGCGGTGGTGGGGGCGGCGCGGGCTTCCGAGCAGATCTCCCCCGGCGACCTGGTGGCCCTCGATGGCAGCAACGGCCTGGTGCTGGTCAATCCGGCGGCGGAGCAGCTCGCCCTCTTCCAGGAGACGATGCGTCGCTATCACGCCTCCGAGCAGATCGCGCTGACGACGAAGGACCTCCCCGCCGTGTCCACCGACGGATACCGGGTGCAGTTGCTGGGGAACATGGAATTCGTTGAAGAGCTCCCCTCGCTGATCTCCCACGGCGCGGAGGGGGTGGGTTTGTTCCGCACCGAATTTCTCTTCCTCGAGCGGGACCACGCTCCCACCGAGGAAGAGCAGTATCGATGCTACCGGCAGGTCCTCGAGGCGATGGAAGGCCGCCCGGTCACCATCCGCACTCTGGATCTGGGAGGGGACAAGGTACCCGGGAACCGCCGGCCGGAGCGCGAACCCAATCCGGCGATGGGGCTCCGGGCGATTCGGTATTGCCTCGCCAATCGGGAGCTGTTCCGGTCCCAGCTTCGGGCGGTGCTTCGGGCGAGCGTCCACGGAAATCTCCGGCTGATGTTCCCGCTCATCTCCGGGGTTTCCGAGCTCCGCGACGCCCGCAGCGAGCTTGAGCACTGCCGAAGCGAGCTCGGCCGGGAGGGGCTGCCGGTCGGCACCCGATTTCCGATTGGGATCATGGTGGAGACGCCTTCGGCGGCGTGGATTGCCGACCGATTGGTCCACGAGGCGGATTTCTTCTCGATTGGCACCAACGATCTCATCCAGTACTCGCTGGCGATCGATCGGCACAATCGCGAGGTCGCCTATCTCTACCAGCCGCTCCATCTTTCGGTGCTTCGCTCCATCCAGAACATCGTCTCCGCACCGCAGTTCAGGTTCCGGTGGTCAAACAGATCATCCGTCGATCGAGCCGCGCCGAAGCAATCACCGTGCTCGAGAACGCGATGCGCTTGACCACCGCCGAAGAGATCGAGCGCTACATCCGAAACGAGATCGACAGAAGATATGTTGAGCCGGAGTAGACCCGGTCATCCGGTCTGCCCGAGCTCCTCGGCCCCCGCCGACCAATGAGATGAGACTATCGGCCAACGAAGGAGCAGATGCGGATGGATGACGAACGTGGCCTGAGGGGCGGGCAGGTGCAGTCCAAGGCTCGCCCGCAGCTTGGGTCGCGCCTCGATCCGCTGGTCCCACTCGAAAAGCCCGGAGATCCAATTTCCGGTATAGACCTGCAACTGGATCTGGCTCCCGACGTCCACCGGAATCCCGTCGAGGTAATAGCGGACGCGCGCGCCGTCGCTTCGCAGCTCCAGGATGTTTGCCAAGTCCACCTCCCAATTCCGAGATCCTAGGCGGCCTGCCCGACATCTTGCGGTGGCGGAGGCGATCGGATGACGACGAAGGAGATCGATCTCGCGACGGGAAGGCATCAACCCTTTGCATTCAGCGCTGTAAAGGCTGCCACCGGTTCCTGACGCGCGATGCCTGAAAGCGCGTGGCGTCGACCGCGCTCCCCGAGCGGCCCCACCCGATCGGTCCGAGCCGACCCCGGTCGGGCGAACCCCACAGAAGCTCACACCGTAAGGCGGTAATCTTCCAAACAAACCGGTTGCCCCCTGCATTGAGCTTAGGCGCGTTCAAGGGGGTAGGGCGTGGCTGACCTTCTGGGGTTTGCGGGCGATCCCAGCCCTCGCCCGGTATGATGGCGGGCTGCAGAGCTGAAGTTTGAGGATCGGTTTGACTGTAATGGGGGCGAGCTACTACTGTGCGGCGCCCTTCCCGGGAGAAAAAATGCCTAAAGACTTTCTTTTCACCTCAGAATCCGTCACCGAAGGCCACCCGGACAAGGTTGCCGATCAAATCAGCGATGGTGTGCTCGATGCCTTGATTGCCCAGGACGTGCATGCGCGCGTCGCGGTGGAGACTCTGGTCAAGACCGGGCTTGCAATCGTCGCCGGCGAAGTCAGCACCTCCGGTTACGCGGAGATTCCCAAGATTGTCCGCAGCACCATCTGCCGGATCGGCTACACCGAAAGCTCGATGGGGTTTGACGGCAATACTTGCGGCGTGATGGTGGCGATCGAAGGTCAGTCCCAGGACATCGCGCGCGGCGTGGAGAAGAAAGAGCAGGGAGCAGGCGACCAGGGAATGATGTTCGGGTTCGCCTGCGATGAGACCCCCGAGTTGATGCCGGCGCCGATTTCCTATGCCCATCTGCTCACCCGCCGCCTGGCGGACATCCGGCGAAAGCAGCACAACTGGCTGCGCCCGGATGGCAAGAGCCAGGTGACGGTGGAGTATCGCGACAACGAGCCGGTCCGGATCGACACCGTGGTGGTGTCCACGCAACATGCGGAAGAAGTCTCGAACAAGAAGATCCACGAAGTGGTGATGGAAGACGTCATCTACAAGGTCTTGCCTAAGAAGTTGCTCGACAAGAAGACGAAGTTCCACATCAACCCGACCGGGCGCTTCGTGATCGGTGGACCGATGGGCGATTCAGGGGTGACCGGCAGGAAGATCATCGTCGACACCTACGGAGGAATGGGACGCCACGGCGGCGGCGCATTCTCCGGGAAGGATCCCTCGAAGGTCGACCGGTCGGCGGCCTATATGGCGCGCTATATCGCGAAAAACGTGGTGGCCGCGGGCCTGGCTCGACGATGCGAGGTGCAAATCTCGTACGCGATCGGCGTCGCGGAGCCGGTCTCCGTGCTGGTGGATACGTTCGGTACCGCGACGGTCTCCGAACAAAAAATCTCCGAGGCAGTGCGAAGAACTTTCGGCCTCAAACCGCGCGAGATCATCGATCACCTCGATTTGCTGCGGCCCATCTATCAAAAAACCGCTTCGTACGGTCACTTCGGCCGTTCCGATAAAGACTTCACCTGGGAGCGCACCGACAAGAAGGATGCGTTGCGCGACGCGGCGGGTGAAGCGCGTTTGAAAGCGGTGGGAAATTCTTGAATCTGAGGCGGCAATCGAGCAGATGGTAGGTTTTTCGGCCTTGCGAAGTCAGTAAGCGAGTCCGCGCCGCCCTTAAGTCTCCAGTCACGATCGCGGCGCGGTTTGCGCTGCTTCATATACGGAAGGATGAACCATGTCGGTTGAGGCGAGAAATCTCATGTCTGCAAAGAAGAAATCGAATGCGCGAACCGCGGCGGCCGCGGACGGCGACGTCAAGGACCTGGGTCTCGCCGGCAAGGGGCGTGGTCGAATTGAATGGGCGGGCCGCTCGATGCCAGTGCTGGAAGAGATCCGGCAGAGGTTCGAAAAGACCAAGCCGCTGAAGGGGCAGAGGATGGCCGCGTGCCTGCACGTCACCGCGGAGACGGCAAATCTGGCGATCGCGCTCCAGGCGGGCGGCGCGGACGTCGTGGTCTGCGCCTCGAACCCCTTGAGCACGCAGGACGACGTGGCGGCGGCGCTGGCGGTGGATCACGGCATCCCGACGTTCGCGATCAAGGGAGAGGACCACAAGACCTACTACCGGCACATCGCCCAGGTTCTCGATCACAAGCCGAACTTGACCATGGACGACGGCGCGGACCTCGTCAGCGTTATCCACTCCGACCGCAAGGAACTGCTCGAGCACATCATCGGCGGCACCGAGGAGACGACCACCGGCGTGATCCGGCTCAGGGCGATGGCCAAGGAGGGCGTGCTCCGGTATCCGATCGTCGCGGTGAATGACGCTCTGACCAAGCACCTGTTCGACAATCGGTATGGCACCGGCCAATCCACCCTGGACGGGATCATCCGGGCGACGAACCGACTGATCGCCGGCTCCATTTTCGTCGTCTCCGGATATGGCTGGTGCGGCAAGGGAATCGCCATGCGCGCGAAGGGAATGGGCGCCGACGTGGTGGTGACGGAGATCGACCCGCTTCGCGGCCTCGAGGCAGTGATGGACGGATTCCGGGTGATGCCCATTGCCGACGCGGCGAAGATTGGCGACTTTTTCTGCACTGTCACCGGCAACGTTCACGTCATCCGCAAAGAGCATTTCGAGAAGATGAAGGACGGGGCGATCGTCGCCAACAGCGGCCATTTCAACGTGGAGCTGGATCTCGAGGGGCTTGGCACCTTGTCGAAGGACAAAACAACCATCCGCGAATTCGTCGAGCAGTACACCCTGAAGAATGGAAAGCGGGTGATCATTCTCGGCGAAGGCCGCCTGGTCAATCTCGCCGCTGCCGAAGGACATCCCTCTTCGGTGATGGACATGTCCTTCGCCAATCAGGCGCTGTGCAGCGAGTGGATGGTGAAGAATCACGCCAAGCTGGAACGGCGGGTCTACTCGGTCCCCGAGGACATCGACAAGAACATCTCCCGGCTCAAGTTGAAGTCGATGGGCGTGAAGGTAGATACCCTCACTGCCGAGCAGCAGAAGTATCTGAACTCCTGGGAAATGGGTACCTAAGAGCCGTCCGGCCAAAATCGAGGGACCCGACATGAGCTGGCTCGAAGCAGTCGTCCTCGGCATCGTGCAGGGACTCACCGAGTTCCTGCCGATCAGCTCGACTGCCCACCTGCGCATCGTGCCGGAGCTGCTCGGCTGGTCTGACCCGGGCGCGGCTTTCTCCGCGGTGATCCAGCTTGGAACCGTCGCCGCGGTGATCATCTACTTCGCCAAGGATGTGGGGCGACTCGCGGTCGCCTTCTTTCAGAGCATCGCCCATCGCTCCCCGTTTGAATCCCCTGACTCGAGGTTGGCCTGGTTCGTGGTGATCGGAACGATCCCCGTCGGCGTCGCGGGGGTACTCTTCAAGAAATCGATCGAGACCTCGCTGAGGTCGCTCTATGTCATCGCGTTCTCGATGATCGTGCTGGCGCTGGTGTTGTTCGCCGTGGAAAAGCTCGCCTCTCACCGAAAGACGCTGGACCAGATGACGCTCAACAACGGCGTGATCATCGGTCTTTGTCAGGCCTTCGCCCTGATTCCCGGCTCGTCCCGCTCCGGCACCACGCTCACCGGCGGCCTGGCGGTGGGGCTCAAGCGCGAAGACGCGGCGCGGTATTCGTTCCTCTTGTCCATTCCGGCCACCAGTGCAGCGGGATTTTTTGAGCTGCGCCACTTCATTCGCGCCTCGGACCAGCCCACGGTGGGGCCACTGATTGTCGGAACGCTGGTCTCCTTCCTCGCCGGGATGGTGGCGATCGCCGGACTGCTGCGCTATCTGCGGACGCACAGCACCGGAGTGTTCGTCGCCTACCGGATCCTCGTCGGTTCACTGCTGCTCGTCCTCCTCGGCTTTGGCGTCCTCAAGCCTTCTCCGGACGCTGATGCGCGCGGACGAGCCACCGCATCGGCGCAAAATCAACCGCTCAAAAGGTGACGTGGAACCGCTGTTCGAAGAGCTGAGGGAGCGACTCGAGAAGACGCCGCCCAGGCCGCTGAACCTTCCCGGGCTCGTTCTCAGGGAAGCATCGGTGTTGATCCCGCTCTTCTTCCGAGACGGCGTGCCTCACGTCCTTTTCACCAAGAGAACCGAATCCCTCCGGAATCACGCCGGCCAGATTTCTTTTCCCGGGGGCGCCCGGGACGAGTCGGATCCGACGCCGCTGCACGCGGCCCTCCGCGAGACGCACGAAGAGCTCGGGATCCCGCCCCAACAAGTCGAGGTACTTGGACTGCTCGACGAGATTCCCACCATCACCCAGTTCCGGGTGGTGCCATTCGTCGGAGTTATCCCCTCCAACTTTCCTTACCTTGCCAATCCCGCCGAGATCGAGGAAATCATCGAGGTACCGATTGCGCACCTGCTCAAGCCGGAGATCCAGCGGATGCAACTGCGGGAGGTTTTCGGAGGGGAGAGGGAAATCTACTTCTACGACTACGGCGAACATGTGATTTGGGGGGCGACGGCGCGGATTCTTCGCAACCTCCTTCAGATCATCGCCGCGCTTCCCAGTAAACCCGAGAGCGTGAAATGAACGTCTATTCGGTGATCCTCGCGGGTGGCTCGGGGACTCGTTTTTGGCCCCTGTCGCGCGCCGCGCGCCCCAAACAATTCCTCCCTCTGGTGACCAAGGCCCCCCTTCTGGTCGACACCGTCCGACGCATTTCCACGATTTCGACCTTGAAGCAGACCTACGTCTCCTGCGGCCCCTCCCACGCGCGAACGGTGCGCCGACTGCTTAAGGCAATTCCGGCGGCGAACATCCTCGTCGAACCCGTGGCCCGCAACACCGCTCCGGCGATCGGCCTCGCCGCGGTCCACATCGCTTCGCGGGAACCGAACGGGGTATTGCAAGTCCTTCCCGCCGATCATGCCGTTCGCGACGTGGAGCGGTTCCGCGGCTGCCTTGCCGCGGCGGCCGAGCTGGCTGCTCGGGGGATGCTCGTCACCCTCGGGATTCGTCCCACCCGTCCTGAGACGGGGTACGGCTATATCGAGGTGGGTGATTCCCTGGGCCCGGAGAGCTTTCGGGCGGTGGCCTTCGTGGAAAAACCGGACGCACCGACCGCCCGCCGCTACGTTGAATCGGAAAAGTTCTTCTGGAACGCGGGAATCTTCGTCTTTCGCGCCGATGCGATCTTGAGCGCCTTCGCCAAGCACATGCCGGATCTGGCCGGAGCCCTGGAGCGGATCTCGCGCGCGATTGGCAAGCGAAGTTACCAGGCCACCGTCTCGCGCGAGCTCCGCAAGCTTCCCCCGGTGTCGATCGACTACGGGGTGATGGAGCGGGCCAGCGACAACCTCGCGGTGATCCCGGGTGATTTTGGCTGGTCGGACCTGGGCTCCTTCGCCTCTCTGCCCGAGGTGCGACCCCAAGATGAGCGGGGGAACGTCGTCAGTGGCCCGGTGGGCGCCCTGGTGGACTGCGACAACTGCGTCGTTTTCGCCGGTAAACGCCCGCTAGCGCTCGCTGGCCTGTCCGACATGGTGGTGATCGACGCGGACGATGTCCTCCTCGTCGTGCCCAAACAGAGGGGCCAGGACGTTCGCAAGGTGGTGGAGGCATTCCGCACCCGAGCGCTGAAGCGCTTCCTGTAACCCAACGCCCAGCGGTGGTGAGACTTGGTCATCTCCGCGCCGCAAGTGCGACTGCGCCTGATTGAGCTGGAGCGGCCATCGGATAGAATGGCTCTGCCCGTTCGGCGCTTGGATCTCTCCAGCCGAGCCTCTTCCACCCGGAGCGTTGATGCACCAAAAGCTCGATCGCCGCGGAAGAATTCTCGTCGTGGACGATGAACCAATCGTTGGCGCGGCAATCCGGCGCACCCTGAACCCCGAGCATGACGTCACCGTGGCGAAGAGCGGCCGCGAGGCATTGGAGCTGATCTCCAAGGCCGACTTCGACCTCATCCTCTCGGACGTGCTGATGCCGGAGATCAGCGGAATCGATCTCTACGAGCTCCTCAAGGAGAGCAGCCCGGGAATCTTGCAGAAGATGGTCTTCATCACCGGCGGCGCCTTCACCTCGATGGCGAGGGACTTTCTCGAGGCCGTTCCCAACGTCACCCTCGAGAAGCCGTTCGAGCCGGAGGTGCTTCGCGCCTTCGTGCGCGAACATCTCGGTTGAGGGAAACCTCGGCGTTCGATAGGGGGCCTGCGGAGAATCGTCCAGCGAGCGCGAGAGGGCGCGGTGTATAGTGGCGCCCGCTTAAAACGAGGAGAGGACGATGAACCCGCAGATTTTCCGCGAGTACGACATCCGCGGTCTGGTCGATAAAGATCTGACCGAAGAGGTGGTGGAAAAACTCGGTCGAGGGCTGGGTACGGTCGTGCGCCGTGACGGCGGCAGCTGGATCGTCGTCGGCCGCGACTGCCGGGAGTCATCCACCCGCTTTCGCGAGGCCCTCTGCAGCGGGATCACCTCCACCGGCCTGAACGTGATCGATATCGGGGTCGTTCCGACTCCGGCGACCTACTTCGCTGCCCATACGCTTCCGGTCGACGGCCTGGCGATGATTACCGGCAGCCACAATCCTCCCGAGTACAACGGCTTCAAGATTGGGTCGGGCAAGTCGACCTTTCACGGCCACGAAATCCAGGAGCTGCGTAAGCTGATCGAGACCGCCGATTTCGAGCGGGGGCCCACCGGTCGGGTGACCCGATTCGACATCGTCACCCCCTATATCGCCTTCATTCGCCAGACGGTGACGGTGGGGCGGAAGGGGATGCGAATCGTCGTCGATGCCGGCAATGGAACGGGAGGAGTGGTCGCGGTTCCTCTCTTTCGCGCGATGGGCTTCGACGTGGTGCCTTTGTTTTGCGAGATGGACGCAAACTTTCCGAACCACCATCCCGATCCCACCGTCGCCAAGAATCTCGAGGACTTGATCCGGACGGTGAAGAAGGAGAAAGCGGAGATAGGAATTGCCTATGACGGCGATGCGGACCGGCTCGGGGCGATCGACGACGCCGGAAACATTCTCTGGGGAGATCAACTGATGATTCTCTTCGCCCGCGGCGTCCTCAAGGAGGTTCCGGGGGCGACCATCGTCGGTGAGGTGAAGTGCTCATTCACCCTCTACGACGACATTCAGGCGAAGGGCGGGCGCCCGATCATGTGGAAGACGGGTCACTCGCTGATCAAGAGCAAGATGAAGGAGGAGCACGCCGAGCTCGCCGGTGAAATGAGCGGTCACATTTTCTTCCGAAACCGCTATTTCGGCTACGACGACGGAATCTACTCCTCGGCCCGGCTGCTGGAGATTCTCACCCACGAGAAGCGCAAGCTTTCCGAGCTTCTGCTCGACGTTCCGCAGACGTTCTCCACTCCCGAGCTTCGGGTCGACACGGTGGAGGAGAAGAAGTTCGAGATCGTCCGGCGGGCGACGGAAGCATTCCGTCGGCAGGGTTACCGGATCGTCGACGTGGACGGCGTTCGAGTGACGTTTCCTGACGGCTGGGGGCTGATCCGCGCCTCGAATACCCAGCCTCTGCTCGTCCTCCGCTTCGAGGCAAAGACCCGCGAGCGACTCGATGAGATCCGTAAGCTGATCGAAACGACGCTGGAGAGCGTCAAGCGGGAGGTCGGCTGACGGCGGGTTTTTCCAGGCCTATCCGCCCGGCGCTTCAATTCGCTCCGCTGCTGTGCGCCAGCTTTCCCCGCGGGGCGTTCTTCACGTACTTCTCCAACCACTGATCCATCTCCCAAAGCATGTGCATCACCGATTCGCGGGCCCGGTAACCGTGGGCCTCGTGCGGCAGGAGCACCAGGCGCGACGGCTTGCCGAACCCCTTGAGCGCCTGGAACAGTCGCTCGCTCTGGAGCGGGAAGGTCCCCGAGTTGTTGTCCTCCATGCCGTGGATGAGGAGCAGGGGACGGTCGATCTTGTTCGCATTGGTGAACGGTGACATCTCCACATACAGCTGGGGTGCGTCCCAGAAGGTCCGCTCCTCCCTCTGGAAGCCAAACGGCGTCAGGGTGCGATTGTACGCGCCGCTGCGGGCGATTCCCGCTCTGAACAAGTCCGTATGGGCGAGCAGATTGGCCGCGGTGAAGGCGCCGTAGGAATGGCCGCCGATGGCTATCCGGTTGCGGTCGGCGATCCCCAGGCGAACCACCTCGTCCACCGCTGCCTTCGCGTCATCGACGAGCTGCTGAACGTAGGTGTCGTTGGCCTCACGGCTTCCCTCACCCAGGATCGGGAAGGAGGGATTGTCGAAAATCGCGTAGCCGCGCACCAACCAGAACAGCGGCGACATCGGGGTGATCCGGACGAATCGGTGGGGGGAGGTGGTCACTTGACTTGCAGCGTCGGCGCTCTTGAACTCCTGGGGATAGGCCCACATCAGCATCGGCAGTGGCCCGGCCTGTCGGGAATAGTTGGGCGGCAGGTACAAGGTCGCGTTGAGCTTGACCCCATCGCTGCGCTGGTAGCGAACCAGCTCCGATCGGACCGAGGCCAACTGCGGCGCCGGATGCGGGAGGTGGGTCAGCGGCTGGAGCGTCTTTTGGATCAAATCCCGCAATTGGTAGTTGGGTGGCTCGGCCACGGATTCGCGCCGGGTGAGAAGATGCGCGCCGTCGTTGGCGAAGACATGAATCGGCTCCTCGTAATAGGGAGCCTCTGACTGCCACAGCCTGGTCGCCACCAGGCTCTTCAAGTCCAGCCGATCCAGGAACGGTCGGTCTCCTTCCGGCGACCCTCCAGGCCCGGTGAGGAAGAGCGCTTGACCATCGCTCGCCGTTTGAAGAACGGAGGTGCCGCGCGGAGTGTGGCGCATCGCGGGTCGGCCCGGATCTCGATACCGATCCTCGCTGGACCGATCGAAAATGAGCTGCGGCTTCGCCCCGGTCGAGGAAGGCGAGATCCTCCAGGTTCGCACGCGCCGGTCTTTCCATCGCCCCTCGGAGAGGAGGGCGAGCTGATCGTTTCCCCACTCGACGGCGCGAAACCGCATCTGGAGGGATGCCAGGATGGCCGGAGCGCCGGCAAAGGGGGCGGCGAGCACAAACAGTCGATCGCGAATCGGCGCATCTACTCGCGGGTCTCCGGCATCCTGAGCCTCCACCCAGTACAAAGTCGCCGCTGAATCGGCGCGCCATCCAAAATGTCGCGGGCCCACCGGAACCGCATCGAAGCTCAACGGCACTTGATCGGCGAGTGGTAGCTCGGCCAGGGTTCGCGCGTTCTTCCCCTTCGCCGTCCACGCCTCCACGGTGCGCGGAAAACGCTCCTCGGGGACCAGGTACGAGAACGGCCGGTGGAGTGACTCAACGAGGATGAATTCCCCATTGGGGGACGGCTCTGCCCGTACCACGATCGCCGGCTTCCCCAGGGCTTCGCTTCGTCCGTCGATGCCTACCCGCTGGACTTGCGCCTGGGCGAAGTAGGCGAAGAGCTCTGCATCATAGGAATTCTTGAGCAGGTCCTGATAGGTGCGCGAAGGCGCGCTGCGGCCCGCGACGCTCTCGTCGATCACCGGCCCGGATGGAAGGCGCGGCGCCTGCGGAGGTGGGCCGCGGTCAGCGACCACCGTTCGGCAAACCAGGCTCTCGCTGTCGGCCAGCCAATGAAAAGGAGAGCTCGGATGCACCCCATTGAGTTGCAGATTGGGGATTTTCTTCGCCACCCCGCTCGCCACGTCGACGATCCACAACTCGAGCGCGCGATCGGTGCTCAGGGCGAACGCAAGGCGCTTGCCATTCGGCGACCAGCTGGCCCAGCGCGCCTTCAGCTCTTCGGGGACTCCAGCAATGGTCCGCTCGGCGCGGGTGGAGATCTGCAACAGCCAGAGCTTCTGTGCATAAGGCGGTCGCGATTGATCGCTGTTCTGCGGATTGAAGCGAATCCCGGCGAGCTTGAGCTCGGGCTGCGCTGCCTCCGTCAGTGGGAGGAGAGTGGGCCGCCGCTCCAACAGGGCCCAATCCTCGTCGGGGCCGACGTTCAACGATGGGGTGAGCGGCGCATTCGCCAACTGGGCGATCTCCTCCGGGGGCATCCGGTAGAGATCGGGTGCCGGAGAAACCGGACCCGCCGCAGAAGGAGGGGCGCCCATCACCGCTGCGCTCAAAACCAGATGAAATGCGAAAATCATCGCAGCCCTTTCGCGAGTTTAGAATTCACTGCGGCGAATGACTCAATTGAGGGAAAAGGTGTACTTGTATTTCATCTCCGTCGAGACCGGTTGTCCTGACTTGATCGCCGGCTTGAATCGGAACCGCCGGAAGGCATCCCGCGCCGCTTCGTCGAGACCGTGACCTGGCCCAGTCAATACCTTGGCGCTTACCACATTGCCTTCGGCGTCAATCACGATTGAAAGCAATACCGTTCCCTCGATTCCCTCGCGCTGCGCGCCGGGCGGGTAGGGAATCTTCTCTTCGTGCAGCACCGTCGGCTGCGAATCCACCTGGTAGATGGGCACGTAACGCGAAGCTGAATAGGACTGCACCTCCTCCGGCGAGGGCGCCTTGGTCTCCGCCTTCCCGTAGAGGGTGTTGCCCACCGGAGCCGCAAACGAGCCTCCGGTGGTCGTCGAGGACATCGTCATCCCCACCACCAGCGGCGCCTGCTTGGGTGGTGTTGCAGCCGTAGGGGTTTCGTTCGGAGGTGGCGGGGCGAGATCCTTGGGCTTCGCGGATTTCACCGAGGCGACCTTGATCGGCGGCTTGGGCGCAGGCCTCGACGGCGGTGCCTTCACCTCTTCGATCGGCGGCGGAGCTCGATTCTCGACCTCGATCACCACCAACTCCAACGGTGGAGGAGCCACCGGTTCCGCCCTGTCCCGCCGGGTCGCCTGGCTGATCACCGCGAAGGCTCCGCCGTGCAGCGCCACCGAGCCGGCGATGAACATCGGAAGCACCGCGCGTCGAGAGGAAAGGTAAGCGGACAAAGGTTTCACCGGACCAAACCAAAAGCTACGGCGGTCGCCCCGCCGCCGATTCCTTCTGAATGTTGAGCGCGAACTTCGCGATGCCCCGACCCTTGATCTCGTCGATCAGGTGCATCACCCGACCATAGTTCAGGGCCTGATCCGCGCTGATCACCGCGCGTGTCTGGGGATCTTTCGCCACCGAGTCGCCGATCCGCGCCAAAAGATTCTCCTCCGTCACCTCGGCGCCATCGAAGAAGATGCGACCGTCCTTGTCCAGGACCACGTTGATCAAACCCTGGAGCGTCTCGCCGCCGTGCGCCGCCCGCGGAAGGTCGACCTCCAGCGTTTCACGAACGATGAAGTTCGCGGTGACCATAAAGATGATCAGCAGCACGAGGACGATGTCCACCAGTGGAGTCACGTTGATCCCGGTGATCTCCTCGTCGCCGCCTTGAGTCGCAAAGGCCATCTAGCGCACCTCGCGGACGGGCATCTCCGAGCCCCGGGTGGCCTGGCCGGAGCCTTCCTGCGCTCTCAGATAGCCGACCAGGGCATGTCCCAGGCTCTCGGTTCGCGCGGTGATCGTCTTCAGCCACCGGTTGAACGCATTGAACGCCACCACTGCGGGAATGGCGACGGCAAGGCCCACCGCGGTGGCGACGAGAGCCTCGGAGATTCCAGTCATCACCGTCTGCTGGATCGCCGAGCCGCGAACCACCGTTCGCCCGAGGTCGTGAAAGGCCTTGATGATGCCGAGCACGGTCCCGAACAGACCGATGAATGGAGCATTGTTGCCCAGGGTGCCGAGGAATGACAGCGACCTTTCGTACTCCGGGCGCTCGCGGGTGATCGCGGTGGCGATGACCTGTTCCACCGAGTCCGGGCCCTGTGAAACCGCGGCGAGCGCATCGCGAATGACCGAGGCCTCCATCCCTTTCTTCTCCCCGATCTCCCGCTTCACCGATTCGAGCTCGCCCCGGGCGAGCTGTACGGCCAATGAGCCGGAGTCCGGCAGCCGATGGGATGAAAAATAAACGAGCCGTTCCAGCATCAGCGCGATCGACAGCACGGAAAGAAAGGCGAGAATCCAGAGCACCCACTCGGCGCTCGAGAGGGTGATGCTGAGCAATTTGGTGGTGAGCCAGCCCTGAGTTGTTTGCGAAGCCTGGGCCAGGATGAGCGGTAAAGTCATAGGGAATGGTTCACACCGAATTGAACGCCGGCCGCGGAAATTGATTCGCTCCAGTTAGAGCGAATAGCAAACTCGGAGGCTGTTTGCCTGCTCTCCTCCTTCACGGCCCTGGAGGGTTCGCAGCCTAGCCGAGTTGACTTCCTAAGGGCAGCTCTGACCCGGCGCTAGGCCGGGGTCGAGACACCGCGGCGACTTCGCCGGCGCGTTCGCAGGATCATCGCCAGTCCGCCCAGCGCGAGCACACCCCCGGTCCCGGCGTTGCAGCCAACCGGCCGCACCGGCGTCCCGGTTCCGTCGGCGGGAGTGCCACTGCCTCCCCCGGGGGCTCCGCCGTCGGTTGAGACAGCTTGGCAGTTTGCATTGAAAGCGACGTCCACCGGTGCGGAAGCGTGTCCGGTGCGATCCACTGCGCTGATCTGAACGGTGTGCTGGCCCGGGGCGACCACCCAGGACCTGTCCCCTTGCCAGTGAGGTTGGCCAGAGCAGTAGAAGCTTCCGACGATGCTCGCATCGTCCACCGTTATCGTCAGGCCACCTTCGCTGATCGAGTAGACCACCGGTTTGCCGACATCTGGCACGTTGATCCTGAGCTGCCGAATCCTCTCGGTGAAGCAATCCGTCCCGCCATCGGGATGCGTGTCAAAACCATTCACGCTCGCCGAGGCCCCGGTCAGCGGCGGCGGTGCGATAGTGTCGGAGAGCGAGCCAGTGTTGAAAGTGGCCAGGATCGGCGCGGCGGACGAGGCCCCCTGCCGGACCTGGTAGGCCTGATTGGCAAACAAGCACGTCGAGCAGGGAATCAACCTGATCGCGGTGATGTACGTCACGCTCGAATCGATGCGGGTTGTCTGCTGCAAGGGGACCTGCGTTGTCGACGACGACGACCAGAGAGTGAACTGGTTGGCGATGTCGCTCGGAATCGGCTCAGCAAACACGTGGATGTCGATCACCGCATTGGTTGGGACCCCGACCTCCCCGTCGCGCGGCGAATAAACTATCGCGGTCAACGGGGGCGCCGGGCATGCCTCGGCGGTTCGGATTGCACTGAGGGCAGGCAAAAGGACTGCTCCCAGCAGCAAGGCTTCGAGTGGGCGCCGGAATGCCATGAGGGCTCCTTGTCTAGAAATCGCGGTTCCAGATGAGATCAGCGCCGCCTGCCTTCGCGTCCCCGTATGTAGCCTCCAGGTACCACCGAGGTGCGATTTGGTAGTCCAGTCGCACCTCGTTCGCGTTCTGCCCCAGGTCCGGCCTCGCGTTGATGCGCGCAGTATAACCGATGTAGATCCGGTCGGTCACGTAAGTGCCCGCTTCCAGCTTGGTTCCGGCGAGTCCGCTCTCACCCGCCTCGATCGAAAGAACGTCCAAAGGGAGCTTCGCGACGAGCAAGTTCTTGAGCTGATTTGCCGCCAAGGAACCCAGGGCGGAAACGGCGACCGACGACCCTGAAGTCGAAGCTCCCGAATTCGTTCTCAGAGTCCGATGTCCGGTGGCGATCATCGTGAAGATTTCGGTCTCGGTCAGAGGTGGATCGGAGTTGGTTTTGATCGACAGGTTGCTTCCCTCGCCGCGGACATTGACGAAAATCTTCACCTGTTCCCGCTCGTTGTTGTACAGCGCGGTCACGTCCAGGGTGGGGGTCGTTGGCGGCCCGGTGAATCGAACGGTCGAGTCTTTCTGCACGTCGAAGCGCCTCCCCAGGACATCCGCGCGTCCCTGCAGGAGCTTCACCTCGCCAAAAACCAAAGGCGTCTGCGCGTACTCCACCCGGAAGCCATCCGAGAGACCGATCTCGATGTTGATGTCGTTTCCCTTGATCCAGACGTTCCGTGGAGCGTCCACCGTCGCCACGAACTGACGGGTAGATGATCCCGGCGAGGCTTTCTTCTGGCTACCGGTGGTTTGGCCGGCGAGGGCCGCCGCCGCTCTCTGAAACCGTTCCTTGTCCAACGGTTCCCCGTTGCGAACAAGCACGATGTCGTCCGGGAGAGTGAGCGCCTGTAGATCTCTGCGTTTGGTGTCCGGAAGCTCGACGTGAGCCTGTGGAATCTGGAGCCGGCGAACGTTCACCAGTCCGGTGGAAATCTCGCCCTCCAGGGTGCTCGCCAGCGAAAGGGTGGCTACCAGCTGATCGTCGGAGATGATCGGGAACTTGTCGAGGCTCACCTTTCCAGTCAGCGTCAGCGAGCTGCCGGCTCGGTGAGCCTCTGCGCTGACCGTCGCCTGCCCGCTGCCGCTCCGCGCTTTCAGCTCCCGAAGTTGTACCTGCTGCTCGGTACCTTCCAGCAGTAGATGTATCTGCTGGTACTCGCCGTAGCCGAGGAGCGCGAGAGTACCCTGGCTCCACTCCAGCTTGCCCTGCACTTTCGGAACGCCGATTGTTCCCTGGATACTGGCCTGCGCGTCGAGCGTTCCTCCAATGATTCGGACCGTCGAAACAAGCCCGGAAAAACCCGCGAGATCGAACTTGGATGCGTTGACAGTGAGGTCGATCGGCACGTCTGCGAAAGCCAGGCCCTTTTGGATCGAGTCATAGGAAAGGTCCATCTTTGACTGGCCGGTGACCCGCAACGTTCCGCCCTTCGACGCCAGCTCCAGCGACAGCGTCGAGCTCGCCTGCCGATAGCTGTATTCAAGCGTTGCTTTTCCGAGAGCGACTTTCTGAGCGGACAGCTGATCGAATTCCGCGCGCAAGCTTGCCACGGGATTGCCGAGACTGCCGGTGACCGACAGATCGCAGCGCAGGACGCCATCGAGCGTCGCCTGCTCCGGCGCGCCGAGTGGACCGGAAGCCGGCGGAACCGGTGGTATCTCGGTCTTTTGAACATCGGTGGCCGTCAGGGCGCGCACCTCCTCGAGAGAAATCGGCCCCAGCGTCGCTTTCACCGAAAGGGGGCGATCCACGATATCCGCAATCCCTCCGACTTTCCCCGGTGAGACCTGAATCGAGGCGACCAGATCCAGCAAGCGCCGGTTGCTTCGCTGCGCGTTGATGCTCGCTTCGATTCCCGTCGTTGACGCGGTGAGGACGAGCGATGCGTCGGTGGGCGGTGCGTGTCCCAGCGCGCCGCCCATCAACGAGACGACCACTTTACCCGCGGGGGCCTTGGCACTGCCGCGCAACTCACCCCGAATCGAAACCTTGCCGTGAACCTCGTTCTGCACCAGGGCGGCATCGTGGAGCAGCTCCAGCGGCAGCTCGTGTACATCCAGCTCCATCTCCACCAACATCGAACGAAGGGTCTCGGCGGTGGGGGGATTCTCGAGGGCCGCTGCCAATGTCAACGGCGTGCGAAGAACGAGGGAGCTTTTGGCTTTGGCCACCGTCCACTGCAGCGATGAGCCGAGCTTCCCGTTCTCATCGCTCTGAGCGATGAGCGCGACGTCGGCCGGTGGCGATTGCGCATGGCGGAGGGATTTCGCCTGGAGCTCGAGCTTGAGCTGCGGATGGTTCGCGGTTCCGCTGAGCTCGATCTTGGCCGCTGCGGTTCCGGTGATCGGCTCTGGGCGGTCCAGGGCATGCAGGAGCTGCTCGATCTGAGTGTTCCCCAGGGTTGCCTGCAGGTGCACCCGCTCGTGGCTTCGGGTTCGCAGCGCCTGGATCGGAACGTCGAAATCGGCGCGCAAACCCGTTCCGAATCCATGCGCATCCGCCGTGCCGACAGCGCGATCCCTCTCGTAGCTTCCGTCCACCGTCAGCTCGAGGCCTTCGTATTGTTTGAAGCGGCCGTTCTGCAACCGGACGCGGGCCTTGACGCCTGGTTTCGGCATCGCCCCTTCAGCGCGGACATCGGCGGAGAAAAACCCCGCCAAACGGAGCGAGGGACTCACCAGGGGCTTGGGGAGCAATGAAAGATCGAGTGCCTGGATCTGGAGGTTCGCGCGCAGACGCTTTCCGCGCAGCGACCCCGCGGCGGCGATGGACTGCTTGCCCGCGCGAAGCTCGAACCGCTCGGAGGACAGGTCCCCGCCGCCGAAATGGATCCGCGCCGGTCGCTGCAGGCTCCATTGCGCCTCGGGGTACCGCAGCTGAAGCCCTTGAAGAAGAAGGCCCTGGTGATCTGGATCGACCACCGCGTCAGCGTGGAGCACGAGCTGGGCGACTCCCATCGTGCGGACATCCGCCGCAAGCTCGCGCCCCCGGGTGGTGAGCTTGACCGAGACATCTCGCAAAGTCCGGTCTGCCGCAGCGAGGCGTCTGGCGGTGAGCGAGAGCTGCGACTGCAAAGGCTTATCGATGTCCGGAATGGTTCCAGCGACGGAAAGGCCTTCCACCGAGTAGGTATCGTAGCGGATCTTCTCGAATGCCCCGTTGATCGATAGCCCGGGGTGTCGGGTCGGGCCCCTGACCGCCACCTGCAGCTCGCCTGATCCGGCCAGGTCCAGCGGTGGCTGACGGGCGATGCCCCCAAGGGTCTTCGAAAATTTGGTCAGGTCGGCGGCGGTCAGCGTTCCGGAAAAAAAGACATCGCGCTCACTGCCGCGTCCGGTGCCGGCGAGGCGAAATCCGGGGAGATTTGCCACCAGCTTGGAAAGCTCGACGTTCCCGCGGTGCGCAGAGGCCTTGACCTCGATCGGCCCGACGGAGTTGTCGCGCACCTGTCCAGCCGGCAGGACAAGCTCGAGCGATCCATCCAGGGTGTCCATCGAGTGTCCGCCGCCCTGGACCCGGGCAGCGAGCCCGAGATTCGACTCCGGACCATTGGCGATCAGCTGGCGCAGGTTGATCCCGCTCGCCCGGAGGGTGACACCCGGGCTTTGAAGCGTCTCGGTGTTGAGCGAACCTTCGAGAACGACCGTGGTGCTGCCGGCCTTCAGCTCAAGCTTGGATGCGGCGAGGCCGGCATGACGCGCTCCTTCGCCCGACGCGGAGAGCGGCACCAGCAGCGGATAGGTCGGTACCCAGGCCGCTACCAGTTGGGGAGGAAGCTCGAGGCGAGTCAACTTCGCCCGAAGATCATCTCCGGCCATCTGCGCGGAGCCGTCCAACCGAAGCCCGGCGAAAACCAGGGCAAGCTGACCTGCTCGGCGGTTTTCGACCCCTTGCGCCGTCAAGGTGAGCGAGAGCGGTCCCTGGGTGGGCCGGGTGACCCGTCCTTCGAGCTTCAGATCGATCTTCAGTTTCTGATCGACGGTCGAATATCCGCCGGCGCCATGCGCCTCCAACCGGTCCAGTCGAACCTCTCGCTTGCCCTGATCGCTGACCTGTTCAAAGTCGATCGCCCCCGCGCTCAGCTGAAAATCCTCGAGCAGGAGCCCGAACGCGCCGGTCCCCGCATTCTGGTCGGAGGATGGGGCAGAGGGGTGGCGAGGCTGAATCGCCCGGGAGAGGTTCAGTCCTCGATCATCGGATCGCAGATGGAGCCGTGGCGTCGCGATGGTCAGCTCCCGGAGATCCAGCGTGCGTCGAATCAGGGTGAGCAGCGAGAGCCGGACCTCGATCGTTTCAACCTCGGCCACCAGCTCCCCCTCGGGGTCTCGCAGCGTGACCCGATGGAGCACCAGCCGGTTGCCGCCGAGCTCGAGTCGCTCGGCGGTGAGGGTTCCCTGGATCGCGTTGCGCGCGCTGGCGAGGGCGAGGCGCAGAATCCGCTCTCCGCCGGCGCGGCTGGTGAGATAGATGAACCCGACCGCGATCAACACGGCGACGAAGCCGAACAGCCCGAGCAATCCGATGCCGATCCGCTTCGTCCACTTTCGCGCGCGCGTTCGCTGCTGGTTCGCCTTCAGAACGGTTCTCCAATCGAGAGGTGAAACGACCAGATTCCTTCCGGATAACCTGCGTCGCCGGGCAGGTTCCGGCCACCGATGGTCCGGAAGATGCCGGAGCTGAGCCCGAAGAACCCGTCCTCGGCCGACGGCGGGTTGAGCGGCGGAATGCCCTGGAGGACGGTGAGCGATGGACCGATGTTGAGGCGCCGGGCGATGTCGAATCGAATCGGCCCGACCGCCGTCCGGTAGCGAATCCCCGCCCCGACGGCATACTCCATGTTGTGAGTGAAGTAGGCGGGTCCCTGACGCCGCAATCCGGAAACGACGTCGTCCTGGGTGACGAAGCCGGTGTCGAGAAAGGCGGCGACGACGAAGTTCGACCCGGTGAAGTTGTAGCGCGCCTCGAAGGAGCTCTCAAATAGGCCATTTCCACCGATCGGGACTGTCACCCCCTGCACTCCCACCGGGCCAACCACGCCGTCCTGCAGCGTCTGGGATTGGTTTTGAGGCACGATCAGCAACGGAGAAAGCCGGCGGTAATTGAATCCGCGCATCGAGTCGCCGCCGGAGAAATACCGGGACACGATCGGGCTGCTTTGTCCGCTGCGGAGTGGACGCAACGTGCCGATCCGGACCTTCGCCGCGAGGGTGAATTGCTGGCTGCGTGGAAAGCTGTAGTAGTAGCGGCCCTCGGGAGTAATCCGGTAATAGTCAAAGGAGCCGCCGAACGGCCCACCGCCCTCCTGGAATGAGAGGGCGAGATAGAAGCCCTTTCGCGGATCCTCCCGATCATCGCGGCGGTCCCAGACGATCGCTTGCTCGAGGTAGGAGAGCACCACGATGCAATTCACCTGTCCGGGTGGACACCCGTAGAACAACTCGGGCGATCGTCCTCCCAACGTCGTTTGCCCGCTGAGGAGATAGTCGGTTTCCAGGTTGTAGGACGGCGAAATCGAGAATGCCGAGTGAGGCTGCCAGATGAACCCGAGGCGACCGTGCCCGCCGATGAAGCTGTAGGCCTGCTGCGCATCCCGCTGCGACGAGAGCAAGGCCAGCAGACGGATGTCCCTGAAGAAAGCGCGAGGTTGTTCCAACTCCGCGCTCGCCTGGTAGATCGGCTCACTTTTGGTCGCCACCGCTTGGCTCTGGGTGACCACGGAGATGACGTTGGGGACGAATGCCCAACCGACTCTTCCACGAAGGGTAAACTTCCGCAGGCCCCCGTAGAAGTCGCGATCGGTGTACTCGCCAATCAGCCGCACCTCGTTGCGCTGCTGGTCCGCCCCCACGCCACCCCCGAGGCGCAGCGTATGGAACGGAGACTCGCGGACATCGACCACCACCGGCATCGTTCCGTCCTGGCGGTCCGGCGCTCCGGCATTCACTTTCACTGCGCCGAACACCCCCATCTTGAAAACCCGCGCTTGTGCCTCGGCGATCGCGCTCTCGGAAAACCACTTTCCTTTCTTGACCGCCCCCTCGGCCTGCTCGCGGATCCAGTTGATCGGCGCGTGCGGATGAGGATTGGTGGAGACGAAGACGTCGCCAAACCGGTAGCGCTGTCCGACGTCCGACTCGACGCGCAGCTCCGCCTGGTTTTTGGCGATATCGACCAACGCTTGGTCGCGGACCACTGCTTCGGCGTAGCCGAGCTCCCGAAGCTTCGACTGCACCTCCCCGCGGACAGTCTCCCAGGGGCTCTCCTTGAAAATCTGCCCCTGCTTCACCGCGAGATCGGAGAGCGCCTGGTGGCGATGGTCGTCGGGGAGCGCGTCGAAACCGCCGTACCAGATTTTCTGGATGTGGGTGGGAGGCCCCTCCTCCACGCGGACCTTCAGCTCGACCGCATCCGGGGACTTGGGGATGATCTGGTTTTCGAGGATCTTCGCGTTGTAGTAGCCCTCCGCTTGATAGGCGCGAACGATGCGGCGCAGATCCGCCTGCCAGGCATTCGCGTCGAAGTAATGCCGCTCGGCAAACGGCCACCAGCTCGAAGCCGCGGTCAGGATCTTGTCTTTCAGCGCTCCTTCGGACACGTGCTTGGTCCCGTCGATGTGCAGGGCCTTCACCTCCGGCTCGTCCGGTTTGGGTTTCGAGCCGCTGCAGCCCAGAACCCCGATCAACGCGGCGCCCAGCCATCTGGACCGCCACCTTGGTGCCGGGACCACCACCATCACCGTCCCGCGGCCTCCGAGAGTCGAGCGAGGAGGGCGGCAATGGCCCGACAGTCGTCGCGTCCCCACAGCTCATCGACATTGGGCTCGATGCGATAGGCCCAGTTTTCGCTGGAGATCGATCCCGGCAGGTTGATCCGCTCTCGGGTGCCGAAGGCGTCCTGCCAGGGGATGATGCACAGATCGCTGCCCGCGTTCTGCGCCACCGCAATCAACGCCTCGTGGGTCTGCGGACCGAATGTGGAAGTGTCCGCGACAGTCTGAAGCTCCGGATAGACGCGGACGGCGGCCGCGCGCTCGTCCCCGGTAAGGGTCTCCCACCACTCGCGGAGCGTCTCGGTATCGTGGGTGCTGGTGGTTACCAGCGAGAGCGCGGGGAAGTGGCGCGGGTCGCGATACACACCCGCGTCCCGCTCCCAGCGAAGCACCCGGTAGCCGGGGATCGACAGCCGGGTGAGCGTCTGGCGAACGAAGTCGGGAACCACGCCGAGGTCTTCGGCGACGATTCCCGCTGCCGCGGCGAGGAGTCTGAACAGCTGCTCTCCTTGCGCTCGCTGTGTGGCTTCCTCCGCCGGGAGGAAGCGTCCAAGGGGGGTCTTCTTGTCACGGATCCACTGGCGAAAATAGCCCACCGCGTGGTCGATCCGCCGCAGATCGTAATAGTCGGCGGTGCGCGCCGCCCTCGCGCGCAACCAGGCGAAGTCGTCCTTCCTCATCGCTTCGAAGTCGAAATACGGCAACCCCCAGTCCTGGCCGACGGCGGAAAAATCGTCGGGCGGAACGCCCAATCGCGCATCGCGCTTGAGGATGTCGGGGAAGGCCCAGGTATCGCGACTGTCCTCGGCCACGATGAATGGCTCGTCGCCGCACAAAGCAATCTCGTGCTCGCGGGCGGCCTTTCGCACCTGTCGCCACTGCACTTCCGCGATCCACTGCTGCCAAGAATAGAAGAGGATTTCTGTTGCGAGGCGCTTTCGTTCTTCGTCGAGCGCTGCCGGCTGCAGCGTGCGCAACGGCTCCGGCCATTCCCACCAAGCCTGATTCCGCCGGTCGTCCGAAATCGCGCAAAAAACGGACAGGGTGTCGAGCCAACTTCGCTGCTCCCGGAGGTATTGCCGAAGCTCGGCGGCGCGGTTGCTGTCCGTCTTCCAATGGATTTGTTCGAAGCGCTCGAACGCTCGCCGGAGCACCGCCCTTTTGAGAGGAAAGACGAGGTCGTACCGGATCCGGTGGCTGGCTCGCGCGGTCTCGAGGCGCTGCCGCTCGTCGCTGGGCATCGCGCCTTCGCCGAGCTCGTTGAACTCCGGCACCTGCGCGAGGTCGATAAAAAACGGATTCAGCCCGAACGCGCTCCGGGTGGCATAGGGGGACGCATCGCCGGGCAAGGTCGGCAGCAGCGGGAGGAACACGAGCATCCGTTGCCGCGCCGATTGCATCCAACGGAAGAGGGGAGGAAGCGCCCCAAAATCGCCAATGCCGAAGTCAGATCGGGATCGCAGCGAAAACAGGGGAAGAAGAGTGCCCGAAAGGCGACCTGGCATGAACATGTTCCCAATCTGCATCAGCGTTCGTCGGCTGTGAACTACACTTCTGACGGAAGACTGATTAACAACATCGGCTGTTAGCGCAGCACGGCTGCGGCGATTGACGAACCTGATCGCCCTGGGCCAGGTTCAAGGGCATTCCCGTGCCGCTTCCACTGAGCTTTTATCGTCGCCCCGCGTTGACCGTCGCCCGCGCCCTGCTGGGCAAAGTTCTGGTGCATGAGACCGCCACCGGCCGGCGGCAGGGCCGGATCGTCGAGACGGAGGCGTACATCGGAGAGCATGACCTCGCTTGCCACGCTTCCAAGGGCCGAACGAAACGGACGGAGGTGATGTTCGGCCCTCCCGGCCGTGCATACGTCTATTTCATCTACGGCATGTACTATTGCTTCAACGTGGTGACCGAGCCGGAAGGCATTGCCGCGGCAGTCCTGGTTCGCGCGCTCGAGCCCGGTCCGGGTATCCCTCCCGGGCTCGCCACCAACGGCCCAGGGAAGCTTTGCCGGGCGATGGGAATCACCCTCTCACAGAACGGCGAGGATCTGCTGGGGCATCGACTGTTCATCGAGGACGCGCCGCCAATACCAGGGTCGAGGATTGAACGCGGGCCGCGCGTCGGGGTGGATTACTCTGGCCCCTGGGCGAGCCGACCCTATAGGTTGTGGATTCGAAGCTGCCCCTTTGTGAGCCGCGGCCGCGTAGGTCCGACGAGCACTTGACGCGGCGCCACTTGACTGAAACCCTGGGCGACGATGCCTGAACAGCAGCAAATAGCTCCCGAACAGGGGACTGCGGATGCCGAGCTCCTGGCGCGAGCTCAAAAGGGCGACCTGCCCGCATTCGAGACCCTGGTGGAGTTGCATCGGGACAAGGTCTATGGCCTGGCGTTGCGCATGACGCGGTCGGACGCAGATGCGTCGGAAATCACCCAGGAGACCTTCCTGTCCGCCTACCAGCATATGGGCGAGTTCCGGGGCGAAGCCGCCTTTGGCTCGTGGGTTCACCGGATAGCTGCCAACCATGCGCTGATGAGGCTGCGTCACCGCAGTGTTGTTCAGGCCGCCGAACAGGAGCTGAAAAGCCCTGAATTCAACGAACGCGGCAGCTTCGCCGAGTATCCCGCCACCGATTGGAGCCGGCGCGCGGATGAAAAAGTGCTTGACGACGAGCTGCGAGTCGCCATCCAGCAGGCGACGGATAAACTTCCCGAAGGGCACCGGGAGGTGTTTTTGTTGAAGGACGTAGAGGGTCTCAGTTACGAACAGATAGCAGAAATCACCGGCGACTCGGTTCCAGCGATAAAAAGTCGCTTGCACCGGGCCCGCTTGGCGCTCCGCGAGGCCATCGACCGCTTTTACAACGAGAAATGAAACGCCGGGTTCACACGCGCATCTGTGGACACGCTGAGCAGGGGTTGGGATGTTCACTTGTAAGGAATCGGTCGATTTGCTGATGAGGTTCCTCGACGGCGAAATGCCGGAGGAAGAGTCTCGGCACCTCGAAGAGCATTTGGCAGCCTGCCCGCCCTGCGTGGACTTTCTTCGCACCTACCAAGCGACGCCGACTCTGTGCAGGCGCGCGCTGCGGGAGCAAATGCCCCAGGAGCTCGCCGACCGCTTGACTCAGTTTTTGCGGCAAAAGTGCCGCAAGTAGGGGCCTCCCCGCGCGCCGAATCGCGCTCTGGGGATTGACGATGATTGAGCAGCTTGACACCTGGATCGCGTCCACCGGCCCGATTGCTTTCATCGCGCTCGGGCTTGGCGCAATGATCGAGTACATCGTCCCGCCTTTCCCCGGGGACACGGTGGTGATCCTGGGCGGCATCTACGCGGTGCGCGGGCAGAAGCCGTGGGCGCTGGTCTTCGCGGTGATCACGATCGGCAGTCTTCTCGGCGCGGCGATCGACTACTGGTTTGGCTGGAAGCTGGGGGACCGGATCGAACGAGAACCCACCGGCCGCGTGTTCGGACTGAGCCATCAGAGGATCCGCGAGCTCCAGGAGCGGATGCAAAGGTTTGGCTCCGCCTTCATCCTGATCAACCGCTTCCTCCCCGCCATCCGGGCGTTCCTCTTCATTGCCGCCGGGGCGGCGCGGATGCCCTTTCCCCGGGTCCTCTTGCTTGGCGCCATTTCGGCGATCGCCTGGAATTGTCTGATGATGGGCCTGGGTGCGGCGGTGGGAGGCAATGCCGAGCGCCTCGAATCCCTGCTTCGGAATTACCAGCTCGCCGTCTACAGCATCTTGGCGATTCTCATGCTCGGAATCGCCGCCCGCTTCGTGCAGCGGCGCCGCCAACGGCGAACGACCGGTAGCTGAGCGCCGAGGGAGCAGCTGAGCAGCTGAGCATCAGGGGAAGGGAATGATTCCGATCGCGGCCCCGGGCTCCACTTGCAGCAGATCCTTGGCGGTGCCCGGCAACATCGCCTGACGATTGTCGAGCGCGACCAGGGTCTTCACCGCGCGAAAGCGATTGCGTCCAGAGGCGCGCCCGCTGGCAACCAGCGCCTCCATTCCCGGCTGGGTGAGGTCTCGAGGCGAAACGCGGGAGGACCGATAGCGCTTGATCAGCGAAATCTCGGCCGTGGTCGCCTCGTAGTGAGGTCCGCCGTCAAACGGATCGATGTGGTCAACGTACCGGAAGCCGATCTGCTCCAACATCCGTTGAACCGGTCTGGACTCCACTCCCACTTCGCCGATCGCTCGCTGAGTCTTCTCGGGGAAAAGGGTGGCGTAGATATCCGAGGACGGAAAGAGCTCCTTGATGAACTCCTTGTTCTGCCGGGAGAGCCGGTCCGCCTCCTGATAGCTCAGGCCAGTGAACTTGTTGCCGATCGCCTCCCAGAGCAGCGACCGGCCATTGGGCAACAGCGGCGGCAACAGCTCCGCCAGCACTTTCTCCCGAAACGAGCTCCGATGCATGGCGATGAAAAGAAATCGGACGAACGACAGCTGCTTGCCGACTTTCTCCGGCCCGCCGCGGTGGGCGGGGTCGACGACCAGCCCGCCGATTTCGGTGGGGCCGTCGTAGTTGTACCCAATCGAGAGGACCTTGTGGCGGAAGTGACGATCGAGCGAGGCGGAGTAGTGCTCGCGCTCGGTCACTTCGTAGAAGATGTGGGGGGCGTCGTAGGTGCCGTGCTGGGCGATGATCAAACTGGTCCCGGCGACTTCGCCGGTGGCCGGGTCCTCGAGCACGAAGAGGTACTCCTGCTCCCGCCGATCTTCAATGCGGCCGCCGAAGCTTCTTCCCGACCGCTCGAGAAGGGCCGCCAGAGCTCCCTCATGATCGGGCAGATTGATGGTGTTGAGCGAGCCTGCCAGTCGCTTGAGGCTTGGCAAATCGCTCTTCCGGGCATCGCGGAGCAGGAACATGATTGGGGGTCAGTGGCTAGGCGCAAAGGCGTCCGATCAGGGCGCGGTAGAATTCGATTGCCTTGAGCATCTGAGAGTGCTGGTTGTGCTCGTTGGCGCAGTGCGCATTGCCGGTGGAGCGGCCCGGGCCGAAGACGATCGCTTCTGCTCCCGCGGCCGCGAAAACCCCGGCTTCGGTGTTGGTCGGTTTGGCTTTCGGAACGTCGTCGAGATTAAGCTCCCGGCAAGCCTCGCGCGCGGCGGCGAGCAGCGCGGAGGGTTCTTTCAACTCCATCGCCGGGTTGCCGCGCTCCACCAGAATCGACGCCCGTCCGCCGGCCGAGCGCGCCAGCGCAGTAACCGCGCGCGAGAATGAATCGGTGAGTTGCGCCGGATCGTGCCCCGGGAGCAGTCGGGCATCGAAGGTGAGCGAGGCGCTCCCCCCGTGGATCCGGGCGACGCCCCAATTGACCACCGCTCGGTCCGGTTCGAACGCCGGATTTACTTCTGGCTTGAGGGAAAGGGCGAGGTCCCGCCAGATATCGAATGCGCGCCGGGCGAGAATCCCAAGCAGCGAGGCGTCCTTGCCGCCTGCGGTGGACAAGCTCCCGGCGACCACCCGGCCGCCAGCGGGCGATCCCGACCCCTGCTGCCGCAGCACCTCGCAGCGGGCGGGAACCTTGTTGGCCACCGTTCCACCCTCGAGGCTGACAAAAGGCCCTTTCCCGATTTGCTCGAGCGCCTTTTCGATCGCGTTGACTCCCAGCTTTGGAGTCGATGAATGCGCGCTTTTTCCTTCGAACAGCACCCGTTCCAACGGGCCGGGGACGTCCGCTGCGGTGGGCGCCTCCAACTCCACCCGAACCACCGCGTATCCTTTGTGCGCGCGGATGATCGTGAGCTCGGAAGGCTCGGAGCAGGCGACGAAGCGCGGGGTAAAAAACGGGCTGGCAACGAAGTGCCTGGCTCCCTTCGCGCCGACCTCCTCCTCGAAAGTTCCCAGCAGTTGAAGCGACCTTCGCAGCGGTCGTGATTTGAATTCGCGCGCGGCGGCGAGCTTGCAGAGAGCGTCGAGCTTGGTGTCAGCGGTGCCGAGGCCGAAAAGGCGATCACCGGCTTGAGTGAGATGGTAGGGATTGCCGTCGGTTTCGGTCCACAGCTCGAAAGGGCCGGCGTCCACGGTGTCGAGGTGAGTGACGAGGAGCAGTCCAGCAGAATCGGCGCCTGGGTACGTGCCGAGGAGATTCTGTTGTTCCGGCGCCCCCGGCGCGTCCTGGACCATGACGCGAAGCCCGGCTTGCTCGTAGAGCGGACGGAGGATGTTCACCGCCGCCGCGGTGCCCACCTGCGACACTGTGTTCGCAGCGATCAAATCGCGGCTAAGCGCTAGGAGGTCCATGGCTTTGCTTCAACCGGAAAACTGCGCGCTTCCCTGAGATGAAACTTCTTGCCACTCTTACACCATGGCGAAGGTGAAAGCAGTCGTGATCGGCGGAACCGGATATGGCGGGGCGGAGCTTTTGCGCCGCCTGCTTTTTCATCCGAATGTCGAAGTGGCACGGGTGACCGCGGCGGACAACATCGGAAAGAGAATCGGAGAGGTTCATCTGAACCTCGAGGGGCTGACCGATCTCAGGTTTGAGCAGATGTCTCCGACCGAAGCCGTGGCGGGAATGGACGTGGCGTTTCTGGCGATGCCGCATCGGACGACGGCGAGAGTCGTCTCGGAGATTCTGCCGTCCGGGGTCCGACTCGTCGATCTCTCGGGGGACTTCCGCCTGCGAAGCGCGGAGCAATACGCGCACTACTACGGCGCGGTGCATCCTCTTCCACAGACCCTCGAACGGGGTCAATTCGTTTATGGATTGCCCGAGCTCAATCGCGCCGCGCTTTCGAAGGCCCGATACGTGGCGAGCCCGGGATGCTTTGCCACCACCATTGCGCTCGGGCTCTTGCCGCTGGCCCGGGCGAACAGGTTGGGCGGCCCGGTGCAGACCGTGGCGGCTACCGGCTCGTCCGGCAGCGGCGCCAATCCAAGCCTCGCCACGCATCATCCGTTGCGGGCATCGAATCTGAGGACCTACAAGCCGCTCGAGCATCAGCACACGCCGGAAATCGTGCAGACGCTCGAAGCGGCTGGAGCCCGCGGGGTGACGCTCGAGTTCGTTCCCGTCTCGGCTCCGCTGCCGCGAGGGATTTTCGCGGCGAGCTTTGCGCAGGTCCCGGCCGCCACCAGCCGGGAAGAGCTGGAACGACTCTGGCAGGAATGCTGGAAGGGCGAGCCGTTCATTCGGTTCGTCTCCGGCGAGCGGCAGCCGGAGGTGGTCGCGGTATCGGGAAGCAACTACGTCGAGGTCGGCTTTGCGCTGGGCGAGGCGACCGGAAACACGCGCCGCGTTGTCTGCTTGTCCGCGCTCGACAATCTGGTCAAGGGAGGGGCCGGTCAGGCAATCCAGAGCTTCAACATCATGATGGGCTTCGACGAGCGACTCGCCCTGGCCGAGCCGGGCCTCTGGCCGTGACCGACTTGTCGAGTTTTGCCGGGCGCTGGTTCGTGGTGAAGATCGGGGGAGAGCTGCTTTCCGATCCGGGTACGCTGACGAGCGGGATGGGCAGAGCGATCCGCGACCTCTCGAGGGCGGAAATCAAGCTCGCGATCGTCCACGGGGGCGGTCCCCAGGCGACCCAACTCAGCCAACGCCTCGGCCTGAAGACGGTGAAGGTCGGCGGCCGCCGGGTCACCGACGCAGCCACCCTGGAGGTGATGAAGATGGCGCTTGCCGGTCAGGCGTCGGTCGATCTCGCGGTAGCCCTGGGCCGGGCGGGGGTTCGAGCCATCGCCACCACCGGCGTCTCTGCGGGCCTGGTCGAGGCGAACCGCCGTGCTCCCGTCGCGGTGAGCGGAGGTGGGCCGGAGCCGATTGACTTCGGCTGGGTGGGAGACGTCGTTCGGATCAACGTGAAATTGTTCGAGCAGCTGGCCGGCATTCCGTTGGTGATTGCGTTGGCACCGCTGGCTGCGGACGGGGAAGGAAACGTATTCAACGTCAATGCGGATACCGTGGCTGCCCAGGTCGCGTCCGAATTGCGAGCGGCCAGGCTCTTTCTGGTCTCCCAGGTCCCCGGGGTCCTGCAAGACGTCTCCGATCCGGGGACTCGAATTCCACGCCTCAGCCGGAAGCACGCCGTCGCGCAAATCAGCAGCGGTGTCATCCATGGGGGAATGATTCCGAAGGTCGAAGCCGGATTGGCTGCGTTGGATGCCGGTGTCGAATCGGTCCATCTGGTAGGCACCGATCCGGCCGACGCCCTCTTTCAGGAGACGATCAACCCGGGAAGCTGCGGGACCGTCCTCGTCCGCGACTAGTCGGGATTTTCGACCCGATCGACATTTGGCGCGCGCCTTGTCGACCTCGCTTGCAGCCGCTGGGTCAGCACCACTTCCGGCCCAGAGCCACCAGTGATCACGGTCATTGGATGGTACCCCCTCAAGGTGAGCAGCAACTCAGCGGTGGCGGTCCCAGCGGGATTGGCATCGACGTCAAAAGAGACGGGCGTTGTCCCGACGCGGCGGCCGGCCACGATCACCTGCGCACCTTGCGGATCGGTCGAAACCCGGAATTTTACCGTCTTCGGGGCCGGCGTGGTGGACGCCGCCGGCTGCACTGTCGATTCCAGCGTCCTCGTCATGGGTGTGGTTGGCGCGGCCGGCTGCTCTATCGCCGAAATTGACGGCTCGCCGGAAAGCGCAGCGTTGGGTGCGGCCTGGGCGCTTGCCACCGCGGCGTCGATCCGCGTCTGGTGCATCCCGAGGCGGACCAGCGCATAGCCGGCGCAAAACGCGATCGCCGCCACAACAACAATGGCCGCAGCTCTCCGCTTCCAATTCCAATGGCGAGGCGGCGAAGGAATCTTGCCCGGTCCGGACACCACGCTGATATCTATCGCCAGCGTGCTTTCGGGCGCGGCCGGAGCGGCCCCTTCCGCGGCCGTGTACATGGGTGGGGGCGTGTGTCCGGCGCCGTTGCCGTCGGCCAGGATCGCGGCCATTCCTGAGACCGATGCGGCCTTGCGCATGGCTTCGAGCACATCGTCCATCGAGTGGAATCGCCAGGACGGCTGTTTCTCGAGGCACTTCATCACCAGTGATTCGACCTCCCGGGGCAGGTCGATCTCCGGGCGCACGGACCGCATCGGCGCCGGCGGTTCGTTCATCTGCCTGAAAATGACGTCGATCGAATCTTTGGCGACGAACGGAGGGCGGCCCACCAACATGTGATACAGCACCACGCCGAGCGAGTAGATATCGCTGCGCGGGTCGGCGTGATTGCGCGCCTGCTCCGGTGCCATGTACTGCGGCGAGCCGAGGAACATTCCCGGGTTCGTCACTTCCGACGCGTCGGCGCCGTCTTCGGGAATGAAGGATTTCACCAGCCCGAAATCGAGCACCTTGACGATATCGTCGCGATCCTCGGTCAACAACATCACGTTCGCCGGCTTGAGGTCGCGGTGGACGATGCCGATCTTGTGGGCCTCACGCAATGAGCGCCCGATCTGCTGGGCGATCTGCCATGCGCGCGTCCAATGCAGTGGACCCTGGCGCGCGAGCACCGTCGCGAGCGTCTGTCCTTCGAGATACTCCATCGCGATGAAGAAGATCCCGTCATGCGTCTGCCCGTAGTCGATCACGGTGATCGTGTTCGGGTGGCGCAGCTTCGAAGTCAGCGACGCTTCGCGGAAGAAGCGTTGACGGAAACCGGGATCCTGCGCGTTCGCGTAGTTGGAGCTGAGGATTTTGATCGCCACCATCCGGTCGAGCGGCGCCTGGATTGCCTTGTAGACCTTACCCATCCCGCCGGTGCCGAGCGGCTCGAGCAGGGTGAACCGATCATTGAGGACCCGGCTCCAGAGCGGATCAACCACGCCCCGGTCGGAGGGACGAGGTTGGACGCCAGGCTGTATCGTCTTGTTCGCAGGAATCATCGGTCGAGCAAGGTTCTTTCCCAAAGGCCTCGATTCCTAAAGAGGCCCGCAGAATTTCACTCTATTCGACGTCCCGCAAGTGGCCAGCCTACCTATCGCACCAACGGGGCGGACAATTCTTCCGCGCCGAAGCCTTCGCATCGACCACGGGAAACCATTTGGGGCGGTAATTCAGCCCACTTGCCCTCCGTGGTACGCTGGACGAACAGTGCGGCGAAGAGCGGGGATCGGAAATGTCGACCGAGGTTGACCGAAAGGCTTCGGCAGTCGGTGGTAAAGCGCAAGCTCCGGAGCTCCGGCTGCTGGATCGGCGTGCCTTTGTCGGTTTTCCACCGGTCATTTTTGCTCCAGGCGTGGTGATTTCGGACTTCGCGCTGCAGATCCCGGACGTCTCTTTTCCATTCAGCGTTACCGGCGGAGCGCTCCGATACCAGAGGCGCAAGCTCCAATTCGGCTACCTGGACGTCCTGGTCGACGCGGAAGTGATTTCCCAGAGGGTTTCGCAGGTCAGCGCCAAGCTGCTCGAGCTGGAGGAGGTCAAGGTTCACTTCCGTTCGGGTTACCTCGAGGGTGAAGCCCGACTTTCCGCCGCCGACCGGGTCGCGCTGACTTTCAAGGTCGCCTTGGATGCCGATGCGGACCTGCTCGCGGTTCACATTTACGATGTGCGTTTCTACGGATTTTCCACCACTGCCTCAGCCCAGGTGCCGGTGCTGATCACCCGCGCGGTGGCGAACCTGGATCTGCTTCCAGGAGTTGATCCGCGCGGAGCGACCGGATTCAGGACCGCGGTCCTGGCGCCGCTGGTGCAATTCGCCGCGGTCAGCCGGGGTTACAAGGTCCCGGTTCTCGAGCAGGCCCGGCTGTCCGGAGTGGAGATCTCGGGAAAGGGCATCCGGCTCCGCTTCTCCGCCGGAGGAATTTCGGCGCCCACCGCCCCGGAGGAGGATCTTCTTCTTGCCCTCGAAGGGGCGCGCGCCTTTGCCGACGCGGAAGAGCTGATCGCGCAGGGCCGGTTTCCGGAAGCGCGCCAAGTGTATCTCAAGCGCGGCGATGTCCACGAAGCACACCCCTTTGCCATCGAGCGCCTGCTCAGCCTGCTCGTCGCGGATCCAGCGGCGCACGATCTCGCCCTGGACATCGCCGCGTCGCTGGCGTCCCGCAGACGTCGGAGCGCGGCCGCGCTTTGGGCCGAGGCGGTGATTCGTGAGCGCCGCGGCGAGAATGCCCGAGCCGCCGAGCGGTTTCTGGCGCTTTGCGCGAACTCCCGAAAGCAGGGGGAGGAAACGTCCGCATTCTTCGCCGCCGAAGCGGCGGCGCGAGCCGCGCGGGATCATGCACCGCAGCTGGCGGTGAAGGCACTCCATGAGGTTCTCGGAGTGAGGCCGGACCATTTGCCTTCGCTGCAGGCGCTGGCGCGCGCATCCGACCTTGCGCTCGACCGGGCCGGAGCCATTCGCGCTTATCGCCGAATCGCGGCGCTGGCGCGGGACCCGCTCCAGGCGGCGGACGCGCACGTTCAGCTTGGCCGCCTCTCCGCCGATGCAGAAGAGGATCTCGCCGGGGCCCGGCTTCATTGTGAAGCGGCGCTGCGGCTCGCGCCGGACCTCCCCGCCGCTTTGTACCAGCTCGCCGAGCTGTGCCACCGCTCGGGGGA